>Ga0213837_1001357_pt1 | contig 13542 bp, 10 predicted proteins | sample SWPATP12_FD_160572 | JGI IMG/M metagenome (GOLD analysis project Ga0213837, IMG submission 160572) | Coastal seawater microbial communities from Marineland, Florida, United States - SWPA TP1 #2 | ecosystem: Environmental > Aquatic > Marine > Coastal | place: USA: Florida | collected 2016-08-06
TGGTGAACACCCTCGGCAACTGGCTCGTCGAGGAGCACGCCGAAGCCGAGGAGCCGTCCTCCCGACGCCTGCACCTGCACTTCCTGCACAACCCCGTCGAGATCCACGACGACGCCGAGCACCCGGGCAAAGTGGCCGGCATCAAGTTCGAGCGGATGCAGCTGGACGGCACCGGCAATGTCAAGGGCACCGGGGAGTTTGTCGACTACCCGGTCCAGGCCGTCTACCGGGCGATCGGCTACCACGGCTCGGCCCTGGATGAGCTGGAATACGACGAGCGCCGCGGCGTCATTCCCAATGAGGGCGGACGCGTGCTCGGCGCGGACGGCAACCCTGTGCCCGGGATCTATGCCACGGGCTGGATCAAGCGCGGGCCCGTGGGCCTGATCGGCCACACCAAAGGAGATGCGCTGGAGACCATCGGGTTCCTGCTCGAAGACCGGCTCACCCTCCCGCCGGCGCAGAACCCGGATCCGCAGGCCATCATCGACCTGCTCGAGGAACGCGGAATCGAGTACACGACCTGGGCGGGCTGGAACAAGCTCGATGCCTACGAACTTGCCCTCGGCGCGGAATGGTCCGCCGCGGCCGGCGTCGACGGCGTGGCGCGGGAACGCATCAAGGTCGTGCCGCGGGAAGAGATGATCCGCATTTCCCGGGGCTAAGCCGCCCGGTACCCCTCTGGCGGGGCTCCCGTACGCACCGTACACTCGATGAAACGACGCTGCCTCCGGCATGCCGTCGCGCGCCGAAGAAGGTGTCCGCCAGGTGGGAGTTCAATGAGGAATCCGGTCGAGCAGACGGCCCCGCGCGGCTCCGGCCGCGGCCTGAGCCCGGAGTTGCGCCAGCAGTATGCCTTTGCAGGCCATGAGCAGCTGGATAACCTCGGCCTGGAGGGAACGCAGGTGCCCGGTCTCCGCAGCCTGATCCGCGAATCCTGGCAGCGCTCCGCGCAACTGCACGCCAATCCGGACAACCCCGAAGCCCCACTGGCCATGGACCGGGAGGAACTCGAGGAGTACCGCCGGCAGCACCCGCTGGCCGCGATCATGCCCGTGATCCACAAACTCCTGGTCCTGCCCAGCCACGACAGCGGCATGCTGGTGGCCGTCGGAGACGAGGTGGGCCGGTTGCTCTGGGTCGAAGGAGACCCTGCCATGCAGCGCCGGGCCGAGGGAATGATGTTCGTCCCGGGCGCCGACTGGTCCGAGGCCACCGTGGGCACCAGCGCCCCCGGTACCGCACTGGCCCTGGGCCGCGGTATCCAAATTGCCGGCGCCGAACACTACAAGCGCTCGGTCCACCCGTGGAGCTGCACGGCCGTGCCGTTTCACGATCCGGATTCCGGTGCCCTGCTGGGCGTCGTCGACATCACCGGCACCGAATCCGCCGTCGCGCCGCACACCTTGTCCCTTGTCGAGGCGACGGTCGCCGCAGCACAGGCACACCTGCGGGTGGAGCGGCTCCAGCTTGCCGCCGCCCGGCAGGCTGCACCCGTCCGACGCCGGGCATCAGCCGCCGCGGCCGCAGCGGGCGGGACCCAGTCCGCAGGTCCGGCGTCCAAGGCGCCGGGCAGCCTCTACCGCAACAGCCTGCAGCTGCTCGGCCGCGACCAGGCGGTCCTGAGCATTGACGGACGCACCGTCACGCTGTCGGCCCGGCACAGCGAAATCCTCGCCCTGCTCAGCACGCATCCGGAAGGGCTCAGCGCCGAGGAACTGAGTTCGCTGCTGTACCCGCGGGACGGCTCCACCATGACCCTGCGCGCCGAGATGGTGCGCCTGCGCAAGGTCCTGCAGCAACTCAACCCGGACGCCGTCCCGGAGTCCCGGCCCTACCGACTGCCGGTGGACCTCGTGCCGGACTCCGGCCAGGTCCTCAACTGCCTGCAGCGCGGCGCACACCGGATCGCGCTGGAAATCTACCGCGGCGCGGTCCTGCCGCGCTCCGAGGCACCGGGGATCACCGAGCTCCGCAGCCGCGTCTCGTCCCTGCTTCGCGAAGCCGTGCTGACCGACGGGAGCGCCGAGTCGCTGCTGAAATATGCGCAGCTGCCGGAAGCGAGGGACGACGTCGAGGTCCGCACCGCCGCGCTGAAGCTGCTGCCGCCGCGCTCGCCCAAGCGGGCCGCCGTCGTCGCGGACCTGGAACGGCTCGAGACGGAACTCAGCGCCTGAGGCCCCGCCGGACTGCCGGACGTGATCCGGCTCACACGGTTGCAACCTGTCTGCAACCTTCCTGCTCCTAAGCTGGGGCCAGCGGCGGCCGCCGAGATCCTGGCCGCTCCCGCCACCCATCTTGCACAGCAAAGGAGCTAGCAATGACTGTCTACGCACAGCCCGGTACCGAGGGCTCGAAGGTCACCTTCAAGGACCGCTACGAGAACTGGATCGGTGGCGAATGGGTCGCCCCGGTCAAGGGCCAGTACTTCGAAAACATCACCCCGGTGACGGGCAAGGCCTTCTGCGAGGTGGCCCGCGGCACCGCGGTAGACATCGAACTGGCCCTCGACGCCGCGCACAAGGTCGCCCCGTCCTGGGGCAAGACCTCCGTGGCCGAGCGCGCCGCCATCCTGAACAAGATCGCGGACCGGATCGACGAGAACACCGAGATGCTCGCCGTCGCCGAGTCCTGGGACAACGGCAAGCCGATCCGTGAGACCCTCAACGCGGACATCCCGCTCGCCGCGGACCACTTCCGCTACTTCGCCTCCGCCGTCCGAGCCCAGGAGGGCCGGCTCTCCCAGCTCGACGACGACACCACCGCCTACCACTACCACGAGCCGCTCGGCGTCGTCGGCCAGATCATCCCCTGGAACTTCCCCATCCTGATGGCCGTTTGGAAGCTCGCCCCCGCGCTCGCTGCCGGCAACGCCGTCGTCCTCAAGCCGGCCGAGCAGACGCCGTCCTCGATCATGGTGCTGATGGAACTCATCAGCGACCTGCTGCCCGCGGGCGTCATCAACGTCGTCAACGGCTTCGGCGTCGAGGCCGGCAAGCCGCTCGCCTCCAGCCCGCGGATCCGCAAGATCGCCTTCACCGGCGAGACCACCACCGGCCGCCTGATCAGCCAGTACGCCTCCCAGAACCTGATCCCGGTCACCTTGGAACTGGGCGGCAAGAGCCCCAACATCTTCTTCAACGACGTCGCGGACAAGAATGACGCCTTCTACGACAAGGCGCTCGAAGGCTTCACGCTCTTCGCCTTCAACCAGGGCGAAGTCTGCACCTGCCCGTCCCGCGCCCTTGTCCAGGATGGCATCTATGACTCCTTCATGGCCGACGCGCTGGCCCGCACCCAGAAGATCATCCAGGGCAACCCGCTGGACACCGACACCCAGCTCGGCGCCCAGGCCTCCAACGACCAGCTGGAGAAGATCCTTTCCTACATCGACATCGGAAAGCAGGAAGGCGCCAAGGCCCTCACCGGCGGCGCCCGGGCCGAACTGTCCGGCGACCTCGCGGGCGGCTACTACGTCCAGCCCACCATCTTCGAGGGCCACAACAAGATGCGCATCTTCCAGGAGGAGATCTTCGGCCCGGTGGTGTCCGTGACCCGGTTCAGCGACTACAACGACGCCATGGGCATCGCCAACGACACCCTGTACGGCCTCGGTGCCGGCGTCTGGTCCCGCAACGGCAACGTCGCCTACCGCGCCGGCCGCGAGATCCAGGCGGGCCGGGTGTGGGTCAACAACTACCACGCCTACCCGGCCGGCGCCGCGTTCGGTGGCTACAAGTCCTCCGGCATCGGCCGCGAGAACCACGCCATGATGCTGGACCACTACCAGCAGACCAAGAACCTGCTGGTCAGCTACAACGAGAACAAGCTCGGTTTCTTCTAAGCCGAAAGGCGGGGCGGACCTGGTCCGCCCCGCCTTTTCCGTTTCGTCCGTGACCGTCATCCCCAACTCCAGGAGAAGCCCCCATGACCCAGACCAGGCTCGATGCCGCCGTAACGCTGGCCGGCGAGGACTTTTCCCGGGTGGCGCTCACCCCCGAAGCCGTTGAGCTCCTGCGCAAGCTCTGGCTGCAGCACGGTCCGCTGATGTTCCACCAGTCCGGCGGCTGCTGCGATGGCTCCTCACCCATGTGCTACCCGGCGGGGGAGTTCCTGACCGGCGACTCGGACGTGCTGCTGGGCCGCTTCGACCTCTCGGAGGGCCCGGAGCCGCAGCCGCTGGAGTTCTGGATGTCCAAGGAACAGTTCAATTACTGGAGCCACACCCACCTGACGGTGGACGTCGTTCCCGGCCGGGGGAGCGGATTCTCGGTCGAGGCGCCCGAGGGGAAGCGCTTCCTGATCCGCTCCACGCTGATGGACTGGCCGGTTTAAGACGCCCCCGCCGTCTCACCATGTGGGATTAAAGCGGCCGTCCAGTGGATGGACACTACTATTAATAGGTCCGTTTTCCCCTGCTACAGAGACCCTGGACCTTCCAATGAACCTTTTCCGGACCAAGTCCGTCGAGCAGTCGATGGCCGACGCCGACGAGCCAGGCCGCAAGCTCAAGCGCTCGCTCAGCACCTGGGACCTGATGATCATGGGCGTCGCCGTCGCCGTCGGCGCCGGGATCTTCTCGGTCGGCGCCAAGGCCGCCGCCAACTTCGCCGGCCCCGCCGTCACCATCTCCTTCGCCATCGCCGCCGTCACCTGCGCGCTGGCGATCATGTGCTACGCCGAGTTCGCCACCGCCATCCCCGTGGCCGGCTCCGCCTACGTCTTCACCTACGCCACCATGGGCGAGGTGCTGGCCTGGATCATCGGCTGGAACCTGATCCTGGAACTGTTCACCGCCGGCGCCGTGATCGCCAAGTACTGGGGCATCTACCTCAGCAAGGTCTTCGCGCTGATGGGCCTGGACGTTCCGCCGGCAATCTCCCTCGGCGGGGTCGACCTTTACTGGGGCGCCTTCCTGATCGTGGCCGTCTTCACCGTGCTGCTGGTGCTGGGGACGAAGCTGTCCGCCCGCGTCGGCAACGTCTTCACGCTGATCAAGATCGCCGTCGTCCTCTTCGTCATCATCGTGGGCTTCACCTACGTCAAGTTCGAGAACTACGCCCCGTTCGTCCCGACCTCCGAGCCCACCGGCGGCACCGGCGCCACCGACGTGCTCAAGCAGTCCTTCTTCGGCTTCCTCACCGGCGCGGCCCCGGCCCAGTACGGCACCCTCGGCATCTTCGCCGGCGCAGCGCTGGTGTTCTTCGCCTTCATCGGCTTCGACGTCGTCGCCACCTCCGCCGAGGAGGTCAAGAACCCGCAGAAGACCCTGCCGCGTGGCATCTTCGGCGGCCTGGCGATCGTCACCGTGCTCTACATACTGGTCTCGCTCGCACTGACCGGCATGGTCTCCTACACCAAGCTGGCGGAGGCGGAGAGCCCCACGCTCACCACCGCCTTCGAGGCCGTGGGCAACAACGACGCCGCCAAGGTGATCGCCTTTGGCTCGCTGGTGGGCCTGACCACCGTGATCATGGTGCTGCTGATGGGCCTCTCCCGGGTGGTCCTGGCCATGAGCCGCGACGGCCTGCTGCCGCGCTCGCTGTCCAAGACCTCCACCATCCGCGCCACTCCGGCCCGCCTGCAGATCATCTGCGGCGCCGCCGTGGCGGTGGTGGCCGGCCTGACCAAGGTGGACCTGCTGGAGGAAATGATCAACATCGGCACGCTGTCCGCCTTCGTGATGGTCAGCCTCGGCATCCTGGTCCTGCGCAAGAAGCGCCCGGACCTCAAGCCCTCCTTCCGCGTCCCGTTCGGCAAGGTGGTCCCGGTGGTCTCCGCCATGCTCTGCCTCTACCTGATGACCAACCTCGCCGTCGAGACCTGGATCTTCTTCGCCCTCTGGCTGGTCATCGGCATCGTGATCTACTTCGCCTACGGCCAGCGCCACTCCCGGCTTAACGAGAAGTTCGCCGAGGCGCGCGCCGCGGTCAACGGCCCGGCCGCCGCTCCCGCCGCCACGCCCGCTGCCCAGCCGGCCGCGGACGGGGACGACGCGGAGGCGCTCAACCGCTCGTAGCCGCACCCACCGCCGTAACGCGGTTCTCCAACGCGGGGTCCTTGCTGCCCGTCCGGCCTCACCGGACGGGCAGCAAGGGCCCCGCGTTGCTGTGCGCCGGAACGTGCTGCCGGCGGCCCTTCCGCACTCGTCTCGGAGCTGTAACAATGCGCCTATTGTGGTTGACCTCACAGTACCCTTAGGTCAGACTTGCTTTTTGAACGCTTGTTCGAAGGGCGAACAATTGAGGTTTGGGGGCTCATCACTCCCACGCCAATGCGCACAAAGGAGTGAACATGAAACGTCGTATCATCGCGGCGCTGGCGGCCGCATCGGTCCTGGCCCTCTCTGCCTGTGGCAGCGGATCCCCGAGTTCCACGGGTGGCAGCGCCTCAGGCGGTGCCACGGGCGGCGGGGACCTGACCAAGGTCAGCGTCGGGGTCATCCCGATCGTTGACTGCGCCCCCATCTACCTGGGCAACAAGCAGGGTTTCTTCAAGGACGAGGGAATCCAGCTGGACATCCAGACGGCCACCGGCGGTGCGGCGATCGTCCCCGGCGTCGTCAGCGGAAGCTTCGACTTCGCCTTCTCCAACCTGATCTCGGTGATGGTCGCGAAGGACAAGGGCCTGGACCTCAAGTTCGTGGCCAACGGTGCCTCCACCACCGGCGAGAAGGGCAAGGACATCGGCGGCGTCGTCGTCCCGGCCGGCTCCACGATCCAGTCCCCGAAGGACCTGGCGGGCAAGACCGTCTCGGTCAACAACCTCTCCAACATCGGCGACACCACCATCAAGTCCGTCATCGAAAAGGACGGCGGCGATCCGTCTAGCGTGAAGTTCGTGGAGGTGGCGTTCCCGGATGCCCCGGCCGCATTGGCCAACAAGCGGGTGGACGCGGCTTGGATCCTGGAGCCCTTCCTGTCCAAGGCCGTCGCCGACGGCGGCAAGATCATCTCCTCGAACTTCGCGGACATGAGCCCGGAACTGGACATTGCCGGCTACTTCACCAAGGCTGACACCATCACGGGCAAGGCGGACCTGACCCAGAAGTTCACCCGGGCCATGAACAAGTCCCTGGAATACGCCCAGGCGCACCCGCAGGAAGTCCGCGACATCGTGGGCACCTACACCAAGATCGACGAGGCCACCCGGGCCAAGATGATCCTGCCGCGCTACCGGGTGGAGTTCAACAAGGACGCCTTCAAGACCCTCGGTGACGCCGCCGCCAAGTACGGCACGCTCTCCAAGGCCCCGAACGCGGGCGACCTGCTCCCGTGAGTCCAGCCGCTCAGCTTTCCGCCGGTTCCGCCCCCGCCGCGGGGCGGAGCCGGCAGGTCCGCAAGGCGCCGGCCAAACAGCTGCTCGGCGTGGCTGGCATCCTTGGCTTCCTGGCCACCTGGGAACTGATTCCCCGCCTGGGTCTCGTCGACGAGCGCTACCTTCCGCCAGCCAGCGAGGTTATTGCCGCACTGGTCCGCGACTTCGGCCTGACGGCGTTCTGGGCCTCGGTGGGTGAGACCATGAAGGCCTGGTTCCTCGGGCTCGTCATCGCAGTTGCCCTTGCGGTGCTGCTGGGCTTCATCATCGGCTCCAGCAGCTTCCTGCGCAAAGCCACCAACTCCACCATCGAATTCCTGCGCCCCATCCCGTCCGTGGCGCTGATCCCGCTGGCGGTGCTGCTCTTTGGCGTGAAGATCGAATCGTCCTTGCTGCTGATCGTGTACGCCTCCTTCTGGCAGGTCCTGATCCAGGTCCTCTACGGGGTGGCCGACGTCGACATGGTCGCCAACAACACCGCCAGGACCTACGGGCTCGGCACCCTGGCGAGAATCCGCTACGTCGTGTTCCCCACCGCCCTGCCCTACCTGATGACGGGCGTCCGGCTGGCCGGCACCGTCGCGCTGGTGCTGGCCATCACCGCCGAGCTTGTGATCGGGTCCCCGGGGCTTGGCCGCGAAATCGCGCTGGCGCAATCCGGCGGGGCCATCTCCGGCATGTACGCCTTGGTGCTCGCCACCGGCCTGATCGGGGTGCTGATCAACATGCTGATGCGGTTCATCGAAAAGAAGGCTCTGTCCTGGCATTCCTCCGTCCGTTCCGAGGTGATCGTGTGAAGACCCTGAAGACCTTCGGCTACGTGCTGGCGCTCCCTGTCTTGCTGGTCCTCGCCTGGTGGGTTTCGACCCTGGGCACGGTCAACTTCTTCGTCCCCACCCCAGCCATGTTGGTGCGGAAATTCGGCGAGGTCTGGTTTAGTGAACGGTTCTTCTCCGACGTGCTGCCCAGCATCGGCAGGCTCCTGGTCGGCGTCGTCGCGGCGATCCTCATTGGCGTGGTGGGCGGAGTCCTGATCGGCTCGGTCAAGTGGCTCCGGGCGCTGCTGGAACCCACGCTGGAGTTCTTCCGCGCCATCCCCCCGCCCGTCCTGGTCCCTGTGCTGATGCTCCTGCTGGGCATCACGGACACCATGAAGGTTGTGGTGATCATCTCCGGCTGTGTCTGGCCGGTGCTGCTGAACACGATCGAGGGCGTCCGGGCCGTGGATCCCGTGCTCTCCGATTCCAGCCACACCTACGGCATCGACGGCTGGGCCAGGGTCCGGTACCTCGTGCTGCCGTCGGCCAGCCCGCAGATCATGGCCGGTGTCCGCCAGTCGCTGTCCCTGGGGCTGATCCTGATGGTCATCTCCGAAATGTTCGCCTCGTCCTCCGGGCTGGGCTTCACCATTGTCCAGTTCCAGCGGTCCTTCGCGATCCCCGAAATGTGGTCCGGCATCGTCGTCCTCGGCCTGCTGGGCGTGGCCATGTCATTCATCTTCCAGTGGGCCGAGCGGAACATCCTGCGCTGGTACCACGGCCAGAAAGAGGTAGAAAATGCAGCCTAGTGCAGCGCAGACGGTCCCGGAAGCGATGCTCTCCGTCCGCGGACTGAAGAAGGTTTACCAGTCCGACGGCGGCGACGTAGAAGCGGTGCGGAACCTCACCTTCGACCTCCGGGCGGGGGAGTTGGCCTGCCTGGTGGGCCCGTCCGGGTCCGGCAAGACCACCCTGCTCAAGTGCATCTCGGGCCTGATGGCCCCCACGGAGGGGGAAGTGCTCCTGGACGGCAAGCGGGTTTCCGGGCCGCCGAAGAAGATGGCGGTGGTATTCCAGGAATACGGCCGCTCGCTGTTCCCCTGGATGCGGGTCCGGGACAACGTGGAGCTGCCGCTGAAAAATCAGGGCGTGCCCAAGGCCGAACGGGACCGGCTGGTCGATGAAGCCCTCGAGGCGGTGGGGCTCGCCCACGTGCCGCGTTCCTACCCCTGGCAGCTTTCCGGCGGCATGCAGCAGCGCGTGGCAATCGCCCGTGCCATCGCGTACCAGCCCGAGGTGCTCCTGATGGACGAGCCGTTTGCCGCCGTCGACGCGCAGACCCGCGCGGACCTTGAAGACCTCATCCGGGTGGTCTGGAGGAAGCTCGGCGTGACCGTGCTCTTCGTAACCCACGACATCGACGAGTCCGTGTACCTCGGTGAACGGGTGATCATCCTCTCGAGCTCCCCGACCGTGGTGCAGGAGGACATTGTGATCGATCTTCCGGCCGAGCGGGACCAGCTGAACACCCGGTCAATGCCGCGTTTCACCGAGCTGCGGCACCACGTCTACGAGCAGATCCAGCTCGCCAAGAAGGGCCACCGGCCGGCGGCGGCCGGCGGCCACGTGCCCGGTTAGCCGCAGGCCGTGATCTTGTACAGGGTGCGGCCTTCGGCTGAGGCGATTTTTTCCAGGCCTCGGTCGGTGGGCACGTTGTAGAAACCGGGCCACCGCTTTCGGCTCGAGCTGCCGTGGGCTGCGCCCGGAGCGTCCTCGTAGAAGTGCGTGGCGCCGACCTTGTGCACGGCCTCGCAGATCGACTTGTCCGTCCCCAGCCGGTTGAATCCGGTGCGGAGCATTTCCTTGGCAGCGTTTCCGGACGTCGGTGATCCGAGCTGGGTGTACACCACGTGCCGTCCGGTGAGGGCGTAGAAGTAGGTTTCGCCGTTGAACGGGTCCCCAATGACCACAGCGTCGGCCGGGAGCATCGCTCCGGCTTGCTGGATGAAGTCCTGTTCGCCCCGGGAGAGCACGCCGGTGCCGGGCCTGTCAGACACCACGTAGTTCTGTGCTGCCACGGCCACCCGGTCCACCGACCGGTAGCTCCCCGATCCCCAGTACAGGCCGCACGTCACGAGGGCAACGGAGACGGTGGCAAGGATGGCCGGGACGGGCCACCGGCCCCCGGACTGGGCAGGGGCCATCCGCGCCGAGACTGCACGATGCGCGGCCCGTGCCAGCACCGCAAGGGCCAGGGCCGCCAGCAGGCTGCCCGTCATCGCGATGAACGGGGCAATCCGCTGCGTGTCCTTGTACCAGACGCCGGTCAGCCACCGCAGCGGGTTTTCCGGCCCGGCGGCGAGCACGTAGAGGAAAATGAAGGCCAGCCAGGACACGGTGAGCGGCCGTGCACCCCGGATGAAGAGCGCAGCGGCACCGCCGATGATCACCAGCAGCCCCACCGCGAGGTTGAAATCGTCCGGCGCAGGCGGGGACAGGGCCGGGAACCTCGGAAGGTCGAAGAAGGCAAGCAGCAGCGAATCCGGCACTACGGCCCGCACCGTACGCGGATAGGCCATCACCCCGGCGAGCACCCGGGACCCGGCGAGCAGGGAGAAGGCCGCCGCCGCAGCGGCAACCGTCAGTCCGGCCGCGGCGGCCGCAACCCGGGGGCGCCGGCGCGCGATCCGAACCAAAAGCGGCAGCAAACCGGCCACCGCGAAGGGCAGGACGGCGATCGCGATCGCAAAGGCGGCACTCGGGTGCGCGGCAACGCAGCCGCCGAGGACTGCTGCCAGCACGACGGCCAGGAGCACATACTCGCGGGCCTGCGTGCCGGCCCGCTCCGCGGAGGTCAGGCGCCGCAGAATCAGGACACAGAGGGCCAGGGCAGCCGGGACCAGGGCAGTGGCGAGACCGTTGGGCCACTGGCCGCTGCGGAGCAGCTGGGAATAGGGAAAGCTGACGAACGAGGCTGCGAGCACCGGCGTCAGTGCCCAGGCCGCCGGGTGCCGGGGCAGCACCGCAGAGGCAAGGAACGTCAGGCCGATTGGCCAGATCATGCCGCCGATGACAAGCGAGGAGAGGTTCGCCGTCGCCGTCACACTGCCGGGGACCAGGGACACCACGCTGTGCCAGCCGGCGGGGTAGTAGGTGGGCCGGCCGGCGCCGAAGATCGGGGCGATGCCCCACGGGCTGGCGCTGCCGGACTCTTGGATCCACCGCAGCACGTTCAGATGGAAGATCGGATCCCAGCCTTGTGATGCCGCGGCCGGATCGCCGATTCCCCGCAGCAGGGCCAGGCAGGTCACCGCGGACCCGACGGCGACGCCCGCACCGACGGCGAGTTTCACCGGCAGGCCCAGGGCGGCGGGCCACAAGGGTTGGCGGAAGCTGAAGCGCCTGCCGACCAGCCAGGCGGCAAGGACCACCGGCACGGTGGCAATGGCAGCCGCGCCGGCGGTCCATGGCAGGCCCGTGGCGTCGGCCACGAGGCTTCCTGCCAGGAAGATCAGCAGGGTCACGGCCGGGCTGAGGGCGATGGCCGCCGGCAGTCCAGGTTTCAGAGGCAGGAGCACCAGCAGGCCTGGAAGGAAGAACGCGACGACAAGGAGGACGACGGTCAGGGCGTGTGGCAGCAGCCCAAGAAGCCAATTCAACATGGGTGTGTCAGCGCGCTCCGGCCCGGTTCTTGTTCTTCAGGGAAGCGGCCAGTGCCTTGTTGAAAAGCTTGGCAGCCCCGGCTGTGAGGGATCCGCCCAGGCCGTCCGAGGCCGGGTAGAGCGATTCGGCCTCAAGCCGCTTCTGTTCCAGCAGGTCCGGCAGTTTCGTGGACAGCGTCCCGGTCTGCTCCGGCATGGCAGGGCTGTCCCCGCCGAGGGCCAGGGCCCAGCCGCTGCCGAGCGCCGCAACCGATTCGTGCTTGACGTCGTAGTAGCCCTGCTTCACGCCGACGGCGATTCCGCGGGCCCCGGCGGCCGCGGCCAGCAGGTGGAGGTGGAAGCGGCTCGTGACCCAGGTCTGCTGTGCGGAAAGCGGGAGGCCGTCGGCCCACACCTGGGCGAACGGCACGAACCGGGATTCCGGGATGAGGTCGGCCAGGCGCTCGTAGGCTGCCCGGTCGACCCCCGGGATCGCCTCGACGTAGTAAGCCTTGATTCCCCGGCGGCTGGCGCTCTGGATTTCGGTTCGGGCCAGTTCCACCGCGGCCTGGAACCGTCCGGGATCAGCCAGGTCGCTTTGGATGCACACATAGAGCCCGGCGGGGGCAACGCTGCGCCCGATTTCCCGGCCGATCCCGAGGAAGGCGTCGTCGAGGCCCAGTTCCAGCCCGTGGGCGGCCGCGCTGGGTTTGTCCCGGGCCCTGGCGTGCCCGAAGCCGCCGAACAGCGCAGGTTCCCCCGGGATCGGGGAAAGGGCGGGCATAAGGCCCTGTCCGGTGGCGAACAGCCGTGCCCCGGTCAGTTCGCTGACCGCGCGCATGCCGGCCAGCAGGCCGGCGTGGTGCGGCCAGGTGTCATTGACGTAGCCGCCGCCGATCAGGTGGAGCGACTCGGCTTCCCGCATCTTCAGGATGCCCAGGTCGTACGCCGGGGTACCCAGCCCGGTGACTCGCTCGCGGATGTTCTTGGCCGCAACGTCGGCGGGGAGCTCGGCGTTTTCCTGCACCAGGCGCCAGAGGGTGTTGGTGACGCGAAGCCGCGGATGCATGCCCTCGAACAGCACCTGTGCCATGCCGGGCTGGGGGCTGTCCAGCCAGACGTCGGCGTCGGGCCGGGCTTCAGCCAGGTACTTCAGCCATGCGGCGGCTATGAACTCATCGCCGAAATTGGGGTGGCCAGAGGTGCCAACGAGGTAAATGATTCCGGAATTCACCTCCCGACTATAGCGGCGGGAGCGCGCCCCAAGCGAAAGGAACACCCCGCCGCGGAGAACCGCGGCGGGGTGTTCCTTTATTGCTGGGGAAAGGCTAGCCGATCTTGTTGGCTGCTTCCGCGTCGGAGGCGGGAGCGCCGGCAGCGGCGCCCAGGTTGGCGCGAAGCTTGGAGCCGAGCTCGGCGTCGACGTTGGTCCAGTACTGGATGGCGCGTTCCTTGATGTCGGCGTTCTTGACGCCGCCCACGGCACCGGTGAGGGTGTCCAGCAGGCGGGCCTTGGCGCCGTCGTCGAACACCTCGCGGTACAGCGTTCCGGCCTGGCCGAAGTCGCTGTCCTCAGCGTGCAGGGAGTGGGCGGAGAGCGTCAGCTCGCCGTCGTTCTCCCAGCCGCCGGCCGGGTTCTGCGGCTCAACGGCAGCCGGGCCGCCGAAGGAGTTCGGCGCGTAAACCGGGACCGACGGGGCGTTGAAGTGGTACCGGGCGGCACCGTCCTGGCTGTAGTTGTTGACCTGGTTCTTGGGCAGGTTCACAGGCAGCTGGGCGTGGTTGGTGCCCACGCGGTAGCGGTGTGCGTCGGCGTAGGAGAAGAT
>Ga0213837_1001359_pt1 | contig 13519 bp, 9 predicted proteins | sample SWPATP12_FD_160572 | JGI IMG/M metagenome (GOLD analysis project Ga0213837, IMG submission 160572) | Coastal seawater microbial communities from Marineland, Florida, United States - SWPA TP1 #2 | ecosystem: Environmental > Aquatic > Marine > Coastal | place: USA: Florida | collected 2016-08-06
GCGGAGAGATGAATCAAAACGCCGTTAGGCAACTGCAAATCGAAAACCTTATAAGACAAGGTATTAAAGATGACTTGTTTACGGTTTACTACCAGCCGAAAGTTGATATAGCCTCAGGTAAGCTAGTCAGCATGGAAGCTTTAGTGCGCTTTGAGCACCCCCAAAAGGGCATAGTAAGCCCTGGGCAATTTATCCCTCTGGCAGAACAAACGGGTCAAATTATAGAAATTGGTGAACAAGTGCTAAGAAAGGCTTGTGCAGATACCAAACGCTGGGTAAACCAAGGTTTGTTTAGTGGTCGTGTAGCCGTTAATATTTCTGCAAAGCAGTTCGAGCTACCTGACTTAGACGATAGAATAAACAAGATCTTAAGCGATATTGGTTTGTCACCACTACATTTAGAGTGCGAAATAACTGAAGGTACGCTAATGGAAAGCCCTGAAAACGGCCTTCAAATGATGACTCGCCTTCGCGAAAGAGGTATTCACCTAGCGCTAGACGATTTCGGTACAGGTTACTCGTCGCTAGCCTACTTAAAGCGTTTCCCACTAAACACACTAAAAATTGACAAAGCATTTATTGACGATATTGCAAAAAGTAATGTGGACCGTCATATGGCAGCTGCCATTATAAATATTGCCCACAATTTAGGCTTAAAAGTTGTAGCGGAGGGCGTTGAAGAAGAAGCACAGCTAGATATTTTACGTCGCTACGATTGTGAGATGTTGCAAGGCTTCTTGTACAGCCGACCATTAAATGCAGAGCGCTTCGAGAAGCTTCTCACCGAGAATCAAAAGCTTCATACGCTGCTCGGCCACTCCAATTTTTAACCGCCCTTACCTTTTACTTCGCGTATAGGGCGTTTACTTTCCCCTCCTTGACGCCACTCATTGCAGCTTTAGGCAAAGTCATGCCTCTATTCAACCTTAGTTTATTAAACTCTAGTGCCATTAAAATGGCGCTTATGAACGTCGATAAATCCCCGCACCAAAAACAAACTATAACCCATTGAATATAAAGGAAATCTTAAAAAATATTATTTCTGGCACGCATTTAGCTAAGTATTAAGTACCGATGACAAATATAAAAAATCGGTTTTGTTTGTTCGTTCAAAATAATCAGAGGAAATTAACATGTTAAAAGAGTACGCAGTTGCACTAGTACTTTCTACCGCTACCCCAGTTGCTGCCGACAAGCAAGAAGGCGCTAAACAAGCTCCTGAGTCGCAAAAAGAAACCATCTCTCAACCAGAGTATGTTAAGCCACAATCTGGTGGTGGCTACGGCGTTGGCTTCTAATCTGAAGCACAGTATTTCAAAAAAAGAGAGCAACGCTCTCTTTTTTTATACCTGTATTTTACGCCCCACTTACTTATTTCAGCAGACCGCTAGGAAAGACTACGCAGAAATATAAAGGTTGTTAAACCCTACTGCATTGCGCCAATGTATATGGCGAGAGATTGAGAACATGGGCAGTAAGATTGGACCTAACACAAAACCCGCTATCGCCCACTTCTTCGCGCTCATTCCCCATTTAAACGCTTCTACATAAAAATACAGAGAAAATATAACGCTTAATACTACGAGTGAAATCACACTGCCTCCGCCTGTTTGACCTAGTTACGTGGGTTTACTTATCCCCATCAATTATTCAATTTAACTTACTGATAATTTACGCCAACAATTTGACACGTTCATTTTTTAACCGCAGGAATTCTACCCAAAATAGAACAATAAACCAGCAAAAATACCCATTAGACATAAAAAAACCGGGCAATGCCCGGCTTTTAACATTTTATAAACTTAGCTGTAAAACTTTTGATCGTTTTCTGCCATTTTTACTAACACTTCAGCAGGTGTAAATTTATCACCTACAGCAGTAGCATAATGGTTTAAACGAGCAACAACGTGTTTAATTCCCAGTGTATCCATATAGCGGAATGGGCCACCTAAGAATGGAGGGAAACCAATACCAAAGATAGCACCGATATCGCCGTCACGGGCACTGCGGATAACGCCCTCATCCAAACAGCGTGCCGCCTCGTTAAGCTTCATTAATACGCAGCGTTCCGCTACTTCTTTTTCGCTTAACTTAGCAGAAGGTGAAAGACCCAGTAGTTCGTAGATTGACTCGTCCACTTCTTTACCTGGTTTTTTGCCTTCATAAGAATAAAACCCTTTTTGGTTTTTCTTACCCTTTCTGCCGTCTGCAAGTACTTTATCGAAAGCACTTGGCGCAGTGAAGCGCTCGCCGAACGCCTCTACAAGGAATGGGATAATCTTAGTACCAACATCAATGCCCACTTCATCAAGTAGTTTCACAGGGCCTACAGGGAAGCCAAACTTAACCAATGACTTATCGATGTGCTCAATAGGCTCACCGTCAAGAATGAGGTTTGCCGCTTCATTCATGTACGGCGCTAAAATACGGTTTACGTAGAAACCCGCACCGTCTTTAACAACTACCGGCGTTTTGCCTTGCTTTTTAGCAAACTCTACCGCAGATGAAATGACTTGGTCAGACGTTCTATCGTGAGCAATTACTTCGGCCAAAGGCATTTTGTCTACTGGAGAGAAGTAATGCAGACCAATCACGTTTTCAGGACGTGCTGCCTTAGCTGCAATTTGTGTAATAGGAATAGACGATGTATTGGACGCGAAGATCGTGCTTTCTTTGCAGTTCTCTTCAATATCCGCCACCATTTTCTGCTTAAGGTCTAGATCTTCGAAAACCGCCTCAACCACGATATCAGCATCTTGGTAGCCGCTATAATCTAGCGTACCGGTAAGAAGCGCTAACTGTTTCTGCATTTCACTATTGCGCATGAAACGCTTCTTCACCTTTTTATTTAAGATGTCATAGCTATATTTCATTGCATTGGAAATGCCTTCAGCACGCACATCTTTGATACGGACAGGTACACCGGCTTTGGTCGACGTTACATAGGCGATACCACCACCCATTAAACCACCGCCAAGCACACCGACTTTCTTCATTTTTTCAGGTTTAACACCTTCAACGCCGTTTTCTTTCTTCATTTCTGTCGTAGCAAAGAAGATCTGACGTAATTGGAAAGATTCCGGCGTCATAACAAGCTTACCAAAGGCTTCAGCCTCGGCTTTAAGCCCCGCTTTCATCCCTTCGTTCATGCCGGTTTCGATGACATCAATAATGTAACCTGGCGCTGGATAATTACCTTTGGTTTTGGCAAATGTCGCTTCGCGCGCTTTTTTGAACATCATGTTACGACCCGGGCCGGTCTTCTCTAACACTTTGTCCATCACACTCTTTTGCGGCGCTTCCCTTTCTGGTTTGCGTTTAAGCGCAAACTGTTCAGCTACCTTCAACAAAACACTGTGAGGTACAACATCATCTACAATACCGTACTTTTTAGCTTGCTTAGCGCGTGCAGGAGACCCAGTAAGCATCATTTTCATCGCTTGCTGAATGCCAATTAGGCGAGGAAGGCGCTGAGTACCACCACTGCCTGGCAACAAGCCTAGCTGCACTTCCGGTAGACCTACCTGAGTGCTAGGTGAATCGGTACATACACGGTAGTGACACGCTAATGCTAGCTCTAAACCACCGCCTAACGCTGGGCCGTGAATAGCCGCAACAAAGGTAGCCTTCATGTTCTCAATTCTATCGAAAATGGCCTGACCGCCAGCGGCTATGGTTGTGGCATCTTCCGCGGTTTTACACGCTGCTAGCATGGTGATATCGGCACCTGCTACGAATGAGTTTGGCTTGCCGCTTGTTAACACCACACCTTTAATGCTGCTGTCGCGTTCAATATCATCAAGCATGGCAGATATCTCATCGCCAAACTCAGCTTTAAGCGTATTCATGCTCTCGCCAGGTACGTCCATGCTAAGAATAGCAACGCCATTATCTTGCTTGGTTAACGTAAATGCGCCTGATGTTGGCTGAACTTCATTTGTCATTTCTTGTTCCTGACTCATATTATTCTGTCTCCACTATCATTGCGGCACCAAGACCACCCGCAGCACAAGCAGTAAGAAGGCCTGTACCACCGCCACGGCGATTTAGTTCGTTAAGCATTTGCGTAATCATACGTGTACCGGTTGCGGCAAAAGGGTGACCGTAGGCAATTGAACTACCCATCACGTTGAACTTGTCCATGTCAATTTCGCCCGTCGCTTTGTCGCGGCCTAGTTTCTCTTTGGCGAACTTGTCACTTGCAAACATTTTAACGTTTGCCAAGGTTTGCGCTGCGAACGCTTCATGCATTTCAATTAGCGTTAAGTCGTTTAGGGTCATGCCTGCGCGATCTAGCGCGATAGGTGTCGCGTACGACGGCCCCATTAGCATGTCTTCCCACACGTCGATTGCCGAGAACGCGTAGCTCTTAATGTAACCAAGCGGCGTATAACCTAGCTCTTTCGCTCGGCTTTCTGTCATCATAAGCACTGCAGAGGCGCCATCGGTAAGCGGTGTAGCGTTTGCAGCTGTTACCGAGCCGTACTTTTTATCGAATACTGGGCGAAGTTTCGCGTAGCCTTCAAGCTTAGAATCGAAACGTACGTTGTTATCGCGCTCAAGCGCACCTTTATACGGTTCTGCGTAAGCGGTCATCACTTCGCTAGACAGCTTGCCTGCTTCCCAGCTTTCAGCGGCTAGGCTGTGCGAGCGGTGTGCGAGCTTGTCTTGTTCTTCACGAGATATTTGATGCGTTTTCGCCATTTGCTCTGCCGTTTGTCCCATCGACAAACCGGTTGAGTACTCTGCTACCGCAGGAGGAACAGGCGCTAGGTCTTTTAAGCTTAAACGCTTGAAGATGTTTAGCTTTTGGCCAAGGGTCTTGGTTTTCTGTAAATCAACCAGCGCACGCGCAAGATTCTTAGAAACCCCAATAGGTGATACCGACGTTGAATCAGCACCACCAGCAATGCCTACCTGTACCGTGCCTGCCATCATGCTTTCAGCGATGTTTACCGTTGACTGGAAGCTCGTCGCACATGCACGAGATACGCTGTAAGCGTCGGTATGAATATTCATGCCCGTGCCAAGCACGATTTCGCGCGCAATGTTTGGCGCTTCAGGCATTTGTACTACTTGACCGTAGACAACCTGGTCAACCCATTCTTTTTGAACACCATGGCGAACGAGAAGTTCGTTTACGACCATTTTACCTAGATCAACAGCCGGAACACCGTGGAAATATGTAGCCATTTTCGCAAACGGAGTACGCAACCCCGCGACAATGGCGATGCGATCACCCTCTCGGGTAGTAACTGATTGTTTTGTTGCCATAATGCACCTAAATTAATGACCGACTTCCGTTTGAACTTATCGCCCCAAAGTGGTCTGACCTGTAATAAACTCGATTTTTACAAACAATGAACAAAATAGCAAATAATGCAGGGTTAAGGGCAACATAAATGAAACTAAAGTTTGCCCTGTTTACAAATTTTGACCGTTTTATGCTATCGAAATTTAAAAAGCTTGCTTTACATCCAACCGCATATCGCATTTTTATTACTGTTTGACGACTTGAAGAAAGATAGAATGAACCTTATATGGAAATGAAAGTCTGTTTTGTGTCATTGTGACGGGCTAGAGCTATCTAAATTAATATGTAATTTACTTTTTAGCTAAGCGATCACTTTATAAGATATTTAATAAATCTATCGTTCAAATGACACTTCCTGATAACGAGAACTCAAACGGAAATTTTGCATTATGGCAGCAGCGCAATTTCAACAGTTACACGCTTATTTAGACCAACAGATTATTGGTCAGCATGCGTTAACCAAAAGCCTTCTAATCGCTCTTTTGGCCGACGGCCACCTTCTGGTAGAAGGTCCTCCAGGGCTTGCAAAAACACGCGCAATCAATGCACTTGCTAATGGTATTGACGGCGACTTTCATCGCGTACAATTTACCCCAGACCTTTTGCCTGCCGACTTAACCGGTACAGACATATACCGTCCCGAAACCGGTGAGTTTGTTTTTCAAAAAGGGCCACTTTTTCATAACTTAGTGCTAGCCGACGAAATCAACCGTGCCCCCGCAAAAGTGCAATCGGCCCTGCTTGAGGCCATGGCGGAACGTCAAATTACGGTAGGCAGTAAAACCTACCCTCTTCCTCCGCTATTTTTAGTAATGGCAACGCAAAACCCGCTAGAACAGGAAGGAACTTATCCACTACCTGAAGCACAGCTAGACCGATTCTTAATGCACGTGGACATCGATTATCCTGACGCCGAGACAGAATTAGAGATATTGCGTTTAACGCGAGGTGAAGCCCTCTCAGAACCGCCTGTTACGCCACCAACGCTAACTCAAGACGATATTTTTACGTCGCGTAAAGAAGCGTTGTCTTTGTATATGGCGCCTGAGTTAGAACAGTATTTAGTTCAATTGATTATGGCCACACGTCAGCCTGCAAATTTTGACGCGGAATTAGGCCAGTGGATAGCGATGGGAACAAGCCCTCGAGCAACCATCAGTCTAGATCGCTGTGCACGCGCTCACGCATGGCTTAGCGGCAGAGATTTTGTTGGACCTGATGATATTCAAGCTGTGGTTCACAACGTGCTTCGCCACCGAATTATTCTGTCATATCAAGCCGAGGCTGAAGGCGTAACGATTAACGACGTACTTGATAAGATTGTTGCAACTGTCGCAGTCCCTTAAGTTATGGTGAATGTACAAGCGCAGCTAGACAAGCTGCAAAGTAATGGCGTCTCGTTGTCTACAGCAGAATTATTACGCTACCAGCAGTTAGCTAAGTTGTTTAGTTTGGCGCCTAAACGTATGCCACAAGCTAAACTTGCTGGAAGTTATCTCACCAAGCACAAAGGCCGAGGCATGGAGTTTGATGAGGCCCGGCATTATCAGCCCGGTGATGATATTCGCGCTATTGATTGGCGCGTTACTGCGCGCACGGGTAAAACTCACACTAAAGTGTATCGGGAAGAGCGAGAGCGCCCGGTTTTTCTATTCTGTGACTACCTACCTTCAATGGCATTTGGCACGCAGCTGCTTACTAAAGCGGTGCAAGCCGCGCATGTATCTTCATTAATAAGCTGGTCTGCTGCCGCTCGTGGCGATAAAGTTGGCGCACTGGTATTTAATCAGCAACAGCACAAAGAAATTAAACCACTAACTCGCAAAAAGGCCGTGTTGCACGTGTGTCATGAACTTATGGCATTGCACGAACAGAGCGCGCAATCTGAGCCGGACAAAGACCAAGACGAACAAGCTTTTGCCGATGCGTGTGCTAGGGCAAGACGACTAGCAAGGCCGGGGAGCCTGGTTTATCTCGTGTCAGACTTTCAGCATTTAAGTACCCAAGCTATTCAACACTTGAGTCACTTAACACGACACTGTGAAGTAAGGGCTATCGTAATTAACGATCCAATAGAACACGCCTTGCCACAAACCAGTTCACTACAAACCGTCAGCGTTTCTGATGGCCGAAACCAACAACGCTGGGTGTTAGGCGACAATACCGAGCAACAGCAATATCAAAAATGGCGCAGTGAACACAATAGCGCGATTTATAGCACCTTGCGCAAAAACAATATCGCTCGATTCAGTGTTTCAGCGGGCCTTCCTTTAGACGAACAGCTTCAAAGTATGCAACAAGAACAAAGGTTGGAGCTTAATTAATGCAAAGCAGTATTTTTTCAACCCATTTTTTATCAAACTTTCTATCTAGTTACACAAAATCAGCTGCTCAATCGATGCCGCCGGCAAATCAAATACCAGTGCCCCCTCAGCAGCAAGACCCACTTGCTCAACTGCGCGATATACACGTACCTACAGAGGTCAACATTTGGCCATTAGATTGGGGTTGGTGGGTCGCAATCGCAGTATTTTTACTTGCCCTATTTTGCCTATATAAAGCGATCACTGCTCACATACGTCACAATAAGGCACGTAAGCAAGCTTTAGCCTTACTTGAATCGATTTCAGCACAACAAAGCAATTGGCCCGTAGCGTTAAACTCAATTCTAAAACGCACGGCTATGAGCTATTACCCAACTCAGCAAGTAGCTGGGTTATACGGTAAACAGTGGCAAGCGTTCTTAACCTATGCATTGAAAAGTAGTGATAGCAAACTTGAAAGTGATTTAGGTTTGTTAGTAAGCAATGTTTATCAAGCCACCCCCAACCCTAGTGATTTTGAAACCTGCAAAGGGGCAGTAAAAAACTGGCTTTCAAAAGCCAAACTGCCAAAAAACAAGGGGGCTTACGGCGGTGTGAATGATGGCGGTCTAAACGATGGCAACCCTCATGATAAACAAGCCAAGGAGCCGCATCATGCTTAATTTTGCTTGGTGGTGGGTCTTTTTTGTACTCCCCTTGCCTATTATCGTACGCCTGCTTTCTAAAAAAGCACAAGACATGCCCATGGCTGCACTGCGGGTTCCTAGTTTGCGACCTGGCGATGTGTCAGAGCAAACCCAATTGAAACAAACCAAAATACCGCTGTTGGTAAGCAGCTTGATATGGCTGCTGCTAGTAACGTCTGCCGCGCGTCCTCAGTGGTTAGGAGAGCCTGTTAGCATACCAAACGAAGGTAGAGAAATGATGTTAGCAGTAGACTTATCGGGCAGTATGAAGATAGATGATATGCAGCTAAATGGCCGACAAGTTAACCGTTTAACCATGACTAAGTCGGTGGTTTATGACTTTATTCAGCGTCGCGTGGGCGACAGAATTGGCCTTATCTTATTTGCCGATACCGCGTACGTTCAAGCGCCGCTTACCTATGACAGAGATACGGTTTCTACACTTCTGAGTGAAGCTGTCATTGGATTGGTTGGCGAACAGACGGCTATTGGCGATGCGATAGGTTTAGCGGTGAAGCGCTTTGACGAACGGGAAGAGTCTAATAACGTATTAATTCTTCTTACCGATGGGCAAAATACTGCAGGGAATATTACACCTGAGCAGGCGAAAGAGTTGGCAATTAGTAAGGGTGTGAAGGTTTACACTATTGGTGTGGGCGCAGATAAAATGCTGATCCAAAGCTTTTTCGGCAGCCGACAAATAAACCCGTCGCAAGAACTTGATGAAGGGATGTTAACTGACATTGCAATTAGCACTGGCGGCCAATATTTTAGGGCTCGAAATGCCCAGGAACTTCAAGCTATTTATCAACAACTTGATGCGCTTGAGCCTATTGAAGGTGAAACGCGTAAGATGCGTCCATTGAGCGCACTGTTTTACTATCCCCTTGGTGCTGCGATATTACTGTCAGCACTATGGGCATTCTTGACGGTTCTTTTATCAACATTTCGTTGGTTCGCACAAAGACGAATTAACTCGTCCCAGCAACACCCGAATTCAGTTGATTCAATACGAGCAGCACAAACAAATAGGGAGACGAAGTAATGGAATTCGACTTCTTAAACCAATTTCATTTTTTACGCCCCGAATGGTTTATCGCGCTCGCTCCCTTGATGCTGCTTGTGTTTTTAATTAGAAAAACCACGGCTAAGCAATCTGGCTGGCAATCTGTGATCCCTTCTCACCTATATCAATACATGGTGATTGGAAAAAACGAAATGGGCGCAAAACCTCCAATGTGGATGCTTGCTTTTGTGTGGATTATAAGTGTGATAGCACTCGCTGGCCCAACATGGGAGCGCCTGCCGCAGCCGGTTTACCAGTTGAAAATGGGACACGTTATAGTCATAGATATGTCGCTTTCAATGCGCGCTACCGATATGACGCCAGACAGGCTAACTCGCGCCAAATATAAAGCGATAGACCTCGTCAACGCTATTGGTGAAGGTGAAATGGGCTTGGTTGCTTACGCTGGCGATGCGTTTGTCATCAGCCCCTTAACCGAAGACGCAAGAAATATTACAACCCTTATCCCAAGCCTGTCACCGGAAATTATGCCCGTACCGGGCAGCGACCCACTATTAGGAATAGAGAGTGCGTCTGAGCTTCTCACGAATGCCGGATATAACTCAGGCATGATCTACTGGATTACTGACGGTATAGAGTTAGAACAACAACAAGAACTTCAAGAGTATGTGGCCTCTATTCCTTTTACAGTAAATGCACTTACCGTTGGAACGTCTGAAGGCGCGCCTATTCGCCAGCAAAGCGGCGAGCTCTTAAAGGACTTCACCGGCAGCATAGTTATACCCAAGTTAAATGAAGGCGCAGTGAAAGGTGTGATAAAAACAAGCGGCGGACGCTTTGAATCCTTTACATCAAACGACGCCGACATTGATGCCCTCGCCTCGGTATCTCTACTAGATAAAAGCGACAGCGAAGAGAACGAAGAAGAGAGTAATTTACAAGGAGACCAGTGGAAAGAAGTTGGCCCTTACTTGCTGCTTATACTTCTTCCATTTGCCGCCTTTGCATTCAAACGCGGGTTAGTTTTCATCGTGTTGGTGGGTTTACTTAGCCCCTCTATGATTAAAAACGCCCATGCTTTGCAACGTGCCCAAGCCTCAGAAATTGCTGGCACGTCACAAGGCATAGGCGCACCAGAAGATACTCTAGAGATGGCAAACAAACCTGATTCACTCTCATGGTGGCAAACGCCATTTATGAATGACAACCAAGAAGCATTAAACAGCTATCAAAGAGGCAAGTACAAAGACGCCGTTAATCAGTTTAATGACGACACTTGGAAAGCATCATCACTTTATAAATCAGGTGACTACGAAGGTGCATTAAATGCCTTCAAAAGCATTCCTGGTCCCGAGAGTCTTTACAATCAAGGCAATGCACTGGCAAAACTCGGTAAGCTTGAAGACGCTATTAAGAAATATGATCAGGCGTTAAGAGAAGCCCCCGATTTCGACGATGCAAGAACCAACAAAAAGATTGTCGAGGATTTGCTGAAACAGCAGCAACAGCAGAATCAGGAGCAAAACCAGAACGAAAATGGCGATGATGGTGAACAGAGTGACTTGCAGGATAATGGCCAAGATAGCTCTGATAACTCTGATAGCCCTAATAGCAAACAGCAATCAGGGGACCAGAACAATCAGGAAGGTTCAAACGAGCAGAATGGTCAGCAAGACGATAATGAGGGTCAACAGTCTGACCAAAGCCAAGCTAACGATGAACAGCAAAATGGCGGAGATAACTCACAACAGCCTGATGATTCCGAGATGAACAGTCAGAACGAGTCATCAGACTCTCAGCAGCAAAATGCAGAACAGGAAGAGTCTGATCAAGGTGACAGCGCGCAAGCACAAAAAGACGAACAACAAGCAGAGCAGGAAGCACAGACAATGCAAGGTCAAGAGACCGAGCTTACCGACGCAGAAAAAGAAGAACTGCAGCGAATGGAGAGTTTAATGCGCCGCGTGCCAGACGACCCTGCATTCCTACTAAAACGAAAAATGCAATTAGAAGCACAAAAACGTCAGGGTCAACGTATGCCTTCAAACCGGAGTGATTGGTAGATGAGAGCCTTATTACAATCTACACGTATAGTTTTTTTATTAACCCTACTCTTAAGTACGGCGGCTTATGCCGATGTAAATTCGCTGGAAGCCACCATTGATAGAAACCCTGTCATGTTGGATGAAGCCATTCGCTTAACGGTTACCGCAGACGGCAGCGCGGACAGAGATGCATTCGACAGCTCTCCCCTGCTTAAAGACTTTGTGGTCGGAAGAACATCAGTAAGTAGCCAAACCTCAATTGTCAATTTCGACACCAAGCGTACCACCGTTTGGACCACTACGTTATTTCCTCGTAAGGAAGGCACGTTCACCATTCCTTCACTAACCATTGAAGGTAAATCAACCAAGCCCATTCAAGTTAAAGTAATACCAGTTCAAGAACAAAGTAATGTCGCACGAGACTATTTTGTTACCACTGACATCGACGTGAAAGAGGCCTATTTAAATCAACAGCTGCTTTACACGGTTAAGCTGTTTCTTTCTAGCAATATTGAGCGCGGTAGCCTACAAGCGCCAGAAATGCAAAATGCGGAAATCACCCAGCTAGGAGAAGATAAACAGTATACAGATATCGTAAACGGTAGAAGGTATCAGATTATAGAGCGTCAATTTGCCGTTGTGCCTCAAGCATCCGGTGAATTCACGCTAAGAGGCCCTATTTTCACTGGCGAAGTTATGGCTGCCAATACTAACCAACGTTTTGGCTTCTTCAACCGCACCCAGCAAATTAATCGGGTTGGGCCCGACATTACGGTGAACATTAAGCCCATTCCTCAGGGGATAGATTACCCTTGGTTACCTTCTGAAATGGTGCGAGTGGATGAAGAATGGCCACAAGGTGATAGTTTTGTAGCAGGTGAACCAGTCACTCGTATTGTTACGCTAACCGCATTGGGCGTAGTAGAAGAGCAGCTTCCTGATATTCCTGAGTTTTATCCGCCAAACTTTAAGCTGTATCCAGATCAATCTAATACTACGACAGTCGAAAAAGACCAGAGCTTAATTTCACAGCGCCAAACGTCGCTGGCGATCATTCCAACGCAGCCTGGTAACTTTGTCTTACCTGAAATTACTATTCCTTGGTTTAATACGCTTACTCAGCAAACAGAGTATGCCACTATTCCCGCCCGTTCAATTACGGTAGCGCCAGCGTCTGGCGCAAATAATGCCAATACTCCGAATAGCTTAGACACTCCATCAATCAGTAGTGCAAGCAATGAAGATATTCAAAATGATATACCGACAACTGCGAAACAGCCTAACGCTAGTGCTAGCAATGAGGATAAACCATTAGACAGCGCTTCAGGTGAAGTCAATACTGACGAAAGTACCCAGCTTAATTGGATGGTAACTTGTGCATTACTTGTGCTGTTCATCATTGCGCTTACAGGATGGTTAGTTACCTACAGAAAGCTTAAACAGGCTCAGTTTATGGGACCTGGGCTCACTAACAAAACCGGTTCTGCACAGCGCCCCCACTCTTATGCTCAGTGGGATGAAAAAGCACAGTTTCAAAACCTAATGTCAGTAATAAAGGCAAAGGACACACGTTTACTTACGCCTGCTCTTAAGCAGTGGATAAACGCGTTAACTTCGGGTAAAGCGCAACTTTCGCAGTTTGAAGGAATCAACGCAAGTGTTAATGAGCTCTATGCACTGCACTTTTCAGCCAATAAAGCTGACGCTAACACCCAATCTAAACAGGTCATGAAAGCTTTAGATAAACTTTCACATGAAGCTAAGCTTGCCCGCAGCGAATGGAAGCAAAAAAGTGAAGGGAGCAATAACACGCTATCTGCCTTATATCCTGCTTCATAAAACGCATTTCATTTGCCAATACACTAGAATTTGCGTAATGAAAGCCCTTGCAACTAGCTAAATCTCAGTGGCAAGGGCTTCGTAACAGAAATGTTTGCGTTTGAGAAACAGTCGAGCCTTTGAGCCTTATTGTCCTCTTTAAGGCTTATTAATCTTTGAAGCTTTAGCTTATAAAAATAATCAATTAAACGCGACGGGGAATATAATGAAGAAAACACTAGTAAAGCTAACGCCAATTGCGTTGGCCATTACCACGCTTACGGCTTGCTCTCCTGCAAGTGAAA
>Ga0213837_1001361_pt1 | contig 13510 bp, 11 predicted proteins | sample SWPATP12_FD_160572 | JGI IMG/M metagenome (GOLD analysis project Ga0213837, IMG submission 160572) | Coastal seawater microbial communities from Marineland, Florida, United States - SWPA TP1 #2 | ecosystem: Environmental > Aquatic > Marine > Coastal | place: USA: Florida | collected 2016-08-06
CGGTGTAGGTGCACCAGTTGCTGACGGCGGTGCCGATGTAGATCCCTTCGCCGAATTTCTTGTTCCGGTTGCCGGTGCCGCTGATGGTGTTGCCGATGATGAGGTTGCTGCTGGAGTTCGTCCGCAGGTGGATTGCCTCGTCGCCGATGTCGGTGACGGCGAGGTTCTGGATGACGGAGCCCGTGCTGGAGTCCGCGACGATCCCTTTCTGCCCGTTGCGGATGGTGAATCCGGACAGCACCCAGTAGCTGCTGCCGTCGAGGTGGAAGGCGTATCCCTTGTCTGTGCTGCCGGCGTCGAGCACCGCCCCGCGGCCTCCGCAGAGGTAGATTTTCTGCGCGGCCGTCCCCGAGCTCGTGGCGGTGAATCTTCCCGAGTAGATGCCGTCGGCCAGGTGGATGGCGTCTCCGGGTTTGGCCTCGGACAGCGCCTCGGTCAGTTCTGCCGCCGTCGTCACCTTCGTGGCGGCCGCCGGGCACGAGACGGCCTGGTCGGAGGGGAGCGGTCCGGCGCCGGGACGGGCGTCCCGTGCGCTCTGGCTCATTTCGGCATCCCGGTCCACCTTGTCTTTTGATGACGCCGACCGGGACGAGATCGACCCGGAGCTGCCGGCGTCCTCGGTGTCCTCGGAACTGTCGTCCGGGGTGGCCGGGGCCGTGGCCGCTGCGGTGGGTGCTGCCGTGACGGCGATTGAGCCGCTGGGCGATTCACCCGCCGCCGGGGGCGGCGCCGTGCGCGCGGCGACGGCGATGCCTCCGATGACGGCGACCAGGGCGATGACGGTCATGACGGTGGCGATGATCCACGGCACGGCTGTGCGCGTGATCATGAAAACGCTGCTTCCACGTGGCCGCCTTCAGCCGGCCGGAACGGGCCTGCCTGTCCCCGCTCCTCATCCGCGGACCTGCGCCCGCGAGGTTTTTCAGACACATCACGTGCGGCCTCGGCGTCTTCCGGTCCCAGCGAATCCGGACGGACCTGCAACGGGTCCAGGTCGGTGAAGGTGCTCATGGGCGCCTGGTCCGCGTACGGGTGCCGGATGGTCCGCTTGAGCCGCCGACCCCGCAGGGCGGTAAACACGAGTATCAGGCCGAGGACCGTCCACAGGATGGTGAGCGGCTGAAAGAAGGAGACCACCATCTGCCAGAACGGCTTGGTCACCGTCCACTCGCTGGTGGTGTTGTGGGACGTCGTGGCGTTGGCGGCCCGTTTGAGGTCGACGGCGCTGGGCCCGCTGCCGGAGATGATGTTCGACCTCACGCTGATCTCCGCGGCCCCCAGGGCCGAGATGCCGTGGTTGGTCATGTTGGTGAAGCGGTTGCTTTCCACATCGGCGGCGGCATCGCGAAGGTACACACCGACGATGCTGTTCGAGACGGTGTTGTTGGTGATCTTGCCTCCCGTGACGCCGTCCCGGAGGGCGATGGCCTGCGTCGCGAGATTGCTCAAGTGGTTGTCATCGACCGTCACTCCCGAGGCTGCGTCCTGGACGACAATGCCCATCAGGCTGTCCGAGATGGTGTTCGAGCGGACCGTGGTGCTTCGCCCGCCCCGGATCTCCAGCCCGTAGTGGGCGTTGCCCGTCATGGTGCTGTTGATGACCACCACGTCGTTGCCGTGCGAACTGATGGAGGTGCCTGTAGCTGACGGACCCGTTGCCAGGGCGCGGCCATCGATGTAGATCCCGTCGCGGCCGTTGTTTTCGGCCTTGTCCGTGTCGAGGCGGACAGACCGGATGGAGCGGGAGAGCCGGAACCCGTCGACCGCGCTGTGACGCGCGGTGGAGTCGACGATGGTCGCGTTCGAAACGTTCCGGTGCAGCACGAAGCCGTCCATCCGGCTCCGGTCGGCGGTGACATTGTGGATGCTGACCCCCACAGCGTTGGCCAGGAACACCCCATAGACGTTGTCCGTGATCTCGGTATTCACGACGGAGGCGGTCACGTAGCTGAAATCCGAATTAGTGGCCTCGCCCTCCAGCACGGGGATGATGTCGCTGGGCAGGACAGCGCCCGGCACCGGCTCGCCGGCGGCATCCTTTTCAACCTCCGGGAATTTGCTGTTCTTGGAGTGGTGCTTGGCCAGAGCTGCCCCTGCAGCGCTGATCGCCCCTGTGATGGGACGGTCGGATCCTGTCATGGAGAGGCCGCCGGTCCTGCCGCTCCAGAACCCCAACGACTCGAACGAGGCATGCTCGATCGACACCGTGCCGCCAATGGACCTGATGTAGGCGCGCCCGTTGTCGGTGATCTGGCGTGGTGTGCTGTGGTCCACGTCCCAGCTGGTGATCTTGACCGGCGCCGTGGCACTGCCCGCGACGTTCAGCCGGCCGCCGTAGTTGACGACCGAGACGAACTTCTGCGCCGAACTGAACATCTTGATGGTGAGGAGCATGGAGCTGCTCAGGGTGAGCGTGGCGCCGGATTCGATGACGATGTTCTCGCTCAGCAGGTAGCTGCCGTCAGGCTGCCTGACGAACGTCTTGGGCGCGAGGGACAACAGGTCATCCATCGTGTAGTCCTTGGTGCGGGCGGTCAGGACCAGCGTGTAACCGGTTCCTGAGGCGACCCGGTAGGGAACGTTGAGGCTGGAGCCCGTCCAGCGGGCAATCGACGCCTGGGTGCGGACCTGGATGAGGCGCTGGTCCTCGCTTGCCACCAGGGCAGCTTCGTTGGTCGGGTCGCCGGTGTAGTTGCTGCCGTCCGTAACCTCCGGGGTGAGGTCGGAGGGGTCATTGGCGGCCTGGGACGCCGCCTGGGACACGGCGGCCGGAGCCGCGGCCCGCCCGTCCGTGCCCGATGCCGCGGCGACCGGTGCGGCGGCCAGCAGCACCCCGAGGGCAAGGACGGCGGCTTTGCTCAGGTGTTTCATTTTGCCTCCGCCGTAGTGAGCGTCGATGATGTCTGGCCGGCGCCGCCGGTCTGGTTGTCGGTCCGGGTGAGCCAGCCCTGCTTGTTCATGGTGAAGAGGGCGTAGGTCTTGATGGGCAGTGCGATCAGCACGACCATGACCGCGAGCAGCGGCAGGAGGAAGATCTCCCACGGGTGGCGGGACAGGTGGGACCATCCGCGGATGCCGCGGCCCAGGAGCAGCCAGCCGATCGCCAGGGTGATTCCGAGGCCTGTCACCTCCAAGCGGCTGAAGAGCAGGTAGCCGATGGTGATCCCCATGGTCACGGGCGTCAGCAGGATCTGCAGCACCGTCACCTTGGTGACGAATGGCACCCGCCACAGCCAACCCTTCTGGATCGCCGTGATGTAGCACCGGTAGGAGTTCCGGCTCCAGCGCACGCGCTGCTTGATGAAGGCGCTGAACGTGTTCGGGAACATCGATATGGCCCGGGCCGTGGACTGGTGCACGGTCTTGAAGCCTGCGGCGAGCACGAGCCAGGTCAGCCGCCCGTCGTCGCCGGCGATGCAGCGACGGCCCAGGAAGAACTCGTCTTCAAGATTTGGCAGCAGCGGAAGCACGACGGAACGCCGGTAGGCAGCCGTCCGTCCGGACAGGCAGGCCACCGCGCCGGCGGCGCCCATCGCGGGAACGTAATCGTAGTAGCGCAGGTTGACCAGCCAGTCTGCAATCCGGCGCCAGACACTGCTGGTCCGCTGGTAGACGTTCTGCTGGGTACCGACGCCGCCGACCAGCGGGTCAGCGAATGGCATCTGCACGGCGGCGAGGAGACCGGGTTCCCAGGACGTGTCCGAGTCGACCAGCACGAGGACTTCGCCGGTGGCTTCCCGGATGCCCCTGCTCAGCGCCGACCTCTTTCCCGCGTGGCGGAACAGAATCGGACGGACCGTGGGTTCTTCGCGGGCGATGAGCCGCTCGTAGGCTTCAGTGTCCTTGACGTCGAGGACGATGATGATCTCCGACGGCGCCTGGGCCAGCCAGGTCTCAAGGCACTGCATCAGGATGTCCGGGTCCTCGTGGAAGGACGGGACAACAACCGAGGTGGTCGTCGAGAAGTCGTTGACGGTGGGACGGGCCCTCCGGGACAGGATCACCCGGTACAGCCAGAGGGCCCAGACCACCAGGCCGGCCAAGGCGACCGGCATGTAGACCTGGAACTGGGACAGGTCCGGGATCAGGGGCAGCGCCGCAGGGGCACTGAAGCCCTGCACGGCCGCTACCACGTCAGCTCCCGGGAAGAATTGCCCGACATGTGATTGCAAAACTTGCCCGACATGTGATTGAGGATGGGATTGACACCGGGATCGGCATCGCGTTTGGCCCTGTATTTGGGCAGAAGTGAGCGGCAGAATTTGCGCATTTTTTGGATCCCCCTGAGTAGCTTTCGCTCCGACCCTCAAAACATATTTGTGATATTCCGGGTCCACCCGAGTAGGAGCTACCCTGATTTGGCCGGCGCGCGCCAAGCGGTGGCACTTGGATTTTTGGTCCGGCTACCTGCTGCAGTGGACCGCGCTACTCGTTCTCCCGGGCAACTATTCGTGGGGGCAGGAGAAGCTATTGACACCGCAGTGTTGGCTGTGACAGCCCGAAACACTTGTATTTCCCCAGTGTTTCCGGACTCCAGTGACGTTCGGCCCTACATCCGGCTCCGCGGGCGCGGACACACTGGACCATGGCCAACATTTACATCCCGTACGGGACCGTTGAAGGGCAGACAGCCCAGATCGCGGAGTACATTGCCGAACTGATCCGGGCCCACGGTCATCTCGCTGACGCGGTGGACCTCAAGCGCTCGGGGGACACCCTTCCGGCGGGCTACGACGGCGTCATCGTCGCGGCGTCTGTGCATATGGGCAAGCACGAGGGGCACGTCACGGACTTTGTCAAGAAGAACCGGGAAGAACTCGAGCGGCTACAGTCCGCACTCGTGTCGGTCAGCCTGGCCGCCCACGGCGACGAGCAAAACGCTGAGGGCTATGTGGAGAAGTTCGAGGAGGAGACGGGGTGGCGGCCGGCGCATGTCGGGTTGTTTGCCGGTGCGCTGCTCTACACCCACTACGGCTTCATCAAGAAGCGCATCATGAAGAAGATCGCCAGCGACAAGGGCTCCCTGGACACGGACACCACCCGGGACTACGTCTACACCGAGTGGGACGGCGTCCAGCGGTTCACCGAGGACTATCTGGCGCGGCTGGCCAAACCGGCCGGGCAGAAGTAGGTGTCTGAAGCAGTCTCTTACGCCGGAGTGCGTTCAGGAACAGGCGTACGGCGGGACCGTGTCGCCGGGGGCGAGGGGCGTGAACCAGTGCTCGAAGCCGAGCCGGTCGGCGTCGTCCTCCAGAACGTCGAGGTTGTCCGAGTACAGCGCTTGGCTGTCCGCGTCCTCCAGCAGGACTTCCTCCACCTGGGCCCGCCAGTCGTCCGGGAGGTCGAGTTCGTAGATGTCCTCGGTGATTTCCGCCTGGTCGAGCAGGCAGCGGACGGCGAGTTCGGCGGCGAGGCAGCCGGGGGCGGTCCAGCCCCGGGCCAGGGATGCCGTGACGTCGGCGGCGACCACGATGAACTTCTGGGTGAATTTCGCGTCGTAGCTGACGGCGAACTGCGGCGGCAGCGAGGAAAGCACGGAAGTCCCGGCGACGTCGGATTCGGTGACCTCTTCGAGGTCGCTCAGCGTTCCCAAGTCACGGAAGAGCTGGTCGATGAGGATGCTCGATGAGTTCCAGAGAAGGCCCGCCAGCAGGCGTGTCTGCCTTGCGGCTTTGTGACGGTCCTCCGGGGTAACGGCGGCCATTTCGGCCAGGTCCTCCGGATCGAACTGCAGCCGCTGCTCCGGCGTCATGTCATCCGGGTGCGGGTCGAGTCCCAGGAGCTCGAGGCTCAGCCCTCTCAGCTTCGCGGAGTCGGTCAATAGCTCGTCGGTGATGTCGTCGTCGTCGGCGCTCATGGGCCTGATGCTACCCGCCATCCGTTACTGGCCCGATTACTGTGACGCGCAGATGTCCGGCCCCCGTGTCACCGCGGGCCCCAATGCCGCGTCCAGAACCCGTTGGTGATGATCTCCGCGGTCTGGAGTTCAGCAAGCAGAAGCGCCGGGTTGGAAGTCGGCGTCGGGGTGGGTGTTGGCGTCGTCACGGCGGGGGAGGGGACCGCTGCGGTGGAAGGCGAAGTATCCACTGAAGCCGCGGGCGCCTGCGCGCTGGCCGCGCCAGTGAGCGTCCCGACCAGGCCGGGCTGGAAGATCCAGATGCCCACGGCCGCGACGACCACCATGGTCAAAACCGCGACGCTGACGGCCAGGAGCCGATGGCTCCAATTGCTCTGTGGGTTCGCCATGGGCGAAGACCAGCGGCAGGGGCGCGGCCGGAACCGACCTTGCGCCTATCCCGCTAGGCAGCCGCGGCCCGTTGGTTCCCGGCGGTGGTGCTTCCGGGTGCCATCCGGGCGGAGACGACATAGGCGATTCCTGCGATCAAGGGGACTACGCTTGCCGCGGCGAGTGATGCGACCGGACCGGACCTTCCGATGACTGTGATCAGGAGGGGCAGCGCGCCCAAGGCCACGAGCATCCAGCCGGCCAGCGCGGCCCGTTTCAGGCCGAGCACGGCGGCCGGGAAGGACAAAGCGACGACGCTGACGGCGATAATCGGTCCGTTCTCGCTGATGAATTCGCGCAACGCGGCGGGGTCAAAGGCGAGCCATACGCACGCCGCGATGAAGGAAGCCGTGAGGGCGAGCAGCAGGGGAGCGGTGGGGGCCGGCCAGAACCAGGCGGCGACGGCGAGGATGAGCATCGGCAGCAGCCATGCGGCGGTGATGAGCAATCCGGTATTTCCACCCGGATCCTGCAATGCGTAGCCGGCAATGAAGACGCCAGCGAGGACCGTGAACACGGCCATGACGGCGGCCCCGGTGCGCTGCAGCGCCGTGGCTCGCTGCTGTGGGTCCTTCTCCCGTGTCATGACCATCACGGCGGCGACCACCACGATCGCGCCGAGAGCCAGGATGATGGGGACGTTCATGGGGTGCCTCCTGGGGACGGGCCGAACCTAGGTTCAGTACACGCCCGCCCCGGTGGATGTGCCAAGGGGAGAAAGGCCCGCTTCATGGGTGGAGGCTGCGCATTGCCCTCAAGCCGGGGCTTCCCGGTAAGCATCAAAACGCAATACACATTAAGCTGTCAGGATGGCCGTAGCCGTCCTCGTTCGGCGTCTCCGTCCACATCCAACAGCCGGTGTCCCAATCCGGGTCGATTTCCTCCAGTAAGCGCGCCAGCGTCTTCTCCTGGGCGGCCTTCGTTCTCGTGGTTAGCGCTCGCTTTTCGTGCAGACGGCAGTATCCATGCCGTCTGGCTTGGAGGCCGTTGCACCGGTCCAGCAGACACTTTGGCTGTTTCCGCCACCACTGCTGATAGTGCGTGGTGCACCGATCTTGGGCTTTGAACGGCCTGCCAGTGTTGCAGACAATCGGATTGCCGTCGCGGTCCTTGGTGCAGACCTACTTCTTGGCCAACGGCCTTCCATTCGTGTAGCGGATTTCCAACCAGCTCATAGTGACGGAACCTCTGTTCCGCCCAATAGCTAGGCTGTTTTCTCGTGCAGGCTCACGTTCGTTCGTCAAGGCGCCCTGTAGGTATTTGTTGTGTATTCGCGGTGGGGTCCGTTGTTGGCCGCGTAGCCCCAGCGGAACGGCCCGACCCGTCATATGGTCGGTTGTGCAGGCACATGTGCGGCATGAGGTGGCGGCCCGGTGCTATTGTGGCGCGAACGCACCACCGCGTCATATCTTCCATGGGGGAAATAATGTTTGATCGTCCCAGTGCTGCCGCGCGCCCCGAGCGCCACTGGCAGCCCACAAAGTTGTTTTGGATCGTGGCAGCAATGGTGCTGCTCCTGGTCGTATTGTTCGCAGCATCCGCCGGGTTCGGTGGCGTCCTATTCATTCTCGGAATCGTGGCTGTGATTACTGGGTTGTATGCGCTTCTCTTCAAGCGGCAATCCTGGGTGGGACTTCCGCATCGGAAGTCTGCGGGTCTGGTCGCCGCCTCCGGCGTCGTTGCCTTCATCGTGGGCGCAGGTGTAGCGGCCGCTGGCGCCGCCCCTGGCGGCGTACCCGACAAGACTGCCCTGGCTGCTACCTCACAGTCGGCGACTGCAACGCCGACCGCCACGAGTCCGGCGAAGTCGTCCTGCCTTACATCGGATGAGACACGGAAATACAACGACGAACTTTTCATATGCACCATGGGAAGCGATCAGCGTCTGGTCTGGCTGGCCGAGTCGGAGTCCAAAAGGGTCGTGGCCCTAAAGGCGGCTGCCGACAAGGCCGCAGCGGACAAAGCTGCCGCTGACAAGGCGGCTGCCGATAAGGCCGCAGCGGACAAAGCTGCCGCTGACAAGGCGGCTGCCGATAAGGCCGCAGCGGACAAAGCTGCCGCTGACAAGGCCGCAGCACAGATAGCAGCAGACAAAGCTGCAGCAGACAAGGCGGCGCGGGCTCCGGTTGCTCCTGTCGCGCCCGCCGCCCCAGCTCCTGCCGCTGGCTATGTATCGCCCGGTGCGTTCTGCAGCGGCGGAACAGGTGTTAGCAAGACTGGTAAGGCAATGATCTGCGCACCCGCCTCCGACGGTAGGCTGCGCTGGCGCAGCGCCTGAGGTTTCCCATGAATCAGACTCACATCCAAGAGGGAGTGAATTGAAGAAGTTCTATGCAATCATGGCCTTTGCTGCGCTGGCTGTATCGGGTTGCAGCGCAGGGACGCAAGCGAGCAGCGCCTCAGGCGCTTCGGCCGAGGTTAGTGCTACGCCTACGTCCACGCCAACGCCAACGCCAACGGCGATGAGCAATGAGGAAGCAGGCCAGTACTACTTGGCTGCGATCTGTCCCAGTAATCTTCAATCTGCCAAGACCACAACGGTAGTGCAGGTCAAGCCTCTCGATCTCCCGGCAGCGAAGGCCGAAGCTGCCGCGCTGCGAGATGCCTATCGTGTCGCTATCCAGAAGCTTTCGGACGAAAAAGTGCTGTGGCCGGAGGTCGTCAAGTCTGATGTGGCCACGTTGGCTGAGAGCCTGTATGGGGACCTGAGCGGGGCCGGAAACGTGGCCAACCAAACAACCGTAGCCAATTTCATTGAAGCCTGGAATGGATGGGAATCGTCCCCCGCGGGCGCCGCCACGGCGCAAAAAATCAGATTGAAGCTGGGCATCTCAGCGGATACTTCCAGCAGTTGCACCACAAATTAGTGACGCTCATCAGGGAAGCTACCTGATAGCGGAGGGAACCCCGACAGTAAATGGCTGTCGGGGCTTTCTCCCTTTTGCATAGTCACTTCCCATTGGACTTTTTTGCGCTGTGTTCAGCAATGTCGGGGCTGCCGGTGGTGCAAGCTATCGTGTTGCCATCGCGGTCCTTGGTGAAGGCACTGGAGGCCTTAGGCGGCCCGAGTGACCCGTCAGCGACGGTCACCGAATTCTCGCCGGAGCGTTGCTAATAGTCACCGAAAGTGGACTTCACGTTGCCCTGTCGCAGCGGATCTGCTGCCCCGAGGCATCAATGCTCCACAGCGTAATTATCGATGCCCGCGTCCAATCCTGTGGTTGCCCCGGCGTGCAGGGCGGCAATTCGGTCATGCCATTGGAGCACAATAGCATTTGCTTCCGTAACAAAATGCTGGGACTCATCCAGGTTTTGCACCGCTTTTCTGAGCTTAGTGCTGTATTGAGTGGCATGTTCTTCATAGCTCCACCCGGTACCTGAATTCGAGCCTCGGATGGAGATCATTGCCTCACTGATGCCGTCTCTTAAATCGTCGAGCAACGGCGTTAACCCTGGTTCTCGTGCCATCAGCCGAATGGCTGCCGCGACATAGGGGTCGAGAGCAATGGTGAGTCGGTGGTAGTTTTTCGATTCCTTCAATCGGTTTTCACTCGTCTCCATGACGTCCTGACCCAACTTGGCCCAGACAGCCAGGTAAGGACCACTGACACCGCGGCGCTGGACGAAAAGGCGGTTTGCGCGTTTTGTGCGTTCGTCCCAGATCGCGTTCCACTGGGCGCGAGCCACGGGATCGAAATCAACCGCCTTGATCCAGTCGGGCAGGAGTGCGTTTATCTCTCCAAAGACCTGATCAACTGTGGCTCGTTCTTCTTCCTCGCTTACCGGCTCTCCGTTCTGCAAATCTTCCAAGGCTTCTTGCTGGAGTCGCATGATTCGCAATGCGAGGCTATTCACAGCGGTCAGTACCTCGGGGGAGTTCTCCGCCATGAGTCTGTACTTGGTCCAGTCGACATACTGCGTCCGAGCCAGAAGAGCGAGGACTTCATCGTCACTTTCCTCATGCATGTCGGGAACGTTGATCAGGAGGATAGGAAGCAAGAGCTTGGCAAAACCGCGACTCTTGGATTCACTGACAAAGGTTAGGAGTTCTTTTCGACACTCTTGGCTCTTCACGAACTTAGGGGTTATGACCGCGATGAAGAAGGGCGCTGATCCGAGCGCGTCGTCGATCTTGTTTCTCCATGCATCCCCCCACTCCAGGCTCTGGCGATCCAGAAAGATTTGCAGATCATTACCGCTCGACACTGCATACTCATCCGCTATTTGCTCCGAGAGTCGTCTGACGTAGCCCGACATGCGAGTGTCATCCTCGTGTGTGTAGCTCCAAAATGCCTCATAGTCTGATTCCATTCAACGACTATAGACGGACGCCCGTTCACGATTTGCAGGGGACGCGATGTGGCTTTGCAATGTTGGACTTCCCATTCAAGCGTCGCAACGTTGGACAGTTTTCGAAGAAACGCCGCCATCGTTTCGCTACTTGAGTGACTCGGTTTTCGCTGTGGCGGCGGGACCAGTACTGGCGGGGGTGCGCTAAGTCCGTTTGCATCAAACCCTTGTCCCCACCCGGCCGCCTAAAAACATATGCGGGCAGGGGGCGGGCCTATGCACTTTGTTTCAGCAATGTCCGGGCTTCCGGGGTTAAGTGCAGCGCTCCCGTCGATTGGTTTGCGTTGATGCATTGACGACAGCCACTGCCGAAACCGCCGCGCCCTGCTCCGGCGGTGCCTGACCCGCCAGCTGAGACAGTCAGTCCGGAACGCCGCCGCCTAGCGGGCCGCCGGCCACGCAAAACGCGGCAGAACACCGCAGCGCTCATGCCGCCACTCCGGTGGTGCCGTCTTACGGCGGGGCGCTTCAGTCTAAGCGGTCCCGAAGGCTGCGAGCCCTGGCAAGTCCAACTAGAACAAATAGCCTGCCCCGGACCCCAACCGTTGGATCGTCGGCCGCCGGAGTGCTGCTGTTCGGCGCAGGAGGAGACGGCGGCGGAGGCGATTGGGGCTAGGACCTTGGCGGCCCGGTGTCAGGCAACCGCCCCCTGAAAGTGCTTTTCGATGATTCCCTTGATGTCGTCGTGGCAGCCGCCGCAGCCCGTCCCGGCGCGGGTGGCGCCTGAGACCTCGGCCACCGTCCCGCAGCCGTCGGTCACCGCATCAGCGATCTTGGTCCCGCTCACCCCGGCGCACCGGCACACCGTGCGCTCCGGGTCACCGGTGCCGGCCGCCGCAACCTGGTCCGGCCCGTCGAGGCGCAGCAGGAGGGAACGGTCCGCCGGGAGCTCGGCGCCGCGTTCGAACAGCTGCACCAGCTCCGCCGCGGTGCGCGGCATGCCCACTGCCACCAGACCCTCGAGCACTCCGGCACGGGTGGTCATCTTGACGTAGCGGCCGTGCTCGGGATCGGCCCACTGGGCGATCTGCAGCCGGGCCCGGCCATTCACGGCACCGGCAGTCAAAGCCTCCTCGTCCCACGGATCGGCGGAAACATCCCCCGCCACGGCCATGTTCATGCCCCGGGCCTTGAGCACCACGACGCCCGGCAATTCCGCAGTCAGGGGCAGTAACAACTCCGCCTCCGGAGACTCAGCGGCCAGCAGCGTCAAGTATTCCGCGAGCCATTCGGCCTGCCGCCAGCCCGGGCCCACCAGCCCGGACGGTCCGCGGGCGGTCCGGCACTCGACGCATTCCGGATCCGGGCAGCGGACCTCCGCGCAATCACCGATCGCAAAGATATGCGGCTCGTGGTGCGCCCGCAGCTTGTGGTCCACCAGGATCCCGGCGCCGGTGGAGAGCCCGCAGCCTTCCGCCAGTTCGGTCCGCGGCCGGACCCCGCAGGAGAGCACCAGCAGGTCGCCGTCGATCGCGGAGCCGTCGTCGAGCAGCAGCGCCGAGAAGCCGCCGTCGGAAGCGTTGTGTTCGACGCCGGTAGAGCGGGCGTTCCCGGCCACCCGGACGCCGCAGTTCCGCAGGGACGCGGCGAGCACCGCTCCGCCGCCGCGGTCGATGTTGCGGCCCAGCGGGTGCGGGCCGTTGTGCACCACCGTCACCGTGGCGCCTTCCTCGGCCGCGGCGAGGGCTGTCTCCAGGCCCAGCACGCCGCCGCCGAGGACCACCACGCGCTTGCCGCCGGCCACCGACGCCTGCAGCACCGAGGCGTCGCGCAGATCCCGGAGCGCCGTCACGCCGGCCGGGAGCACCGGCGCGGCCGGGTCCGGGTTGAGCCCGGTGAGATTGGGGATCACCGGGCGGGAGCCGGTGGCGAAGACCAGCCGGTCGTAGCCGGGAGAGGTGCCGTCGCTGAGGATCAGCTGCTGGCGGGCGCGGTCCACCCGGCGGACGCGGACGCCCAGCCGGACGTCGACGCCGTCGGCGATCAGCGCCGCGGCGTCGGACAGGGCCAGCGCCGACGCCGTGGTCCGGCCGACTCCGAGGTCCGCCACGAGCACGCGGTTGTATGCGGCCTCCGCCTCCTCGCCGACCACCGTGAGGTGCGCGAGTCCGCCGCGGACCGCCGGCAGCAGCTCGTCGACCAGCCGCGCGGCCACCGGCCCGAAGCCCACAACAACAATGCGCTCAGTCATGACGCACCTTCCTTCTGCAGTTCATTGGCCGGAAGTTCACCGGCACGGAGCTTGGCCGGCCCGGGCCGGACCCAGACATGGCTGAACTTGAACTCCGGCATCCCGGAAATGGGGTCCGTGGCCGCCTCGGTAAGCCGGTTGGCGCTCTCCAGCTCCGGGAAGTGGAACGGCAGGAACACCGTTTCGGGCCGGATGTCCGTGCTCAGCTCGGCGCGGCAGGACACCTCGCCGCGCCCGTTGGAAATCGAGACAAGATCGCCGTCGGCGATGCCCTGCGCGGCGGCGGCCGCCGGGTGGATCTGCAGCCTCGCCTCCGGCTGGGCCTCGGCCAGCGCGGCGACCCGCCGCGTCTGCGCACCGGACTGGTAATGCTCCATCAGCCGCCCGGTGATCAGGGTCATCGGCTTGCCGGCCCGGCCCGCTGCGGCCGCAGCGCCGGCGGAAGCCGAAGCAACAGCACGACGGCGGGGCGTCACCGGAGTGAACACCGCCCGCCCGTCCGCGTGGGCAAAGGCGTCCAGGAACAGCCGCGGCGTCCCGGTGCTGCCGGCGGGGTAGGGCCAGTAGGCGGCCTCGCCGCGGTCCAGCATGGCGTAGTCGATCCCGGAGTAGTCGGCCAGGCCCCCTTCGGAGGCGAGCCGGAGCTCCTCGAAGACGGTCTCCGGATCCTCGCTGAACATCGA
>Ga0213837_1001365_pt1 | contig 13478 bp, 9 predicted proteins | sample SWPATP12_FD_160572 | JGI IMG/M metagenome (GOLD analysis project Ga0213837, IMG submission 160572) | Coastal seawater microbial communities from Marineland, Florida, United States - SWPA TP1 #2 | ecosystem: Environmental > Aquatic > Marine > Coastal | place: USA: Florida | collected 2016-08-06
GAGTCCTTTGATTTTTTTGAAAACGCCCGCTAATTCCAAACTCATAATCATTCGGTCCATCGCGTAGAAATTCTCGCCAATATCTTCGATGAATAAAATCTTATCCTGAAAATCGAATGAATATTTGGTTCCCAAAAGTGCATAAATCAAAGCAAGGTTTCCACCAACCAAAATTCCGGAAGCCTCTCCTACTCTATTGTGTTCTGTGGATTCGATTTTGTAGTTTGGGAATTTTCCTTTCAGAATGTCAAAGGTCAAGTCATAACTTTCGTCAATCACGCCAAAGCTTGACGTTTTGATGGTTTGTCCGTGGATGGATGCAAAACCTTTTTTAAACAGATAACTTTGAATCACCGTATTATCGGAATATCCGATGTACCATTTTGGATTTTTCTTGAATCCTTTCAAATCCAAATGCTCAATTAAATGCTGACAACCGTAACCACCTCGCGATGCCCAGATTGCGGAAATCTCTGGGTCGTTCAAAGCCCAATTGATGTCCTTAGTCCGTTGTTCTTCTGTTCCGGCGTATGAATAGCCATTTTGGAATTTTGTGTAGAGATTTTCGCCTAAAACAGGTTCGTAACCTTTACTTTTAATTAAGGCTAAAGTTTTCTCCAATTGAGTTTCTTCAACAGAACCAGCTGGGGAAATGATGGCGATTTTGTCTCCTTTTTTTAGGGGTTTTGGGAAGGTGGTGTTTTGCATTTGTGTTGGTTTGATTTTAACGCAAAGGTCGCAAAGATTTTTTTATTTTATTGAAAATATTTTAAGATTCGCAAGGACGCTTCGCTCATCAAAGAAATCTAGATTAATTGAGTTTGTCATTCCGAAGGAATCTAAACAGTCTAGATTGACTTCGTCGAACCACTTCGTTAGGTTTCCTACGGAATGACAAAATGCTGTTTTAAATTGACTGTTGTTCTAATTAGAATCTGCAACCCTACTTGAGCGGAAATCCTTTTTTGCTTTTTCTTCGTTTTCTTTTGAAGACAAATCGTCGGCAAAAAAGATTGGGAGCGGAAGGCGGATAAGTTGCCCAAATAATTTTTACTTTATCTTCGGTTGTTGCTTCTCTGCTTTTTCTAATTTTTCTTCGAATTTGTTGAACTTTTTGAAGCTTTGCATAAATATAAACACACTGAAAATCATTAAGATACAACCAACAGCTTTTCTAATTTTGTTCGCCACACGCTGGTTGAGTCTGTCGTGGAATTGTTTTGCTAAGATGATTTTGGACAAATCTATCAACAAATAAGTTCCGATTACGATTCCAATGTAAAGGACGAAATCCTCGACTTTTGGATAGGCATTTCGGACGGAAACGACCGTTACGAGCCAGAAAAGGACGACGCCAATATTCAGTAGATTGAGTAAAAATCCGTTGAGGAATGTTTTGATGTAGTTTTGGTCGATGAGTTTTTCTTCGCCTTCGATGTGCATTTTGGTCCTCGAAAGGAGCATATAAATGGCATAAATAAGAATCAGAAAAGCGGAAATCCGGTAAAATCCTGGATGTTTGTCGATGAGGCTCACTAAATCCGCGCTGGCGTAATAACTGACAACTATGCAAAGTAAATCCGCAGTAACCACACCAATATCCAAGGCAATCGCGTGTCTGGGACCTCTGGAAAAACTGGTTTCTATGAGCAGGAAAAAGATGGGTCCGATGAACACCAAACTCAGCATAATTCCCAGGCCGACTGCGTATAAAATGAGTTCTAACATTCTTAGTTTTTTGTGAAAAGCAAAATGTATCTTGTGAAAGACGAAGACAAAAATACATTTTACTTTTTAAATAATGTCATCAGAGAATTTAAACTTGAAAAATTCAACCACATAGTCACATAGTTTTTGAATTTAAAAATAAAAAAGCTAAAATAGAAGTTTTTCTACTTTAGCTTTTTCTATGTGTGTATGTGGTTAATACATTCTACTCCACAATTTTGAAATCGAGTTGTTTCGCAATCAGATTGGCTTTCACCACTTTGATTTTGACCTCGTCTCCAAGTCGGAAAGTATTGCCCGTTCTGGAACCGATAATCGCGTAATTCTTTGCATCCAACGAGTAGGAATCATCTACCAAATCGCGGAGTTTTATCATTCCTTCTGCGCCGTTTTCAGGGATTTCTACCCAGAAACCATATTCTGCAACGCCGGAAATAACGCCCGTGAAAACTTCGCCCACGTGGTCTTCCATAAATTTGACCTGCATAAATTTGATGCTTTCTCTTTCTGCCTCAGAAGCCAGTCTTTCCATTGCAGAACAATGTTTGGCCTGTGTTTCCACTTCTTCTCTATTCGGCGATTTTCCTCCGTCTAAATAATGCTGAAGCAATCTGTGCGCAATCAAATCGGGATAACGGCGGATTGGCGATGTGAAATGCGAGTAATATTCGAAGCCAAGTCCGTAATGCCCAATTGGTTCTGTGGAATAAACGGCTTTGCTCATACTTCTCATTGCCAAGGTTTCAATCATATTTTCTTCGCCTTTTCCTTTGACGTCGCTCAATAATCTATTTAATGATTGCGCTACGGTTTGGGTATTTGCCAAGTCCATTTTGTACCCGAAAGTGCCTACGAAATCTCTCAAAGCAGTCAATTTCGCTGGGTCTGGGTCGTCGTGGATTCTGTAGATGAAAGTGTTTCCGGTTGGTTCGTTTCTTTTGTTTAATGAAATAAATTCGGACACTTTTTTGTTGGCCAAAAGCATAAATTCCTCAATCAAATGGTTGGAATCTTTGCTGACTTTGAAGTAAACGCCAATTGGTTTGCTGTTCTCATCAAGGTTAAATCTCACTTCGCTCCTATCAAACGTAATCGCGCCATTTCTGATTCTGTCGGCTCTTAGGATTTTGGCTAATTTGTCGAGTTGAAGGATTTCCGCTGTCAAATCGCCTTCCTGAGTCTCGATTCTTTCCTGAGCTTCCTCATAAGAAAATCTTCTGTCTGAGTGAATTACCGTTCTTCCAAACCATTGTTTATGAATTTTCGCATCTTTATCCAATTCGAAAACGGCTGAGAACGTAAATTTATCTTCATTTGCTCGCAGTGAACAAACATCATTACTCAAAACCTCCGGAAGCATCGGCACTACTCTATCGACGAGATAAACCGACGTTGCTCTTTTGTAAGCTTCATCGTCCAAAATAGTTCCCGGTTTCACGTAATGCGAAACGTCTGCAATGTGAACGCCGATTTGCCACAATCCGTTTTCTAATTTCTGAATGGATAACGCATCATCGAAATCTTTTGCATCTTTCGGGTCAATGGTAAAGGTGCAAATATCACGCATATCCCAACGTTTTGCGACTTCTTCATCGTTGATGCTTCTGTCGATTTGGTCGGCGTCGTGCTCCACTTCTGGCTCGAAATTGTACGGCAAACCATATTCTGCAAGAATCGCGTGGATTTCTGTTTCGTGGTCACCTGGTGTTCCAAGAACGGTTACAATTTCGCCTTCTGGATTTTTGCTTCCTGGTCGCCATTCGCGCATTTTGACAATGACCTTGTCGCCGTCTTGTGCGCCGTTGAAATGGTTTTTGGAAATGAACATATCGGTATTCATCGTTCTCTTTTCGAAAACTACAAATCCGAAATCCTTCTCTGCAATTTGCTGGAAAATCCCCACAAAAGTATCTTTCGCACGTTCCAGAACTTCTGCAACGGAACCTTCCACTTTTTTACCTTTGAAATTGTAGGTTACTAAAAGCACTTTGTCGCCTTGCAATGCATCTTTCACATTTTTCTGATGCACGAAGATGTCATCCGGCATTCCTTCAACTTTTACATAAGCATTTCCGGATTGGTTGAAGTCTATGACGCCTGTCAAAGTTCCTTCAATATTGAGATTGACGATATATTTTCCTTTCTCGGTTTCTTTGATTTTCTGTAGCGCCTGCAATCTGTGAAGCGCCTGGATTACAAGCTCTCTTTGTCTGGGATTCTTGTAATCTATCCCATCCGCAATCTGCTTGTAATTGTAGATTTTGGATGTTTTCTGATTCATAAAACGAAGGATTGTTCTTCCTAAATCCAGAAGTTTCTGTTCGTTTTTATGAGATGTATTTTTTTTGTTTTTCATTGTTCTCTATTTGTTTATAGTAAAATCCATTTACTATTTTTATATTGAAATTTGAGTGTTTGTGGGATATCTTCTTTGTTATAATAAATATCAACAATTACTAAATTTCCTAATTCATTTTTGAAATCAAACATTAGATTATCTGCCTGTTCGATATTCAGTTCATATTTTTTATTGGGGAAATAATACATTTCCTGTTCTTGATTCTTGTATAAAATTTTTGATGTAGATGCTAGTTCTCCAATAGTTTTAAAATATCTGAAGTCCCTAAATCCTTGCCAATCTTCAAATGCTTTCTTCGAAAGCAAAGTCATTCCAAAATCGGTATCAAAGTTATTGATTGCTAAGACCGGAATTATGTTTGCATCGAATTTTTTTCTGAAAGAATTTATCATTTTTTCAGTCATAAAATCAGACGAAGAAAAATTTGGATTTATGACATTAAAATCACTCCTACATTCATACATAAAAGGAACTCCACAATCATATCCTTTCATATTTTCTAGGCTAATTAGAAGATTATGATTTTTAAATTTTTTAAAATCGATTTTAGAAAAAATAATGTCGGCAAGTTTCGAGTAATCAATTGCTTGAGACTCTTGTTTCAATTTATCAAATAATAGTTTTTTCTCTTTCTGAAATTCTATACAATCTGGTTTCCTTGGGTCTGGGCATCCATAATAATTTCCTTTTACATTAGGACAATAATCATCTTTATCGAAAACTCCATCACCATCACTATCTATTTCCTGTGCTGATAAACCCAGAAAAGAAAAAATCATCAAAAAAGAAAATAAAATTTTTATCATTTTAAATTTACTGAGATTCGCAGTAATTAATCATCAATAAAGATAAAATAAAATAGGGGAGTTTTGGAAACCTTTGTATTAATTTATGGTTTCGTGAGAAAGAACTTTCTCCGTGAAATGCAATGCAAAGATATAACTTTAAAAATAAAGCCTGTAATCTTAGCAATTACAGGCTTTTTATGTTTAGCAAAATGCAATTTTATCGACTCTGTTCTGATGTCTTCCACCTTCAAAATCCGTGGTCAGGAACTTATCTACAATCTCAAATGCCAATTCTTTTGAAATGAATCTCGCTGGAATGGAAATCATATTCGCATCGTTGTGTTGTCTTGCCAATGACGCAATTTCTGGCATCCAGCAAAGCGCACATCGTATTTTCTGATGCTTGTTAGCTGTGATTTGTACGCCGTTTCCGCTTCCACAAATCAAAATTCCCAATTCATTTTCTCCATTTTCTACAGAAGTTGCAGATGGATGTACAAAGTCAGGATAATCAACAGAATCAGCAGAGTAGGTGCCAAAATCTTGGACTTCATACTTACCTTCGAGGTATTTTTTGATTAGTTCTTTATACTCAAAACCCGCGTGGTCACAGGCTATTGCAATCTTTTTCATTTCGTTCGATTTATAGATTTATTTCAAGGATAAAATTAATACATATTTTATTAATGTTGGCATACTATTTTAATACAATTATCAATGATAGTTCGTATAATTATTTAAATATCAACGATATAAAATTTATAATGATAATTAAATAATCAAATTTTACAATCATTAATAAAAAGACAATAGAATGTTAGAAATTGTTAGAAAACCTGTGGATAACTTCTGCCAAGTATTTCTTTTTATAACTGATAATTTTTAGTAATGGACTATTTTCTGGCAACTTCAATTCTTTATTTCAAATTAGTTTTGGTTCACTTCAAGGAAGTTTATCCCCAGAATGGTTTCTAATATTGACAACGGAAATTAATTACAAACATTTGTTAATAACAATCTCAATGATTTGATTATCAATATTAAATTAATGTTAAAAACCTACTTATTAATCCACATTTCGTGTGATGAAATAATCAAGTTTTATTTCTCCGCATACTACCGCACTACAACAATAGACTACAATATTATTTTTTTATAAAAAGAAAAAGAGATGTATAATAATGTAATGAAGGTTTGTGGATTCTTTTTTCAAATTAAATTTTTGAAAGGGAAGAATAAGTTTTAAATTTGTGAAACAAAGAGGGCAGGATTTATTCTGTTCTTTTTAATAAAAACTTTAAAAATATTATTTAATGAAAACTATAAAAGATTTCGATTTTAAAAACAAAAAAGCCTTAGTACGCGTTGACTTCAATGTTCCTCAGGACGAAAATCTGAAAGTGACGGACAATACCAGAATTGTTTCTGTAAAACCAACCGTAGATAAAATTCTTGCTGATGGCGGTTCTGTAATCCTAATGACGCATCTTGGAAGACCACAAGGCGAAGTAAACGACAAATATTCCCTTAAAAATATTCTGGATGAAGTTTCTTCAGTTCTTGGTAAAGAGGTGAAATTTGTGGACGAATCAATAGGAGAGAAGGCTGAGCGAGCTTCTGCTGAACTTCAACCTGGTGAAATTCTTTTGTTGGAGAATCTTCGTTTTCATAATGAGGAAGAGAAAGGGGATGAGGCTTTCGCAGAGAAGTTATCAAAATTAGGTGATGCTTATGTGAATGATGCTTTCGGAACTGCGCACAGAGCACACGCTTCCACAGCTGTAATCGCTGAGTTTTTCCCTTCTACTAAATTTTTCGGTTTACTGATGGAAAATGAATTAATTGCCATCGATAAAGTTCTAAAATCTGGTGAAAAGCCTGTAACTGCGATACTTGGAGGTTCTAAAGTTTCTACAAAAATTACAATTATAGAAAATATTCTTCCAGCAATTGATAACTTAATCATCGGTGGTGGAATGTCTTTCACATTCATCAAAGCACTGGGAGGAAAAATTGGACAATCAATTGTTGAAGACGATAAATTAAGTTTAGCGCTAGAAATTCTGGAGAAGGCAAAAGAACATAATGTAGAAGTCTATCTTCCGACAGATGTTGTGATAGCTGATGATTTCAACAACGAAGCTGAGAAAAAAGTAGCCGACATCAGAGAAATCCCTGAAGATTGGCAAGGTTTGGATGCAGGTCCAAAATCAAGAGAAATCTTCAATGATGTTTTATTAAACTCCAGAACGATTCTTTGGAATGGTCCAATCGGTGTTTTTGAAATGTCAAATTTTGCTGATGGAACTAAAGCTTTAGGTGAAAGTATTGCTGAAGCTACAAAACTTGGCGCATTCTCATTAGTTGGAGGAGGAGACAGTGTTGCTTTTGTGAAACAATTCGGATATTCTGACAAAGTAAGTTATGTTTCGACTGGAGGAGGAGCAATGTTGGAAAGTTTGGAAGGTTTGGAACTTCCAGGTGTTGCCGCAATCAACAAATAAGAATATATTTTCTAAAATATAAAAAACCGACAAAGCAATTTGTCGGTTTTATTTTTGTCTGTACTTGATTTATGTTCAAGAAAAATATTTTAAGCGATTCTCAAGGACTTTTGTAAAATTTAGAAAATCGGCCAAATTCCTAGATTTTTGTAATTATTAACAAATTTTGAACAAAATGGCTAAAAATTGACCTTCATAAAGTACTCAAAAATCAATTTTCTATCTTTTTTCGATAATGTATATCAAACTGGAAAATTCGGTGTTAAAAAGAGCCTTTACGTTAGAAATCGTTCCGTGGATAACAGCTTTTAGCCAAAAAAGAGGTGATTTCTTATATTTTTCACTCAACATAGAAATATAAAATGAATCGAGTAGGAGCGGTTTGATTTTTCTTAATTTCCAATCTGGATTTTTAGAAATGAGATTTTCCATTCCGTTTTTCGAAAAATGATAGATGTGTCTTGGTACATCGTAAGCCGCCCAAAATTCTTTGTAATGTTTCGCATCGTAAGAAGTAGGGTTAGGAACTGCAATAATCAGCAAACCTTTTTCCTTTAATTTTGAATGAAAAACATCCAGCATTTCTCTCTGATTTTCGATGTGTTCGAAAACGTGCCAAAGTGTAATGGCATCCAGACTTCTATTTTCTATTGAATTTAAATCATCAATAATTTTTCCCTTTGACGTCTTATTTATAGCTGCATTTCTTGCGTCCGAATTAGGTTCAAACCCGAAAGTTTCAAAATCATTTTCGATATATTTTACAAATTCTCCAGCACCGCAACCGTAATCTAACACTTTAGAATCCTTTTTTATTCTGTCCAGAAGAATCGTTTTCTTATAATGCAAATTGAAAGATTGTAAAAACTTGTAAACTTTTTCCTTCAAACTTCCAGTGTCCTGATGATGCGAAATGTAATCTTCACTCTCATAATATTTGGAAATATTCGATGGGATAGGAGCTGTTTTGAAAACACCTTTTGTTTCAGTTTCTATGATTTCGAATTCTTCTTGAGAGAGAAAATGGTCTTTAATCTTCATAATTGTATAAAGTAGTATGTATTATGTACAATGTACTTCTTACTTTTTACATTGTACAATTCAATGTTTCACGTGGAACATTGTAAATTATCTTCCTAAATAAATCAACAAAACATTGATATCAGAAGGAGAAACACCGCTGATTCTTCCAGCTTGAGCGATGGTTACTGGTCTTACTTTGGTCATCTTTTGCTTAGCTTCTGTAGATAAAGATGATAGTTTAGAATAATCGAAATCTTCAGGGATTTTGATGGTTTCCAAACGGTTTAGTTTGGCTACATTTTCCTTTTCTTTCTCGATGTAACCTTTGTACTTGATGTTGATTTCAGCTTGTTCTCGCACTTCTTCCTTATAGGCTGAAGTAATATCTTTTATAGTTTGAATTTCTTCTAGCTTTTCCAACGTCATATTTGGACGAGTCAAGTAGTGAGAAGCTCTGTAAGCTTGGTCTACAATAGAAGATTCAATGCTTTCAAGAATTGGATTGATAGCATTTGGTTTGATGGAAGTTTCTCTCAAATAAGCTTCCAATTCATCACTTTTTGTGATTTTTTCGTGAACATTTCTTAATCTTTCTTCTTTTGCCAAACCAAGATTGTAAGCTTTTTCTGTTAATCTGATGTCTGCATTATCTTGTCTCAAAAGCAATCTATATTCTGCTCGTGAAGTGAACATTCTATAAGGCTCCTCGGTTCCTTTTGTAATCAAATCATCGATTAGAACGCCAATATAAGCTTCATCTCTGTTAAGAATGAATTCACCCTTGTCGTGGACTTTGTTGTGTGCATTAATACCTGCCATCAAGCCTTGTCCGGCTGCTTCTTCATAACCAGTCGTTCCGTTGATTTGACCAGCGAAATAAAGGTTTTGAATTAACTTTGTTTCAAGTGTGTGATGGAGTTGAGTAGGAGGGAAGTAGTCATATTCTATCGCGTAACCAGGACGGAAAACTTTGACGTTTTCGAAACCTGGAATATGTCTCATTGCTTTGATTTGAACATCTTCCGGAAGTGATGAACTGAAACCATTCACATAGATTTCAACAGTTTTCCAACCTTCTGGTTCTACGAAAAGTTGATGTCTGTTTCTTTCTGCGAAACGGTTAATTTTATCTTCAATACTTGGGCAATATCTTGGTCCTGTACTTTGAATCGTTCCGTTGAACATTGGGCTTCTGTCAAAACCTTCACGTAAAATATCGTGAACCGTTTCGTTGGTATAAACGATGTGACAGCTTAATTGTTTGGTTAACTTAGGTGTATCTAAATAACTGAATTTCTGAGGATTTTCATCGCCTTTTTGTTCTTCCATTTTGGAATAATCGAGGCTTCTTCCGTCAACTCTTGGCGGAGTTCCGGTTTTCATTCTTCCAGATTCGAAACCTAATGAAACCAATTGTTCCGTGATTCCGAAAGCTCTTGGTTCGCCCATTCTTCCACCGCCTAGTTGTTTGTCTCCAACGTGAATTAATCCATTTAGGAATGTTCCGTTTGTGAGAACTATAGATTTTGATTTGATTTCAATTCCTAAGCCTGTGACAACGCCGACAGCTTTACCATTTTCGATGATTAAGCTTTTGACCATATCTTGAAAAAAGTCAAGGTTTGGTGTGTTTTCAAGTGCTAGACGCCATTCTTCAGCAAAAAGCATTCTGTCGTTTTGGGTTCTTGGTGACCACATTGCCGGACCTTTGGACAGGTTCAACATCTTGAATTGGATGGCTGATTTGTCCGCAATGATTCCGGAATATCCGCCCATTGCATCAATCTCACGGACGATTTGGCCTTTGGCAATGCCACCCATTGCCGGGTTGCAACTCATTTGTCCAATGGTTTGCATATTCATTGTGACCAAAAGAGTTTTGGAACCTAAATTGGCAGCAGCTGCTGCGGCTTCACAACCTGCGTGACCTGCACCAACGACGATAACATCGTATATTTCTGTAATCATTTTATTTGCTTTTGGCTAAAAGCTCTTCGCTAATAGCAATAAAATTTGATAATTAAAATCGATATGTTCCACGTGAAACATTATCGAAAATTTCTTTTATAATACTAATCTTAACTAGCCCTGATTGTAGCGGCATCCTTTTTTGTTTTTTTTTATGCAATCACTTCTATTGGATTGACAAATGTTCTGAAAAAACAAAAAAGATATAGCGGAAAGCAGGATTAGCTCCTAAAAATTTGAATATCGGTTGATATAAAAATCTTCTTTTTGGCGCATTGTAGATTCTTCTTCCTGAGTTTTGTCCTTGTAACCGCAGAGATGAAGAATGCCGTGAGCCAAAACTCTGCGGAACTCCTTTTCTGAATCCTGCGATAGGGTAGAAGCGTTGTCCAAAATGCGGGGCAAAGATACGAAAATATCTCCTGAGATGGTTTTCCCCTTCACATAGTCAAACGTGATGATGTCTGTGTAGTAATCGTGGTCGAGATAATCCTGATTGACCTTGAGAAGATACTCGTCGTCACAAAAGATGTAATTGATGTCGCCAAGCTTTTTGTTCTCGGAAATAATCAAATCTTCCAACCAAATTGAAATGTTGGAATCTATCTTTTTTGGGTCGATGTTTTCGAAAAAATAGTTTATCATAATGTTAAAACCAGTGTCCTAAAATGACACTGAAAATAGCTTTGTGGTTGTTGAGTGATTTGCTCAGATTCAATTTTACTTGACCGAAAGGCGATTTGTAGCCCGCCGTCAAACCGATGGAACTGTAATTAAGTTTGACTGCATCTTCGAATTTGATGGAGTCGAATAGGTTTGCAAAACTGAAATTTCCGACCAAAAAATAATTCTTGCCGAATCGCAATTGGAAATCGTTGGACGCTAAGAAAATATTGTTGTCATTCAGCAATCCAAATTGAAAGCCTGCAAATCTTTTGAAGTTAACGATGTTCTGTTCAAAGATTCCACCAATTCTGTATTGGTAAAATGATGGGAGATTTTCCCCAATTGTGATACCGCCATATAAATTCAGACGATACGTGAAAAGCTTAGAAATGTAAAAATTCATCTTGATGTCTGCTTTTACGAGCAGTGGTTTCTTATCTATTTCGTCGCTAAACAAGTCAATAATTTTCCCTTCAGCATTAAAATAAAATCCCTTTGTAGGGAAATCTTTGTCATTCTGCGTATCACTTTTCAGGAAGACATACGGATTCATAAATTTTGCGTCTTTTTTATCTGCGCCATTTTTATCACTTTCGAAATAATCGTAGCTGAGTCCGCCTCCCATTGCAAATTTATCTTTCCAAACGGATTGGATAAAAACTTCATTTCTGAACCAGTCCCAACTTTCTATCGTGTTGTTATCCGAATTTTTCAAATCAAAACTCATTGCTGAAGAGTAAATCCCGAATCCTGGAATGTAGCCATTATCGATAAAATAATTGAAATAATACCGAGGTTTATCTCCAACGACAATGTCCAAAGAAAGATTCGAATTTCTAAAAAGCAGCCTTTTTGCAGAGTAATTTAGTAGCAATCCGGTTTTGAAAATCTCATCGTAATGCAGACCGATTTTCAGGAAATGGCGGGTTTCATCTTCGGTAACGTTCAGCTTGAGGTAATTGCTATTGTTCTCCTGCACGATATCGTAGTTGATGAACTTGTAATTGTTGGTCGCATAAAGCTTATCCAGCATCTTGTTGATGCTTCCATAGGTCTGCATAGAAGGGATTTTAAGCCCCATTTTTCCACGAATGTAGTTCGACCTGTATATTTTGGCGTTATCTACCACGAGGCTGTCAATTTTGTAGACATTAGAGAAGATTGGATTGATGGAAGACCTGACCCTTTCAAAATTTCTTTTTGGTAATTCTTTCAAGATATCCGTGTATTTTAAAGCTTCCACGTAACCACTGTCGAGGATTTGACGTTTGCTGTCATAGCTGGTCGCCGTGATTCCTGTAAGATTGGGTTTGATGTTGATATCAGTGTACTTGTATTGGTTTTTGGTTTCTTTTTGAATACCAAAATCAATGACTTGGTTAAGGATTGAAATAACACTATTTAGATTCTCACGCTTCGTTAAAGGTTGATTTAAATCCACGCCAATCACAATGTCAATCCCTTTATCTTTCAAAGGTTTTGATGGATAATTAACGCTCATCGCACCATCAACATAAATGCTATCACCGATTTTCACAGGTTCCAAAAGCGATGGAAAAGCCGAACTTGCCAATATGGAAGACACCAAATCACCTTTTTCAAAAACCTTCATCTCGCCACTTTCGATGTTCGTTGCGATACACATAAAGGGAATTGGTAGTTTGGAGAAATCGTCAATATTTGAGACATTTTTCATCAATTCTTTGAGGAGATAAATGTTTCTTTGACCAGTACTGATGGACGATGGAAAGGAAACTTTACCATTTCTGAGCGGAATTGTTAACAGATATTTGTCCACACTTTTATTGAAAAATGACGTTTCCTGACGCGTTTTTGGGTCGGTAATCAATGAATAAAAATCCGTATCCATCACGATTTTCTCAATGTCTTTTCCCGTGTAACCAGAAGCGTACAAACCGCCGACAATAGCGCCCATACTGGTTCCGGAGATATAATCGATTTTAACACCAAGAGAATCCAAAACTTTCAAAACACCAACGTGCGTAAAACCTTTGGCTCCACCGCCTGACAGCGAAAGTCCAATTCTTGGATTTTTTGGGATGACAAGATTTTCCTTTACCTGAGAATTTATCGTCAGATAAGTCAAGAAAATTATCAGATAAAAGAGTTTCTTAATCATTTTAATTTTTTATATATATTCTTTTTACTCGCGGAGAAATAGAAGTCAGAACTTCGTAAGTGATTGTATTACAATATTTTGAAAATTCTTCCAAGGTTGGATGTGAATTGAAAATCACCACAGAATCGCCTTCTTTCACATTCGCATTATCCACATTTATCATCATCATATCCATACAGACATTCCCGACGATTGGGCAAAGTTTCTTATTGATGCCAACATTTCCGACCTTATTTCCGACCATTCTCGGGATTCCGTCTGCATAACCAACGGGAATTGTCGCAATTTTTGTATGGTGTTCC
>Ga0213837_1001370_pt1 | contig 13412 bp, 11 predicted proteins | sample SWPATP12_FD_160572 | JGI IMG/M metagenome (GOLD analysis project Ga0213837, IMG submission 160572) | Coastal seawater microbial communities from Marineland, Florida, United States - SWPA TP1 #2 | ecosystem: Environmental > Aquatic > Marine > Coastal | place: USA: Florida | collected 2016-08-06
ATGAGCTGGGGAGAAATAAACTGGTGCTGATAGGCAGATTTGAACTGCCGACCTCACCCTTACCAAGGGTGCGCTCTACCAACTGAGCTATATCAGCACTGATTTGGAGCGGGCAGCGGGAATCGAAAAAGGGATACTAATCCATATATACTTTAACTTTCACGCTGCGCTCTTGCTGAACCACTTCTCTTACGCAACTCATGAAGCTTATGAAGACTGGCGCGTAAGCGATTCGAAACAGTTTTACTTCATAAGCCTCTTAATAAGTGCGGCGCAGTATATCAGCACATTTATTAAATGCAAGCACAAATTGGCATTTGACAACACAACGAATAAAACGTAGAATGTATACTATACTTCATACTCTATACTTTTAAATGGAAACTGTAACCTTTTATTCCGTTAAATGGATCACAACGCAAGAGTTCGGCACTACATTAGTACCTTTTGTGTTTTTTGATGGAGAAGCAACTACGAGCGTCAATCAGTGGTTTTACAAATTGATAAAAGAGGGCGTCGCCGCAACAAAACTTGAGACATCGATTAGGGCAATTGGTCACCTGTACAATTTCTACAAAGTATGGAGCACTCTTCATGGTGAAGATTTTAATCCAGAAAGGTTAATTGCAGATTTTATTGATGCTAAAAAATATGGAACGGATCAATATTGCATTAGCACGAGTAAGCCACTTCTCAAGAGCTTATTCCTAGACTGGAAGCCCGTGCGAGAAGACAACATCAGGAAGACATACCTAAATCACATCAATGATTTTGACAAGTGGCAATCACTGTTTCATGGCGCAGACCGACTAAACCCATCCGAAGAGCGTTTTTTATCAGACTACGAATCCTACCTCGACTTTAAGGATAGAAGTGGATGGGACATGCTTCTTCACCTGTCTCCTTCGAGGTCGAAAACTAAAGAAGAGTTCAAAGTCAGCATGCAGAATAGAAGTGGCGCTAGAGCGGCAAAGCTACAGAACAGAATAAAAAAATGCTTTCCTGTTGATAGATTTATCGAAGCAATTGAATCCCTATCTTCGCCACGCGATAAACTACTTTTTCTTCTGTACGGAGCTGGGTCGTTGCGGAGAAGCGAACCCCTGCATATTTTTTTTGAAGACGTGCTAGGAGTAGATTCACTTGGCCAATTGGAAGTCAGACTGGCTGATCCAGTATATGGTCGGTTTGATTGGGTTGATGTTGATGGTCGAAGTCGTCAAACCACGCGTGCTGAGTACATAATGCAGCAGTTTAAGAACACTCATTTACCGAAGTCCCATCCGTTGAAAGATCTCGTACCGCGTGATCGTCACCTAAATCGTGATAGTCAGTATTATGCGGGTTTCAAAGGAATGACCTTTGGCGATGATCTTATTACTCACGACGAACAGACTGTAGACTCGACAGTGTTCTGGTGCTCTCCTGAACTTGGAAAATATGCTGCAAAAGTCTTCAACGAGTATGCTCAGAATTTCATATACAAAAACCCTTACACAGGTAAGCCGAATCCAGCAGGCTGGCCTTATCACCCGTGGCTGTTCATAAAACTAAAAGAGAGTGATTATGGTCTTCCACTAACTATTGGTTCAATTAAGTCAACTTTGAGAAGGCTTCTCAAGAAGATGGGTCTAAAGGGATATGGTCTCCATTCTTTTAGGCATCTTTTTGGGTTTTATGTAGCCAATGTGCTTGGCCTTCCAAGTAGCACCCTTCAAGCCATGCTGCACCATGGCGACCCAAGTAGTACACAAATCTATTACCACCTCAGTAATCAAAAAGTGAGGAATGAGATACTGCTTGCAAATAATGTAGATCCTAAAAGGGCTAAGGAATTGATGTTCGATTTAAACGCCAATTTTCAATATCAATACCCTAAAAATTGGAGTGAGTAATGTTAAAGCCGACCTTGATCATAGAAAATGACGCTGAATTTGAAAGACTATGTCTGGAGGGCGGACTATTAGGTCACCTGATTGAGGTTGAGTGCTTCAATTCTAAAGAGAGAACGCTAGTTAATCTCACGGGCAAAGATGCGGTGGCAGATCAGAGTCTCCAATATTTGAGAACCCTTGTTTCACAAAATATCAAATCGGCATTTAAAGCTGAATTGGTGAAACTCTTATCTAAACTTGCCAGAGGTAAAAAAGGATTTCTTGTTGCGCCAAATATTAATTCAAATATTGATAAGTTGTTCGAGAAATATGCGCTGCGAAGCCCTTACAAACGACAGAGCGCAAGAGGTTACTTTAAATCAATGGATGAAGAGCAACGCCTAGCCGAACTAAAGGTGTTCGTTGACGAATTACTTGAGATAGAACATTGGGCTGATTCTTTTCCAATGGGAGTTATAGAACTTCTCCCGGTAAGTGTTTTGCCTGCGTTTGTCTTATCTGTGCCTCTTAAACATTCCGAAATGAAACTTGAAAAATTCTTCAATAACTTATGGGCAGGTGTTGAGTTTCTGAGCAGAAGCACAGCAAGAAGTGTATGTAGCGCTAAGGCACTTGACGAATCGGATAACGAATGGCTTTGGTTGAGCGATTCTTACATTAGATCTCTTCAAGTTAAGGCCAACAAAAGCATTCGAAATGTAGAGCTATCCATCTTTAGGTTTGGGGTGATCCACAAACTATGGTTGAAGGGTGGAATCCCAAGCGGTGTAAGGCTTCAGGGGAGAGTTCTGGTTCCTTCCGATCTAAATGAGGCATTTGATGTTATTTTTTATGGCAGGAGCGATTCACGATCCAACCTTTCCACTATCTGGTCAAGATTTTGTTTACTCGCAAGAATTGTTAGCGTCAATCAGTTACCTCACAACATAGCAACTATAGCAAAGTATGTTTTTCGTGAGAGTAGCCAATATAACAGCAGTAAGATGCTTATTGCCAAGATTGTTTCCTATGTCAACGAGGCAATAGACGCTAGCACACAAGTTTTTGATGGTCAGCAGCCTCGTTACACACTAAGCAAAATCCCAATTCACCATGCGAGCACTCTATCATATTCAAACGATCTTGATGTCCCAAAGGTTAGTTGGTACGAGGCTGAAAAATTAGTCAAGTATGATGATGGGAGAATTGCTGTTTGGTCTAAGGATAATATAAACAGGGGGTGGCAAGTCATTGATATTCCCGAAGAATGGAGAGTGTTTATAAAGGAGTATTATAACCTTCTTCCGGCATCCGACGATCACAAAAAAGACAGTGTATATAGGATGCTGGAGTGGGCGCTGATGGAAAGAAACTTTGAATCGCCGTGGCAAATAACAGCAGCCGATATAAATCCGCCGCCATTTTCCGAATCTGATCGGCGGTCATGGTACGACTTTATTAATGAAAGGCCTAACGCTTCTGCTAAAAAAACAAAGGTAACAATGTGGAACTCTGCCGTAAAGATGTTCAGGTTGGTTTGTAACAATGCGGCACTTTCAGGAAACAAAAAAAATAATCCATTCAAGTATATAGAAACTCCTATTTTCAAAGGAAAAAAGTCATCTGCTAAAACACCACGGAAGAGGATAAATCAGGCAATAATCGATGAAATGCTAGAAGTATTGTGCGAACCAGACTCTAACAAAATTCCGACATATAAATGGGCTGAGAAAATATCCTTAAAAGCAAAAGAGGAAATTGGCGGGGGTCGCACAGATCACTTTAATAAGATTACTGGAAAATCTACAGAAAGTGTGTTCTGTCCATCGCGAGCAGCAGCGCTTGCGCTGCTATTAACAATCCCTCTGAGGGGCGTTCAGGTAAGGTGGTTAGATGAAGGGTTGTTTGACGATAAAATTTATGACCCCGACTCAGGTAGTTTTATTGATAACTATTCAGACTTGAAGAATTGGAGAAATGAAGCAGGTCAGTTGAATACCAGCATAATAGGGGGAAATACAGGGGTAATTCAGTCTGTCGATTACGAACTTGTTGAGCAAAAATTTCTCTCAATTTATGTCAACACAAACAAAACACAACTCTGGAACCCATCAGAAAGAAGTGGCTACAGCATCCCATGGCCTTATATTGAAAACCCTTCTAGTGAAAAAGAAAAGGATCTGAACCTACCCTATGCCATTTTGAAAAAGCAGCTTGCTTGGGTCAGGGAGTACGCAAAAAACCCTACCCCACTCAGGTTTGACTTAGTTAACGAAGATAAGAAAAGGCTGACTAATATAGATTCCGTTATCGGTGGAGCACCCTTCTTTGTTCCGTTATTTAGGGATATGACGTCACGAGTATCCTACAGGCTTAATAAAAAACAGTACGAAGCTAATCCACCTATAAGTAAACAGAAACTGGAGACTCTTTTCGATGAACTATGTCTAGAGACTGAAAAGCGTCTTGTCGCAAAGAATTACGATGTTAAGTTGACCAAGAAGGTAAAGGGTAAGGTAAAGTCTATTTTCGATATTCACACTTTACGTGTAGCTGGGATATCGAACCTCATTGAGATGGGTGTTCCCGTTAACATAGTTTCAGAATTTGTTGCAGGCCATCTAACTGTAGCAATGACCCATCACTATGATAAAGCTGACCGAGATAAAATAAAAGATTCAATACTCGATGCTAATAACAGAAGTGGTGCAGAGAAAGTATTCAATAAGCCAGAAGAGGCCATATTAATACAGCCAATATCGACAGACAGTGGCGATTTAATTACCGATAAAAACATAGCTGCTTTCGCCTCAGTAGAAGGTGGTATTTGTCCGCTTGGCGGTAAAGGTTGTGACGGCTGCAAAATCGGGATGAAAACCCAAGCCCCAACAGACAATCAAGGTAAAACTAAAGAGATTTTTACTGCTGTAGTGGGTGGATGTGGTAATTGTCGATTCTGGACAACAGGCCCAGATTTCATACCTGAGCAAGCCTTGGAAATGAACAGATTGATGATTGTTATGCGTGAAGATGCAAGAGAAATATTAGCGCTTAACAATACTATTGAAGACCTTGAGTGGGAGTTGGAGGATGCCCCACCTGAGGAGGCTAAACTCATCAGTGTGCGCATCATGAATATAAAGTCGGATGTTGAGTCAAGAGAAAATGCATTAGCGCCCAAGATTACTGCATGGAGCAATAGGTATCAGGCGATACTAGATTCGGAGGATGCACGAAAAAGCGCGATAGAAAACGAGGGGAAATTGACGCTGCTGAATGCCGATATTGAAAGCACATTGGAGCAAGTATCTGATTTTGAACTAGTCAGGCGAACAGTAGATCAAGCGCTAATGATGCCCAGAGGCACTGTTCCGATGCCAGAAAACCCAGCAAGAATGCTTAGAGAGTTCATGGACGCAATATTAGTCCATTCAGATTCACCCCTTCTCTTTGCAGGGATACGAGATAAAGAACTGTCCACAAGAGCCGCGTCAATGCTAGCTAACTCAATGGTAGAGAGTATCGGTTGGAATAAGGTTGATGAGGTATTAGAAGGAGAGCCTGAAGATATACCTCCAACATTAAAATCGTCAATATCAGAAGCAGTAAAATTGGTGCATGAGAAGCTTAAATCAGAGCACGCTTTAGATAAACAAAACAAGCTGGGGAAAAGATAATGTCAACAGACTTCGAGTCAAGGGAACAGTCACTGTATGAGTCTCTGCTAGAAAGTGCTAAAACCCCAAAGGCAAAAGCGTGTCTTTTTAATGTGCGTAAAGCTTGCTCATCGATACTCAAGGTCAAAGGGAACCTTACTTATGCCGCTGTCGCAAGGTTTATTGACGATGTCGATAACTTGGAAATCCTTCAGCTAATTAACGGCGTTGCAGGCCCAAAGCAGCAATCCATTTCAAATAATAAAAACTTCAAGATGCTCATCAACCTTTACATCGAAGAGCTGGATAGGATTAAGGGGCGGCCACAGTCATCGAATGATGTTGGTGCAAAAAGTAGTGAGTATCCGACAGCAGGCTTGGATTCCAAAACCAAGCTATACATCAACATGCTGAATCAAAAGATACAAGCGTTAGAGAAGGAGAATGAGACGCTTAGCTTGTCTTTTCAAGATCAAACAAAATCGTCCCCTTTGAAACTTGCTGACGCAGTTGGAAAAAGCTTGGCTGGAAAAACTACAGGCTTGTTGCCACACATTCCTGATGTCAGCAATGAAAAGGCTGTCATTTCTATTTTGAAAGCGGTTGCGAGCGCTCCAATAGACTTTCCAGATCATTTCGTGGAAAAAACCAAAAATGGGAAGTCTGCCCTGTTTCTCTATAGTCCGTCTGGAGATAAACGCGTTATCCCTTCATCTGATTGGATGTGGTTGAAGGAGAATTTCGATGACCGATAAGAAGTTAAGTGGACAGCAGCTATCAGAAATTAATGCAGAAAAATTTAAAATTTGGGTCGATAAGCAAGGGGATGTTGATTTTAAGCAATTGGCAACTAAGCCTAATGGCGGACTGCATCATTCGCTCAATAGGAAGAATATTGCTGACGAGTGCGGTTTTGGGAAGTCGGTTCTCTACCAAAACCCGGAGGTCAAGCATGCCCTTGAAGAGTTAGAAAAAGATTTAGCGCTAAGGGAAGTTATCCCAAAGAAAGCAGGAAGGGATTACGATCTGGATGACTTAGAGAAACCTGCACCTAGTGAATATGATCAGACGTCCAATGATAGTCGCAGAGGCTTTGATAGGGCGTCAGACTTGGAAAGTGTTGTGATTGCACTACAGGCAGAGAATGAAGCGCTTAGAGAGCGTCTGAGGGCGTCTGAGGAGCGCTTAGATAAACTGGGTGAGCTTTCTGAAGTAATTGCTGAGATAGGGATGTTGCCTCAATGATGTCCAAAAACGTCGAAAAGTATAGGGTCAAAACTGAAGTTAGAATTACCAAGGTGTTTCAGAATGACCCTCAATATACTGTCGTTTCTGCTGTGGCTGTAACAAAGCAAGGATGGCTAAAGACTGCGAGAGATTTGCTTGTCATTAAAATCACTGGTGAGCGCCTGCCGCTTGAGCCTGTTGTTGGCCAGCAGTGGTTATTGGAAGCTATCGTTTATCTTCAAGTAAAGCAACATGGCCGAGACATGAGACTAAACGAGTGGCATACCTCTGAAATCACGAATTTTGAGTTAACAATGCCTCACACGCGAGCTTGTTTCGTTCAGTTCTTGTCCCAAGATAAAGAGTTTGAAGGTATAGGCCCAAAGAAAGCAGGATTGTTATGGAATTCGTTCGGCCATAAAATTTTTCATATGGTGCGCAATGATACGACTGAAGCTCTCCATTCAATCTTATCAGACAAGTCCATAGCAGCTTTAAAGCGTGGATTTCAGAAGTACGAAAACCTAGAACACATTAATTGGCTAGCCAGCAAAGGCGTTCCAATGTCGGTTAACAAGCGCTTGTTTCGTTATCATAAAAAAGACTCTATAGAAGCAATAAAATCCAACCCATACAAATTACTTTCCTTCGGTATGCCTTTCAAAAAAGTTGATAAGCTTGCTCAGGGAGAATTCAAGATATCAGAGAGTGATTCGCGCAGATATGTAGCTGCGATTCAGGAGGCTCTCATCAAGCATGGCAAGCGTGGGCATACGTGTGCGGATAAGGGAAAACTGATTACAGGCCTTAAAGACTTATTAGGCGTTAATCATGCACAGCAAGCGCTTTCGACAGGTAGCTCTGAAAAGGCTTATATACAAGAAAACGACAGGTATTACCTGACCGGGCAATATGTAATGGAGAAGGTGATCGCGAAGAGACTTGCTAAGTTACTGCATTCCAAACGAAATTGGTCACACGAATGGGATGTTGCATTTAACAATGCTTGCGAAGAACTTACCTACCCTCTTAACTCCGAACAAGCTCATGCGATAATAACTTCCCTAGAAAACCATGTATCAGTTGTTACTGGTGGCGCTGGCTGCGGTAAAACAACTGTGACACGGACTATTTTAAAGGCTTATCATGCACTAGGTTATCAAATTCATGCAGTAGCTCTTTCGGGACGAGCTGCAATGCGCCTGCACGAATCTATCGGTTTCGATACGATGACCATTGCTAAGTTTCTCAAAGAAAAACGTCACGACAAGCCTGAAAGTGTCTTGGTGATTGATGAGGCCAGCATGCTGGATGTAGCCAGCATGTATAAGCTAGTAACAAATATCCCGCCAACAACTAGAATCGTGTTAGTAGGAGATAAAAATCAACTCCCCCCAATTGGCGCAGGGCTAATATTCTCAGATATCGTCAACAGCGGTGTTATCCCAACGGCGGTATTAAAAGAAACCTTTAGGTCAGGAAAAGAAACGGGAATTCCAGACTATTCTAAAACAATATGCGCCGGAGAAGTGCCGCAAAACTTGTCAGAAAAAAATGTTCACTTTCATGATGTACCTGTGAGTGATATCAAACAAACAGTGATCGATTTATACATGAAGCTCGATGATGCTCAGGTTGTGGGTGCTACATATGAATCACATTTAGCGGGTATAAAAATTATCAACAGTGGCTGCCAGAAAGCTGTAAACCCTGATGGAGAACGCCTTGAGTTTGACTTTATGGGTGAAAGAAAATTCCTGAACATCCGTGTTGGCGATCCTGTTATCTTCACGAAAAACAACTATGACATCGGCGTACAAAATGGAACGCTGGGCACTTTGGCTGACGTTGAAGAGACAGATATTGGTTACGGCGTAATAGAGGTATGCACAGGTGGTAAGCCGCATCACGTCCATATCACGCAAACAGTCCTTGATAACATCCAGCTAGCTTACGCAATTAGTCTGCACAAAGCTCAAGGAAGCCAATTTAAACGGGTTATCGTTGTTCTCTCTGGTAGTAGATTAGAAGATAGAAGCTGGATCTATACTGCAATTACAAGAGCTGAACATGAGCTTCATATAGTTGGTACGAAAGATCTGTTCATTAAAGCGATCAAGCGAGATAGTGCTGAATATACTCGCACTACTAATCTTCAATATTTTCTTGATGCAGAAGTGAAAAATAAGGCCCAAGCAGCAGCGTAAAGTAAATGACCGTTTTATTTACAGATATGCAGTATTTATTTTTGTTAAGAGTTAAGCTTGATTTTTTGTAAAGATACTCGTAAAAATATCTATGTAAAGTAATGGTGGGTTTTATTTACATGAAGATTGGATACGCAAGAGTCAGTACAAATAAACAGGATACAGACCTTCAGCTCGATGCTCTAAAAAACGAAGGCTGTGAACGGATATATTCAGATGTCTACACCGGAAGGACAAAAGATAGGCCTGAGCTATCGAAGATGTTCGACGCACTCCGAAGTGGTGATGTTGTTGTGGTCTGGAAGTTAGATCGACTCGGAAGAAGCCTAAAAGATCTTATTGAGTTGATTGGGCATTTTAAAGAAAAAAGCATCCACTTTAGAAGCCTGAGTGAAGATATCGACACAACATCAGCAACAGGCGAGCTTGTGTTTCATATTATTGGGGCGATGGCGCAGTTTGAGCGAAGTTTAATTCAAGAACGCACTAGAGCGGGTCTAGAAGCGGCAAGAGCAAGAGGCAGAAAAGGTGGACGTAAGCCTAAACTGTCACATTCGGATATTAGTAAAGCTAAGGCGATGCTTTCAGAGAAATCAATCACAATTTCAGAAGTGGCGAGTCACTTTGGCGTTTCAAGACCGACGCTTTACAAATATATTGGTTCAAAGCCCGTTTAATTGGATAGTACCATTACCCGAAACAACCTAAGTTCTTTGCTTCAACCCATTGCACTAGCTCATCCTTACCTAGTTGCTCAACTATTTGAATGGGCGTCATGTCATAGGCAGGTATGATCTCGCTTGTATACCAGCGTCTCGCTTCAGGTTCAGAATCAAACCACGGCTTCACAAGGCGCTGATCCATTTCTGTGTTGGTAGTCTATACTTATTGTGATGAATAGACCTCAGGAGCGCCTTATGAACAATTCCCAGTTTGCCAATATTCAAGCCAATTTAGAAGAGTTAACTTTTGTTCAATTGAAGCGTCTCCGACAGCATATCGAAAATATGATTTCATCAAACCATGTTGGTAAAGCTATAGCCGTTCATGAGGAAGGTGTGGCTGAGTGCGCTCATTGTGCTAGCCACGAATTCACTAAATACGGAACAACAGCACGAGGGCAGCAGAGATACAAATGTAAAGCTTGCGCTCGGACATTTAATTCGCTTACAGGTACACCATTATCTGGAATGAAGAAACAAGATAAGTGGCATCAGTATTCTGAGGGGATGTGGTTTACCGCAAAGATTAGAGAGGCGGCAAGTGAGCTAGGTATTAATGTCAAAACTGCATGGCGGTGGCGACATCAATTATTATCGAAGCCAAGAGAGAGCAAGCCTTCGGAGCTTCACGGTATTATTGAAGCTGATGAGACCTTTATCAATGAATCTTTTAAAGGTAAGCGCCAGTTGGAAAGGCCACCACGTAAGCGTGGAGTTAAAAGTAATGAAATACCTAAAGTACCCGTTCTTCTTGCATTAGATCGCAACGGTGCTGTCACTCATTGCGTTTTACAAAGGAATACTAGGGAAGAGTTAGAGAGGTCATTAGCACCTGTCTTAACGCCTGAGAGTGTCTTGTGTACTGACGGCAATTTGTCGTATCAAACAATCGTCAAGAACTTGCCTTTTGAGCTTGATCATAAGCGACTTATAGCAGTTGATAATCAACGAGTTATAGATGGAATCTACCACATTCAAACACTCAACAATTGGATGATGCGCTGGAAACAGTGGCTTAGACAATTTAATGGCGTTGGAACGGACTATCTTGATAATTACATCGCATGGTTTAGGCAAATGGATCAAGCGCAAGGTGATGATAGTTGGATCAACTTGGCACTGTGATGCCATTTGATCATATTATCCTCACCTCATTCGAGATTCTTTAATCATTTAGTATCTTCAATGCAACACTCATCTTGTAAGAATGAGATCACAGAGAGTAGTTTGTCATACTCAACCGAACAGTATAAAACCTTTCCATCTCTCTTTTGCATTATTAACCCTGCTGAAACAAGGCTGGAAATGTGGTGTGACAATGTTGAATTTGGAATATCCAAGTCATCTTTTAATGTGCCTACACTAACGCCTTTTTCACCTGCTTTTACAAGTCTCTTAAATACCATCAATCTAGTTGTATGACCCAACTCTTTAAAAGCTTTGGCTATCTCTTCAGTTCTCATCATTAACTATCTCCTAAAATATATATTTCGATATTACTAGAAATATCTTGACACGTCCAGTGTTCCGATTTATCATTTCTATATTACTAGAAATATGAGATTTAAATTATGAATATAACTGAAGAAATGGTTTTTGATACCTTAAATATGTTTGGTTTTTTAGCCGTAGAGCTAACGTTACTTTTTTTGGCGATTAGTTATATCGTTGGCGTTCTACAGGAGTATATTCCTCCAACAAAAATACAGAGCATATTAAGCAGTAAAAATGGCAAAGGGTACTTTGTCGCAAGTTTGCTTGGTGCAATAACGCCATTTTGCTCTTGCTCAACAATTCCTTTCTTGAAAGGACTTCTTCGTGCCAAGGCGGGATTTGGTACGATGATGGTTTTCTTGTTCGCAAGTCCTCTACTTAACCCAATTATTATTGGCTTGTTCGCTGTTACTTTTGGAATAAAAGTCACGCTATTTTACTTTGCGATAGCGATGGGGGTATCAATTGTTGCAGGAGTAATGCTAGAAAAACTAGGGTTTGAAAAGTACGTGAAGCCAGAAGCTTATGTTGAGCCTGAAAAAAAGGGATGTGGGGCGACTTGTGGAAGCAAATCAAAGCCTGAAAGCAAATGGGTAAAAATCTGGAAAAGCACTTGGAGCGACTTTAAAAAAGTATTGCCTTACTTGATCGGCGGTATTGCAATAGGATCACTTATCTATGGTTTTATGCCAACAGAGTTTGTAGCAAATGTTGCTAGTGAGAATAACCCATTTGCTATTCCATTTGCCGCAGTTATCGGTATTCCATTATACATAAGAGCTGAAGCAGTCATTCCTCTAAGTGCCGCATTAGCAGCTAAAGGGATGGGACTTGGTGCGGTTATGGCATTAATCATAGGTAGTGCTGGAGCAAGCTTGACAGAAGTTATCTTGCTTAAATCAATCTTCAAAAACAAGATGATCTGGGCATTTCTTATTGTAATTTTATCAATGGCTATTAGCGCAGGGTTTCTATATCAATTTATTTTTTAGTCTAGGTAAACGGACTCTATATAGAGTCCGTTTTTACATCAAATTATAGATTAACAACACAAAAACGGATCAGCGCCCTTCACAAGCGCATATATGTGATTGAAATGAATGTCATCACCCATAAGTCAGCTCTCCTGCATGAGGGATCTTACTAAACACGTCGATTCTGTAAACGTTTATTGGTTATTTTATTTTCTACCCCGTAGAAATTAAGACAACCAATAATTGGGATTATTAAGGGGCGTGCCCCTTAATGCTAAGCCAGCCCCGCAGGGTGCGATGTTACACGTTAGGAATAGAGTGTATCCGCGCTCACATAACTTACATTACTCTGTGGCGTATATCGCGCCCTGCTAAACCAACTATCACCAAAACTAAACGAGCACGTCATGTCTAAATGTTGCACTGCTCTAGAGAAGAATAGTATTCAGCGCATAACACTTTGAGGGATGGCTAGTATGCTAAATACACTGGAGCGAATCTATTTTGTTTCGTTACTCTTGCTTTGCTTTAGTTCATTTAACTTACCTATCAACTCAAGGATCATTGCTGCGTCAGTTGCGTCTTCAGAGAAGTTGCAATTATCTCCAAAGCCGAATGCAACTTTTCCGTCGCTAGTAACAACACATACAGCCAGCGCTTCGTCGATTAAAGGCGTGCAGAACTGTCTGACAAGATTTTGTTTTTTAGACTCATTCTCAGTTTCCATAACAGCTCCGTTTGCAATAGGCGTTAGTCTTCAGGCTTTCTGAGATTGATTCTAAGGCGTTCAGAATTTTTTTGATAGCAGAACCGTGAATTTCATTATTCGTAGCTGATATAGCGTTACAGCTCGTAAAACGAAGCAATAGAGGGAAAGTACATAGTAAAAGGAATGCGCGGCGAGCAGGTGAGGGGAATCGAACCCCTATCATTAGCTTGGAAGGCTAAGGTAATGCCATTATACGACACCTGCTCGCCGCACACTCTATTCTCTTACTATAAAGTATACAATTTTGCGGCGTATAAGTATGTATACTTTTACTGAGGTGACAATCGACTTGCCAGAAACACGTTATAAAGGCTATTCACTCACTCACACACTATTAAAGTATATGTTTTAGTATCCATTCTTCGAACCCGCATCATCAGCTTGGAAGGCTGAGGTAATAGCCATTATACGATGCCCGCAATCCTAATTCTCTGGCCACCTCATAGAGAAAGTGGTGGAGGGGGCAGGATTCGAACCTGCGAAGGCTGA
>Ga0213837_1001375_pt1 | contig 13377 bp, 5 predicted proteins | sample SWPATP12_FD_160572 | JGI IMG/M metagenome (GOLD analysis project Ga0213837, IMG submission 160572) | Coastal seawater microbial communities from Marineland, Florida, United States - SWPA TP1 #2 | ecosystem: Environmental > Aquatic > Marine > Coastal | place: USA: Florida | collected 2016-08-06
GCGCGACTTCGACATCTTTTCGTTGTTCACCGTCAGGTGGCCGTGGACGGCGACCTTCAGGTTGTCGATGATCGGGTGGCCCGAGAAATTCAGCATCGCCGGCCAGAACAGCAGGTGGAAGGAAACGATGTCCTTGCCGATGAAGTGGACTTGCTCGGCCTGCGGATCGTTGAGGAAGGCCTCGAAATCGAGCCCCTGCTTGTCGAAATAATTCTTCAGCGAGGCCAGGTAGCCGACCGGCGCGTCCAGCCATACATAAAAGAACTTGCCCGGCGCATCGGGAATCGGGATGCCGAAGTAAGGCGCGTCACGGGAAATATCCCAGTCGGCCAGCTTTTCGCCGCCTTCGCCCAGCCATTCCGAGACTTTGTTCACCATTTCCGGCTGCAGGCGGCCCGGGGTGTTCAGCCATTCCTTGAGGAAGTGGTAGCAGCGCGGGTCGGACAGCTTGAAGAAATACTGTTCCGAAGGCTTCAGGATCGGGGTCGAGCCGGTGAAGACCGAGAACGGATTGATCAGTTCGGTCGGCTGGTAGGCGGCGCCGCAGACTTCGCAGTTGTCGCCGTACTGGTCCTTGGCGTGGCAGGTCGGGCATTCTCCCTTGATGTTGCGGTCGGCCAGGAACATGCCCTTGACCGGGTCGTAGAAGCGGTCGACGGTCTTGGTGACGATCAGGCCGGCGTCGCGCAGCTTGCGGTAGATGCCCTGCGAGAGGTCGACGTTTTCCGGCGAGTCGGTCGAATACCAGTTGTCGAAGGCAATGTGGAAGCCATCGAGGTACTGGGCGCGGCCGGCGGCGATCTTGGCCACGAATTCCTGCGGGGTGATGCCTTCCTTTTCGGCGGCGATCATGATCGGGGTGCCGTGGGTGTCGTCGGCACAGACGAAATGCACCTGCCGCTTTGCATCGCCATCGCGCTGCATTCGCTGGAAGCGGACCCAGATGTCGGCCTGGATGTACTCCATCATGTGGCCGATGTGGAAAGCGGCATTCGCGTAGGGCAGGGCGGTAGTGACGAACAGCTTGCGGGTCATGGTCGAAACGCTATTGGAAGAATGAAAGAAAACATTTTACCAGCGGATGCCCTTCAACGCGCAGGGGGTATTGCTGGGAATTATCACTCCGACAACAAGGATGGGAGCGTTTTTTGCTACACTGCGCCATCACATTGGAGAAATACATGAGCATCACTGCAGACGACGTCAAGGCCGCACTGGCAAAGGTCATCGATCCTAATACGGGCAAGGACTTCGTGTCCTCGAAATCGGTCAAGAACATCCAGGTCGACGGCGCCGACGTCGCCTTCGACCTCGAACTCGGTTATCCGGCCAAGAGCCAGATCGCCTCGCTGCGCGCGGCCGTCGTCAACGGCGTGAAAACCATTCCCGGCGCCGGCAACGTCAGCGTCAGCGTCCAGGTCAAGATCCTGTCGCACGCGGTGCAGCGCGGCCTGAAGGTGATGCCGAACGTGAAGAACATCATCGCCGTCGCATCCGGCAAGGGCGGCGTCGGCAAATCGACCACGGCGGTCAACCTGGCCCTGGCCCTGGCCGCCGAAGGCGCCAGCGTCGGCATCCTGGACGCCGACATCTACGGCCCGTCGCAGCCGATGATGCTGGGTATCAATGCGCGTCCGGAAAGCGTGGACGGCAAGACCATGGAGCCGCTGGAAAACCACGGCGTGCAGGTGTCCTCGATCGGCTTCATGATCGATCCGGACGAGCCGATGGTCTGGCGCGGCCCGATGGTCACCCAGGCGCTGCAGCAGCTGCTCGAACAGACCAACTGGCGCGACCTCGATTACCTGATCGTCGACATGCCGCCGGGCACCGGCGACATCCAGCTGACGCTGTCGCAGAAAGTGCCGGTCACGGGCGCCGTGATCGTCACCACGCCGCAGGACATCGCGCTGCTCGATGCCCGTAAAGGCTTGAAAATGTTCGAGAAGGTCGGCATTCCGATCATCGGCATCGTGGAAAACATGAGCACCCATATCTGCTCGAACTGCGGCCATACCGAGGCGATTTTCGGCCAGGGCGGCGGCGAAAAGATGTGCAAGGACTTCGGCGTCGATTTCCTCGGCGCGCTGCCGCTGACCATGTCGATCCGCGAGCAGACCGATTCGGGACGCCCGACCGTGGTGGCCGATCCGGATGGCGCCGTGGCGTCCGTCTATAAGCAGATCGCACGCAAGGTGGCCGTCAAGGTGGCGGAGCGGGCGAAGGACATGACCAGCAAGTTCCCGAGTATCGTGGTCAAGAACGATTAAGTTTCAGGCAGGTTGACGCGTGGCGGGGGCGCCGAGCTTCCTGACGCCACGCGTTTTTTTATTGGCGTCGCGCGACCTCGTCAATTTTTCTTGTCAAGCGTTGCGCGCATGTTTTTCCGCGTTGTATCTGTTCAAAAATAAAGTCTGTAGGAAATTTCCTTCCTACACTGGCGGTTGGACTCACTCGCCAAGCGGCCCCGCGGCCGGACTGACACCACATGAACAGCACCTGCGCGCGATGGAGCGACCGTTACCTGGGCGCGAACCACTGGTTCATTCCCAGCCATCTGCTCGACCAGGCGGCGGGCCAGCGCGCGCGCGCCGAAAATGTCGTCAACGCCGCGCTGCTGGCGGCCACCGCCGGCCCCTTCTATGCCCTCGCTTATCACCTGCTGGGCTTTAACGCCGCCGCCGTCGAGATCCTGCTGTGCTGCGCCTGCATGCTGGGCTCGCCCCTGCTGCTGCGCGCCAGCGGCAGCATCTGGGCCGCGCGCGAACTGTTCCTGTGCGCGCTCTTCTTCAATTTCACCTGGCTCAGCTACAACCTGGGCGGGATCGCCGCGCCGACGGCCAGCTGGCTGATCACCGCGCCGCTGGTGGCGATGTTCCTCGGCGGCGTGGCCAGCGCCCTGTTCTGGCTGGCGCTGAGCTGCACGGCGGCGGTGGCGATCTACGCAATCCCTGGCGTGAACAACGCCTTGCCCAGCCACCCGGTGTCGGACATGGCGTTGCTGTATCTGATTTGCCATCTCGGCCTGTTCGTCGTCGTGCTGGTGTTCGCGCTGCTGTTCGAACTGACCAAGACCCAGGGTTTCGTGAAGCTCGAGCAGGCGCTGGGCACCATCAACGAGCTGGCGATCCGCGACGAGCTGACGGGCGTGCACAACCGGCGCTACCTGCTCAGCCTGATCGAAAAGGAAAAAGAACGCAGCGACCGCAACGGCCGTGCCTTCTGCCTGTGCCTGCTCGACATCGATTTCTTCAAGCGCATCAACGACACCTGGGGCCACGCCGCCGGCGACACGGTCTTGCGCGCCTTTGCCGGCATCGTCCAGGGCAAGGTGCGCGGCAGCGACAGCTTCGGGCGCTACGGCGGCGAGGAATTCCTGCTGATGCTGCCCGAAACCCCGTCGGCCGACGCCATGGTGCTGGCCGAGCGGGTGCGCGTCGCGATCGAGAAGATGCGCTGCGCGGCAGGCGGCAGCGAGATCGCGCTGACCGTATCGATCGGCGTGGCCGAGTACCGCATGGGCGAGGCGATCGGGCTGGCGGTGGCCCGCGCCGACGAAGCGCTGTACCTGGCCAAGTCGAACGGACGCAACCGGGTGGTGTGCCACGGGCAGGGCACGGCGCCCGTCGCGCTGGCCTTGCGCAGCGGGGAAGCGGGCAGCGCGGGCCTGCGCGACCTGGGCGCGAGCGTGGGGCGCATGCTCGACGGCGTGCACTGCGACCAGCTCACGGGCCTCCTGAACCGGCGCCTGCTGCGCGACCGCCTGCGCCACGCCATGGACCGCGCCGACCGCAACCGCCGCCTGGTCGCGCTGCTGCTCTTGAATATCAACAAGTTCAAGGAAGTTAACGACGCCCTCGGCTACGAAGCCGGCGATGCGCTGCTGGTGCAGGTGAGCGCCAATATCCGCCATTGCCTGCGCGACTGCGACACGGTGGCGCGCTGGAGCGGCGACGAATTCGTCGCCTTGCTGGAAGACGTCGCCGAAGAGGGCGACGCGCGCCAGGTGGCCGAGAAAATCCTCGACCGCTTCGGCCTGCCCTTGACGGCGGGCGAGCGCGAATGCTTCATCACGCTCTCGGTCGGCGTGGCCATGTATCCGGCCGAGGACTGCGACCTCGACGCGCTGCTGAAACGCGCCGACCTCGCCATGCGCAGCGCGCGCGCCTGGGGCGAGAACAGCGTGCAGCTGTATTCGAGCGCGGCCAGCGAGCCGCAAAGCGAGCGCCTGGCGCTGAAGAACGGCCTGCGCGACGCCCTCGCGCGCGGCCAGCTCTTCCTCGAATACCAGCCGCAGGTCGACCTGGCCACGCGCCGCATCGTCGGTGTCGAGGCCCTCCTGCGCTGGCAGCATCCGGTGTACGGCCGCATCGATCCGGGGCGCTTCATTCCGCTGGCCGAGGAAACCGGCATGATCGTGCCGATCGGCGACTGGGTGCTGCGCACCGCCTGCGCCCAGAACCGCGCCTGGCGCGATGCCGGCCTGCCCGGCGTGAAGACGGCCGTGAACCTGTCGGCGCGCCAGCTGCGCCATCCGGACATCGCCGCCCGGGTGCTGGAAATCGTCGAGGCCACCGGCCTGCCGCCGGGCTGCCTCGACCTGGAAATCACCGAGGGCGTGCTGATCGACGACCTGGAAGCGAACCGCCGGGTGATGGGCGCGCTGCGCGCCGCCGGGGTACTGGTCTCGATCGACGATTTCGGCACCGGCTACTCGAGCCTGAACTACCTGTCCGAACTGCCCTTCGACATCCTCAAGATGGATGGGTTGTTCGTGCGCCGTCTCGGTGCGCCCGCCGCCGAGCCAGGTGGACAAGCGATGCGTGCGCGGCCCTACGCGATCGCCGAGGCGATCGTGGCGATGGCGCACCGGCTCGAGCTGAAAGTGATCGCCGAGTGCGTCGAAACGGCCGAGCAGCTGGGCGACCTGTGCGCCATGCGCTGCGACGAAGCCCAGGGTTACCTGTTTTACCGCCCCCTGCCTGCCGAGCAGGTGGGCGCGCTGCTGGCGCGTCAGGCAGACGAGCGGGCGGAGCTGGTTTCAGCTTGATTTCCTTCCCTAATCTTCCCCTTTCGAGGAGTACACCGTGCACGAGGAATCGATCGCCTTCGAGCGCACCGCCGACATCGCCGGACTGGAAGCTTCCGGCGCACTGCGCGGCAGCGTCGCCCAGTTCGCGCAGCCGCGCGGCGCCAACCTGATGCGCCGTACCGAGGCGCTCGACGCCTGGTGCCGGTTGCGCGCCGCGCACGGCGTCTGGCAATACGCACGGGCGCTCGACGGCGCCCCGGCCTCCGAGTCGAGGGTGCACGACGAGGGCGCCGCGCCCGGCACGGCCACCCGCGGCATCAACTTCGCCTCCCAGGACTACTTGTCGCTGGCGTCGCACCCGGCGGTGCGCGACGCCGCCCAGGCGGCCCTGAGCGAGGCCGGCCCGCACAGCGCCGGCTCCGCCGTCCTGCTCGGGAACAGCCGTTACTCGCTGGCGCTGGAAGCGGCCCTGGCCGAACTGCTGCGGCTCGAACACGTGACCCTGTTCCCGACCGGCTGGGGCGCCGCCTTTGGCGTCATCACGGCGCTGGTGCATGCGCGCGACTACGTGCTGGTCGACCAGCTGGCGCACGCCTCGCTGCGCCAGGGCGCGAACGCGGCCACGCGCAACGTGGTGCTGCACCGTCACCTCGACACCGGCCACGTGCGCGAACTGCTGGCCGCGATCCGCGCGCGCGACACCGAGAATGCGATCCTGGTCGTCACCGAGGGCCTGTTCAGCATGGACGCCGATTGTCCCGACCTGCCGCTGATGCAGCACCTGTGCCGCGAGTACAACGCGACCCTGCTGGTCGACGTGGCGCACGACCTCGGCGCGATGGGGCCGGGCGGCGCCGGCAGCCTGGGCGAGCAGGCCATGCTGGGCAAGGTCGACCTGGTGATGGGCGCGTTTTCGAAAACCTTCGCCGCCAACGGCGGCTTCGTCGCCAGCGCCTCGCGCGCCGTCAAGCGCCAGCTGCAGCTGTTCGCAGGGCCGCACCTGTTCTCGAACGCGCTCTCGCCGGTGCAGGCGGCCTGCGTGCTCGAATCGCTGCGCATCGCCGGCAGCGGCGAAGGAGACGGCCTGCGCGCCGCGCTGCACCAGAATGCCCTCGCGCTGCGCGCCAGCCTGGCCGAAACCGGCATGCGCTGCCTCGGCCTGCCATCCGCGATCGTGCCGCTCTGGATCGGCAGCGAGCAAGTGGCGCGCCTGGCGGGGCGCACGCTGGCGCGCGAAGGGGTCTTCGTCAACGCCGTCGAGTATCCGGGCGTCCCGCTGGGGGCGGCGCGCCTGCGCCTGCAGGTGATGGCAGGGCACCGGCCGGCGCAGCTGCGCGTGGGCGCGCGCATGATCGGCACCGCCGTCAGCGAGGCCGGCGCGGCGCTCGGCGTCGAGCCGGCGCGCCAGCCATCGCCGCGGGAGCGCTCCCGTGGCTGACATATCCGCACCCGCGGCGCACGCATCCATCTCGCTGCCCACGCTGTTACGCGACCGTGCGCAGCAAACGCCGAATCGCATCGCCTACACCTTCCTGCGCGAGAACGGCGGCGAACAGGATCTCGCTTACGCCGAACTGGCCGCGCGGGTCGATACCCTGGCGGCGCACATGCTGCGGCACGCCGCCCCGGGCGCGCGCGCCTTGCTGTTCTACCCGGCGGGGACCGATTTCATCGTCGCCTTCTTCGCCTGCCTGGCCGCGGGCATCCTCGCGGTACCGGCCGCGCCCGCGCACCGCCCGCGCGACGCCGGCCGCCTGGCGGCGCTGCTTGACGATGCCGCACCGAGCCTGGTGCTGTGCGCGCCGGAGGTGCAGGGCGCGACCAGGGCGGCGCTGGCGCGCGCCGCGTGTACGGCCCCGTTGCTGGGCGACGCCGGCGGCGCGGCGCCGGCGCATCCGCCAACCCCGGCCCCGGCCCTGGACGCGGTCGCCTTCCTCCAATATACGTCCGGCTCGACCGGCCAGCCCAAGGGCGTCGAAGTCACGCACGCTAACCTGCTGGCCAACGTGGCCGCGATCGGCGCCGCCTTCGGTTTCCATGCGGGCACCGTGATGGTCAGCTGGCTGCCGCCGTTCCACGACATGGGCCTGATCGGCAGCATCGCCGCGCCGCTGGCGCTGGGCTTTCGCTCGGTGCTGATGGCGCCCGGGACCTTCCTGCGCCGGCCCGCGAGCTGGCTGGAAGCCATCACCCATTACCGCGCCACCTGCAGCGGCGGCCCGAATTTCGCCTGGGACCTGTGCCTGCGCCGCATCGGCCCCGTACAAAAAGCCGGACTCGACCTCTCCAGCATCGAACTGCTCTACAACGGCGCCGAGCCGGTGCGCGCTGCGACCCTGGAGCAGTTCGCCGAGGCCTTCGGCGCCTGCGGACTGCGGCGCGAGGCGCTGTTCCCCTGCTATGGCATGGCCGAGGCCACGCTGCTGGTGGCGGGCGGGCCGCGCGGGCGCGCCCCGCACATCCTGGCGGTCGACAGCGCGGCGCTCGAACGCGGGGAAGTGCGGGAAGCCCTGGCGCGCCAGGCGGGCAGCCGCAAGCTGGTCAGCTGCGGCCCGGCCGCGCCCGGCGTCGAGGTGGCGGTGGTCGATCCGGCGCGCTGCCTGCCGCTGGGCGAGGACGAGGTGGGCGAACTCTGGATCGCCGGGCCGGGCGTCGCGCGCGGCTATCATGCGCGGCGCCAGGACAGCGCCCAGCTGTTCGGCCTGCGCATCGCCGCCGCGCCCGGCTACATGGCCGGCGCGCGCTGGCTGCGCAGCGGCGACCTCGGTTTCGTGCGCGGCGGCGAGGTTTATATAACCGGGCGCCGCAAGGACATCATCGTGATCAACGGGCGCAAGATCCACGCCCAGGATGTGGAAGCGCTGGCCGAAGGCGCCTGCGCCGAGCTGGCGCCGAACAGCTGCGCCGCCTTCGCGCTCGACAGCGAGGCGGGCGAGCGCCTGGCCATGGTGGTAGAGGCCAGCCGCGCGCTGGCGCGCGGCGGCGACATCGATGCGCTGGCGCGCCGCATCCGCGCGGCCGTGACGGCGGGCAGCGGCACGACGCTGCATACGCTGGCCTTCGTCGGGCCGGGCGTGTTCCCGCGTACGACCAGCGGCAAGCTCCAGCGCGCGCTGTGCAAGGCCTTGCTGCAGAAGGGCGCCTTGCCGCTGCTGGCCATGCGCGCGCCGCGCGACGACGGCAGCGCGGCGCGCGCCGATGCGGCCATCGCCTGGCTGCGCGCGTATGCCGCGCGCCGGCTCGATTCGCGCCTGGCCGACGAACGGCGTTCGCTGCCGCCGCACGTCCTGCTCGACTTCGGCGCGCGCGGCCTGCTCGGGCTGCAGGCGCCGACGGGCAGCGGCGGCCTGGCGCTGGCGACCATCGACCTGGTGCGCGTGATGGCGCAGCTGGCGGCGATCGACCTGACCCTGGCCACCCTGGTCGGCGTGCATAACGGCCTGGGGCTGCGGCCCTTGCTGCGCTACGCCCCCGACCCCTTGCGCCGGCAGTGGCTGCCGCTGCTCGCGAGCGGGCGCCAGCTCGCCGCCTATGCGCTCAGCGAGCCGCAGGCCGGGTCGAATCCGCGTGCGATCGGTTCGCGCGCGGCGCGCGTCGACGGCGGCTGGCGCCTCGACGGCGAAAAGCACCTGATCGGCCTCGCGGCCTGGGCCGGCGTGCTGACGGTCTTCGCGCGCGCCTTCGACGCGGCCGGACGCTCGCTCGGCACGCTGGCCCTGCTGGTGCCGGGCGACGCGCCCGGCCTGTCGGTGGGCGCCGAGGCGCTGACGATGGGCATGCGTGCGATGCCGCAGAGCGCGGTGCGCTTCGAGTCTGTGTTCGTGCCCGACGCCCAGGTGCTGGGCACGCCAGGGGCCGGCATGGAAGTCGCCCACGATGCGATGGGCTTCGCGCGGCTGGGCATCGGCGCCCTGTGCGTGGGCGCGATGAAGCGCTGCCTGCAGTTGATGGCGCGCTACGCTGCACGGCGCGACATTGCCGGCGGGCGCCTGGCCGACAACCCGGTCGCGCTGCTGCGCCTGCACGAACTCGATTGCGCCATTCAAGCCGCCGAAGCCCTGGTCGATGCCCTCGCCGCCAGCATCGACGCCGGCACGCCGCTGCCGCTGGACGCCTGCAGCGCCTGCAAGTGCGTGCTGTCCGAACTGCTGTGGGAAGCGGTCGACCGACTGATGCAGATGCTGGGCGGGCGCGGCTACCTAGAGACCAACCTGGCGCCGCAGCTGCTGCGCGATGCGCGCGTGCTGCGCATCCTCGAAGGGCCGAGCGAAGCCTTGTATGCCCACCTGGGCGCGCAGGTGCGGTTGCCCGGCAATCCGATCGCGCAGGCGGTCGCGCAGTACGCGGCGCCCGCCCTCGCAGGCGAACTTGGCGCCATGCTGGCCGAGCTGCCGGCGCCGGGCAGCGGGGGCTGGCAGGACGGGCGCAACGGCGAATTCGCCGCCTGGGCCCTGCTCGCTGCCACGGCGCGCGGCGAAGCGGCGCCCTGGGCCCGCCGCCGCCTCGACGGCCTGGCGCGCACGATCCGTGCCGAACATGCGGCGGCGGCCGCCTGTCCTCCGGGCAGCGCGCTGCTGGCGCGCGTGGCGCGGCACGCGCTGGCGATCGGCGACGTCGAGCAGGCCGCGCCAGGGGAGGCCGGCCGGCTCGATCCCCTGCTGCGCCAGGCGGCGCCCGCGGTCGCAGTGGAGGATGTCCCCGTGCCGGAGGCGCCGTCGAACCTGGAGCTGGTGCGCGCTTGCCTGCAGCGCTGGCTGCGCGAGGGCGGGCTGGGCGACGGCCTGGCGGACGCGCCGGAAGCGGACGTGCAGGCGGCGCAGGAGTGGAGTAACACCATGCCCGCGCGCGCCGCCACGCAGGCCTGCGCCGAGCCGGAGGACGCGGGGGTGGCGCTGGCGACAAGGGGCGATCCCGCGCCGGCGGCCTTCGACGCGACGTTCGGCGACGATGCGCTGCAGGTCGATATCGGCGCCGGCGCCGCGGCCTGCCTCGACGGCTGGAGCGTTGACACGCCCTTCAGCGACCTCGGCATCGATTCGCTGGCCTCGGTGCCGCTGGCGCTCGAGATCGAGCAGGCCAGCGGGGTGCCGGTCAGCGCCGAGCTGCTCTACGATTATCCGACGGTGCGCCTGCTGGCCGGCTATATCGACGAGCACCGCGCATAAAGCGGGCGAGGGCGGGGCGGCGACGGCGCTGCCCGCGCCCGGCGCATCGGGGTAGAATAGCCGCTTTCTCATTTGCGCTTTTCGCCATGACCGCCCGCACCCCCGTCCGTACCCGTTTCGCTCCCAGCCCGACCGGCTTCCTCCACCTCGGCGGCGCACGCACCGCGCTGTATTCCTGGGCCTACGCGCGCCATTTCGGCGGCACCTTCGTGCTGCGCATCGAAGACACCGACCTCGAACGCTCGACGCCGGAAGCGGTGCAGGCGATCATCGACGGCATGCAGTGGCTCGGCCTCTCGCATGACGAAGGTCCGTTCTACCAGATGCAGCGCATGGACCGCTACCGCGAAGTGGTCAAGGGCATGCTGGACGCCGGCAGCGCCTACCTGTGCTACTGCTCGCCCGCCGAAGTCGAAGCGATGCGCGAACGCATGAGGGCAAGCGGCGAGAAGCCGCGCTACGACGGCACCTGGCGCCCGGAGGCCGGCAAGACCCTGCCTGCAGTGCCTGAAGGCGTCACGCCGGTGGTGCGCTTCAAGAATCCGCTCGACGGCGAAGTCACCTGGAACGACGTCGTCAAAGGGCCGATCACGATCGCCAACAAGGAGCTCGACGACCTCGTCATCGCGCGTCCGGACGGCACCCCGACCTATAACTTCTGCGTCTCGGTCGACGACTGGGACATGCGAATCACCCACGTGCTGCGCGGCGACGACCACGTCAACAACACCCCGCGCCAGATCAACATCCTGCAGGCGCTGGGCGCCGAGCTGCCGCAGTACGGCCACCTGCCGATGATCCTGGGCGCCGACGGCCAGAAGCTGTCCAAGCGCCATGGCGCGGTCAGCGTCATGGAATACCCGGAGCAGGGCTATCTGCCGGAAGCGATGCTGAACTACCTGGCGCGCCTGGGCTGGAGCCACGGCGACGACGAGATCTTCTCGATGGCGCAGTTCACCGAGTGGTTCAACCTCGAGCACCTGACCGCCTCGGCGGCCCAGTTCAATCCGGAAAAGCTGGCCTGGCTGAACAACCATTACATCAAGGCGGCCGACAACGAGCGCCTGGCCGGGCTGGTGCGCCCGAAGCTGGAGCAGCAGGGCGCCCGGTTCGACGGCAGCCCGGCCGTGCCAAGCGTGCTGGCCCTGGTCAAGGACCGCGTCAACACGATCAACGAACTGGCCGATGCGGCGATGCTGTTCTACCGCCAGCCGCAGCCGGACGCCGCCTTGCTGACCCAGCACCTGACCGATGCCGTGCGCCCGGCCCTGGCGGCGTTTGCCGAGCGTTGCCGTACGGTCGAGTGGAACAAGGCGGCCATCGCCGCCATGCTCAAGGAAGTGCTCGCCGCGCACGGCTTGAAGATGCCGCAGATCGCCATGCCGCTGCGCCTTTTGGTGACCGGTCAGCTGCAGACGCCCGCCATCGACGCGGTGCTGGAACTGTTCGGCCGCGAGCTCGTTTTGGCGCGTGTGGAAAAGGGTTTGTGATTCGCTCAATCGGTATTTGCGTAATGCAAGAACCCCCGCTATAATGCTCGCACTTCAGCAGTACGGGGGTATAGCTCAGCTGGGAGAGCGCTTGCATGGCATGCAAGAGGTCAGCGGTTCGATCCCGCTTACCTCCACCACTTTGAAGTGTGTAGTTAGTAAATAAGTCGGTAGTTCAGGGTCCCCATCGTCTAGAGGCCTAGGACATCACCCTTTCACGGTGAGTACCGGGGTTCGAATCCCCGTGGGGACGCCAAGGTTTTGGCAGAAGTTTGCCGGAACGCTGCGCCAGCGGCAGCGGGTAGTAGAAGTAAGTGCAGTATGTTATGATGTTGTTTCCCCGTGGGGGGTATAGCTCAGCTGGGAGAGCGCTTGCATGGCATGCAAGAGGTCAGCGGTTCGATCCCGCTTACCTCCACCACGTAGATTCAGCAGCATAGTCCGGGTCCCCATCGTCTAGAGGCCTAGGACATCACCCTTTCACGGTGAGTACCGGGGTTCGAATCCCCGTGGGGACGCCAAGAATTAGGCAAGCAGTAAAAGTAGTAGTGCAAAACAGTTTTAGGTCCCCATCGTCTAGAGGCCTAGGACATCACCCTTTCACGGTGAGTACCGGGGTTCGAATCCCCGTGGGGACGCCAGTCATGCAAAAAGCCGCTTAATCAGCGGCTTTTTGCTTTTTCACGCGTTTTTTTCGCACGGCTATCCATGATCTCTTCCTCCCCGCCGTCCCTGGCCATTTTCTGCAAGGTCGTCGACAACTACGGCGACATCGGCATCTGCTGGCGCCTGGCGCGCCAGCTGCAGCGCGAGCATGGCGTTGCGGTGAGCCTGTGGGTCGACGACCTCGCGAGTTTTCGGCGCATCTGTCCCGCCGTCGCGCCCCAGGTCGGGTCGCAAGTGGTGGAAAACGTCACGGTGCGCCACTGGCGCGGCCAGGACGACGCGTATCTGCCCGCCGACGTGGCCGACATCGTCATCGAATTCTTCGCCTGCGATATTCCGCCGCGCTATATAGAAGCGATGGCGCAATGCACGCCGCGTCCGGTCTGGCTGAACCTGGAAGGCTTGACGGCGGAGGAGTGGGTCGAGGGTTGCCACCGGCTGCCGTCGATGCATCCGCGCCTGAAGCTGACCAAGCATTTCTTTTTCCCGGGATTCACCGACCAGACCGGCGGCCTGCTGCGCGAAGCCGGACTGGAAGACGAGCGCCGGGCGTTTCTCGGTCAAGCCGGGCAAAAACAGGCCTTCCTGCGCGGCCTCGGCCTGGCGCAGCCGGAAATCGATGCGTTATTGATTTCCCTGTTCTGTTACCCGCACGCGCCTGTGGCCGACCTGTTCGCGGCCTGGCAGGGCGGCAGCGAAACGATCGCTTGCCTGGTGCCGGAAGGCGTGGCGGCAGAGGCCGTCGAAGCCTTCCTGGGCATGCCGGCCAAGGCCGGCGCGGTCGCCACGCGCGGCGCGCTCACCGTGCGCGTGCTGCCCTTCGTGCCGCAACCCGATTACGACCGCCTGCTCTGGGCGTGCGACCTGAACTTCGTGCGCGGCGAAGATTCCTGGGTGCGCGCCCAGTGGGCCGGTAAACCTTTCGTCTGGCACATTTATCCGCAAGACGAGAACCTGCACCACAGGAAACTGCGCGCCTTCCTGGAGCGCTATGTTCCCGACATCGACAGCGTGCAGCGCTTCA
>Ga0213837_1001378_pt1 | contig 13335 bp, 13 predicted proteins | sample SWPATP12_FD_160572 | JGI IMG/M metagenome (GOLD analysis project Ga0213837, IMG submission 160572) | Coastal seawater microbial communities from Marineland, Florida, United States - SWPA TP1 #2 | ecosystem: Environmental > Aquatic > Marine > Coastal | place: USA: Florida | collected 2016-08-06
CGGGTTGGGGTCCGCGCCCGCGCCCATCGGGTGGTTGCCCATGTGCTCGACGCCGCCGGCAATGACGACGTCGTAGGCGCCGAAGCCGATGCCGCTGGCCGTCGTCGTTACGGCGGTCATGGCGCCGGCGCACATCCGGTCGATCGCGAAGCCGGGAACGGTGCGGGGCAGTCCTGCCAGCAGGGCGGCGGTGCGGCCGATGGTCAGGCCCTGGTCCCCGGTCTGCGTTGTGGCGGCGATGGCCACCTCGTCGATGCGTTCGGCCGGCAGTGCCGGGTTGCGGCGCATGAGTTCGCGGATGCACTTGACCACGAGGTCATCGGCGCGCGTTCCAGCGTAAATGCCCTTCTCGCCGGCGCGGCCGAACGGGGTGCGGACGCCGTCGACAAATACGACCTCGCGGATGGTCCTGCTGCTTCCGATGGTCGGCTGTGCGCTGCTGGCTTGGCTCACGTATTACTCCTCATTGAGACATGGGTGCCGGATCCCTGCCCCCGGGCGGTGGGCCCGGGGGAACAGGGAGATCCTGGCGGCATCCCTAGCTATGTTACTCATGAGTAACTTAGCTGGCAAGGAGTGGCGGCCCGGCCGTCAGGAAGCGGCGTCTGGCGCGGCTTCGGCCGGGGCCGCAGCCGGCTTGGCTTCCTTCGGCGGAAGGGGCTGCGGGTTCAGGAAAGCTTCGGTGATCAGCGGAGCGGTGAGCTCGATCTGCCACTGCCGGGCGCCGAGGTTTTGGAGCTCCTCGGCGATGCCTTCCTCGCTGATTTCCGCCGGAGGACGCCACGCCACGCGGCGAAGGTAGTCGGGGGTGAGGAGGTTTTCAACCGGCAGGTTCAGCTCCTCGGCCCTGGCCTGCAGCTTGGGCCGGGCGGTGGCGAGCCGCGCCGCGGCCTCCGGATCCCGGTCGGCCCAGACGCGCGGCGGCGGGGGAGCGTTTGTGGGCAGGTGCAACGGCGGAAGCTCCTCGAGGGCGCGGGCCGTGCTGATGCAGCGCAGCCAGCGCGGAGCCTCGCGCTGTGCGGCGCGGCCGTGGAAGCCCTTGGTGCCAAGCAGCTGCGGCACGGTGCTGGGCATGGCCTTGGCTGCGGCCACGAGTGAGGAATCGGGGATGAGCCGGCCGGGGGCGACGTCGCGCTTCTGGGCCAGGGAATCCCGCTCCAGCCAGAGTTCGCGCACGGCGGCGAGCTGGCGGCGGTCACGGATCTGGTGCAGGCCGGAAGTCTTGCGCCACGGGTCGACGCGCGGAGGTGCCTGTCCAGCCTCGAGGATCGCGGCGAATTCCTGCTCGGCGTACTCCAGTTTGCCGTCCGCGGTGAGGAGTTCAATCAGCTCCTCGCGGAGTTCGGTGAGGACCTCGACGTCGAGCGCGGCGTAGCGCAGCCAGGGCTCAGGCAGAGGCCGCGTGGACCAGTCGGCAGCGGAATGCTCCTTGGCCAGGCCGAAGCCCAGCAGCTGTTCGATGACGGCGGCGAGACCGACCCTCGGCAGGCCGGCGAGCCGGGCGGCGAGTTCGGTGTCGAAGAGCTTGTCCGGCCACATGCCGAGCTCGGACAGGCAGGGGAGGTCTTGGCTGGCCGCGTGCAGGATCCACTCGACGCCGCGCAGTGCCTCGTTGATGATGCTCAGGTCGCCGAAGGGCTCCGGGTCGATCAGCCAGGTGCCGGCTCCTTCGCGGCGGATCTGGACGAGGAAAGCGCGCTGGCCGTACCGGAATCCGGAGGCGCGTTCAGCGTCCACTCCCGCGGGGCCGTGCCCGGCGGCGAGGGCGGCGGCGCAACGCTCCAGTCCGGCCCGGGTCTCGATGACGAGCGGGACGCCGTCGCGGGGAGCGTCGAGGTCGATGACCTCGGGAACCACGCTGTCGAAGCCTTCCACCGTGATATGGGCTGCCGCGCCGACGGCGTCTGGTGAGCTGGAGGCGGTGTCGGCGGCTGTGTTCGAGGCGGTCCCCGCGGTGGTGATTTCCGGATTATGAGCGGTCATGATGACTCCAGTTTACCGACATCGCTGTCGTTGCCGGCCGAAGCTGCCCGCGCAGGGGTGCTGTCATGGCTGCCGCGGGCGGCGGCGCGGCAGCGCGGAGACGCCTTCGGGCAGCGGCGGCAGGCCGGCAAAGGTGCAGACCATGTCCGACCATGCCTCCAGGTGGGCGGTGATGTCCCGGCCGGCGGGCGTCCAGGAGGCGCGGAGTTCGATGTCGATGGTGTTGGGCCGGTCGGCGAGGGTGCCGAAACTCTCGGAGAGTACCCGGGTGGCTGTGCCGCCGGCCGAGCGGTACTCCGCCTGGTGGTTGTCCAACGCCTCGACGAGCCAGGTCCAGGCGACGGAGCCAAGCATCTCGTCGTTGCCCATGTCCGGTTCCAGTTGGGCGCGGATGTAGGTGACAATCCGGAATTCACCGTCCCAGACTGCGGAACCCTCCGGGTCGTGCAGGAGGATGAAGCGGCCGGTGGCGAGTTCGACGTCGTCGCTGCCGGACGCCGGGGCCAGTGCGGCAGCAGCCGGGCCATGGATAGCGCCCGAGGCGGTGTCGCCAGGGACGACGACTTCCGCTCCGAGTGCCACCGCGTAGGGAGCGAGCCGGCCGGGGGCCGGAATCTCGTCGAGGCGCAACTCGCTGCGGCACCGTGCATTTCGAAGCGTCCCCAGGGCGAAGAGAAAATCCGCCGGAACCTGGTCGAGTGGGTTCACAGTGAAAGATTATGCACGGTGCCCGTCCCGGCCCGGCAGGCTCGCCGCCGGGCCCGGGCGGGCATGCGGCTAGCCGTCCGCGAGCTCGCGCTTGATCGCGGCGATAAAGGAATCAACATCTTCCTCGGTGGTGTCGAAGGAGCACATCCAGCGGACCTCGCGGGCCGCCTCGTTCCAGTCGTAAAAGCGGAAGCTCTTCCGCAGCCGGTCCGCGACGCCGGCCGGCAGGACGGCGAAGACGCCGTTGGATTCCGTCTTCTGGCTCAGCTCGACGCCGGGGATGGACTCGACGCCGGCGCGCAGCCGGGCGGCCATGGCATTGGCGTGCGAGGCCGAGCGCAGCCACAGGTCGCCGTCAAGCAGGGCGATGAACTGCGCGGACATGAACCGCATCTTGGAGGCCAGCTGCATGTTCATCTTGCGCAGGTAGATCAGGCCGTGGGCGGCCTCCGGGTTCAAGGCCACCACCACCTCGCCGAAGAGCAGCCCGTTTTTGGTGCCGCCGAAGGAGAGGATGTCCACGCCGGCGTCGCGGGTGAAGGCGCGCAGCGGCACGCCCAGGTGGGCGGCGGCGTTGGCCAGCCGGGCGCCGTCCATGTGCAGCTTCATGCCCTTGGAGTGGACGTGATCCGCGATGGCGCGGACCTCCTCGGGGGTGTAGCAGGTACCCAGTTCGGTGGTCTGGGTGATTGAGACGGCCAGCGGCTGGGCGCGGTGCTCATCGCCCCAGCCCCAGGCCTCCTGGTCGATCAGGGCGGGGGTGAGCTTGCCGTCCGGGGTCGGGACCTGCAGGAGCTTGATGCCGCCGATCCGCTCCGGCGCACCGTTTTCGTCCATGTTGATGTGGGCGGTGGAGGCGCAAATGACGGCGCCCCAGCGGGGGAGCAGGCTCTGGAGCGAGAGGACGTTCGCGCCGGTACCGTTGAAGACCGGGAAGCACTCGATGCCCGCGCCGAAGTGCTGTTCCATCAGTTGCTGCAGGCGCGCCGTGTAATCGTCCTCGCCGTAGGACACCTGGTGGCCTTCGTTGGCCGCGGCCAGGGCGGCGAGCACCTCCGGGTGCACGCCGGAGTAATTGTCCGAGGCGAAGCCGCGGAGGGAGGGATCATGGAGCCGCACTGCGGTGCCGGCGGGGGACGTGGTGGATTCGACCGTGTTTGTTTCGACCGTGCTGGTCATCTCTTTGCTCACGCTTTCAGTGTAAAGGGGACGGCTTGCCGGCTTGGCGGCACAGCGGCCTATCGGTTCAGCGGGAGCCGCCGGCCGTTCAGCTCCGCGGCAGGCGTCCGGAAGAGACCGACGGCGGCTGCCGCCAGGTCCTCGACGTCGGTGAAGCCGGGGAACTTGCGTTCGGGGGAGGCCGCGCGCATTGCCGCGTCGACCAGGGCTTTGACCACGAAGACGACGGCGGCGCTGTGCAGCTCCGAGGGTTCGGTGCCGGCGCCGGACTGGTCGCGCCGGAAGCCGTCGGCCACCGCGAGGGTCCAGGCCTCGGCGGCGGCCTTGGCCGCCACGTAGCTGGCGCCGCCCGCCGTCGGGCTGGCCACTGCGGTGGAAGAGACCATGGCAAAGCGTCCGGTGTCGGAGGCGGCCAGGTCGTCGTAGAAGGTCCGGGTGACGTTGCGCAGCGTGGTGACCGCGTTGCGTTCCAGGAAGTCCCAGTCATCGTCGCTCTGGTCGGTGATGCCCTTGGCGCCGCGCCAGCCGCCCACCAAGTGGATCACCCCGTCGATGCGTCCGGCCCGCTCCGTCAGCGCCGCGTGGAGCTCCCGGACCGCCGCCGGATCGGCGAGATCGCAGGCCAGCGGCACCACGCCGTCGCCGGCTTCAGCGGCGGCGGCCCGGATGCGGGCGTCGTCGGAACCGACGGTGAACACCGCGTGGCCGGCGTCCCGCAGGGCGCGGGCCACGGCGATGCCGGACGGGCCGCTGCCGCCGGCGACCAGGACGTTGAGGGCGCGTCCCCCGCTCATCCGGCGGTCGTGTCCGAGGACCCGGTGATGCCGGCGGTGGACTCAATGACGGCCCGCATCTTCTTCTCCAGTGCCTCGTAGAACATGGAGAGCGGGAACTCGTCGTCGAGGACCTGGTCCGTGAGGCCGCGCGGCGGCCCGTCCAGCGGCAGGGCGCCCGGGCCCTTGGCCCAGACCGAGGCGGGGTTGGGCGTGAGGGTTCCGGAGATCAGCTCGTAGGCGGCCAGCCAGTGGGCCGTCTTGGGGCGGTCGATCGAGCGCCAGTACAGTTCCTCGATCTTGGCGCCCAGTTCCACCACGACGTCGGCCGCCTCATCCCAGTCGATGCTGAGCTTGCTGTCGGTCCAGTGCAGGACGTGGTGCTGGTGCATCCAGGCGAAGAGCAGCTGGCCGCCGAGGCCGTCATAGTTGCGCACGCGGCTGCCGGTGATGGCGAAGCGGAAGATGCGGTCGAAGATGACGGCGTACTGGACCAGCTTGGCGTGCCGGCGGGCCTCCGGATCGGCCTCCTCATCCTTTTCAATCTTGACGGATTCGCGGAAGGCGGTGAGGTCGCAGCGCAGTTCCTCAAGCGAGTAAAGGAAGAACGGCATGCGCTGCTTGATCATGAACGGATCGAACGGCAGGTCGCCGCGCATGTGGGTGCGGTCGTGGATGAGGTCCCACATCACGAAGGTTTCCTGCGTCAGCTCCTGGTCCTCGAGCAGCCCGGCGGCGTCCTCCGGAAGCTGCAGCGAGGTGATGTCCGCGGCGGCGCGCAGCACGCGGCGGAAACGGGCGGCCTCGCGGTCGGCGAAGATGGCGCCCCAGGTAAAGGTGGGGGTCTCGCGGACGGCTACGGTCTCGGGGAAGAGCACCGCGGAGTTGGTGTCGTAGCCGGGGGTGAAGTCCAGGAAGCGGATCGGCACGAACAGTTTGTTGGAGTACTCGCCCGCTTCCAGGCCGGCGATGAACTCCGGCCAGATGACCTCGATCAGTACGGCCTCAACCAGGCGGTTGCTGCTGCCGTTCTGGGTGTACATCGGGAAGACTACGAGGTGCTGCAGTCCATTGACCCGGTGCTGCTGCGGCTGGAAAGCCTGCAGGGAGTCCAGGAAGTCGGGGACGCCGAAGCCACTGTCGGCCCAGCGCTTGAAGTCGACGGCCAGCAGTTCCAGGTAGCGGGCGTCGTGCGGGAAGGCCGGGGCCAGGGCGGCAACCGAGGCCGTGATGGTGGCGACAAGATCCGCTGCGGCCTCGTGGTCGGCGGGTTCCGGAACTGAGCCGTCCTGGATCTGGAGGGCCTGCAGGGCGGTGGCGGCAGCCTTGAGCCGCTGCCACTCCGGGGAATCGGCAGTGATCGGGGCAAGAGCGGTGAGGGCGGTCGTGGTCATCGTCGGTCGCCTTTCTGGTTGCTGGAACGTCTACGGCGAGCGTAGCAAGCAAACAGGAGCTCTAACTCAAAAAGCAGTCGAGCATAAGGAACTCTGTGGCATTGAGCCCGGCGGAAGCATTCCAGCTCCAGCCGGGCGAGGGGTTGGCTCAGGAGTCCTTGACGGGGGCGTCCGCCGCGGGGACCAGTTTCAGCGAGACCGAGTTGATGCAGTAGCGCTGGTCCGTGGGCGTGCCGTAACCCTCGCCCTCAAACACATGTCCCAGGTGTGAATCGCAGGCGGCGCACCGGACCTCGATCCGTTCCATTCCCAGGGTGCGGTCGTGGATGTAGCGCACGGTGCCGTCGGCCAGCGGAGCCCAGAAGGACGGCCAGCCGCAATGTGAATCGAACTTCTCACGGCTGGTGAAGAGCTCGGTGCCGCACGCCCGGCACTGGTACACGCCCTCGGTGTGGGTATCCCAGTACTCCCCGGTGTAGGGCCGCTCCGTTCCGGCCTGGCGCAGCACCCGGTATTCCTCGGGAGTCAGTTCCTCGCGCCACTGCTGGTCGGTTTTTTCCACCGGAGCCTTTTCCACCGGAGCCTTTTCCACTGGGGCCTGGCCGGCCGCTCCGGCATGCGTTCCGGCGGCCGCGGCGCTGTGGCCGGCGTCGGTCCCCTCGACGGGGGAGGGGACGGGCGCGACCTTGGGCTTGTTGCTAAAGATGCTCATGACCTCGACAACGCTCAGGAGTCCCCGATAAATCCCGATCCGGCGTACAAATGCAACACCGGGAGGCCGAGCTTGTCCTGGGCTTCGTTGGCCCAGTCGGTATGGAAAGTGTCGGCAACGGCGTGCGGGCGGGTGATCACCACGGCCTGCCCGGCGTTCAGCTCCTTGACCTTGGCCACCAAGGCGTCAACGGCCTTGCCCTCGACGACTTCCCCGGTCACGCCGCCGCCGATACCGCCCAGTGCGGCGAGCGAGACGGCGAGCGTTTCGGCGGCCGCCGTCCGCTCCGTTACCGGATCAGGGTGCTTGGCAGTCAATTCGCGGAATGCCTTGGCGATCTCCAGCATGGAAAGGTTCTCCAGGAAGTCCACCAGCAGGTGGCGCTCCGTGTTCGCCGGGACCAGGACGACCAGCGGCGAGTCACCGCCGGCCACAAAGGTTTCGATGTTGACGCGGTCGTCCGCGCCGAGGGGCTCTTCTGTCAGGATGACGATTGGATCGCTCATGCCCCCAGCCTAGCCGTATTGTGCCGGCGCGGGCCCGCGGCTAAGGGACTGCGCGGCCGCGGCGCCGGTGGCAGCGCTGGTGCGCCGGATACCGGGGTTGGCCGGGAGTTCGGTAAGAATGGTGCCATGGCATCCACCCCGCGCCTCACCCCGCGAACGCACCGGACCCCGACCGCCCGACCGGCCTCCCGTCTCCTGCCCGCGGGCAACGCTGGCAGCCGGGCGCTGGACGCCGGGATGCTGGATGCCGGAGTAACCGGAAGCGCCAAGTGGGCCGTCGGCGGCGTCATCGGCGGCAGCGCCGCCGCCGGGCTCCTCGCTGCCGGCTCCTCGGCGCTGGCGCTGTATTTCGCCCGGCGGGTCATTACGCCGGTCCGGGTCCGCGAGGAGGACCAGGAGGTGCTGGCCGTGATCCGCGAAGGCCGGGGGCTGCAGGTCATCCTCAAGGCCACCCCCGATTCCACCGTAGAGGGCGTCTACGGTTTCTTTTTCGACGGCGGCCGCGGCCACGCCCGCCTGGGCCGGATCCTGTCCTATTCGCCGGCCGAGCAGACGGTGCTGCGCGACGTCGAGGCGGTCTACAGCGGGGACCTGACGACGGCGCGGCGCGGGTACTGGAGCGGTGCGGTCCATCCGGACCCCGCGGCCATCGGCCTGCCGTTCGAAGAGGTGCAGATCGACGTCGACGGCGGGACGGCACCGGCCTGGCTGGTCCGGGCCGTCCCGGCGGCCGGCGTCCCGGCGGCCGGGGCCTCGGCGGCCGGGACCCCGGCGTCGGACACCTGGGCGATCATGGTGCACGGGCGCGGGGCCTCGCGGCAGGAGGGCCTGCGGGCTGTCCGGGTGGCCCGGGAGCTGGGGCTGTCCAGCCTGCTGATCTCCTACCGCAACGACGGCCTGGCGCCCTCTGCCGCGGACGGGCGCTACGGCCTGGGTTCCACCGAGTGGCGTGACGTAGAAGCCGCGATCGGCTACGCGCTGGAGCAGGGTGCCCGCGAAGTGGTGCTCTTCGGCTGGTCCATGGGCGGCGCGATCTGCCTGCAGACCGCGGATTTGTCCCGCTACCACCACCTGATCCGGGCCATGGTGCTGGACGCCCCGGTGATCAACTGGGTGAACGTCCTGGCGCACCACGCCGAGCTGAACCGGATCCCGTCCGCCGTCGGACGCTACGGGCAGTTGATGATGAGCCACCCGCTGGGCCGCCGCCTGACCGGGTTGGCGGCCCCGGTGGACCTCAAGGCGATGGACTGGGTGTCCCGCGCGATTGAACTCCGGACGCCGACGCTGATCCTGCACTCCGTCGACGACGAATACGTCCCGTACGGCCCGTCCGCGGTCCTCGCGGAGAAGAACCCGGAGATGGTGACCTTCGAGGCATTCAGCACGGCCCGGCACACGAAGGAGTGGAACGTCGACCCGGAACGCTGGGAATCGCTGGTCACGGCCTGGCTCCGCCAGCAACTCGCGCCCCGGCCCACCCCCGCGAACTGACGCCGGGCCTCTGGCGGGCGAACCTGGTGTGCACGGGCACGCGTGGCTCCTAGCGGGTCGAGGTGCCGATCCGGGCCGTCGTGGCAGCGGTCAGCCGGACCAGGTCCGCGGGACTGAGCTCGAGGTCCAGGCCGCGGCGGCCGCCGGAAACCAGGATCGTCTCCAGCGCCAGCGCGCTTTCGTCGAGCACGGTGGGGGAGGGCTGCCGCTGGCCCAGCGGTGAGATACCGCCAAGCACATATCCGGTGCGGCGCTGCGCTGTCGCAGGGTCCGCCATCGCCGCCTTCTTCCCGCCCAGGGCCGCGGCCATGGCCTTCAGGTCGAGGCTGCCGCTGACCGGTACGACGCCGACGGCGAGCCGCCCGTCGACGTCGACCATGAGGGTCTTGAACACCCGGGCGGGGTCGATCCCCAGCATCTCGGCGGCCTCAAGGCCGTAACTGGCTGCGGCCGGGTCGTGGCTGTAGGGGTGGGCGACGAAAGACACCCCGGCCGCCGCGAGTGCCGCGGTGGCCGGGGTGCCCTGGGACGCCTGTTTGCGGGCCATGCCGGTGCCTAGGCCTGCTGCGGCAGCTCGGCGACCTTGCGCTTGATCCGGCCGAGCATCGCCGTCATGCCGCGCATCCGCAGCGGCGTGATGGCACGGGTGAGGCCCAGCAGTTCGGGCATGTCATCGGGCACGGCCAGGATCTCGGCCGGGCTCAGCCCGTCCAGCCCCTCGTGCAGCACGCCGGCGAAACCGCGGGTCGTGGGTGCCTCGGGCGGAGCCTTGAAGAACAGTCGCACCCGCTCGGCCGATCCAGCTGGTCGCCCGTCGTCTGCCGGCTCCGTTTCGATGGTCAGGAACAGCGGCGACTGGCATTCCACCACTTGCTCCATCAGCTCCGGGTGGTCCTGCAGCCGGGCCGGGGGATCGGGCAGCTCGCGGGAGAATTCCAGCAGCAGTTGCAGCCGCTCGGCTTCTTCGAGGGCCTGGAAGTCGTCAACGATTTCCGCGAGGGCGGCGGGGAGGGCGGAGGTACTCATCTGTTCCAGCTTACTTCCCGGCCGGGACGGTGCCGCGGTCCGCGCCCTTGACGATGGGGACGCGCACGGCGTTGCCCCATTCGGTCCAGGACCCGTCGTAGTTACGGACGTTGTCGAAGCCGAGCAGGTACTTGAGCGCGAACCAGGTGTGGCTCGATCGTTCGCCGATCCGGCAGTAGGCCACGACGTCGTCGCCTTCCTTGAGGCCGGCTTCGTCCAGGTAGAGCGCCTCCAGCTCGGGGCGGCTGCGGTAGGTGCCGTCCTCCGCGGCCGCGCGGCCCCACGGGATGGAGGCTGCCGTGGGGATGTGGCCGCCGCGCAGGGCGCCCTCTTCCGGGTAGGCCGGCATGTGCGTGCGCTGGCCGGTGTATTCCTCGGCCGAGCGGACATCAATCAGCGGCTTGCCCAAGTGCGCCAACACATCGTCCTTGAACGCGCGGATCGGGGCGTCGTTACGCTCGACCACGGGGTAGTCACCGGGGTGCACGGCGGGCTTGTCCGTCGTCATCGGGCGGCCTTCGGCAACCCACTTGTCGCGGCCGCCGTCGAGCAGCCGGACATCCTCGTGGCCGAAAAGGGTGAAAACCCAGAGCGCGTAGGCGGCCCACCAGTTGGACTTGTCGCCGTAGATCACTACGGTGCTGTCCCGGGAGATACCCTTCGCGGCGGCCAGGGCGGCAAAGGCTTCACCGTCCACGTAATCGCGGGTGACCTCGTCATTCAGGTCGGTGTGCCAGTCGATCTTGACCGCGCCCGGGATGTGGCCGGTTTCGTACAGCAGCACGTCCTCGTCCGACTCGACGACCACCAGCTTGCCGCCATCGAGCGCACCCGCGTCGATAGCCGCCGCGAGCCACTCGGTGGAAACCAGGCGTTCAGGGTGGGCGTAGGCGGCGAATTTGTCGTTCTGCTCAACGGGGTAGGGCATGAAGCTGGCCTTTCACTGGGCGTTTTGGGGGCCGGTCAGCGGGTATTGCGCCGCCCGGGCCTGCTACCACCCTAGCCACGCGCCGGCAGGATTGCTCCACCGGGTACTCACTCGGAAATATGGCCTTCGTCACGTCGCCGCCGGAGCCCGGAAGCGGGCGGGCCCTTTGCCGGTATTCTTTCTGGGGACACGAGACCAGCAGAACGGACCACCTTGGTACAGATCGAACAGCTCGCCGCCAGAACCCCGGCGGTTTCCGTCGATGAACTCCTCAACGGGTTTTATCCGTCGCCGCGCTTCGGTGAGGTGTCCTTCGCCAGCTACCGGCCGGACCCGGCCCAGCCCAGCCAGGCCCATGCGGTCCATGCCCTGCAAAACTTTGCCGCCGGCGTCGGCGCCCGTGACGGCGACGGCCTCTTCAAACGGCTCTTCGGCAAAAAGGACACCTCGCGGGCGGGCATCTATCTCGACGGCGGCTTCGGCGTCGGGAAGACCCACCTGCTGGCCTCGCTGTGGCACGCGGCGCCGGGGCCCAAGGCTTTCGGCACCTTCGTGGAGTACACCAACCTGGTGGGGGCGCTGTCCTTCCGGAAGACCGTGGACGCGCTCAGCCACTACAGGCTCGTCTGCATCGATGAGTTCGAGCTCGACGATCCGGGCGACACGGTGCTGATGTCCCGGCTGATGCGCGAACTCGCCGACGCCGGAGTCAAGCTCGCCGCGACATCCAACACCCTGCCCGGTTCCCTCGGGGACGGCCGCTTCGCCGCCGTCGACTTCGCCCGGGAGATCCAGGTCCTCGCGGACCAGTTCGACGTCGTCCGGATCGACGGCGAAGACTACCGCCACCGCGGCCTGCCCAAGGCCCCTGCGCCGCTGCGCAACGACGAGCTCACGCACCATATGCAGGCTGAGTTCGACGGGCAGACGGTAGCCAAGGATGAATTCAGCACCCTGATCAACCACCTGGCGGGTGTGCACCCGAGCCGCTACCGGCAGCTGATCGACGGGATCGACGGCGTGGTGTGGCGCAACGTGGAAACCATCACCGAGCAGGCCGTGGCGCTGCGCTTCGTCGTTCTGGCGGACCGGCTGTACGACAAGGACGTGCCGATCCTGGCCAGCGGCGTGCCGTTCGACCAGCTCTTCACCGAGGAAATGATGACCGGCGGCTACATGAAGAAGTACTACCGTGCCGTCTCCCGCCTCACGGCGTTGGCCCGGGAAGGCCAGAACCACGAGCCGTCCTAGGCCCCGGGCGTGAGCCCAACTGACTCGCAGTAGTTGTCGTTTTGAGCCCTCAGAACGACAACTACTGCGAGTTAGTTGGGTTGGCGCCGCGTCGGTCTTTAAACGACAAAGGTGCCGGCGCCGCCTCTCGGCGGGACCGGCACCTCGCTGACGTACCTGGGTTAGAGGCCCTGCTGCCGGGGTGCCCCGGCGACTGGGGGAACTTCCGCGACGTGCGGCTCCGCGGCGGGGGCCGTTGCCGGCCGGCCGTTCGCGTTGTCGACGTAATCGGAGGCGCCACGCTGGACGGTATCGACCTTGTCGGCGTATTTTCCGCCGGTCTTCGAATCGACGAAATCACCCGCCTTTTCGATGCCGTCCTTGATGGCCTGCTCGTTACCACCAATCAGATGCTGAGCCTTGCCCTTAAGATCGTCAATTAAACCCACGGGCACCTCCCTTCAGTCGCGGAGCCAGATCGCTCCTAGCGCTTTCGATCCTAACCGCCGGGGTGGGACGTGCCAAGGGTGTACGCCCAGAGGAGAAAGACTCTGTACGGCGGTCGCGGAGGGGCCGAGGGGCCGGCAACGAAAAAAGCAGCTCCAGGGGAGCTGCTTTCATGGTGGGCGATACTGGGATCGAACCAGTGACCTCTTCCGTGTCAGGGAAGCGCGCTACCGCTGCGCCAATCGCCCGCAACCGGAAGAATCCGGAGTGGAGTTGTGTGAATCGGTGAAACAAGAGAGCGGACGACGAGATTCGAACTCGCGACATCCACCTTGGCAAGGTGGTGCTCTACCAGCTGAGCTACGTCCGCATTTAGTCCATTCCGGCAAAGCCGGCGGTACTGGATAAAGCAAGTTTCCTCGCTTTGGTGGGCGATACTGGGATCGAACCAGTGACCTCTTCCGTGTCAGGGAAGCGCGCTACCGCTGCGCCAATCGCCCCTTTCGAATCCGGCCGGGACCGGAAACCAGGGTTTTCACCGAGGTGGGTACGGGATTCGAACCCGTGTATACGGCTTTGCAGGCCGCTGCCTCGCCTCTCGGCCAACCCACCGTGTAGAGAAGATTCCGAAGAACCGGCTCCGTGACAGTGTCCTGCGAGCGGACGACGAGATTCGAACTCGCGACATCCACCTTGGCAAGGTGGTGCTCTACCAGCTGAGCTACGTCCGCAATGTTGCCTGCGATTCGCTGCCGTAATCGGCATTTCCTCGCGTTCCAACGAGTAAGAACTCTATAGGAGGTTCAGGGAATCTACAAATCGCAGGCCGTCCCGCGGCGCGGCACCCCCGTCCTTCCCTGCAATCTAGGGGATTTTGCTAATTACAGATGTGTAATTCGTGGATGGTTTGGCGGCGTGGGGGACGGGGCTTGGCGGCGACGCCGTCGGGTGGGGT
>Ga0213837_1001380_pt1 | contig 13334 bp, 13 predicted proteins | sample SWPATP12_FD_160572 | JGI IMG/M metagenome (GOLD analysis project Ga0213837, IMG submission 160572) | Coastal seawater microbial communities from Marineland, Florida, United States - SWPA TP1 #2 | ecosystem: Environmental > Aquatic > Marine > Coastal | place: USA: Florida | collected 2016-08-06
CCCGGGTCAAAGGCGTCTAGTCAAAGGCACCTAGCCAACGCAGCCAGCTAGAGACCGCCCCCGTACGTGAACTGCCCCGCCAGCAGCGTCGCGGCCACCGGCATGGACGCAAACTCGGCGTCGGACACTGCCAGCGGATCGGCGTCGAGCACGACGACGTCGGCCGGGTCGCCGACGCTGATCCGCCGCCGCCCGCGCGACGACGCGGCCAGCGCCTGCTGCCGGGTCAGTGCCTGCTCAGGGTGCCACGGCCCGCGGCCGTCCTGCCGGGCCCGGGTGGTGGCGGCGGACATTGCCGTCCACGGCTCCAGCGGCGCCACGGGAGCATCGGAGCCGAGCGCCAGCGTGGCCCCGGCCTCGAGCAGGGAGCGCAGCGGGAAGGCCCGTTCCGTCCGGCCGGCCCAGTTGGACTCCGCGGCGTCGCGGTCATCGAGGGCGTGGGCCGGCTGCACGCTGGCGGAGACGCCCAGTTCGCCGAAGCGTGCCAGGTCCTGCTGCCGCACAAACTGGGCATGTTCAATCCGGCCCCCGATCCCGGCCGCCGCGAAGGCGTTCAGCGCCACCTCATTGGCCCCGTCGCCGATCGCGTGCACTGCCGGCAGGAATGCGGCCTCGCGGGCCCGCACCAGCAAGTCCAGGAGCTCCGCTTCGCTGACCGTGAGCAGGCCGCGGCCTCCGTGCGGGTACGGATCCACGCAGTACGCCGTGCGTGTGTTCAGCGAGCCGTCGATCAGCACCTTCAGCGGCCCGACGCGCAGGAGTCCGCCGCCGTCCGGAACCAGCTGCCCGGTCCGCATCCCCTCGCCGATGGCGCGGTCCAGGTCCTGCGGGTAGACGCCGGCGTCCACGCGGAAGGAGTCAAAGCCCGACGCGATCCGCCGCAGCCACGAATCCCGGTTCCACACCATCTCAAAGTCGACGATTCCCACGATGCCCCGCGCCGCGGCCGCCTTCCCGGCGTCGCGGACCATGGCGTCGACCGCGTCGTCAGGCAGGCGCCCCAGTTCCCGCGTCAGCTCAAAGGCCGGATCCTCGCGGAGCAGCCCGTCGTCGGCCACCGCCACGCCGTAGCGCGCCGCTGCCGCGCTGTTAAGCCACACGCAATGCAGATCGTGGCTGATCAGCGCCGTGGGGACGCCCGCCGTCGCGCCGTCGAGCAGTTCAAGGCTGGGCGTGTCCGCCCAGACGGCATCGCGGAACCCGACGCCCACGAGAGTCCGGCCGTCGGCCGGATCGCCGTCGGAGCTCAAGCGCCCCGCCGCGCCAGAGCGGCTTTCCTCCAGCCGGGAACGCACGACGGCGGCCGCCTCCCGCGCGGAGGCAGCGCCGGAAAGGTCGATCCTGCCAGCTGTCAGGGCCCACTGGGTCATGTGGACGTGTTCGTCCCACAGTCCCGGAACCACGAAGCGCCCGTCGAGGTCCACCACCTGGACGCCGGCCGCGGCCTCCGCCGACGAACCTGACGGCGCACCCTCAGAACCGGCGGGCACAATCTGAGCAACTACCCCGTCCGTAATGAAAATGTCACACGGCGTCATTTCCCCCGGTTGCCGGACCGATGCGAGAACAAGACCCGGTTGGGCGTCAGGCGAGGCGTTTTTCGGCATAGGAACAGGCTAGGGGCACAGCGACGCGCCAACAATTCAGGCCCCATTGGCCACTGCCGGCACACGGCTCCCAGGCCAGCCGTCCAGGCCCGCACGCAAGGGACTTTTGCCCCCTTGCCCGCCAATGGGCGTGAGGTCATTCTGGAATTGGGGCGGTTCTTGCACGGCCATTGGGGGTTGAACCGCCGCGAAGTAGTTTCGGTCTCGCTATGACCCTGGGGTGAGGAAATGGCAATTGCACTTTCCAGCTTGGGCAGGAAAGGCAGGTGGCCATCCACCATGTTTAGGCAGTATCGGAACGCTTCAGATCTGGTCGGTTTACGTTGCGTCTACCCTTCCCGGCGGGGGAGCTCTGAGGGCGCATGAGCCCGCTGCGCCATCTCAACCAGGCCAGCCGTACCCGCTCGTTCCACGCGCACCCCTCGCACGGCGATCCGCGCCTCAAGGTGGTCATCCGGATTGACCCCGCGGAGGAGTCCGCACGAGTCGAGGTGCGCGGCGTCGTCACGACCGCCAACATCCGTGCTCTCTACGTGGTGTGCCGCCGCGTCACCACCAGACTCGCAGGCTACGAGATCGTCGTGGACCTGGCCCACGCGCGGGTCAGCGCAGCGGCTTTCGAGGAACTCCGCGAGCACGCCCGCCAGTCCATCGTTTCCTCCGGCATCGACTCTTCTGTGACCCCGTGCCGCCTGAGGATCGTTGATCCGCACGTCATCCCCAGAAGCAAGGAGCTCGCATGAAAGCCCTCGTCTACGGCGGCCCCGGACAAAAGTCCTGGACGGACGTCCCGGACCCGAAGATCCAGAATCCCAGCGACGTAATCGTCAAGGTGGACACCACCACCATCTGCGGCACGGATCTTCACATCCTCAAAGGCGATGTGCCCGCCGTGACCAAGGGCAGGATCCTCGGCCATGAGGGCGTGGGAACCATCACCGAGACCGGGTCCTCCGTGACCGGACTCAAAGTGGGGGACCGCGTCATCATTTCCTGCATTAAGTCCTGCGGCCACTGCGCCAACTGCAAGACCGGTCTCTACTCGCACTGCATGGGCGAGGAAGGGCAAGCCGGGATCGGCTGGGTCTTCGGCCACCTAATCGATGGCACGCAGGCCGAATACGTCCGCGTCCCCTACGCCGAAAACTCGCTTCACCTGCTACCGGAGGGAGTGAGTGACGAGCAGGCCGTGATGCTTTCGGACATCCTGCCCACCGGGTTTGAGATCGGGGTGCAGTACGGCAGGGTCAAGCCCGGCGACACGGTCGCCGTGGTGGGAGCTGGCCCGGTCGGGCTGGCAGCGATTGCCACGGCGGGCCTCTACGGCGCCGCCACCATCATCGCCATCGACCTTGACGTGAACCGGCTGGAAAAGGCCCGTGAGTTTGGCGCCACCGACGTGGTGCTCTCCGGCGACGCCGACTGGAAGGACCAGGTCCTGGCGCTCACGGACGGGCAGGGCGTGGACGTGGCGATCGAAGCGGTGGGCATCCCGGCCACCTTCGGCATGTGTACCGACGTCGCCCGTCCAGGGGGCAATGTGGCCAACGTTGGAGTGCACGGCAAGTCCGTGGAACTGCACGTGGAGGACCTCTGGATCCGGAACATCAACATCAGCATGGGCCTGGTCAATGCCAACACCACCCCGATGTTGCTCAAGCTGGTGGCCCAGAACAAGGTGCCTGCGGGCAAGTTCGCCACCCACCACTTCAGCTTCAACCAATTCATGGACGCCTATGACACCTTCTCGCGGGCCGCGGAAACGAAGGCCCTGAAAGTGGTGATCAGCGCATGAAAGCACACGTCGTCTACGATTCGGCGTTTGGCAACACGAAATCCGTGGCCGAAGCCGTCGCGGGCTCGCTCGGCGAACTCCACGCCACGCCTGTCGCGGTCGGCGAATTCCACCCCGACGACCTGGCGGCAGGGGACCTGCTCGTCGTCGGGAGCCCCATCAACGGCTGGCGTCCGACGCCGAAGATCACCGAACTGCTCTCGACGCTCGGGGACGGCCACCTCCACGGGGTCAAGGCAGCGGCCTTCGACACCCGCGCCCGGATGTTCGTCCACGGCGACGCGGCGAAAAAGATGGCGCACGCGCTCCGGGACAGCGGCGCCGACATCATTTCCGAACCCATGCCGTTCTACGTCCAGGGCAGCGAGGGGCCGTTGCGCCCCGGCGAAATCGAGAAGGCCGCGCGATGGGGCAAGTCACTGCTGGAGGCGTTGGAACGGCCATGAAACCAGGCCGGATTGTCATGCTGGTGCTCGGCACGCTTCTCGCGATGCTGGGACTGGGTCTGCTCGCCGGAGCCGGCTTCACCGGCTGGGCCAATTACCAGCAGCGCGACGGCGGCTATTTCACCACCCCGTCCGAGCGCTACACGGCGGACTCGTACGCTTTGACGTCGCCCCGGCTGGACGTCATGACCGAGGTCGGCCCCGGCGGAGTCGACCCGGCAGCGATGGCCGGCAGCGTAATGCTTCGCGGCTCAACTGCCGACTCCGCGCAGCAGATCTTCATCGGCATCGCACCCCAGGCGGATGTGGCCGCCTACCTGAGCGGCGTCAAACACTCCGAACTGACCGAGGTCCGCTTCTCGCCCTTCCACGCCGAGTACCGGGACATATCCGGCACCAAGCCTCCGGCCCGGCCGGCGGACCAGAAGTTCTGGACGGCGTCCGCCACCGGGGCCGGCAGCCAGGAACTCAAGTGGGACTTGCGCTCCGGGAACTGGGCCGTGGTCATCATGAATGCCGACGCGAGCAGCCCGGTCTCCGTGGACCTCCGCGGCGGCGCCCGCTCGGACCTCCTGTGGCCGGTCTTCCTCGGGCTTTTGATCGGTGGCATCGTGCTGTTGGCCATCGGTGTCCCGCTGATCGTGGCCGGCGCGGCGGGGCTGGGCCGCAGCGGCCCACCGCAGGGCCCCGGCCAGCAGCCGTATCCGGGAACCGCGTACGCCGGCGTCCCGTCCGCCGCCCCCTACCCCGGCATGCCGCCCGAAGGGGCTCCGTATTCGCCAGGACCGTTGCCGGCGGGCGTCCCTCCCGGCGGCCATGTCTATCCGGCGCGGCTCAGCGGGTACCTGGACCCGCAGCTGTCGCGCTGGCTGTGGCTGGTGAAATGGTTCCTGGCCATTCCGCACTACATCGTGCTGTTCTTCCTGTGGTTCGCCCTGGTCGTCACCACAATCGTGGCGGGTTTCGCGATCCTTTTCACCGGCCGCTATCCGCGCTCGCTGTTCAACTTCAATGTGGGCGTGATCCGCTGGAGTTGGCGGGTGGCGTTCTACTCCTACGCTGCGATCGGCACGGACGAGTACCCGCCGTTCACGCTGGCGCGCACGGGCTATCCGGCGGATTTCGACGTCGATTACCCGGAGAGGCTCTCGCGCGGGCTGGTGCTGGTGAAGTCCTGGCTGCTGGCCATTCCGCATCTGCTCATCGTCGCCGTCCTTACGGGGACGACGCGCAGCTGGGGCGGCCGCGAGGGGTACTGGGTCGACGGGCAGTGGGTCCAGCAAAATGCCGGCATCTCGCTGATCGGGCTGCTGGTGCTGATTGCCGGTGTCATCCTGCTGTTCACCGGACAGTACCGGCGCGGCTTGTTCGATCTGCTGATGGGCCTGAACCGCTGGATCTACCGGGTCGTTACCTACGTGGCCCTCATGCGGGACGAATACCCGCCGTTCCATCTGGATATGGGCCCCACCGATCCTGGCGACCTCGAGCCGGTGACGGCCGCCGGCCCTCCGCCGGCCCCCGCCTACGGCCAGCAGGCCCCCGCCTATGGCCAGCACGCTCCTGCCGCAGGCGAGCCGGCCCCGCCTGAACAGCAGACTCCGGGCTTTTACGGGATCGGCGGCCCGCCGGCGTCGGTGCCGCCGGAGGTCCACGAGGGAAGGGGAGGCCCGGGTAGCCTCCGCCCGCCGGAACCGCGGCAGGGACCGCCGCCGGAGCCGGGCGCGGAGCCCCGTCCCTGACCGCTTCAGTCTGCTGTCAACCAGCGCCCTATGCTGCGTGGCTGGATCCCTTTAATAAAGTTTCTATATGCATGTGCATCCAAACGGCACCGCGCCCCGGTAGTAGGGGTGTAAGCGGAAATCGCCCGCCCCGCGGGCCGTTGAAGGAGATGTAAATGCGCACCAGCCTTTTCGCAGCAGGCGCCGTGGCAATCGCGGCAGCTCTTACCCTTGCCGGCCCCGCCCAAGCGGCCGAGCCCGACGCCCAGCTTTCCGTTCTTCACGGGGTGCCGGACCTTACCGTTGACGTCTGGGTCAACGGTGAACGCACCCTTGACGACTTCGCCCCCGGAACGCTGGCCGGCCCGTTGGCGTTGCCGGCCGGGGCCTACGAGCTTGCCATCACCGCCGCGGATGCCGCGGACGCCTCCGCACCCGTGATCGGCCCCGTGAAGGTCAACCTGGCCTCCGGCGGCAACTACACGGCCGCTGCCAACCTCGACGCAGCGGGAAAGCCGACGGCCAACTTCTTCACCAACGATGTCACGCAAATCGGTCCCGGCAAGGGTAAGCTCACGGTCCGGCATGCCGCAGCAGCGCCCCCGGTGGACGTCCTCGCCGGCGGCTCCCCGGTCATCTCCGGCCTGGCCAACTCCAAGGAGAAGACCCTGACCCTCGATCCGGCCACCCTCTCAGCCGCGGTGGCGGCAGCCGGCACCACGGCGCCGGTGATCGGCCCGGCCGACGTTGCGGTCGCGGAGGGCACCCACACCATCGTCTACGCCTGGGGAAGCCTTGCGGATAAGAATTTGAAGCTCGCCGTCCAGAAGATCGAGGGGCTGCACTCCGCGCCCGCCGGTGTTCCCGGCGGACGCTCAGGTGCCGCCGATACTCGAAGCGAAGTGGCCAGCAACCCTGCCGCCATCGTGGGCCTCGGTGCGGCCGCCCTCCTGCTTCTCGCCGGCGGCATCGCCGTGACCCGGAGGCAGCCGGCAGCCCGCCGCATCCGCTAGCCCACCTCTCCCACTCCGGCCGCCCGGGTCCCCGCCGGGCGGCCGGCCCGTGGGTCACCGCCCAGGAGGACGACCATGTTGCACACGACGGCGACGGACCCCCCGCGGTTCCTGGCTGCCGGGCTGCGGACGGCCGCCCTCCGCACCGCCGCACCGCTGGCGGCCGCCGCCACGGTGGCGCTCGTGATCGCCGGCTGCGCCGCACCCCGGATAGACCCCGCCGCGCTGACCCCGGCGGAGGCTGCATCCGGGGCAGCCGCAGCTGCCTCCGGCCAACCCGTGGCTGGAACATCAGCCCGACCGCAGGACGCAACGGTCAAGGCCACACCCGATCCCGCCCCCAGGGCCACGGCAATCGCTCCGAGGCCAGCCATCCCGGTGCGCCCGGCAACGCCCGTTCCTTCTCAGCCCCGGGACCCAGCCCCGCGCTTCCTGACCGTGGCAGGAACCACCATCAATATGCCGATCGTGGAGGTGGGTGTCAGCCCGAACGGGGCCATGGAGATCCCGGAACCCTTTGAGGAGGCCGGCTGGTACCGCTTCGGCCCGGCGCCCGGGGCCGCCGCCGGCACCGCGGTGGTCGCGGCGCACGTGGATACGACCTCCGAGTCGGCTCCGTTCTCCCAGCTGAAGTCGCTCGCGCCGGGCACCCTCGTTACCGTGCAGCGGGCCGGCGCTCCGCCGGTGAAATTCCGGGTGAGCCGGGTGGAGCTGATGGCCAAGGATGCGTTCCACGGTGCGTCGGTCTTCCGGCGTGACGGACCACCCCTGTTGAAGCTCGTGACCTGCGGCGGCCGATGGCTGGACGAACAACAGAACTACGGTGACAATGTGATTGTCACCGCGGTGCCGGCATGACCCAGGATTCAGCGCTCAGCGTCGCCACCAGCATTGGGAAGGAGCCTCGCTTGGCACCTTTCGAGAACTCTTCGGCTTGGGGCGCGGAACTGAACGAGTCCTTCGCCGCAGGCGATGAAGCTGCCCTGGCGGAGGCGTACCGGCAGTTCTCGCCCCTGGTGCACACGCTGGCATTGCGCTCGCTGCGGGACAACTCCGCGGCAGACGACGTCACCCAGGAAGTATTCATCCGGGTCTGGCGCTCGCGGTCGGCGTTCGATCCGGCGAAGGCGAGGCTACCGGCGTGGATCGTCGGCATCACACGGAACGCAATCACGGATGCGCAAGCGGCCTCGATGCGGGAAAACCGAAGGATCCAGGCCGCCGTCGAGCTCTCGCCGGACCCGGATCAGGCGGGCGGACACGCCGCCGCCGAGGTGCTCGCCGACCGGCTGCTGCTGGATGGCGAACTGGAAAGGCTGGGGGAGCCGCAAGGGTCCATTCTGAAACTCGCCTTTTACGATGACCTGACGCACTCGCAGATTTCGCAGAAGCTGAACCTGCCGCTTGGTACCGTCAAGAGCCACATACGCCGCAGCCTGTCCCAGCTCAGAAGCCGATTGGAGGTAGACCGTGCAACATCTTGATCCCGAGTCCCTGAGCCTGCTGGCCCTCGGCGAAGACCTGGGGGATGACGCCGCGGACCACCTCCGTTCCTGCGCCGACTGCGCAGCGGAGTGCGCGGGCCTCCGCCGCGCTGTCGTCGCGGCGAAACCGGGACCTGACGCCCTCGCTTTGGAGTCGCCGGGACCGCAGGTGTGGGCAGGTATTCACCGCACGCTGGGGCTCTCGCCGGCTGTCGCCGCCGACCCCCTCGGGACGTCCGGTTCACCATTGTCCGGTTCACCATTGTCCGGTTCGCAGTCGCCAGCTGCGCTGTCACCGACGCCGACGCCGACGTCGTTGCCGACACCGACGCCGACGCCGTTGCCGTCCGGGGAGGAGCGCGCCGGCCGGAAGCGGAAGCCCGGCGGAGGCGCCGGCTGGATGCGCCGGCCGGGGGTGTGGCTGGCAGCCGCCGCTGCCACCGCCCTGTTAGCGGGCGGGGTCTTCTGGTCCGTGCAGCAGAATGAGCTGGCGGTGACTCCGCTGGCCCGGGCCGAACTCGCACCCGTGGACCGGCATTCGGCCACAGGCGTGGCGCGGGTCGTCCAGGCCAAGGACGGGCAGCGGACCTTGGAGGTGACGGTCGACAAGAACGAGGCCCGCGGGTTCCAGGAGGTCTGGCTGATCGCGCCGGACCTGTCACGGCTGGTGAGCCTGGGTGTCATGACATCGGACTCGGGATCTTTTGCGGTGCCGGCCGGGCTGGACCTGGGCAAGTACCCGATAGTCGACGTTTCCGACGAGCCGATGGACGGCAACCCTGCGCATTCCAGTGTGAGCATCGTCCGCGGAACCCTCGCTTCCTGAACAACCCGGCCGCTCTTGCCAGCGGATCCGGCTGAGCACATAGTTGAGGGAATTCACCACTCCGCGGCGGGAGGCTGGGAACGATGCTGACTAACCAGGAGCCAACTGGCGGCCTGCTCAAGGGCAAGACCGCACTGGTCTACGGCGCCGGGGGTGCGATCGGCGGAGCCGTATCCCGGGCTTTCGCGGCCGAGGGTGCCACCGTGTTCCTTGCCGGCCGCACGGAGTCGCGGCTGGAAAAGGTCGCCCGGGACATCAGGGAAGAAGGCGGAGCGGCGGAAACCGCTGTCGTCGATGCGTTGGACGAGGAACAGGTGGACGCCTTCGTGGACGCTGTGGCGAAGAAGACCAAGCGGATCGACATCTCGTTCAATGTCATTTCGTTCGGCGACATCCAGCAGCCCCTGATGGAAATTGACGTCGACGACTTCAGCCAGCCGATCACCCTGGCCACGCGCACCCACTTCCTGACGACCCGGGCGGCGGCGGGCTACATGATCAAGCAGAAGTCCGGCGTCGTGCTGATGTTCGGCGGCTCCGGACCGAAGACCGTCGCCGGGCTTGGCGGGTTCAAGGTGGCGCTGGATGCGATGGAGGGCCTGCGGCGGCAATGGGCGCTTGAGCTGGGCAAGTCGGGCGTTCGCGTCGTCACCCTGGTCACCGGAGGCATCATCGAGACCATTCCCTGGCAGGCGGAGGGCCGCGAGGAAATCGTGGTGGAGATCGCCAGGGCTGCGCATTTGAACCGCACCGCCACCCTGGCCGACGTCGGGAATGTGGCCAGCTTCATTGCCTCGGACAAGGCCGGCGCCATCACCGATGCCACCATCAACATCTCCAGCGGCGCGATCGTGGACTACTGAGCGGCGCTATTCCACCGTGACCTTGACCCGCTGCACTACGTTGTTGCCCATGCCCTGGTAGTTCCAGACTGGCTCGAGTGGCTGGGTGTCACCGCTGGAGTCCGTGGCGCGGCAGGAGAGTTCGTGTTGGCCGGGATCCGCCACCCACGGCATCGACCAGGCGGCCCAGGCGAACGGTGCCGCGGGATGTTCCAGGTGGGCGGGGGCCCATTTGCCGTCGATCCCCACCTCCACCCGCTGGACGGCGCCGTGGCCGGACCAGGCTCGTCCGGTCAGCATCACCGGGCCCGCGGGCAGGAACCGCTGCCGGGTGAAGAAATCCGGGATGCCCGGCGGGACCATGAGCGAGCGGACTTTGATCCACCTGACCGGGGTGCCGGCGTCGTCCGCGTCCTGCTGGTAGCGGTAGGCGACGGACTGCTGGAACCCGTCGAAGGGCTTGGTCAGCACCTTGATCGAGGACAGCCACTTCACGCTCGCCATGCCGTACCAGCCCGGGACGACGAGCCGGAGCGGGTAGCCGTGCTGCGGCGGCAGTTCGGTGCCGTTCATCCGGTACGCCAGTACGACGTCGGGCCGCAGCGCTTCGCTGACCGGCAGGCTGCGCGCGTACTGCTGCCGCACGCCGCCCTGGATTCCGGCGTCGGCCCCGGTGAAGGCGACCTCGACGGCGTCCTCATCCACCCCCGCCTGGGTCAGCAGGTAGGCCAGGGGCACCCCGGTCCAGGCGGCGGTGCCGACGCCCTCCAACATCCACGGCTGGCTCAGCGGCCGCGGTTTCAAGAGGGCCCTGCCGTTGCCGGCGCACTCCAGCGTCACCGGGACACTGATGCTCGGCGCGCGGCGTAGGGCCCGGAGGTTGAGTTCCAGCGACCGCTGCACCGCACCGCCAATCCGCAAGTGCCAGCTGTCGGCATCGATGGCCGGGATGTCGAAGTGGTCCAGCAGGTAGTGCTGCCCGGGCGGTGTCACGTCATGCCGGAGGGCCTCCAGCGGCATGGAGTGGTTCCGCACGGCAAGCTGGAGTTCCTCGGCCGTGAGCGGCCCGTGGCTGGGTTCACCGGGGTGCGCTGCCAGTTGTTGCGCCTGCCGGCGCCGGGCCATGACGGGAGAGGTGTGCTTGGACAGCTGTTTGGGCATGGGACTGCGATTCTGTGCGGGGTCGCCTGGCTTCAGGTCTACGCCGCCGCCCGGAAAGCGTCAAGACCGAGCGCCCCCCGGCTAGGCCTCGCGGGAGGCCGGGGACTTGGTCTGCGCCGGGTCCCGTTCGGCGAGCGAGCCGATGGCGGCATCGATCTTGTCCATGATGGCCGGGTCCAGTTTCACGCCAGCGGCGGCCACGTTCCCGGCGATCTGCTCCGGGCGGGAGGCGCCCATGATGGCGGAGGCCACGTTCTTGTTCTGCAGGACCCAGGCGATGCTCAGCTGGGCCATGGTCAGCCCGGTCTCTTCCGCGATCGGCTTGAGCTGCTGCACGCCGGTCAGGACCGCATCGGACATCCAGCGCTCGATCATCCGGGCGCCGCCCTTGGCATCCGTGGCGCGGCTTCCCTCCGGTGCGGGTTTGCCGGGGTGGTACTTGCCGCTGAGCACGCCCTGCGCCATCGGGGACCAGACGATCTGGGACAGGCCCAGCTCCTCCGACGTCGGAACCACCTCCGCCTCGATGACCCGCCACAGCATGGAGTACTGCGGCTGGTTGGAGATCAGCTGGAAGCCGAGGTCCTTGGCGAGGGCGTGGCCGTCCCGGATCTGGTTGGCCGTCCACTCACTGACACCGATGTACAGCGCCTTGCCCTGCCTCACGATGTCGGCGAAGGCCTGCATGGTCTCTTCCAGCGGCGTCTCATAGTCGTAGCGGTGGGCCTGGTAAAGGTCAACGTAGTCCGTCTGCAGCCGCGACAGGGAGCCGTTGATGGATTCCATGATGTGTTTGCGGGACAGTCCAAGATCGTTGTGTCCCTTGGGCCCGGTGGGGCCGAAGACCTTGGTGAAGATCTCCAGGGATTCGCGCCGCTCGTCCTTGAGCGCCTCACCCAGGACAGTTTCGGCCGCGGTGTTGGCGTAGACGTCCGCCGTGTCAAAGGTGCTGATCCCCGCATCGAGCGCGGCCCGCACGCACTGGGTCGCGACGTCGTTCTCCACTTGCGAACCGTGGGTCAGCCAGTTGCCGAAGGTGATTTCCGAGATCTTGAAGCCGCTGTGCCCGAGGTATCTGAACTCCATGGGTTCCAACGTAGCCCAGATGCCTGCCCCGGGTAAGGGCTCAGCTGGCTTTGCGTTCTGGCTTCTGCCGCTGGCCCGGCTTGGCCGGCTGGTGTTTGCGCGTGGCGAGCGAGCCCGTGTCCAGGACGGGGTTCGTGGCCGGGACCGGGGGCTTCGCGGGAGTCCGCGGCACGGCCGTGGCGGTGCCGTTGCGGTCCGTTGCCGACTCGACCAGGGGCGCAACTTCCCTGAGGTCCCGTGCCGGGGTCTTCGGGCTGGGCAGTTCGCGGACCGAGACCGTAACCTCGGGCGCGGCCTCGGCCAGCGCCCGGGCCCGGGCACGGGCATCGGCTCGTTCGACGGCGGCGGCCCATTCAGGGGAGAGCTGGGGTTCCTTGCGGGCCGGTTTTGCGGGTTTTGCCGGCCTGGCGGCCTTGGCCGTACCGTGGTTGGCGGCGGCGGATGCCTGCTCGGCGGGGTCGTTCCGGGACCTCAGGCCGCGGCCCAGTGCCAGGACGGTAACCGCCAGCAGCCTGCCGAGGCCTGCGAGCAACAGGGTGATGACAAGGGCAAGGAAGACGCCGAAGAACATGACGAGCCCGACCGCAAGTGTGCCGAAGAAGGTCAGGTTCATGGCGATCGTTGTCGGGTCTTCCACTTCGCCTCTCCAATCCAGCCTGCAGTGAGGTCCGTGCCGCAATTGTTCCGCCGGGCGACAGCCCTTCTTAACCATACGGACTATTTCGAACCGACGCGCAGGGAATGGCCTTGCGGGGCACTATGTGTCCAAGCTGATACCTCCCGCGGCCGCAGTGAGCCGCAGTGAGCCGCGGCGAGCCGCGTCGGCACCCGGGGGCCCGCCGTCGGCCGCCCACATCCGGTCGGGCGTCTATAGTCGGAAGCAGTCCACGCCGGACCTGTCCGGCCCGCCGGAAGGATCCTCTTGACCCACGCCAAGGCCGCCAGTTCCGAGCCCCAAGGCTCCGTATACCAGGGCAACTGTCCGTGCCTGTCCGGCGAGCAGTACGGCGACTGCTGCGGCCGGTTCCACCGCGGCGACGCGGAGGCGGCCACCGCGGAGCAACTAATGCGTTCCCGCTACGCCGCGTTTGTGCTGCTCGACGCTGCCTACCTGCTGCGGACGTGGCATCCAGACACACGGCCGGCCCAGCTGGAGCTGGATCCGGCCGTGCAGTGGAGGCGCCTGGACATTGTGTCGACCGGCCGTGGCGGTCCGTTGGACAGTGAGGGCACCGTCGAGTTCAAGGCGCACTACCTGCACGACGGCGAACGGGGAGCCCAGCACGAAACCAGCCGTTTCCTGCGCGAGGACCGACGCTGGTACTACGTCGGCCCGCTTACTCTCTTAGCGCT
>Ga0213837_1001381_pt1 | contig 13331 bp, 12 predicted proteins | sample SWPATP12_FD_160572 | JGI IMG/M metagenome (GOLD analysis project Ga0213837, IMG submission 160572) | Coastal seawater microbial communities from Marineland, Florida, United States - SWPA TP1 #2 | ecosystem: Environmental > Aquatic > Marine > Coastal | place: USA: Florida | collected 2016-08-06
CTGTTGCGCATCAGCTCCAGGACGGTCAGCCCCATCGGCGTGATGGGCCGGGTCAGCCCCTGGAACAGGGTGCCGCACAGGTACACCCGGGTGGGGGCCTCGGCGCCGGCTCCGGCGTCCTCTGGCGCGGGCTCGGGCAGCGGATACAGCGTGGTGATCGGGCGTGACTGGGTGACCCAGATCTTCCCGCCTGCTTCGATGGCCCATTCGATGTCCTGCGGCGCCCCGAAGAGACGCTGGACGCCGTCCCCCAGCGCGGTGAGTTCCTGGAGCTGGGGGCCGCCCAGGCTTGGAGGCCGCCCGGGTTCCGCCGCTCCCGGGGTGCCCTGCGTGACGTGGCCGGACGCCGTCTCCACCACGTACTGGTCCGGGTTGACCGCCCCCGAGACCACCGCCTGACCTGAGCCCGGGCTCGCGTTGATCACCGTTTCCGTCCGGGTCCCGGTGACGGGATTTGCGGTGAAAAGAACTCCTGCCGTGGCGGCGTCGACCATGACCTGGACGACGACGGCGAGCCTGACGTCCCGGTTGCTGATCCCGTTGGCGGACCGGTACGCCACCGCCCGCTCGCTCCACAGCGACGCCCAGCAGCGGCGGACTGCCTCGACCACCGCGTCGGCCCCCGTGACATCGAGGAACGAGTCCTGCTGGCCCGCGAAACTGGCGAAGGGCAGGTCCTCTGCCGTGGCCGAGGACCGGACCGCTACCGGCACGTTTCCGCCCATTCCCCCGTAGGTTTCACGGACCGCGGCATCCACCTCGGGTGGGATCTGCGATTCCTCGATCAGCCGCCTGGCCCGCGCGGCAACCGGGCTGAGTTCACCCGGGCCCGGGCTTGCCTGGCCCGAAGCCGCCGCCCCGGACCCGATCGCGTCGAGTTCGGCGGCGAGGGCGGCGAGTCCGGGCGGTGCCGCCAGATCGTAGGCCACGGTTGTCAGGCAGAACCCGCGCGGCACCGGCAACCCGGCCGCCACGAGCTTGCCGAGGTTCAGGGCCTTGCCGCCCACCAGCCGCAAGGGTGCAGCGCCGGTCCCGCGGAGGTCCAGCACAAGAGGATCTTCCGGGGTCTTCTGCATCGGGTCCATGGCGCGCCGCTACGGGTTGACCGTTGGAGCGCCGGTGTCCTCCCACATCACGTCCAGGTTGCGGAACACCGGGGGCCCGGCGCAGAGGGCCGCCATCCTGGCGGCGAAGTCGGAGGTCTCCGGCCGGTTGGAGTTCTCCATGGCCGAATCGTAGGAATCGAATTCGACAATGGTGAAATACGTTCCGGGGCGGTCGCGGTCTGCGGTGGCGAGGATCCGGCGGAAAGTGGGAGCGGTGCTTCCCTCGGTCCTGGACGGCCGGCCCAGGGCTTCAATTTCCTCGATGCGGGCGGTCTGGAATTCGATGATCTGCACGAACCTGGCCATGACGGCTCCTCAACGGCGGCGGATGCTGATGCGCTTCACGCTAGACCTAGCGCCGTGGCAGGACAAGAGGCAGAAGACGTGCCCGTGGAGGAGCCTGTACATGGGGCAGTCCGTGGGCTCGTACCGGAGCCCGCACATCTTCCGTGCCCCGCCGCCGTCGGGCGTTCTGTCAGGGGGTCAGCAGGACCTTGATGGCGCGGCGCTCGTCCATGGCGCGGTAGGCTTCCGGCGCTTCCTCCAGCGGCATCACGACGTCGAAGACTCGGCCCGGGTTGATGGTGCCGTCGAGGACGTCCGCGAGCAGTTCCGGGATGTAGGTCCGCGCCGGGGCCATGCCGCCGCCGATCGAGATGTTCGTGTCGAAGAGGTAGCGCAGCGGGACTTCGCCGCCGCCGGTGGGGACGCCGACGAAGCCCAGCGCCCCGCCCGGGCGGGTGCTGTGCAGCGCCTGCTCCATGGATTCCTTGGTCCCGACACACTCAAGGACGGAATCGGCCAGCACTCCGCCGAGAAGTTCGCGGACCTTGGCAACACCCTCGTCCCCGCGCTCTTCCACGATGTCGGTGGCACCAAATTCGCGGGCGATCGCCTGCCGGTCCGCATGGCGGGACATCGCGATGATCCGTTCCGCACCGAGCCGCTTAGCGGCCAGCACCCCGCAGAGCCCGACGGCGCCGTCGCCCACCACCACGACGGTCCGGCCAGGGCCGGCTTTGGCAGCGAGGGCAGCGTGGTGGCCGGTGGCCATCACATCGGACAGGGTCAGCAGGCTCTTCCGGAGCACATCGTCCGGCTCCGTGATGCCGGGGACCTTGACGAGGGTGGAATCGGCCAGCGGCACGCGGACCGCCTGGCCCTGGCCGCCGTCGATGGCGTGCCCGGTGTCGTCCTTGCCGCCCCAGCCGGCCAAGTGTTCGCAGGCCACCGTGACGCCGTTGAGGCACTGGGGGCACGCCCCGCAGCTGACCACGAAGGGCGCGATCACCAGGTCGCCGACGGCAAGTGCGGTGATCCCGGAGCCGATTTCCTCCACGGTGCCGATGAACTCGTGACCGATCGCGCGCGGCTCGTGGGTGGGCCGGACGCCCCGGTACGGCCACAGGTCCGAGCCGCAGACGCAGGACGCGGTGACTTTCACAACGGCGTCGGTGGGCAGCTGGACGCTGGGGTAGTCGCGGTCTTCGACCCGGATGTCACCGGGGGCGTGGATGATCGTGGCGCGCATGGGGGGCTCCTCGCTTGGAAGTGGATGGGGTCTGGAAACGAGTCTAGTCCTGGTCGCCGGATACGGTCCCGGGGCGGAGCAGCCGGCTGATCCGGTCCTGGACCCTCAACTCCGGGGCGGACTCATGGTTGAAGAGGATGCGGTAAATCACCGGGGCCACCACGGTGTCGACAATGTCCGGGGCCGCCGGCGCGGTCTCGCCGCGGGCTTCGGCCAGCCCCCGGATCTCCTCGACATGGCCCTGCATGAGGGCGAAATAGTCCCGGGTCACGGCGCCGTCCGCGAGCATATCCCGCAGCACCTGCCGCCCCAGCGGGGAGGAAAACTCCTCGACGTAGGGGACGAACCAGGCCTCCATGTCCCCTTTGAGCGACCCGGTATCCTCCACCTGCTCGGGCAGCATCCGGTTGGAAGCGACGGCGGCGAGCAGCCGGGGCAGGTCCCCCCACCGCCGGTAAATGGTCGAGGAGTTCACCCCGGCGCGTTCGGCCACCAGCGGGACGGACAGCGCCGAGCGTTCGCCGTCGTTCTCCTCCAGCAGCGCGCGGACTGCCTGGTGCACTGCCTGCTGGACGCGGGCGCTGCGGCCGCCCGGCCGCGGGGTCACTGTAGCCATCATCACACCATATTAAGGCAAAACTTTTGCTTTAGCGGCAGATTCCGATGCTAGTCTCCTAATGCATAGATTTCGCTTTAGTTCGTTCGTTAGTAGGCAGGGAAAGCATTGAAGAACACCGGTACCGCGTTCTGGCTGCATGCGGCGCTCCTGACTGTATTTATCGGGGCATCGTCGGCGCCGTCGCCGTTGTACGAGTTCTACGCCAGGGAATGGGGGCTCGGCTCCGCCGCCGTGACGGTGGTCTTCGCCGTGTATGCCGTGGCCGTGCTCCTGACGCTGCTGGTGGTCGGGTCGCTGGCGGACCATCTCGGAACGCGGCCGGTGCTGCTCGGGGCAGTGGTGTTGCAGATTGGCGCGATGATGACGTTCGCGTTCGCGCCCGGTCCGGGAATGCTCCTCGCGGCGAGGGCCCTGCAGGGCGTCGCTACCGGTGCGGCCATGGGCGCCGCCGGGGCTGCGCTGCTGGCCTTCGAGGGCACCGCCCGCCGCGGCCGCGGATCCCTGGTTAACAGTGCGGCCTCGCCGGTGGGGCTCTCCATCGGCGCGCTCGGCTCGGCGTCCCTGGTCCGCTTCCTGCCGGAACCCACCAAGACGGTGTACTTCTTCCTCGCCGCCTTGCTGCTGGTCCTCGGAATCGCCCTGCTCTGGCTGCCGAGCGCGGGCCGGATCGCCCCCGGCTGGCTCCGCTCGCTGGTGCCCGAGGCGAGGGTCCCCAGTTCGGCGCGGAAGACAATGGCGGCGACCATGCCGGTGGCCGCCGCGACGTGGGCGCTCGCCGGCTTCTACCTGTCCCTCGGCCCGGCCCTTGCGCACTCGATCACGAAGGACAGCTCCGTGCTGGTGGGCGGCGTGGCCCTGTTCGCGCTCTTCGTCCCGGGTGCCCTGGCGATCCTCGTTGTCCGCCGCTGGTCCGACCGGAACACACTCCTGACCGGCGTCCTCGCCCTGATCGCCGGGATCTCCCTGACGGTGCTCGCTGTCCAGCTGGGGTCCGCGCCTCTCTATTTCGCCGGCACCATGGTGGCCGGCGTGGGATTCGGCAGCGGCTACTTCGGGGCGATGCGGATGACGCTGCCGCTGTGCGGGCCGCATGAACGCATCGGGATGCTCTCCAGCATCTACCTGATTTGCTACCTCGGCTTCAGCGTCCCGGCCGTGGCGGCGGGATTGCTGGTCCCGGTTGCGGGGATGAAGAACACCACCCTGATTTACGGTTCGGCCCTTGTGCTGGCCGCCGTCCCTGGCCTTGTATTGATCGCCAGGGGCACCCGCATGAACCGCATCAAAGTGGCTGCCGCATAACCGGCGGCCGACTGAAAGGAACTGACATGACGTACACGCTCCCCGCCAACATCGCGGACCGGCCCATCACCATCATCGGAGGCGGCACGCTGGGCAGGCGCATCGGCCTGATGCTTTCGCTCCAGGGCGGCGAGGTGCGCATCTACGACACCGACCTCGCCGTGGCCAGGGCCGCCGTCGAATACATCGCAACGCAGCGCCACCGCGCCGTGGAGGAACTCGGGGGCACCCCGGGAGTACGGCTCGCCGCGAAGGACGATCTAGCTGAAGCCCTGCGGGAATCCTGGCTTGTGGTCGAAGCGGTCCCCGAGAAGCTTGGCCTGAAGCAGGCGATCTTCGCTGACCTGGACCAGATGGCGGCTCCGGATGCCGTGCTGGCGAGCAACTCATCCTCGTTTGCCTCCGCCGAATTCATTGGCGGCGTGACCCGCCCGGAACGGGTCCTGAACATGCACTTCTACATGCCGCCTGCGGTCCGTTCCGTGGAGCTGATGTCCAGCGGGCACACCGATCCGGCTGTCTTCGAGCTGCTCATGGCCGAGCTGCCCAAGTATGCGCTGGTGCCCCACCGGGTGCGCAAACAGAGCACCGGCTTCATCTTTAACCGGATCTGGGCAGCGATCAAGCGCGAATCCCTCCTGGTGGTGGCCGAGGGAGTCGCAGAACCGCAGGATGTGGACGCCCTGTTCGCCGACGTCTTCAAGTCTGAAACCACCCCGTTCCGTTTCATGGACGAGGTGGGCCTGGACGTGGTCCTCGACATCGAAAACCACTACTGCGAGCTGGCCGGGACGGAGAACAAGTCCGCGCCGCTGCTGCAGGACTACATCGGAAAGGGCTGGCTGGGGGTCAAGAGCGGCCGCGGTTTCTACAACGACTACTCCTGACCCCCGCGGTGCGCTAAGAGTTGCTTCAGAAGCCCAGCGAAATGCCGCCGTCGACCCGCAGCTCGATGCCGGTGACGTAGGCGGATTCGTCGCTGGCCAGGAAGACCGCAGCGTTCGCGACGTCCCAGGCCGTGCCCATGTGCCCCATCGGCACCTGGGCGTGCCGCTTCTTCAGCATTTCCTCGCGCTGCCCATCCGCGTAGGCGCCGGCCAGCTCGGCGGACTCGGTGACGAACGGCGTTTCCATCAGCCCCGGGAGGATGGCGTTGACCCTGACGTGCTTTGCCGCGTACTCGGCCGCGGTGGTGCGGCTCAGGTGGTTCAGCGCCGCCTTGGAGGAGTAGTAGGTCGCGTAGGGGACGCCGGTCCAGCGGATTCCCGCCAGCGAGGAAATGTTGATGATGGAGCCGCCGCCCTGGGCAACCATGTGGGGGATGACGTGCTTCATGGTCAGGAACGGGCCCTTGAGGTTGATCGCGTGGACCCGGTCCCACTCGGCCTCGTCCAGTTCCACGACGCCGCCCACCTTGGCGATGCCGACGTTGTTGTCCAGCACGTCGATCCGGCCGAACTCGTCGATGACGGACGCGACGGCCCGGCCCACAGCGCCGGAGTCCGTCACGTCGAAGGCCAGGTGCCGTGCCTGGCCGCCCTCGGCCAGGATGAGGCCCTCTGTCTCCTTCGCGGCTGCCTCGCTAACGTCCGTGCACACCACCGTGGCGCCTTCGCGGGCGAAGGCGATGGCGGTGGCCTTTCCGTTGCCCATCCCGGGCGCGCTGGAGCCGGCACCCACCACGAGGGCTATTTTTCCTTCGAGTCTTTTCGACATTGCTGTTCTCCTAGCTCTTGGTTTTCGCGCCGCGCCAAAAGGCTTCGCGAATGGTTTTCTTGAGGACTTTCCCGTTGACGCTGCGGGGCAGGGCAGGGACCAGATGGACGGCCTTGGGCGCCCGGATGCTCCCCAGCTCCTGCTTGCAGAGGGCGATGAGTTCCTGCTCCGTGACGGAGCAGTTTTCGTTGAGTTCGACGACGGCGGTCACCGCCTCGCCCCAGTCCGGATGCGGTGACCCGACCACGGCGCAGTCCCGCACCGCGGGGTGCCCCCAGATCACCTGCTCCACCTCGCTCGGGTAGACGTTGAACCCGCCGGAGATGATGAGGTCGCGCCTCCGGTCCGTGAGGTGGAGGTAGCCCTCATCGTCGAAGAGCCCGATATCGCCCGTATGCAGCCACCCGTCCCGGATCGCCGCCTGGGTCTGCTCCGGATTCTTGTAGTAGCCCTTCATGACCAGGTCGCCGCGGACACAGATCTCCCCGGGAGTTCCGGGCGGCAGCGCCAGCCCGTCGTCGTCGCGCACTTCGACCTCGACCAGGGGGTACGGGCGGCCGCAGGAGGACAACCGGGCATCGGGGGCGATGGCGCCGTCGATGAAGTGCTCGTCGGGCCGGAGGAAGGTGACGGACGCGGGTGCCTCCATCTGTCCGTAAAGCTCCATCATCACGGGGCCGATGACGGTGAGCGCCTGCCGGAGTTTCTCCACCGACATGGGTGCCGCCCCGTAGATCAGGTACCGCAGCGAGGACAGCTCCCTCGGGGCCTCCTGGAGCACTTCCAGCAGCCGGTAGATGACGGTGGGCGGCAGGAACAGATCGGTCACCCCGTACTGCTCGATGGCATCGAGCACGGCGCCCGGGTTAGCTTTCGGGAGCACGACGACGGTGCCGCCCCGGGCGGTGGCGGCCAGGCTGAGCAGCCCGGCGGTGTGCGTCATCGGGGCGGCGGCAAGGTTGACGATCGGGTCCTCGGAGCCGTAGTGGGCAGCCATCATCAGGTGCGTCGCGAAGGCCGACAGGCTTCTGTTGGTGTTCATGACACCCTTCGGCAGGCCCGTGGTGCCGCCGGTCGGGGCCAGCGAGACGACGTCGTCCGGGGTGGAACGGACGGCCGGCTTCGTGGCCGGGTGCGGGGCAATCCACTCGGCGAAGGACGTGGCGCCGTCCGGCCCGGCACCGTCCGGCCCGGACTCGTCCGTCCCGGCACCGTCCGGCCCGAACTGGACCCACTGCCTGACGCCGGGGAGGCGGTCCCGGAAATGGCGGGCGTCCCCGGCCAGGCTGGAATGGAAGATCACCAGCTCCGCGTCGAACGATTCGAGCAGCTGGGCGGTTTCGCCGCCCGGGCTCGCCGGGTTGGCCGGAATCCAGGTCAGCCCGGAGCGCCAGATGCCCAGGACGCAGATCCAGGCCAGGGGGTCGTTGGGGGCGAGGACCGCGATCTTTGCCCCGGACGGGAGCCCGGAGGCCAGCAGCGCGTTGGCGATCCGGCAGGACAGCTCGCCGGCTTCGGTGAAGGTGTAGGAGGTGGCGCCCTGGACGTAGGCGACGCCGTCGGGGTTGGACCGCCAGCCCCGGTCGAAGAATCCGATCACGCTCACTGCGGCAGTCCCGTCTTGTAGCTTTCCTTCAGCCTAAAGAAAACGGCCGTCGTGATCGCCGCGAGGATGATCAGGTACCAGCCGAAGGCGTCGATCATCTTGGCGTCGGCCAGCCAGGTGGCGATGTACGGCCCGGTGCCGCCGACCAGGGCAACGCCGAGCGCGTAGGGCAGGCCGATTCCGGCGGCCCGGATCCGGGCGGGGAACAGCTCGCACATCACGGCGGACGTGATGGACGTGTAGCAGGCCAGCAGTGTCAGGGCCGCCATCTGGACCAGGAGCAGGCTCAGGAAGCTGTTCTGCAGGGAGTTCAGCAGGGGAAGCGTCAGCAGGGTGAAGCCGATGCCGAACGTCAGGAGCAGGGGTTTGCGGCCGATCCGGTCCGAGAGGACGCCCATGACCGGCTGCAGGACCGCGAAGTAGGCCAGGGAGATCAGGGCCACCAGCAGGCCGTTTTTCATGTCGAAGCCGACGGTGATGTGCGCATACGTCGGCAGGTAGGACGTGAACACGTAGAAAAAGAGGGTGGGGGCGGCGTTGATCGCGAAGACGAGGAGGCACTCCTTGGGGTGCGTGCGCATGAACTCGAAGACGGAGGGCTTCGGCGCGCGGGCCGCGCCCGGTCCGGTGCCGGGGTCCGCGTCTCCGGTGGCCAGGGTTTCCTCGGCGAACCGGCGGATGAACAGGCCGGCGGCGGCGCCGAGGGTTCCGATGGCGAACGGCACCCGCCAGCCCCATTCGCGCATGGCCTCGTCCGGCAGGGCCGCGACGAGCAGGGCCACTGAGCTGATCGCGGCCAGGTTGCCCAGCGTCGCCCCGATGTACAGGAAGCTGGAGAAGAACCCGCGGCGGCCCTCGGGGGCGGATTCCACCAGGAACGTCGAGGACGCGGCGAACTCACCGCCGGTGGAAAGCCCCTGCAGGAGCCGGGCGATGACCAGGATCATGGGCGAGAGTACGCCCACCTGGTCATACGTGGGGGCGATGGCCACCAGGAGGCTGCCGACGCCCATCAGCATCACCGTCGCGGTGAGCGCCTGCTTCCGGCCGAAGCGGTCGGCGACGATGCCGCCGAGGAATCCGCCGAGCGGACGCATAAAGAAGCCGACGGCGAAGATCGCCATGGCGCTCAGCAACGGGACGATGGGGTCGCCCGTCTTGGGGAAGAACTGGGCGGAAAAGTACAGGGCCAGCATGGAGTAGACGTACCAGTCGAACCATTCAACGATGTTTCCGACGGTGGCGGCCGCCAGTTGGCGGGCCCTGCTGACAGGTGGTGCGGCGGTGATGACGCTCATCCGGTTACTCCCAGATCCGATGGTCCCGGACGATCAGTGGCGCGTCGTCCGGACGGTCAGGTCGCGGGTCAGCAGATCATCCGGCTGTGATGCACACCACGCTACGGAGCATCCGGTGCCGCGGACTATGGAGCCAGATCAAAGGGACTGCAGCGGCCGTTGTGGATTCCTACAACGGCTCCGGGGGTGCCTCCTGGCAGGCCTCGAAGGCCCAGCAGAGTTCGACGATGGTTTCGGTGGCGTCCAGGCGCGCGCCCGTGGCCTGCTCGAACTTCTGCAGGCGGTAGCGGAGCGTGTTTTCGTGCACGGACAGGGCCTTGGCCGCGGCGGAAATCCGGCGGTCGTGGTCCAGGTAACTCCGCACCGAGGCCAGGACGATGCGGCCGAAGTCGGCGTCGGCGGCAAAGGGAAGCAGGTAGCGCCGGCGCAGCACGGCGGTGACGTCCGGATCGCCGGCGGCCGTCCGCCAGGTCAGGTCCTCCAGGGAAAACACGCCGCCCGCCGGGCGTTTCCAGGCGGCGTCGAAGACCCGGCCGGCGGCTGCTTTGGAGCCCGGCAGGTCCGCAAGCGGAACGGCCGGACCCAGCGCCACGGTGGCGGTGTCCCCGGGCAGCACCGGCCGGCTGGACGCGAACCCGACGACGTCGCCCGCACGCAGGGTCAGGACGCCGTCGCCGGTCGGAACGCGTCCGGCCAGGACACGCAGCAGGTCATCGGGGGAAACGCCGGGCCGGGGCCGGGCAATCAGGGCATGGAAAGCACGCTGGGAGTCGATGCCGAAGTCCGACGAGCGGGTGCGCAGCTCGCTGTCCGCGAGCGACCCCGCCAGCACCGCACGCAGGTAGTCCTGCCGCAGCTCATGGTCGCGCACCGCCTGCTGGACGCTGCTTTCCCGGTAGGAATGGACCAGCGCGGCAGTGTAGGAGTCGCTGACGCCCCAGAGGACCCGGTGCGCCGCGAGGACTTCCCGGTCACCGAGCCCCAGCTCGTGCGCGATGTCCAGGAAGCGGTCCTGGATCACGGCCATGGAAAGGCGGTATCCCCGCATCACGTCCTCGATGCGCAGGCCCTGGTGGAACCGGACCTGGGCCACGCGGGCCTCCACCGCGAGTTCCGATGACGCCGGCACCACGCCTGACTTCACCGCGTGGATGGCCATGCGCAGGTTCTGCTCGACGGAGGAGCTGATGTCCGATTCGGCCACGCTCCGGTAGCCGGGCACCTCTTCAAGGCACCGTTGAACGCTGTTCCGTTTGAGGTAGTGCAGGTCCCGGAAGAGCAAGTCCGCGACGCTTTCAATGCTGGACTCAGCTTCGGGGCCGGACTCAGGCACTGTGTGCCTCGCACCAGACTTCAGTTCCGTCGGCCTTGTGGAGCATGGCGCGGTCGGCCGAGAACCAGTACCTGACCCAGAGGATTTGCCCGTCCGGGGTCGCGAGCTCCACTGTTGCCACGGCCGGTGCGCGACCGGGCCGGCGCACCGTCACGGGTGCGCCGGCCGCCAGACCCAGCCAGTTGGTGACCCACACCATGTCCGCGGGCTGCGCCTAGACCGCTTCGAGGACGCTGACGTAGTTGGCGATGCCCACCCCGCCCATGTTCTGCACCGCGGCGCGGCGGGCCGCGGGCAGCTGCATGTCGCCGGCCGTGCCGGTGAGCTGCATCGCGGCGATGACGTGCTGGGAGACGCCGGTGGCGCCCACCGGGTGGCCCTTGGCCTTGAGCCCGCCGGAGACGTTGACGGGCAGCTTGCCGTCCTTGAACACCCAGCCTTCCTCGATGGCGCGGGACCCCTGGCCAGGTTCGGTGAGCCCCATCGCCTCGTACATGAGCAGCTCGGCGATGGTGAAGCAGTCGTGCACCTCGGCGAAGTCCAGCTCCTCGAGTCCGACGCCGGCCATGCCCAGCGCGCGCTGCCACGAGGCGCGGGTGGCGTTGAACGCGGTGGGGTCCCGGCGCTCGGTGGGGAAGAAGTCGTTGGCGTGCCCGAACCCGGCGAGCCGCACCGGCGCGGTGGCCCCGCCGGTCGGCGAGACGGACAGCACGACGGCGGCGGCGCCGTCGGACACGGGCGAGCAGTCCGTGCGGCGCAGCGGGTCGGCGACCATCGGGTTCTTGTCCGAGACAGTCCGGCAGAACTCCTCGCCGAGGTCCTTGCGCAGCTGGGCGTAGGGGTTGTCGACGCCGTTGCGGTGGTTCTTCGCGGCGATGGTGCCCAGGACGTCCGAGAGGTTTCCTGCGCCGGCGCCGTAGCGTTTCTCGTAGTGCTTCGCGACCTCGGCGAAGAGCCCCGTGAAGCCGGTGCTGGAGGCCTTGCCGGCCATGTCGTAGTCCGCGCCCAGCAGGGCCGCGCCCACGACGTCGGCCCCGGCCTGGGTCATCTTTTCGGCGCCGATCACGAGCACGGTCTTCGCGGTGCCGGCCAGCAGGGACTTGGTGCCCTGCTGGAACGCGGCGGATCCGGAGGCGCAGGCGTTCTCGACCCGAGTGGACGGGACGTTGGCGAGCTGCTCGGAGACCTGCAGGGCCAGCGAGGACGGGAACGCCAGCGGCATCATGCCGGAGTTGAACTGGCCCAGGTAGATCTCGTCGATCTGGCCCGGTTCGATCCCGGCGTTGCCGATCGCTTCGGTGGCGACCTGGACGATCAGGGATTCGAGGGTCTCCTCCGTGAGTTTCCCGAACCGGCTGTGGCCCCAGCCGGTGAGGAGGACGTCTTTGCCGAACTGGTCCTTGAGGCTCATGCCGTGGCTCCTTCCAGTGCGCTTTCGCCGAGGGAAGGGGCAACGTCGAACTCGGCCTCGGTCTTTTCGCGGATTTCCTCCACGGTGACGCCCGGGGCGAGGCGGGTCAGCGTGAGCCGCCGGACGCCATCGACCTTCACAAGGTCGAACACCGCGAGGTCGCTGATGATCCGGTCCACGCAGCTCAGCCCGGTGAGGGGCAGCGTGCATTCCGTGACGATCTTGGCGGTGCCGTCCTTGGCGTTGTGTTCGGTGAGGACCACGACGCGCGGGGTGCCGGCGACGAGGTCCATGGCGCCGCCCATGCCCTTGACCATCTTGCCGGGGATGGTCCAGTTGGCGAGGTCGCCGGCGCCGGAGACCTGCATGGCGCCCAGGATGGCGACCTTGACGTGCCCGCCGCGGATCATGCCGAAGGACGTGGCGGAGTCGAAGATACTGCCGCCGGGCAGGACCGTGACGGTCTGCTTGCCGGCGTTGATGAGGTCCGCGTCCTCGTCGCCCTCGTAGGGGAACGGGCCCATGCCGAGCAGGCCGTTCTCGCTCTGCAGGACGACGCGGACGCCGTCGCGCAGGTTGTTGGCGACCAGCGTGGGGATGCCGATGCCAAGGTTGACGTAGTCGCCGTCGTTGAGTTCTTCGGCCGCGATGGCAGCCATTTCATTCCGGGTCCAAGCCATGGTGATTCTCCTGAAGAAAGTAGGGGCGGCGCTTAGGCCTGGTTAGACGGCGACGACGGAGGCGGCGTCGGCCGCTTCGGCGCGGGGGCGGACGGTCCGCTGTTCGATGTCCTTGACCCGGCCGCTGGCCTGGACCAGCCGCTGGACGAAGACGCCGGGGGTGACGATGTGGTTCGGGTCCAGCTGGCCCGGTTCCACGATCACCTCGGCCTCCGCGACGGTCACGGCGCCGGCCGTGGCGACCACCGGGTTGAAGTTCTGCGCGGTGTAGCGGTAGATCAGGTTGCCGTCGGTGTCGGCGGTGTGGGCGTGCACCAGGGCGACGTCGGCCTTGATGGCGCGTTCCTGGACGTACGTCTCGCCGTCGAACTCCGCGAGCGGCTTGCCTTCGGCCACGAGGGTGCCAACGCCGGTTTTGGTGTAAAAGGCCGGGATGCCGGCGCCCCCGGCGCGGAGGCGCTCAGCCAGGGTGCCCTGCGGGGTGAACTCCACCTCCAGCTTGCCGGCGAGGTACTGCTCGGCGAAGAGCTTGTTCTCGCCCACGTAGGAGGCGATGACCTTGCGGACCTGGCCGGCTTCAATGAGCACGCCGAGGCCCTTGCCGTCCACGCCCATGTTGTTGGAGACCACGGTGAGGTCCTTGACGCCGGAATCGCGCACGGCCTCGATCAGGTCGGCCGGGATGCCGCTGAGGCCAAAGCCTCCGACGGCGAGCGTCATGCCGTCCCG
>Ga0213837_1001384_pt1 | contig 13310 bp, 7 predicted proteins | sample SWPATP12_FD_160572 | JGI IMG/M metagenome (GOLD analysis project Ga0213837, IMG submission 160572) | Coastal seawater microbial communities from Marineland, Florida, United States - SWPA TP1 #2 | ecosystem: Environmental > Aquatic > Marine > Coastal | place: USA: Florida | collected 2016-08-06
GGTGTGGTGCACTGCCCCTATTGCCACGGCTGGGAAATCCGCGGGCAGCGGATCGGAGTGCTGGGCACAGGCCCGCTGTCCGTCCATCAGGCACTGCTGTTCAGGCAGTGGTCCCCGGACATCACCCTCTTCCTCAACGACACCGTGGAACCCACCGATGAAGAGTGGGACAAGCTCGCCGCCCGGTCCATAACGGTCGTCGACGGCGCCGTGGCTTCCGTCGACGCGGTCGACGGCGTCCTCACGGGGCTCACGCTCCGCCAGGGCATCTCGTTCGGCCTACAGGCACTGGCGGTCGGAACACGGATGGAGGCCAGATCCGCGCTCCTGGAATCACTCGGGCTCACGTCTCAGGTGCACCCGTCCGGGGCCGGACGGTTTATCGAGACCGACGCCATGGGTGCGACGGGCGTCCCCGGCGTATATGCGGCGGGCAATGTCTCCAACCTCATGGCCCAGGTGATCACCGCGGCCGCCGAGGGCGTCATGGCCGGCTCACGGATTAACGCCGACCTCATCGAAGAGGAAACCCGGTGGGCCGTTGAGGGGCGCGTCGGCCCCTTCTCGGCCGCCGCGGAAGCAGCCGTCGCCAAGATCGTGCTGGACCACCGACGCCATGGCCTCGGTGATGGGCAGAACGCCGCCGGCACGGGCCCTGCGGCCACGGCAGGAAGGCAATGAGCATGGATCACCAGCCCCGCCGGACGCGGGACAACGACCACCACACTCACCAGCCCCCTGGCAGTCATGACCAGCAGCACCGCGTCCTCGACCTCGATGCCGAGGTGTTCGGCGACCACCTCGCGGCCGTCCTGGACTTTGCCGGGGTGCCAGGTGCGCGCAGCATTGTTGACCTCGGCGCCGGCACCGGCGCAGGCAGCCGGCTGCTGCGCGAGCGGTACCCCGACGCCACGGTGACAGGCGTGGACAACGACCCGCAGATGCTCGGGCTGCTGCGCGGGCAGGGCTTCGCCGTGGTCGAGGCCGACCTCGACGACGGCTTCCCTGCGCTGGCCGAGACGCCGGTTGACCTGGTGTGGGCATCGTCCTCGCTGCACCACGTCGCCCACCCCGCGCGGCTCCTGTCGGGGGTCCACCGGGCACTGGCGCCGGGTGGGGTCCTGGCCGTCGTCGAGCTCGCCACCCTGCCCCGCTTCCTGAGCCATCCGCGGGGTGCGCTTCTGGAGCAGCGCTGCCACGCCGCTGCGGCGGCCGAGGGGTGGAACCACCACCCGGAGTGGACGCCGGTCATCGAGGCCGCCGGTTTCGCCGTCACCCGGTCCGAGATGACGATCAATGCACCCGTGACCCCGGCCGCACGGGAGTACGCCCGGCAGTGGTTCGCCCGCTTCGCGCACCTGGCGGCCCTGACCGCGGATGACCGCGACACCGTGGAAGACCTGCTCGAACGGTTCGACGACGACGTCGAGCTGGAACCCCGCGCCACCCGGACCGTATGGGTGGCAACCTCCGACCAGAACGTCTGATCGAGGCCACGCCGGCCCGGAAAAAGTTACTTAGATGGAACGAGCCGGAAGGCGTAGCGGGCGGCCGGGCCGCTGCCGGGGTCCATCGTGAAATCTGCTCCCTCGGTGGCCAGCTGCACGGTCGCCTTGAACGTGCCCCCGTTGCAGTCAACCTGCACCGGGGCGAGAACTTCGGCGCCCGCCCAGGTGGATACGGACAACCCTGCCTTGGGTGGTCCCTCGCACATGAAGTGCAGTTCGTAAGTGCCAGGTTCGGCAGACGTCCCGAAGCCGGTGGGATGATCCGAAGCAGTGAAGCCACGCAGCTCTCGCGGCAGCTCGGGCTTCAGCTGCTGCGAGGCCCATTCGGCCAAGTCTTCCAGCGCTGACATCTGCGGGTCAGTGTTGGGCCCCAGAGTAAGACCGGCTGCGGCTGGCCTCCCCGATGCCGGGACCGCGCTGATGGTGATGGGGCCGCCGGTATGCCTGAGGAATCGCTCCAGCGTGGCGTCGCACTTGAATTCCGTAGCCTCCGGAAGCCCCTCGTCGCCTCTGACAAGCGTCAGCTTGGCGCCGTACACGCCTGCGCAGGCGCCGGTGACCGTATAGTCCCCGGGGGCAAGAACCAAGGACAGTTTTCCAGCGGGCTCCGCTTCCGACGGCATGCCGGGGTCCGTTGAGGATGCAGCCAGCAAGCGGGCCACTTCACCGATGTTTTCTGCGAGTGTTCGAGCTGGCTCCGTAGCTTGTTGGGAAGATTGAGCTGGCTCTTCATCCGGGCCGTCATACTCGCACCCGGCCAGCGGTATAAGAAGTGCGGTCACAACGAACAGGACTCGTCTGCGCTGAGTCCGGATCCCCCCATGATCAGACATGCCCTGAGTCTAATCTCATGAATTTGAAGCGAACCACCGGGACACAACGGAACGCTGACGATTTCCGGGCTGTCGCCGCGTGACTTTCGGCCCTAACCAGCGGCAGCGACCCGGGAGCACCCTCGATCCATGAGCTACCTGACCGGGGCCGGTGTACGGTGCTGCGCCTGAGCTGCCCCAGGCAGTTGTGACGCCGGTGCCACCCGCTGGCGGGCCACCCGCCGGGGCAGTCAGTGCCGCGTCAGGGCTGAGCTCGGCGGACGCGGCGGCGAGGCTGCAGCAGTTCGGGGCAAACTCGCTGCCCACGAGCCGCCCGGTTCCCGGCTGGCGCAGGTTGCTGGCCGAATTGACGCACTTCTTCGCCATCATGCTCTGGGTTGCCGCCGTGCTGGCCTACGTGGCCGGCATGCCCCAGCTGGCCGTCGCGATCGTCGTCGTGATTGTGGTCAACGGGGTGTTCGCCTACATCCAGCAGGAACGGGCCCAGCATGCGGCCTCCAGGCTCCGCGAGCTGCTCCCGGCCATGGTCTCGGTCCGCCGCGACGGCCGGATGATGAAGGTCCACACCACCGAGCTGGTCCCGGACGACGCCGTGGTACTGCAGGCGGGGGACCGGATCCCGGCAGACCTTCGCCTGGTGCAGGCCGCCGGCTGTTCAGTGGACGAATCGATGCTCACCGGCGAAAGCGAAGCCGTCGCCAGGGCCCCCGGCGACACCGTGTTCGGCGGGACGTTCCTGGTCAACGGCGAGGCGGAAGGCATTGTCTCGGTCACCGGCGGCGGCACCAGGCTCGCCCAGATCGCGGCACTGTCCGGGCGGGTCAAGGCCCCGCCCAGCCCGCTCGCGCGGGAACTCCAACGTATTGTCCGGGTCATCGCGGCCGTGGCCCTGGGCATTGGCGTGCTGTTCTTTGTGCTCTCGCTGCTGGTCGGCATCTCCTGGCGCGACGCGTTCCTCTTCGCGATCGGCGTCGCCGTGGCGCTGGTGCCCGAGGGCCTGCTGCCCACGGTCACGCTGTCCCTGGCCGTGGGGGCGCAGCGGATGGCCCAGCGCAACGCACTGGTCCGTAACCTGGAGGCCGTGGAAACCCTCGGCTCCACCACCTTCATCTGCACCGACAAGACCGGCACGCTCACGCAGAACCGGATGAACGCCGTCGAGGTCTGGACCCCGGCCGGGCTGCTGAGCATCATCGGCGCGGGCTACGGCCCGGAGGCGGAGGTCACCGGGCGGGGCGCCGCCGAGGCGCGGCACCTCAGCACCGCCGCGCTGGCCGCCTCAAAAGGGCGGGCGGTGCTGCACGCGGGGCAATGGATCGCCGAGGGCGACCCGATGGAGGCCGCCATCGATGCGCTGGCCGCCCGGCTGGCGGGCGCGGGGCAAGCGCCGGGGCAGGAGGCTAGCGAACCCGCGCCGTCCCAGCGTTTCGCTTTCGACCCGCGGCGCCTGCGGGAATCGGCCATCGTCGGCACCACCCTGTACGTGAAGGGTGCCCCCGAGTCCGTGATTCCGCTGTGCATCCATGACGACGGCGACGCCGCAGGTGCCGCCCGGGCGCGGGCCCAGGTGGACCAGATGGCCTCGCACGGGCTCCGGGTCCTCGCCGTCGCGCAGCGCACCCTGCCCGCGCCGCCCGGCCCCGGCGCCAGGGTCGAAGACATCGAGAGCGGCCTGACGCTGCTGGGGCTGATCGGGCTGCACGACCCGCCCCGGGCCGAGGTGCGGGTGGCGCTCCAGGCGGCCCGCGACGCCGGCATTAAGGTGGCCATGGTCACCGGCGACCACGCTTTCACCGCGGCCGCCATCGCCCGGGAAACCGGGCTGATCGGCTCACCCGAGCTGGTGCTGGAGGGACACACCCTCCCCGAGGACGACGCCGTCCTGGCCGCGCTGCTGGACCGCGACGGCGTCGTGATCAGCCGGGTCACCCCGGAACAGAAACTCCGGGTGGCCCGCCTGCTCCAGCACCGCGGCCACGTCGTGGCGATGACCGGCGACGGCGTCAACGACGGCCCGGCCCTCCAGCAGGCCGATATCGGTGTGGCCATGGGCCTCAGCGGCACGGACGTGGCCCGCGAGGCGGCGGACCTCGTGCTGCTGGATGACGACTTCGCCACCATCATCGCCGCCGTGGAGCAGGGCCGCGCCACGTACGCGAACATCCGGCGCTTCCTGACGTACCACCTGACGGACAACGTCGCCGAGCTCACGCCCTTCGTCATCTGGGCCATGTCCGGCGGGCGCTTCCCGCTGGCGCTGAGCGTGCTGCAGATCCTCGCGCTCGATATCGGCACGGACCTGCTCCCGGCACTGGCGCTGGGCAACGAGGCCCCGAGCAAGGGCACGCTGAAGCGGCCGCCGGAGCGGAGGCACCTGATGGACAAGGCGCTGATGTTCCGGGTGTTCGGACTGCTGGGCCCGGTGGAGGCGCTGTTCGAAATGACGGCGTACACTGCTGTGCTGCTCGGGGCCGGCTGGACGCCCGGGGCGGAACTGCCGCCGTCGGACGTGCTGATGGCCGCCTCCGGCGCCGCGTTCACCACCGTGGTCCTGGCCCAGCTCGCCAACGCCTTTGCCTGCCGCAGCGCCTCCGTGCCGCCGTGGCGGCTCGGCTGGTTCAGCAACCGGCTGCTGGTCTGGGCGGTGCTGGCCGAACTCGGGCTGCTGGCGGTGTTCCTGTTCCTGGGGCCGCTGGCCGCCCTGCTGGGCCACGCCCCGCCGTCGCCCGGCGGTCTGGCCGTGGCGCTCGCCGCCATTCCCGCCGTGTTGCTTGCCGACTGGCTGTACAAGATCGCCCGGCACCGCCGCGCCGGCACGGCGGAGGCTGCCACCAAGGTCCAAAGACTCTGACCCCGGACGGCCCGCCGCCACAGGATGGGTGCATGGCTGACTCCCCGGTGCTGTGGTTCGAAGAGATCGGCATGGGTGATGTCCCGCAGGTGGGCGGCAAGAACGCTTCCCTCGGCGAACTCATCCAGTCCCTGAAGGCCAAGGGCGTGCGGGTGCCGGACGGCTTCGCCACCACCGCCGACGCCTACCGCCGGTTCCTCGAGGCCAACGGGATCGAGGCCGCGATGCGCTCGCGGATCCTGTCCTACCGCTCGGGCGAAACGTCGCTGCGCGCCACTGGGGAGGCCATCCGGGAGCTGTTCCTGGACAGTGAGTTCCCCGAGGACATCGCCGGGTCCATCCGCTCCTACTACCGGGACCTGGGGGAGCGCGCCGGCCAGGACCGGCTCTCGGTCGCGGTCCGCAGCAGCGCCACCGCGGAGGACCTGCCCGACGCGAGCTTCGCCGGCCAGCAGGAAACCTTCCTGAACATCGCCGGGGAACGGGAACTCCTGGACGCCTGCCGCCGCTGCTACGCCTCGCTGTTCACCGACCGGGCCATCAGCTACCGCGAGGTCAAGGGCTTTGACCACCTCGACGTCGCACTCTCGATCGGCGTCCAGCGGATGGTGCGCTCCGACGTCGGCGCCTCCGGAGTGATGTTCTCCATCGACACCGACTCCGGCTTTCCGCGCGTGGCCGTGATCAGCGCCGCCTGGGGACTGGGCGAAACCGTGGTCCAGGGCACCATCAACCCGGACAAGTACCTCGTGTTCAAACCGCTCCTGGCGGAGGCAACGGCCGCGGACGAATTCAGTCCGCTCATCGAGAAGACCCTCGGTTCCAAGGACCGGAAGATGGTCTACAGCCGGGGCGGCCACGCGCGGACGAAGATGGTGGACACCTCGGACGCCGAACGCCGCGCCTTCGTGCTGGACGACGCCGAGATCCTCGCGCTGGCGCGGTGGGCTGTGAGCGTCGAAGAGCACTACGCCCGCCCGATGGACATGGAGTGGGCCCGGGACGGCGTGACCGGGGAACTCTTTATGGTCCAGGCCAGGCCGGAGACGGTCCAGTCGCAGAAAACCGGCTCCCGGTTCACCCTCCACCACCTCCTGGAACACGGCACCGTGCTGGCGAGCGGCGCCGCGATCGGCGACTCCATCGCGCAGGGCACGGCCTGCGTGATCAGGAGCGCGGCGGACATCGAAAACTTCCGCGACGGCGCCATCCTGGTCACCGAAATGACCGACCCGGACTGGGTGCCGATCATGAAGCGGGCGGCCGGCATTGTGACCGACCGCGGCGGGCCCACAAGCCACGCGGCGATCGTGAGCCGCGAACTCGGGGTCCCCGCCGTCGTCGGCACCGGCAACGCCACCGCCGTCCTGGCCGAGGACCGGGCCGTGACCATCTCCTGCGCCGAGGGGGATGAGGGACGCGTGTACCGGGGCCTGCTCGCCTATGAGACCGAGGAGGTGGACCTCGGCGAACTGCCGGAGACGCGCACCAAGGTCATGGTCAACATCGCCAGCCCCGCGGCCGCCTTCCAGTGGTGGCGGCTGCCGGCCGACGGCGTCGGGCTTGCCCGGATGGAATTCATCATCAGCAGCCTGATCCGGGTCCACCCGATGGCGCTGGTCCACCCGGAACGGGTCACCGACCCGCAGGACGCCGAACAGCTCCGCGCCCTCACCAGCGGCTACGCGGACCCGAAGGAATACTTCGTGGACGCCCTCGCCCTGGGGATCGCCAAGATCGCTGCGCCCTACCATCCGCGGCCGGTGATCGTCCGGCTCAGCGACTTCAAGACCAACGAGTACGCGCACCTGATCGGCGGCTCCGCCTTCGAGGAACCGGAGGAGAACCCGATGCTGGGCTTCCGCGGCGCCTCCCGCTACTACGACGAGCGGTACCGCGAGGGCTTCGCCCTCGAATGCCTGGCCCTCAAACGGGTCCGGGAGAAGCTCGGCTTCGGCAACATCATCGTCATGATCCCGTTCTGCCGGACCCCGCAGGAAGCGGACAAGGTGCTGGCCGTCATGGCGGAGAACGGCTTGGTCCGGGGCCGGAACGGCCTGCAGGTCTACATGATGTGCGAGATCCCCTCCAACGTGGTCCTTGCCGGGAAGTTCGCCACCCGCTTCGACGGCTTCTCGATCGGCTCCAATGACCTCACCCAGCTGGTCCTGGGCGTGGACCGGGACTCGGCGCAGCTGGCCGCACTCTTCGATGAGCGGGACGAGGCCGTGTTGGCGATGATCAGCCAGGCCATCCGCGAAGCCCACGCCGCCGGCATCAAAATCGGCATCTGCGGCCAGGGGCCCAGCAACCACCCGGAGTTCGCGGCGTTCCTGGTCAGCGAGGGCATCGACTCGATCTCGCTGAACCCGGACAGCTACCTCAGGACTGTCCCGCGGATCGCGGAAGCCGAGAAGCAGCCACCGCCCCGGTAGCGCCGCCGGCCGCCTTCAGCCCCCTGGTCCCGGCATCCGGGCCCTTGGTTCCGGTGCCCTTCCTGCCGGCGCTGAGGGCGCGCAGCGCATTGAGGATCGTGGCCAGGTCCACCAGTTCCTGGGACAGGGCGCCGGCGACGGCCGGGACGTAGCCGGCCGCCGCCGCGACCATCAGGGCCACGCTCAGGGCGATGCCGATCCAGATGCTCTGCAGCGCCACTCTCACGGTGCGCTGGCCAATCCGAACGGCGGACGCCACCTTGGACAGGTCATCGAGGATGATCACGACGTCGGCTGACTCGCCGGCCGCCGTCGAGCCGCGCGCTCCCATGGCGATACCGACGTCGGCGACGGCCAGGACGGGGGCGTCGTTGACGCCGTCGCCGACCATCATGACCGGGCGGAGGGGCAGGGCCCGGACGGCTTCGACCTTGTCCGGCGGCAGGCACTCGGCGCGGACATCGGTGAGTCCGGCCTCGTCCGCGATGTGCTCGGCGGTGGCGAACGCATCGCCGGTCAGCATGACCGTCCGGGTGACGCCGAGTTCGTTGAGCTCGGCGAGGGTGCGGCGGGTTTCCTTGCGGATGGGGTCGCTCATCACCAGGGCGCCGGCGAATTCCCCTGCCACGCCCACGTAGATGGCGAGCTCGCCGCTGGACAGCTCCGTTTCCTTGACGCCGGCGGCCGATTCCGCCACGAACTTGGGCTTGCCGACCACCACGTCCCGGCCGTCGAAGCGCGCCCGGACGCCGTGCGTGGCGAATTCGGTGGCCTCCGTGGCGGTTTCGAAGACCAGGCCGCGGGTCCGCGCCGCGTCCATCACCGAGTCAGCGAGCACATGGGAGGAATACTGTTCGGCGGAGGCTGCCAGCCCCAGGACCCCGTCCTCGGTGAAGGATCCCGACGCCCGGACACCGACCAGGGCGGGCCGGCCGTAGGTCAGGGTGCCGGTCTTGTCGAAGGCGACCGTTTTGATGCGGCTCAGCTGCTCCAGGACACCGGCGTACTTGACGATGATTCCGCCTCGCGCCGCCCGGCTCATGCCGCCGAGGAACGCTACGGGGGCGGCGATCAGCAACGGGCAGGGAGTGGCCACCACCAGCACTTCGGCGAACCGGGCGGGGTCGCCGCTGATGATCCAGCCGACGGCGCCGAGGGCGTAGGCGAGGGCCGTGAACGGTACGGCATACCGGTCAGCCAGCCGCACCATGGGCGCCTTGCTCTCCGATGCTTCCTTGACCAGGGCCACGATGCGGCTGTACTGGGAATCCTCCATCAGGGCCGTGACCTGCATCCGGACCGCGGCCTCGCCGTTGAGGGAACCGCTCATCAGCGCGTCGCCGGCCACCCGCTCCACCGGAAGGCTTTCCCCGGTGAGGGAGGACTCGTCGAAGGTTCCGGATTCAGAGAGCAGGATTCCGTCCAGCGGCACCACTTCACCGGGCCTGACGAGCAGGATGTCGCCGACCTGGACATCGGTGGCAGCAACATCCTCATGCTGGCCGCCCGCGTGGGTGCCGTTGACGGCGGTTCCGTCGTCGGTTCCGGCGTCCAGTCCGGCTGTGTGGGTTCCGCCAGCGTGGGCTTCGGCGGCGGAGGTGCCGTTGCGTTCACGGTGGGCCGTCTGCGGGACGCGCTCGAGCAGGGACGTCAGTTCCTTCTTGGCCCGGCCGGCGGCGTAATCCTCGAGGGCCGTGCCGCCGGCCATCATCAGGACAATGATCATGGAAGCGATGAACTCGCCCACCATGACCGTGCTGACGATCGCGGTGACCGCCAGGATGTCGATGCCCCACTGGCCGCCCATCAGCCGGCGCGCCATGCCGACAGCCATGTAGGCCGCCACGGCCAGGGCATAGACGCTGGCCGTGATCTGCGCGATCAGCGGCTGCCCGGACAGTAGCAGTACAAGCACCGCGAGCAGGGCAGCTATCGTGCCCGCAACCAGCGGATACCGGAGCAAGAGTTTCACGGATATCCTGCCTTAGCATTCGCGCTAACTTCACGCTTCTTCCACTATTTGCATCCTACTGCGGCCCCCTTCCGGGAAGGCCCGTGCGGGGACAGGTTACGCAGGCACCGGCGGGCGGTCCCTCGCGGGCATGAGACGCTGGAGCGGGGCGGGAGAGGATCCGTCCCGGCCGAACCGGCCCGCAGCTTGGGGCCCGGCCACGGCTCGGCGGGACAGCTTCAGGAGGAATGGCGTGCGCAGCAGTTCAGACACCGTTGAGACCAGGACTGCCCTGGTTGTTGGAGCCAGCGGGATTGCGGGATCCGCCCTGGTCGACAGGCTCGCGGACACGGGCTGGGACGTCGTGGCTCTTTCCCGCAGCCCCATCCGGCGCAGTGATATCCGCCATGTGAGTGCGGACCTGAATTCGGTGGAGGGCCTGCGGGAAGCCCTGGCCGGCGAACGGGCGAGCCACGTGTTCTATACGGCGTGGTCACGGATGGACACGGAACAGGAAAACATCGAGACCAACGCGGCCATGCTGAGGAACCTGCTGGCCAGCCTCAGCGGCCATCCGGTGCAGCATGTGGCCCTCATGACCGGGCTGAAGCACTATCTGGGCCCGTTTGAAGCGTATGCGGCGGGGGAGATGCCGGATACTCCCTTCCGCGAAAGCGAGCCGAGGCTGCCGACGCCCAACTTCTACTACGCCCAGGAAGACGAGTTGGGGGCTGCCGCCGGGAACCAGGGCTTTGGCTGGTCCGTGCACCGCGCGCACACGGTAATCGGGCATGCGGTCGGCAATGCCATGAACATGGGTTTCACGCTCGCCGTCCAGGCATCCATCTGCCGGGAACTCGGGCAACCGTTCATCTTCCCCGGCTCCGAGACGCAGTGGAACAGCCTTACGGACATGACGGACAGCGGGCTGCTGGCCGAACACATGATCTGGGCGGCCACCGCCGACGGGGTGGGCGACGAGGCCTACAACATCGTCAACGGCGACACCTTCCGCTGGCGGCGCATGTGGCCCGCGCTGGCCGCCTATTTCGGCGTCGAACCCGTAGGCTACGCAGGGCAACCCCGTCCGCTGGAACAACAGATGCTCGGCAATGAGGGTCTCTGGGCCGACATCGCCGCCCGTCATGGGCTGGTCGAGCCCGACCTCGCACGGCTCGCCTCCTGGTGGCACACAGACGGTGATCTTGGCCGGAACCTTGAAGTGGTCACCGATATGAGCAAGAGCCGCCTCGCTGGCTTCGCCGGGTACCGACGCACGGAAGACTCCTTCCTCCGCCTGTTCGACCGTCTCCGGGCCGAGCGGCTGATTCCGGCAGCCCCTTCCGGCCCGGCCTCCTAGACAGCGCGGGGTGACCCCGCGTTGCCCGGGGCTGACGCCGGGCACTTCAGCCCTAGTCCGGCTGCGGCCGGTGGCGCCACAGTGAAGCATGTGGGCGATCTTCCGGGGCGAGCGGGGCCGCTGGATCGCGGCGGCGGCCGCGGTGCTGCTGCTGGCCGGCACGGTGGTCCTGGCGGTGGTCTTCTCCTCCGGGACGCCTTCAGCTGCTCCGGCGTCGTCGACGCCGGCCACTGACAGTCCGCCGGTGAGTCCGGCGCCGGCGGCGGACGGGCCGGCGAGTCCGGCAGCCAGTTCACCGCCAGGGGGCCCGCCGGTGCCTACCGCCAGCGATACCGTTCCGGCCGCGCCCGCGCCCGCGCCGCCTGCGCCCGCTCCCGAACTGCCCGCGCCACCGGCTCCTGAACCCCCGCCCGCGCCCGCGCCACCTGCGCCCGCTCCCGAACTGCCCGCGCCGTCCGCGCCACCGGCTCCTGAAGCCCCGCCCCCGCCGTTCCCCTCCGCGCTCGCCGGCCGCGACCTCGAGGTGATCCCGGGCGCCGGGGCGGTGGTGGCGCTGACGTTCGACGCCGGCGCCAACTCAGCCGGACTCCCGAGCGTCCTGCAGATCCTGGCAGCCACCGGCGTGCGCAGCACCTTCTTCCTCACCGGCAACTGGGCCGCCGCCAACCCTGCGGGAGTCGCCGCGATCGTGGCCGGCGGACACCGGCTGGGCAACCACTCCATGACCCATCCGGGCTTCACCGGGCTCACCGACGCCGCGATCGGGCAGCAACTCTCGGGAGCCGAGCACGCAATCCGGGCCGCCGGCGGAGACCCCCGACCGCTGTTCCGCTTCCCCCTCGGCGAACGCGACTCCCGGACCATCGCCACGGTCAACGCCCGCGGTTACCTGCCCGTCCGCTGGACCGTGGACACCCTGGGCTGGAAGGGCAGCAGCGGGGGGATCACGGCGCAGATCGTGGCGGACCGCGTCCTGGCCGGGCTGCAGCCCGGGGAGATCGTGCTCATGCACATCGGCTCCAACCCCGACGACGGGACCACCCTCGACGCCGACGCCCTGCCCGGGACGATAGGGCGGATCCGGCAGGCCGGCTACGCGTTCACCACTCTCGATGCGCTGTTGGGCTGATGGATGACGGAGTCGCCCACCCTTGCCGCCGCTCTGGCGCCCGTTGATGCCGTGATCTTCGACCTCGACGGAGTGGTCACGGACACCGCGGAGCTGCGTGCGGCGGCCTGGAAGCAACTCTTCGACGACGTCCTCCAGGACCCGCGGCTTCCCCCCGGGACCCGCCGGGACCCGTTCAGCGCCGACGACTACCCGGACCTGGTGGCAGGCCGGACCTGGGAAGACGCGGTGACCACCTTCCTCGGCTCCCGCGGCGGCACCATCCCGGCAGGCTCACCCGCGGATGGCTCCGGGCAGTGGACAGCCTTCGGCCTCGCCGCACGCCAGAAAGAACTGTTCGAACAGCTGCTCGGCAACGACCCCGTCCGGGCCTTCCCCGGAACCGTGGACCTGCTCGGCCGGCTGAAAGCCGGCCGGATCCCCGTCGTGCTGGCCACCTCCGCCCGGGACGCGCAGGCGACGCTGGCTGCCGCAGGGCTCGCGGACGTCTTCGACCACATCATCGACGGGCAGACGGCCCTGGACCGCGACGTCGCGGGCAAACCGGCCCCCGCGCTGCAGCTGGAAGCGGTGCGGCGGCTCCAGATCCCGCCCGTCCGGGCCATGGTCATCGAGGAATCAGTCTCCGGGGTGGAAGCCGGCCGGCGCGGCGGCTTCGGGCTGGTCGTCGGCATCGACCGGGACGGGCGCCGGGAAACGCTGGAAGAGGCGGGCGCCGACGTCGTCGTCGAGGACGTCAGCCAGCTGGACATTGGCCTCGTCATCACCCATCCGTGGCTGCTGGTCTACGAAGGCTTCGACCCGGCGCACGAGGGCCACCGGGAAGCGCTCACCACCCTTGGCAACGGCTATCTGGCCACCCGTGGTGCCGCCCCCGAGCACCGCGCCGGGGCCGTGCACTATCCCGGCACCTACCTTGCCGGCGTCTACAACAGCCTGGCCAGCGTTGTCATGGGCCAGGAAACGGTCGACGAGCACATGGTCAACATCCCCGACTGGCTGCCGCTGGATCTTCGCCTCGGCGCCGGCGCGTGGTGGTCCGAGGGCGGACTCTCGCTCCGCAGCGAGCGGCGCACCCTGGACCTGAAGCGGGCGGTGCTGACCCGGGAGGCGCTCCTGGCGGACGACGCCGGCCGGCAGCTCCGGCTGGTGCAGCGCCGCCTCGTGTCCATGGCCACACCGAACATCGCAGCACTGGAGACGGTCATCACGGCGCTGGGCTGGAGCGGCGGCGTCAGCATCC
>Ga0213837_1001388_pt1 | contig 13279 bp, 8 predicted proteins | sample SWPATP12_FD_160572 | JGI IMG/M metagenome (GOLD analysis project Ga0213837, IMG submission 160572) | Coastal seawater microbial communities from Marineland, Florida, United States - SWPA TP1 #2 | ecosystem: Environmental > Aquatic > Marine > Coastal | place: USA: Florida | collected 2016-08-06
CGCGCGCGACGGCCTGGCCGTTCACGTACATGAAGCCGAGCTGGTGCTGGGCGGCTGCGACGCCGCGCTCGGCCAGCGCCTTGACGCGCAAAAACTCGGCTGTATGGCGTTCAGCTGCGTCAGGCACGGCAGCGCGCTCCATCGTGCGGCATCAAGCGCGCAGCGCGCGCGGGGTGGGGAACACCAGCGGTTGTCCGCTGCCCGGCAGCGTGCCGGCCAGCGGCGCCTGGCCGCGCAGCACGGTGATGAAGCTCGAGAGCGAAATCGGGCGGTGGAACAGATAGCCCTGCATCGTCTCGCAGCCGTTCGAACGCAGGTAGTCCGCCTGGGTCTCGGTCTCGACGCCTTCGGCCACCAGGTGCAGGTTCAGGCCGCGCGCGATCGAGATGATCGCCAGGATCACCGGATAGTGTCCGTCGCCGTCGTGGATCTCCTTCACGAACGACTGGTCGATCTTCATCGTGTGGATCGGGAAGCGGTGCAGGTAAGACAGCGACGAATAGCCGGTGCCGAAGTCGTCGATCGCCACCGACACGCCCAGCTGGCAAAGTTTGTTCAGCTGCTCGATCGCGTACTGCGGATTGCGGATGCAGATGTTCTCGGTGATCTCGACCTCGATCTGGCTCGGCGAAATCCCGTAGCGCACCAGCGCGCCGCGCATCTTCTCGAAGAAGTCGCCGCGGTCGAGGTATTGCGGCGACAGGTTCAGCGACAGCCGGATCGCCTGGCCGCTGGCCAGGTTCCACTGCAGCATGTCGCGGCACAGGGCGCCGATCATCCAGTCGGAAATCGGCAGCATCAGGCCGTTCTCTTCGGCGAACGGTAAAAATTCGCCGGCCGACAGCAGGCCGCGCGTCGGGTGGTTCCAGCGCATCAGCGCCTCGGCGCCGACGATGCGTCCGCTGCCCGAATCGATCTGCGGCTGGTAGTACATTTCGAGCTCGTTGTGCTCCAGCGCGCGGCGCAGCGACTGCTCCAGCGCGATCTTCTGGTGCGACACGTCGAGCATCGAGTCGTGATAAAAACTGTGGCCGTTCTTGCCCAGGGCCTTGACCTGGTACATCGCGATGTCGGCGTGGCGCAGCAGCTCGTCGATCGATTCGCCGTCGCCCGGATAGATGGCGATGCCGATCGAGGCCGAGATGTGCACTTCGTGGCCGTCGAGGTCGAACGGACGGTGCAGGCTCTCCAGGAACTTGTCGGCGATCAGGCGCGCATCGTCGCGGTCGCGCAGTTCCGGCAGCACGATGGTGAACTCGTCGCCGCCCTGGCGCGCCAGCGTGTCGCCCTTGCGCAGGCAATCCTTCAAGCGCACCGCCACCTGTTGCAGCAGCTCGTCGCCCTTGACGTGGCCGAGCGTATCGTTGACCAGCTTGAAGCGGTCGAGGTCGATGAACATCACGGCCAGTTCGGTCAGCTTGCGCTTGGCCTGGATCACGGCCAGGCCCAGGCGGTCCTTGAACAGGATCCGGTTCGGCAGGTCGGTCAGGATGTCGTGGTAGGCCTGGTAGGAGATGACCTCTTCGGCGCGCTTCCTGTCGGTGATGTCGCGCGCGACGCCGTAGGTGCCGAAGAATTCGAGCTTTTGCACTTCGCTGTCGGGCACGTGCATGCCGATCGAGTTCAGCGAGATCGTCATCAAGGTGTTGTTGAAGGTGCGGTCGCCGCTGCTGTTCTTGGCGCCGCGGCACTTCAGGCGCAGTTCGACATTGCGCGAGGCGCGTTCGTCGACGCGGCGCTCGTTGAAGACATAGCGTGCACGCTCGAGGTCTTCGTCGTGCACCAGGATCGAGTAGTGCTTGCCGATCAGTTCATCGCGCGAGAAGCCGAGCAATTGGTACGCGCGGTCGTTGACGAAGGTGAAGCGCCCTTCGTGGTTCAGCGTATAGATGATGTCCGGCGAACTGTCGACCAGGTAGCGGTACATCTTCTCGGAGTTTTCCAGCTGCTGCGCCATGACGCTGTTGGCGCTGGCCAGGCGGCGCTGTTCGAGTGCGTTGCCGACCGTTTTCATCAGCTCTTCGCGCCCGTAGGGCTTGCGCAGGTAATCGTAGGCGCCGCGTTTCAGGGCGCCGATGGCCGCGTCGATGCCGACTTCGCCGCTCATCACGATCACGTTGGCGTCGATGGCGCGCTCGTTCATGAAGTCCATGATCTCGTGGCCGCCGATGTCGGGCAAGCGCAAGTCGAGCAGCACCAGGTCGAAGCGGCTGCGCGACAGGTGGGCGATCGCCTCGCTGCCGGAACTGGCCGTGGTGAGATCGAAGCCGCGGTCGCGCAGCAGTTCGTAGAGCGACGCGAGCAGGCGCGGTTCGTCGTCGACGAGCAGCAGGCGGGGTTGATTCGTGGTGTCTTCCTGCATGGCGGAGAAGGCCGGATCCCCACCGTTACGATACGCGTTCATCATGACCTTAGACAGAACCTAGAGCGCGCGCCGTCAAGGCAGGCGTTGCGCTGGCGCCGGACCAGGCCGGCAACAGGATTTCAAAAGCGGTGCCACCCCTGCCGCTGCGGCAGGCGATCTGGCCGTTCAGTTTTTTCACCAGCCCGTGCACGATCGACAGGCCCAGGCCGCGGTGTGCGCCATCCTTGGTGCTGCGCACCGCCGAGAACAGGTTCGCCATCACGTCCGGCGCCAGGCCGGGCCCATTGTCGGTCACGGCCAGTTCGACGTACAGGGTGCGCTCGCGGTGCACATGGCCGCGGTTGACGATTTCGATGCGCCCGCCGCTGCCGCCGGCCAGCGCTTCGACCGCGTTCTTGACCAGGTTGACCAGGATTTGCTTGAGCAGGTCGGCGTCGCCTTCGACCAGGCGCGCGTCCTCCGCCAGGGCGCTGCTGATCTGGATCCCGCCCGGCACGAACTGGCCGGCGCGGAACAGGCGCACGACGTCGTCGACGACCTTGCTCACGTCGAGCGGACGCGGACCGCTTTCCTGGGGCTTCAGCTCGGCCAGGCTGCCGATCAGCTGGCCGACGCGGTCGATCTCTTCGTTCAGCACCGACATCTCGGTGGCGACCGGCTCCTGGCGCGCCAGTTTGCTGTCGAGGACACTCAGGTAGTTCTTGATGATCGAGAGCGGGTTGTTCACCTCGTGCACCACGCGGCGCGAGGCTTCGCGGTATTCCTCGGCCACGCTGGCCAGCTGGCGCCGCGCGTTGCCGCGTTCAAACAGCGCCGTCTCCAGCGCGGTCGCGGCCTGGGCGCCGAAGGATTGCATGAAGCGTTCGCGCTTCTGGCAGCCGGCCACCTGCCAGGCGGCCACGCCGCCCACCATCACGCCCAGGCAGCGGTTGCCGGACACCAGCGGCAGGCAGACCAGGCTCTCGGTGCCGAGCATGCGCAGCAGCTGTTCCTCGGCCAGGCCGAGGGGCTGGCCGTCGCGCCCGATATAGGCAGTGCGGCGCTGCAGGGCCGCGCCCGCGATCGGGCCGCCTTTATTCAGGGGGATGGCGAATTCGGCGATGCGCTGGGTGGCGCCGCTGGGCGCGCCGATCAGCATTTGCCCGGTCGGGTTCTCGAGCAGGATCACGGTGTTATCGAAGTCGAACAGGATGCGCGCCGAGCGCGTCATCGATTCGAGCAGGTTCGCTTCGCCTTGCTGGCGGGCGAAGGTCTGCCCGACTTCCGACACCAGCACCAGGTTGCGCACCTCTTCCGACAGGCGCTGCTGGACCGGGTCGACCAGCGGCGCGGCATACGCCGGCGGGGCCGGGATGTCGTCGGCGCCGGACAGGTCGATGCCGAGGTGGATTGCGGACTTGTCGACCTGGCGCGCGGCCGCCGTCAGCATGCCCGGCAGTTCGCCGGCATCCAGGCCGCACAGGGCGGCGCCGTCGGCCAGGGCCGCCTCGTCGTCCGGGTGGTGCGACATCAGGTGCGCCAGGCGCACGATGCGAATCAGGGGATGGGCCGATTCGAGGCGCTCGCTCGACTCGTGGTGGTACAGCACGGCGTCGGCCAGGAAGGAATCGAGCTGCCAGCGCTCCATCAGCCAGGCGCCCGCTTCGGCGTGCGTGATCTGCAGCGTGCGCTGCTCGACGGCGCACAGGTCCTCGTCGTCGATCGCCGTAAAATTGAAGGCGTATTCCTTTGGCGCGGTGGCCAGTAAAGCCAGGCGCCCGACATTGTGCAGCAGGCCGGCCAGGTAGGCTTCTTCCAGCTGCGGGTAGTCGATGCGGCGCGCGATGTCGCGCGCCAGGACGGCCGCGCCGAGCGAACGCTTCCAGAAGGCGCGCAGGTCGGTGCTGCCCGAATGCGGAAAACTGTTAAAGGTCTGGAATACCGAATCGCTGATGACCAGCGTCTTGATCATGTCGGTGCCGAGGGCCACCAGCGACTGCTCGAGGTTCACGCCGCGACCGTTGCGGTGATAGGCCGAACTGCTGGCCACCGCGAGCAGCTTGCCGGTCATGCCGGCGTCGTTCGCGATCAGGGCGGCCAGTTCCGGCATGCCGAGGTCGTCGGCCTGCAGATGCTCGAGCAGCTTGACGAGTATCTGCGGCATGGCCGGCAGCCGGGCAATCAGCAGGCGATTGCGGATATCCTGATCTGGTTGGTGCATTGTCTCGAGCGACGCCACGGTACGTACGGTGTTTTGAGGGTGGCAGTCCCGGATAAGGATTACCACGGCAGACATTCATGCTAACTCTGGATAAGAAGGCAATATTCCTTTTACTGATCCAGATCAAAAAGAGGTCTTAGCATATATACATTTCTGATTGGGAACAATACTTTCTGTAAGAAGCATGGACAATTCGCGGGACAATGATGTATTCAAGGGACGATTTATTGCTCGAATGGCAATTAAAAAGACCCGGATGAATCAGCCACTGTGCATCTGAACAGTGTTAAGCCGCCCTGCGCGCCAGCACGCGCCGGTAGTGGCGCGACGTCAGCCAGCATCCCAGCGCGAGCACGGTGAACCCGGCCTGGCCGAGCGCCAGCGCCAGTACCGAGTGCGACAGCGCCGGTGCGATGATGCCGGCGACGATCGCGCCCATCAGCGTGATGATGAAGGACTGGCAAGAAGCGGCCGTGCCGCGGATATGCGGGAACAGGTCAAGCGCGAGCAGCGTGGCGCCGGGCGAAATCAGCGCGCTGCCGAACGTGAAAAAGAACATGGGCAGCACGGTCCAGGGCAGCGCCGGCGGCAGGAACAGGTGGTAGCCGACGTTGAAGGTCACGGCGCTGAGCATGAAGGCAAAGCCGATCCCGATCTGGCGTGCGAACGTATATTTGCCGGCCAGGCGGTTGGCCGCCATCGAACCGAGGAAGATCCCGCTCACGGTCGGCACGAACAGCCAGGCGAAGTCGGAAGGGCCGAGTTTCAGGTGCACCGGCAGCAGCACCGGCGAGGCCGTAATGTAGAGGAACAGGCCGGCGAAGTTCAGCGCCGTCACGCCCACCTTCATCTGGAACAGGAAGGAACTGAAGATCGCGCCGTAGCTCTGCGCCAGGAAGCGCGGATTGAAGGGCTGGCGCTGGGCTGGCGGCACGGTTTCCGGCAGGTGCTTCCAGCACACCCAGCCCAGCAGCACCGTATACGCGCTGAGCGCGAGGAAAATCGCGCGCCAGTCGAACCAGGTCACGATCCAGCCACCCAGCACCGGCGCCAGCGCCGGCGCGATCGAGAAGATCATCGTTACCATCGACAGCAGGCGCGCCGCAGGTGCGCCCGAATACAGGTCGCGGATGATCGCGCGCCCGACCACCACGCCCGCGCCCGCCGAGACTCCCTGCAGGATGCGGAACACCCATAAATAATGGACGGTGGACGCGGCCGCGCAGCCGAAGGTGCCGATCGCGAACACGACCAGGGCGACGAGGATCACGTTGCGGCGCCCGAAGGCGTCCGACAGCGCGCCATGCCAGAGCACCATCCCGGCAAACGCCAGCATGTAGGCCGTCAGCGTCTGCTGCACCTCGATGGGCGAGGCGTGCAGGTTCGCCATGATCTGCGGGAAGGCCGGCAAATACGCGTCGATCGAGAACGGGCCGAGCATCGACAGCCCGGCCAGCAGGGTTGCCAGGCCACCGGCCGACAGCATGACGATCTTGTGCGGCGCCGGCAGCGGCACCGGCATGACAGGATCTTTGGGGAGCTGGTCGGGTTCGGTCGGTGGCAACATCGTTTATTCCTGCGTTGGCTGCTTCGGCTTGGCTTCCTCACGGCGGTTGTAGCCGGCCACCATGTCGAAGCGGAACAGGCGGCATTCCAGGGCGCCGTTGAAGAACGGCGTCTTGCGCGCTTCCTTCAAGCGCAGCAGTTTGGGCAGCGACAGGTCGGCCGTGAACAGGAACACGGTCCAGCCGGCGAAGCGCTGCTTGAGCGTGGTGCCGAGCGCCGAATAGAAGGACACGGCCATCTCGTCCGGCGCCATGGTCGAGTCGCCGCGCACGCCGATGCGCTCGCCGTAGGGCGGGTTGGTCAGCAGGATGCCGGGACCGTCGACCGGTGGATTCACGTGCTGGGCCTCGATCTGCTTCAACGGTACGTCGAACAGGATGCCGGCGATTTTCAGATTGTGGCGGGTCATTTCGACCATGTCGCCCGAGATGTCGGAACCGAAGATGGTGGGCTCAAGCGGCAGCGGGATGGCCTTGATCGCGGCCTTCATTTCCTGCCATGCTGCGCGATCGAAGTCGGCAAACTTCTCGAACGCGAAGCGGCGGCGTGCGCCGGCCGGGATGCCCTGCACCATCTGCGCCGCCTCGATCAGGATCGTGCCCGAGCCGCACATCGGGTCGAACAGCGGCGTGCCCGGCTTCCAGCCCGACACGCGCAGCATGCCGGCGGCCAGGTTCTCGCGCAGCGGCGCGTCGCCCGTCTCTTCGCGCCAGCCGCGCTTGAACAGCGCCTCGCCCGAGGTGTCGAGGTAGATGATGAAATTGCGCGCGTCGAGGAAGCCGACGATGCGCATGTCCGGCTCGCGCGTGTCGACCGAGGGACGCTTGCCGAACTGGTCGCGGAAGCGGTCGCAGATCGCGTCCTTGATTTTCAGGGTCGTGAACTCAAGGCTTTTCAGGGGCGATTTGACGGCCGTGACGTCGACCCGGATCGTGTGGTCGACGCCGAACCAGTCTTCCCAGGGCTGCTCGAGCACGAGGTCGTAGATATCGTTTTCGTTGTTGTAGCTGCGCTGGGCCATGCGCATCAGCACCCGCGAGGCGATGCGCGAGTGCAGGTTGACCAGGTAGGCGTCCGTCATGGTTCCGGAGCAGTGGACGCCGCCGGGAACCTGGTTGTGGACCTTCAGCGTGGTGCTGTGGTCCTGCGCGATTTCAGTGAGTTCTTCGGCGAGCGCCGCTTCCATGCCGCGGGGGCAAGGGCAAAAATAGGAGGTCATGGGGGTACCCTTTGTCCGTTAGTAAAAAAGTAAAAACACCGGGAGCGCCGCCGCTCCCAGGTGTGGATATTGCTGCAGTGTTCATATGGCGAGACCGCGTGGGCGGAGCCCACGCGTTCAACGCACGTTCGCGCGTCGCGACATCAAAACGGCTTCACAACCACCAGAATCACGATCAGCATCAGCAGCACGACCGGCACTTCGTTAAACCAGCGGAACCACGTATGGCTACGCCCGTTCACGCCTGCCTCGAATTTCTTCAGGATCGAACCGCAGGCATGATGGTAGCCGATCGCCAGCAGCACCAGCGCCAGTTTCGCATGCAGCCAGCCGCCCTTGATGTCGAAACCCAGCCATAACCAGAGACCCAGCAGCAGCGCCGGAAGCGCCAGCATCGACGTGAAGCGGTACAGGCGGCGCGCCATGCCGAGCAGGCGGGTGGTCGCCGCCGCGTCGGTTTCCTGGGCCAGGTTGACGTAGATGCGCGGCAGGTAGAACAGGCCGGCGAACCAGGAAGCGATGAAGACGATGTGGAAGGCTTTGATCCAGAGGTACATGGGTTCCTTGTGATTAGCTGCGGATTTCGCCGTGACCGAACACGACGTATTTTAAAGAGGTCAGCCCTTCCAGCCCGACCGGGCCGCGCGCGTGCAGCTTGTCGTTCGAGATGCCGATCTCCGCGCCCAGGCCATATTCGAAGCCGTCGGCAAAGCGGGTCGAGGCGTTCACCATCACCGAGGCCGAGTCGACTTCGCGCAGGAAGCGCAGCGCCGCGCTGTAGTCCTCGGTCACGATGGCTTCCGTGTGCTTCGACGAATAGCGGTCGATGTGATCCATCGCTTCCTCGATGCCGGCCACGACTTTCACGGCCAGGATCGGGGCCAGGTATTCGGTGCTCCAGTCTTCCTCGCTTGCCGCCGCCAGGTGCGGGTAGCCGGCCAGGATCGCGCGCGCTTCGTCATCGGCGCGCAGCTCGACTTCTTTTGTCTTGTAGAGCTCAGCCAATGCGGGAAGCACCGCCGCCGCGACGGAGCGCGCCACCAGCAGCGTTTCCATCGTGTTGCAGGTGCCGTAGCGGTGGCATTTGGCGTTGAAGGCGATCGGCAGCGCTTTCGCGAAATCCGCCTTGTCGTCGATGTAGACGTGGCAGATGCCGTCCAGGTGCTTGATCATCGGCACCGTGGCCTCTTCGATCAGGCGCGCGATCAAGCCCTTGCCGCCGCGCGGGACGATGACGTCGACATACTGCGGCATCGTGATCAGCACGCCCACGGCGGCGCGGTCGACGGTGTCGACCACTTGCACCGCGTCCAGCGGCAGGCCGGCTTTCGTGAGGCCTTCGGTGACCAGCTTGGCCAGCGCGCGGTTGCAGTGGATGGCTTCCGAGCCGCCGCGCAGGATCGCCGCATTCCCGCTCTTGATGCACAGGCCGGCCGCATCGACCGTCACGTTCGGGCGCGCCTCGTAGATGATGCCGATCACGCCCAGCGGCACGCGCATCTGGCCGACCTGGATGCCGCTCGGGCGCGACTTCATGTTCGAGATCTCGCCGATCGGGTCGGGCAGGGTCGCGATCTGGCGCAGGCCGTCGACCATGGTGGCGATGGCCGACGGGGACAGCGCCAGGCGGTCGAGCAGCGCCGCGCTCAGGCCCGACTGGCGCGCGGCCTCGAGGTCGAGCGCATTGGCGGCGGACAGCGCGGCGGCCTCGCGTTCGATGGCCTCGGCAATCAGGAGCAGCGCGCGGTTGCGCGTCGCGCCATCGGCACGCGCCATGGCGCGCGCCGCGGCGCGGGCGTTGCGGCCCAGCGTGTGCATGTAGTTGGTGATGTCCATGAGTTCGATTCCGTGTGCGTTTCGATATGCGCGCGCGTTGAACGGGTTGCTGCTTAGCGCGCGACCTTCAAGGCCAGCTGCAACATCGCATCCCACGCATCCCCCGCGAACGCCTTGGCCCGTAAACCCTTGACCATCTTGTCGACCTGGGCCGCTTCCTGCAGGGCCGCTTCCAGCGTAGGCAAGGAAATGCGCCGCAAGGCCGGTTCCATCATCCGTTCGCGCGGGCCCCAGATGCGGTATTCCTTCAGCAGCGCGCCGAGCGGTCGGCCCTGCGCCATCCCGGCTTTCAATTTTAACAGCGTGCGGATTTCTTCGGAGACGGCCCATAACACCAGCGGCAGCGCCTCGCCTTCCCCTTTCAGGCCCTCGAGCATGCGCGCCAGCCGGGCCGGGTCGCCCACCAGCATCGCTTCCGACAATTTGAAGACGTCGTAGCGCGCCACGTTCAGCACCGCGTCCTGCACCTGCTCGAAACTCAGCTTGCCCGGCTCGTGCAGCAGGCCGAGCTTCTGGATTTCCTGGTGCGCGGCCAGCAGGTTGCCCTCGACCCGGTCGGCGATGAAATCGAGCGCGCTACGGTCGGCGCTCTGCCCTTGCGCACTTAAACGCTGGCCGATCCAGGCCGGCAGCTGGGCGCGTTCGATGTTCGGGATCTCGATGTAGACCGCGGCCTGCTGCAGCGAGGCCACCCAGGACGCCTTCGCCGTCTGCCAGTCGAGTTTCGGCAGCGTGATCAGGGTCAGGTTGTCCGGGCTGAGGTCCTTGGCATAGGCTTGCAGCGCGGCGCTGCCGTCCTTGCCGGGCTTGCCGCTCGGGATGCGCAGCTCGATCAGCTTCTTGTCGCCGAACAGGGACAGTGCCTGGTTCGCCGCCAGCAACTCTCCCCATTTGAAGGTGCGCTCGACGGTGAGCACGTCGCGTTCGGTGTGCCCGGCCGCGCGCGCGGCGCGGCGGATCTTGTCGGCCGCTTCCAGCGCCAGCAGGTGCTCGTCGCTGGTGATCACGTACAGCGGCGCCAGCCCCTTTGCCAGATGGGGCTCGAGCGCCTCAGGCCTCAACTGCATGACGCTCTCACTGCGGTTTCAGCGCCGCCAGGCGGCGCATGATCTGCTGCACCAGGTCGGACTGCATGTCGCGGTACAGCAGCGCTTCTTCGCCTTCCTTGGCCAGCACGGCTTCTTCGCTGAAGGCGAGGTTGCGGCGCAGGGTGATCTCGGTCGGCCCCAGCAGCAGGTTGCCGGCGGCGTCGCGCACCTGGAACACCAGCGTGTAGCTGAGCAGGTATTCGCGCACGCGGCCCAGGTTGTTCAGCGACAGGATCGCCTTGTTGCGCGCTTCGGAGATCACTTCGAAGCGCGCCTGCGCATCCTGCGGCTTGCTGGCGATGACGACGCGGTCGCCGGCGCGCAGGTTGCGCTTGAGCTCATTGCCCAGCGGCGAAGTGTCCGAAAACGCCAGGAAGATGCTGGTGAACGGCATGTTGTAGGCGCCGTCGGAACCGCGCAGGTGGAAGCCGCAGGCCGTCAGCGTGGTTGCGAAGAGCAGCGCCGCACAGGCGCGCGCAAAGGAGGAGGTTTGAGCGCGCATGCCTTACACCACGATGTTGACGAGTTTGCCGGGCACGACGATGATCTTCTTCGGCGTGCCTTCGATGAACTTCTGCACCGCCTCGGAGGCCAGCGCCGCCGCCTCGATCGACGCCTTGTCGGCGTCCTTGGCGACCTTCACCGAGCCACGCAGCTTGCCGTTCACCTGGATCATCATCTCGATCTCGGCCTGCTCCAGCGCCTGCGGGTCGACTTCCGGCCACTGCACGTCGAGGATGTCGCCGTAGACCTTGGCGAAGCCCAGTTCCTGCCAGAGCGCGTGGGTGATGTGCGGTGCGACCGGGTTCAGCATGCGCAGGAAGATCGACAGGCCTTCGGCGATCACCGCATCGCCCGCCACGCCTTCGGCCAGCTTGGCTTGCTCGAGCGTGTTGAGCATCTTCATGCAGGCCGACACCACCGTGTTGTACTGGATGCGCTTCAGGTCGTAGTCGGCCTGCTGCAGGATCTTGTGCACTTCGCGGCGCAGGGTTTTATGGGCTTCTTCCATCGTGCCTTGCTGCTGGCCCGCCAGGGCCGCGGCGATGCGCTCGCGCTGGGCGTAGCCATAGGCCCAGACGCGGCGCAGGAAGCGGCTGGCGCCTTCGACGCCGCTGTCCGACCATTCCAGGGTCTGCTCCGGCGGCGAAGCGAACATCGTGAACAGGCGCGCGGTGTCGGCGCCGTATTGTTCGATCTGGGCGGCCGGATCGATGCCGTTGTTCTTCGACTTCGACATCTTCTCGGTGCCGCCAATGGCGACCGGCTGGCCATCGCTTTTCAGGGTCGCGCTTTGCGGGCGGCCCTTGTCATCAAAAACGAGTTCGACGTCGGCCGGGTTGAACCAGGTTTTTTTGCCGGAGGCGTCGTCGCGATAATAGGTCTCGTTCAGCACCATGCCCTGGGTGAGCAGGTTCACGAAGGGCTCGTCGAATTTCACCAGGCCGAAGTCGCGCATGACCTTGGTCCAGAAGCGCGCGTACAGCAGGTGCATGACGGCGTGTTCGATGCCGCCGATGTACTGGTCCATCGGCATCCAGTAATCGTTGCGCGCGTCGACCATGGCGTCGTTCGAGCCCGGCGAGGTATAGCGCATGTAGTACCAGGACGAATCGATGAAGGTGTCCATCGTGTCGGTCTCGCGGCGCGCCGGCTTGCCGCACTTCGGGCACGTGCAGGCCAGGAAGGCCTCGTCCTTGTTCAGCGGGTTGCCGGTGCCGTCCGGGACCAGGTGCTCGGGCAGCACGACCGGCAGGTCGGCCTCCGGCACCGGCACCACGCCGCACTCGGCGCAGTGGATCATCGGGATCGGCGTGCCCCAGTAGCGCTGGCGCGAGATGCCCCAGTCGCGCAGGCGGAAGGTGACCTTCTTGTCGCCCAGCCCCTGGGCCGCGAGGTCGCCCGAGACGGCGTTGACGGCCGAGGTGTAATCGAGGCCGTCGTACTTGCCCGAGTTGATGGTGCGGCCGTGCTCCTTGTCGCCGTACCACTCCTGCCAGCCGTCCAGCGAATATTCCTGGCCTTCGACGTCGATGACCTGCTTGATCGGCAGGTCGTATTTTTTGGCGAACTCGAAATCGCGCTCGTCATGCCCCGGCACGCCCATCACGGCGCCGTCGCCATAGGTGATCAGGACGTAGTTGCCGACCCAGACCGGCACCTGCTCGCCGCTGACCGGGTGGGTGACGAACAGGCCGGTGGGCATGCCCTTCTTTTCCATCGTCGCCATGTCGGCTTCGATGACGGAACCGAGTTTGCACTCGGCGATGAAGGCCGCCAGTTCCGGATTGTTCTTCGCTGCGTGCTGGGCCAGCGGGTGTTCGGCCGCCACGGCGCAGAAGGTCACGCCCATGATGGTGTCGGCACGGGTGGTGAAGACGTAGAGTTTGCCGTCGTTGATCAGCTCACCGGCGTCGTCCATGATCACGTGCGGGAAAGCGAAGCGCACGCCGCTCGATTTGCCGATCCAGTTGGTCTGCATGGTGCGCACGCGCTCCGGCCAGCCCGGCAGCTTGTTGTCGACGTAGTCGAGCAGCTCGTCGGCGTACTCCGTGATGCGCACGTAGTACATCGGGATCTCGCGCTTCTCGATCTGCGCGCCCGAACGCCAGCCCTTGCCGTCGACGACCTGCTCGTTGGCGAGCACGGTCTGGTCGACCGGATCCCAGTTCACGGTGCCGGTCTTCTGGTAGATGATGCCCTTCTCGAGCATCTTGAGGAACATCCACTGGTTCCACTTGTAGTACTCGGGCTTGCAGGCGGTCATCTCGCGCGACCAGTCGATCGCGAGGCCCATCGACTCCATCTGCCCGCGCATGTGGGCGATGTTCGAATAGGTCCACTCGGCCGGGGGCACGTTGTTCGCCATGGCCGCGTTCTCGGCCGGCATGCCGAAGGCGTCCCAACCCATCGGCATGAGCACGTTGTAGCCGTTCATCCGCAGGTAGCGGTACATCACGTCGTTGATCGTATAGTTGCGCACATGGCCCATGTGCAGCTTGCCG
>Ga0213837_1001393_pt1 | contig 13260 bp, 9 predicted proteins | sample SWPATP12_FD_160572 | JGI IMG/M metagenome (GOLD analysis project Ga0213837, IMG submission 160572) | Coastal seawater microbial communities from Marineland, Florida, United States - SWPA TP1 #2 | ecosystem: Environmental > Aquatic > Marine > Coastal | place: USA: Florida | collected 2016-08-06
AGGCGGAAACCGCGGGCCTCGGCCTTGAACTCGACGGAGCCCCCGGCCGCGACGAGGCCGAGCAGCTGCTGGCCTGGCTTGAAGCCGGCGCCGGATCGGCCGCCGCGGAACGCCGGGCCGCCGCGGCCGAGGCCGAACGGCTCGGCGCCGAGCTGGCCGGCGGCGTCGAAGGCATGGCGGCGCGTGCCGCGCGACAGGCGAAACTTGCGGCAGCCGAACAACGCCGCGCCCACGCAGAGGGTGCCGCCCCCGAACTGCGGGAGAAGGCCGCGCTGCTGGAACTGCACCGCAAAGCCGAGGTTCTGGGCGGCCAGCTGGGCGCGGTGGACAGCGCGGAAGCGGCCGAAGAACGCGCGACGGCGGCCGCTGCCGGCGCGGCGGCCGAGCTGCGGGCCGCGGCGCTCACCGACCCGGAGCTGGCCGCGTTGCCGGCAGCACTGCCGGCCGTGCTCCCGGGTTCCGGCGGGCCGGCCGACGGGCCGCTTCTCGACGTGCCGCTTATCGATGTCTCTGTGCTCCGGAGCGAACTCCGGCGGCTGAGCTCGCTCCGCGCTGTCCTGGCGGAGAGACTGCCCGACGAGGACCGGCTGGCCGCGCTGATTGGCCGCGCCAGCGAACTTGAGCTCACCCTGGACGGACTGCACACTGCGAGCCGTTCCGGTGCCGCCGCCCTGGAGGCCCTGCGCGCCGAGTCCACCGGACTCCTGGCGGCCCTCGCTCCGCTTGAGGAGCTTGCGGCTGAAGTCCAGCTGCGCACCAAGGAAGCCGCCGCCGCGGACGAGCTGGTGGCCATCGTGGGCCGCCACGCGTCTGCCGCGAAAAACTGTGCACGGATCACCGAACGGCACCGCACGGCCCGCGACACCCACCAGGAGCGCCGGCAGCACTGGCTAGACCTCCGGGAAGAGCGGCTCGCCAACGCTGCCGCCGAACTCGCGGCCCAGCTGCTCCCTGACGAACCGTGCCCGGTCTGCGGCAGCGCCGAGCACCCCGCGCCCGCTCCGGCTGCGGCCTCCGCCCTGGCCATCGCGGAAGCCGAAAAGGCCGCGCAGGAGGACGCCGAGGCGGCCGAAGCCGTGCTGGCGGCGCTGGAACGCGAACTTGGCGAGGCCCAGCAGGACCTCGCCGTGCTGGCTGCCCAGGGCGGGGACACGGACCCCGACGTGGCCCGCAGCGAGGCAGCCCTGGCAAAAGAGCGGGCTGCCGCAGCCACCCGCGCCGCCGCAGAGCTGGCGGCCAACCGGGCCCGGCGCTCGGAGCTGGACGAGGAGATCCTCGCCGCCGAACAGGCCCAAGCGGCGGCCGCGTCCGGGATCGCGCAGACCGAATCCACCATCAGCGAGGTCCGCGGACAGGCCGAGGAACTCGAGGCCGCGCTGACGGGCCTGCGATCCGGGCACGCGAGCCTGGGGAAGCGGCTCGACTCGGTCCGCGGAACGACGGCCCTGCTTGAACGCGCCGATGAGGCCGCCGGCGGCCTCGAACGGGCCCGCGAGCGGACCGCTGAGGCCCGTGCCCAGCTTGAGCGTGCCCTCCCGGATGCCGGCTTCGAGTCGGCGGCAGCGGCCCGGCAGGTGCTCCTGCCGGCCGGGGAGGCGGCAGGACTGGAAGCGGCCGTGCGTGCCGGGCAGGACGAGAGCGCCCGGCTCGCGGAACTCTTTGCCGGGGAGGAACTTGCCCTGGCCGCCCGGGAGCTGGCAACGGACGGTCCGGTGGACGAGGCTGCGCTTCACCAGCTCCGGGCCGAGTGTGCCGCGGCGGAGCGCGGCGCGCGGGAGGCTGTCCTGGCCGCAGGGCTGGCCGGGAACTCGGTGCGGACCCTGACCCGGATCGCCGCCGACTATGCCGGGCTTGCGGCCGCCGGCCGGGAACCCCGGGAACGGGCGGCGCTGTGGACCGCGGTGGCCGAAGCAGCACGCGGCGGCGGGGACAACAACTACCGCATGAGCCTGAACAGCTACGTGCTCGCCGCCAGGCTGGAACAGGTGGCGGCAGCGGCCTCGGAGCGGCTGATCGGCATGAGCGACGGCCGCTACACCCTGCAGCACACCGACGCCAAGGCGGCCCGGGGCCAGAAATCCGGGCTGGGGCTCGAAGTCGTGGACCAGTGGACCGGCCAGCGCCGCGACACCGCCACGCTCTCCGGCGGGGAGTCCTTCATGGCCTCGCTCGCACTGGCCCTCGGCCTTGCCGATGTGGTGCAAATGGAATCCGGCGGCGTGGACATCGAGACCCTCTTCGTGGACGAGGGCTTCGGCAGCCTGGACGAACAGTCCCTGGAGCAGGTCATGGACGCGCTCGAAGGCCTGCGCGACGGCGGCCGGGTGGTGGGCCTCGTGAGCCACGTGGCCGAGATGAAGCAGCGGATCACCACCCAGCTCCAGGTAGTCAAGGGCCGCAACGGTTCCACCCTGCACATCTCCGACGACATCCCGGCCTGAGGGCCGCCGGCTCGGGTACAATCGGAGGGTTACCGGGTCGCGCGCATCGGGAGGAGGGACGATGCGCACTACTGAACGAACCCGGAATCATGAACCCTTCATTGTCTTCCACGGCGTCCCCGTCGACGCCTGTTCCCGCGGCACCCCGCGGCGGACGCTTCGCCCGCCTTCCGCTGCTGGCCGGCCGCAGTTTCATCCCGTTGGGGCTCTTCGCCCGCCTCCCGCTGGCCATGCTGACCGTCGGCGCCCTCACCCTCGTCACCGCTGTCACCGACTCCTACGCCGTGGGCGGTGCTGCCGCGGGTGCTGTCGGCATCGGCTCGGCCCTCGGTGCCCCGGTGCTGGGCGCCCTCGCGGACAGGCTGGGCCAGCGCCCTGTCCTGCTCTTTTCGGCAGTCTTCAACACGGCCGCCGTGGCAGCCCTGATTCTCGCCGCCTATCTGGTGCCGGGCGTGCAGGAGCTGGCGGCAGCCGTTCCGGCGCTGGCCGCGGCCTTCGTGGCCGGAGCCAGCTGCCCACAGGTCGGCCCGCTGGCACGCGTGCGCTGGATGGCACTGAGTTCCCGCGGCGGCGGACAGGCTGAAGACCTGGACACCGCCCTGTCCTACGAGAGCACCGCGGACGAGCTGACCTTCGTTCTGGGCCCGGCTCTGGTGGGAATCCTCGCCAGCCTCCTCAGCCCCTGGCTGCCGCTCGCGCTGGCCGCCGTGCTCACCCTGACCCTGGTGCCGGCGTTCGCCGTGCACCCGACGCACCGCGCGGTGCCGCGCACCCCGGGGCGGAGCCGCGCCGCCTCGGCTGAAGCCCGGCAAGAACGCCGGGACCTCACCGCCGCGCAGCGCACGGCGGCCCACGCCGCCGTCGGGCTACCGGTCCTGGCCATGGTCTGCATGGGTACCTTCTTCGGCTCCACCCAGACCTCGCTCAGCTCCTTCTCGGCCAGCTTCGCCACCTCCGAGCTGGCGGGTCTGCTGTACGCGGTCATGGGCCTGAGCTCGGCCGCGGCTGCGCTCTCGGTGGCGTATTGGCCGCGACGGTTCAGCGTCCACGCCCGTTGGCTGGCCTGCGCCGCGCTGATGGCCGGGCTCGCGGCGCTGCTGCTCCTGCCCTCCACCGCGCTGCCAATGATCCTGGTGCTGCTGGTCCTGGGCCTGCCGGTGGGCCCGCTGATGGTCACCGTGTTCGCGATTGGCGGCGTCGTGGCTCCGGAAGGCAAACTTGGCACGGTGATGACGGCGCTGGCCAGCGGCATCGTCGCCGGGACCGCGCTGGGCTCGTCCATCGCCGGCCAGCTGGCGCAAAACTTCGGCTACTCGGCAGCGTTCCTGGTCCCGGTCTGCGCCGCGGCGGCGCTGTTCCTGCTCGGGGCGGCCGCCGCCGTCGTGCTCCAGCGACGGAACCGGGCGGCCGCCTAACCCAACTGACTCGCAGTTGTTGTCGTTTTGAGGGCTGAAAACGACAACTAATGCGAGTCAGTTGGGTGAATTAGAGCTGGGCGCCGAGCTTGAAGCCGCGCTCCTCGCCGGGTTCACGGGTGTAGGCGAAGCCGTCGGCGCCGACCGTGACCGCCATTTCGCTGCTGTCGGTGCGGATCACCAGCGGCTGCGGCTTGCCGTCGAGGTCCAGGACCAGGGAGGCCTCCGTGTACCAGCTGGGGACGACGGGGTTGCCCCACCAGTCGCGGCGCTGGTTGTCGTGCACGTCCCAGGTCACCGTGGGGTTGTCCGGATCGCCGGTGTAGTAGTCCTGGGTGTAGATCTCCACCCGGTGCCCGTCGGGGTCCAGGATGTAGAGGTAGAAGGCGTTGGACACGCCGTGCCGGCCGGGACCGCGCTCGATCCGGTCCGAGATCCGGAGGGCGCCCATCTTGTCGCAGATCTGGATGATGTTGTGCTTCTCGTGCGTGGAAAACGCGATGTGGTGCATCCGGGGCCCGTCGCCGCCGGTGAGGGCGGTGTCGTGCACGGTCTGCTTGCGGTGCATCCACGCTGCGTAGGTCACGCCGTCGGAGTCCTTGATGTCCTCGGAAACCCGGAAGCCGAGGTCCTCGAGGTACTTCCGGCCGCGCGGCACGTCCGGGGTCACCTGGTTGAAGTGGTCCAGCCGGACCAGTTCCCCGGCGCTGTAGAGGTCGTAGCGCTGGGTGAGGCGCTCCACGTGCTCCACCTCGTAGAAGAATTCGTAGGGGAAGCCCAGCGGATCCTCCACCCGGACCGAATCGCCGATTCCGCGGGCGAAGCCGTCCTTGCGGCGCTCCGTGCGGCAGCCCATTTCGGCGAAGTAGGCCTCGGCCTTGTCCACGTCCCCGGGGGTGCGGACCCGGTAGGCGAACGCGGCGGCGGCCGCCACCGAGCCTTTGCGCAGGACTAGGTTGTGGTGGATGAACTCCTCGAAGGAGCGCAGGTAGATCGCGTCCTCGTCCTCGTAGGTGACGTGCAGGCCCAGCAGGTCCACGTAGAACGCGCGGGACTTTTCCAGGTCGGTGACCACAAGGTCCATGTAGGCGCAGCGGACGATGTCCGGCGCGGGGACCGAGGGGGTGATGATGTCTTTCATGGAAGGCTCTCTTCGTTGAGGTGGGGGAAGTGTGTCAGTGCTGCGCCGCGGCGCCGAACTTCGGGGTGTGGACGCTGCCGAGGGTGATGTGGACGGCCTGCTGGTCGGTGTAGAAGTCGATCGAACGGTACCCGCCCTCGTGGCCGAGGCCTGAGGCTTTGACCCCGCCGAACGGGGTGCGCAGGTCGCGGACGTTGTGGCTGTTGAGCCAGACCATTCCCGCCTCGAGGTTCTGCGAGAAGTTGTGCGCCCGGGTCAGGTCGTTGGTCCAGACGTAGCCGGCCAGGCCGTAGCGGGTGTTATTCGCCAGGGCCAGCGCCTCGGCGTCGTCCTCGAACGGGGTGATCGCGACGACCGGGCCGAAGATCTCCTCCTGGAAGATCCGCGCCTCCGGCTTAACGTCGGCGAAGACCGTGGGGGCGATGTAGTTGCCGGTGTCCAGCCCCTCGGGCCGTCCGCCGCCGGCCAGCAGCCGTCCCTCGGACTTGCCGATTTCGACGTAGCGGGCGACCTTGTCGTAGTGTTCCGGGTGCACCAGCGCGCCGACCTCGGTTTTCGGGTCGCGCGGGTCGCCGACCACGATGTTCTTGGCCCGGGCGGCGTATTTCTCGCAGAACTCCTCGTAGATGCCGCGCTGGACCAGGATCCGCGATCCGGCCGTGCAGCGCTCGCCGTTGAGTGAGAAGACCCCGAAGAGGGTCGAATCGATGGCGGCGTCCAGGTCGGCGTCGTCGAAGATGATCGCCGGGCTCTTGCCGCCGAGTTCCATCGACAGGCCCTTGAGGTTCTCCGCCGCGTTGCGGAAGATCGTCTTGCCGGTGGTGGTTTCGCCGGTGAAGGAGATCAGCGGTACATCCGGGTGCTTGACCAGGGCGTCGCCGGCTTCCTCGCCGAGGCCGTTGACCAGGTTGAACACGCCGTCGGGCAGTCCGGCATCCTTGAAGATCTTCGCCCAGAGCGAGGCGGAGAGCGGGGTGAACTCGGCGGGCTTGAGCACCACGCAGTTGCCGGTGGCCAGTGCGGGGGCGAGCTTCCAGGACTCCAGCATGAACGGCGTGTTCCACGGCGTGATCAGGCCGGCGACGCCGATCGGCTTGCGGTTGACGTAGTTGATCTGGGCGCCGGGGACCTTCATGGCGTCGTCGAACTGCGCCACGATCAGGTCGGCGAAGAAGCGGAAGTTCTCCGCGGCCCGGAGCGCCTGGCCCTTGGCCTGGGTGATGGGCAGGCCGGTGTCGAACGTCTCCAGCTGCGCCAGCCGGGATTCCTGCGCCTCGACGGCGTCGGCGATCTTGTTCAGGACGCGGGCGCGCTCACGGGGCTTCATCCGCGGCCACGGTCCCTCGGTGAAGGCCCTGCGGGCGGCGGCGACGGCGAGGTCGATGTCCTCCTGCTGCCCGGCGGCCGCGGTGGCGTAGGTTTCGTTCGACACCGGGTCCAGGACCTCGAAGGTCTTGCCGCTGACGGAATCGACGAACCGGCCGTCGATGTAGTGCTGGATGCGGGAGGGCAAATCGTCCGGAATGTAGTGCTCAGCCATGGGTCAATCCTTTGCTTCGGCGGTGAAGTTGCGGTGTGCTGCGGTGCAGCTGCTATTTGGCGATGCGGAAACCGTCCACCGGGGTGAGGTAGTCCCGGCCGGCTTCCATCAGTTCGGTGATTTTCTTCAGCCCGGCGTCGGTGGGCGTGATGAGCGGCGGGCGGACGTAGTCGGAGGCGATCAGCCCGGCCTCGGCCATCAGCCACTTGCTGGGCGCCGGGTTGGTCTCGACGAACAGCAGGTCCACGAGCGGGTGCACGCCGTAGTGGATCTCCCGGGCGGTCTCGAAGTCGCCCTCGACCCAGGCCTTGTACATGTCCGCGGACGCCTTCGGGGCGATGTTCGCCAGCGCCGAGATAAAGCCGACGCCGCCGATCGCCATCAGCGGCAGGCACAGCAGTTCGATGCCGGACCAGACGAGCAGGTCCTTGCCGGCCAGGTGCATGACGCGGGAGAAGTGTTCGAAGTCCTTGGTGGTCTCCTTGATCCCGACGATGTTGTCGAAGTCGCGGAACAGCCGGGCCACGGTTTCCGGGGCCATGTCCACGGCGGTGCGGGACGGCACGTTGTAGATCACGAAAGGCATGTCCGGGAACTCGGTGGCGATCGTGGCGTACCAGCGGTACAGGGCTTCCTGCGTGGGCCGGGAGTAGTAGGGCGTGATGATCATCGACGCGTCCGCGCCGGCGTCGACGGCGGCCTGGGTCAGTTCCAGCGTCTCCTGCAGTTTCGCCGTCCCGGTGCCGGCCATGAAGGGCACGCGGTCCCCGATCGCCTCGGCCGTGGCGCGGATGGCGGCGGCGCGTTCCGCGACGGACTGGGCGCTGGGCTCACCGGTGGAGCCGCCGATAGTGATGCCGGAGGAGCCGCTGGCGATCTGCCATTCGACCATGTTCCGCAGGCTGTCGTGGTCGACGTCGCCGGAGGCGGTGAAGGGGGTGAACATCGCGGCGAGGGAGCCCTTGAGGTGCTGCTGGGGATCGGAACGGAACTTCATTGTTGTTTCCTTATCGTTCGGGGGAGTGGCGGCGGGCGCAGGCCCGCTGTGGTCAGGGGGAAGGTGTCCGGTGGGCGAGGTAGGCGTCGAGGGTTGCGGCGCGGTGCGCGCGTGCGGCACGTTCGACGTCGTCCGCCGGGGCGCCCGTCTCCAGCAGCCGCAGCAGCGCCTCGTGTTCCTCGACCGACTGGCGGGCACGGCCCGGCACGTAGCTGAAGGTCGAGGAGCGCAGCGCCTGCAGCCGGTTCCAGCCGCGGTGCACGAGGTCGAGGATGTGCGGATTGGGGCAGTGCTCGAACAGGACGCTGTGGAAGTCCCGGTTCAAACTCGTGAAGCGCACCGGGTCGAAGTTCTCCAGGCACTCGCGCATCAGCTCGTTCACCGCGCGGGCCCGGGCGATGTCCGCGGCGGAGATCAGCGGGGCGGACAACGCCGTCGCGGCGCCTTCGACGATCCCCAGCGTCTGCATCGTGTAGAGATATTCGGTGGGATCGATGCCGGCCACGGTGGCCCCGACGTTGCGTTCGAACACCACGAGGTTTTCCGCCTCAAGCCGACGGATGGCTTCGCGGACCGGGACGACGCTGAAGCCGAGGTCCTCCGCGATCTTGCCCAGCACCAGCCGGTAGCCGGGGGAGTACTCGCCGCTGAGGATGCTGGCCTTCATGGCCGCGTAGGCCTGCTCCGACTTGCTCGCGGTGGCGGCTGCCGGGCCGGCTGCGCCCGAGGTGCCGGCCACGGTGCTGCTGGTCATGGCCGGGACTGCCCGCGGTCTGCGGCCCACGCCCGGTATTTTTCCTGCCACTGCGTGTTCATCGGGTACAGGCCGTCCACGCTGTGCCCGGCGGCAACCATCTCGGCGATGAACGTCTCCTCGGCCTCCTGGACCAGGGCGTCGTCCGCCACTTCCTCGGCGAGGGCTGGCGGGATCACAAGGATGCCGTCCGCGTCGCCAACGATGATGTCCCCGGGCTGCACCGTGGCGCCGCCGCAGGAAATGGTGAGGTCGACATCCCACGGGATGTGCCGGCGGCCCAGCACCGCCGGGTGCGCGTTGGCGAAGAACGTGGGCATGTCCAGGGCGCCGACGGCGGTGACGTCGCGGACGCCGCCGTCGGTGATCACGGCCACGGCACCGTTGACCTGGGCGCGCAGGGCCAGGATATCCCCGACCGTTCCGGTGCCTTTTTCGCCGCGGGCCTCCATGACGAGGATCTCGCCTTCCTGGAGGGAGTCAATGGCGCGTTTTTGGGCGTTGAAGCCGCCGCCGTGGGTCTTGAACAGGTCCTCGCGGTTGGGCACGTAGCGCAGCGTCCGGGCCACCCCGACGACGGTGCGGTCCGGCCGGGTCGAGTGCAGGCCGTCGATGCTGACATTGTTCAGGCCGCGCTTGCGCAACTGGGAGCTCAGGGTGGCGGTGGCGACGGATTCGAGCTTCGCCTTCAGCTCCGGGGTCAGCGCACTCTTCGGAGCGGCCTGCGCGGCCTGCGCGGCGGCCGGGGTGCCATACGCCTCGGCGCGCTGGGCGTCGTCGCTGCGCGGCTGCGCACCGTAGCCGGCCAGCGGCACGGTGCCCTGGGCCGCCGTCGTCGTCAGCCGGCCGGTGGTAAGTCCCGACGCCGGGGCGTCGACCTCCACTTCCATCACATCGCCCGGCTGGGCCACGGAGGCGCCGGCGGGCGTCCCGGTCAGGATGATGTCGCCGGGCTCCAGGGTCAGGAGCTGGGAGAGGTCAGCAACGAGGCGGGCGAAGGGGAACAGCAGCGTGCCGGTGGTGTCCTCCTGGACCAGTTCGCCGTTGAGCCAGGTGCGGAGGCGGAGGCCTGCCGGGTCCACCTCGGCGGCCGGGAGGAGGCCCGGCCCCACGGGGGTGAAGCCGTCGCCGCCCTTGGACCGCAGGTTGGAACCCTTGTCCGCATAGCGCAGGTCGTAGACGCCCAGGTCGTTCGAAGCGGTGACGAAGCCGACGTGGCGCCAGGCCTCATCCGGGGAGACGCGCCGGGCCCGGCTGCCGATGACCAGGGCCACCTCGCCCTCGAAGGCCAGCAGTTCGCAGCCGGCGGGGCGTTCGACCGTGCCGCCGGAGAGGCTCAGCGAGGAGGACGGCTTCAGGAAGTAGGAGGGCTGCTCCGGGGTGCGGCCGCGCTGGGCGGCCCGGCTGGGGTAATTGATGTGGACCGCGATGACCTTGCCGGCGGCGGCCAGGGTGTCCTGCGAAAGCTGCTCCATCGCATCTCCTCATTGAGTATGAAATCGTATACGATACTAAACTGCCCGAGGCGGGGCGGGTTGTCAAGGGTGCAGCCGGGGCTCAGGCCAGCTGCGCCTCAATGCGCGCGGCGCTCGCCGACAACGCGGCCGCGACCTCCGCGGGGTCCTGTGCGGCTCGGATGTAGACCACCGCCAGGGCGGCCGGGCGCCCGCCGGGGACCCTGAGCGGCACGGCAAGCGAGGACACGCCCGGGATGACCTCGTCGTGGCTGGCCGCAAAGCCGCGCCGCCGCGCCTCGAGGGCCTCGGGGCGGTAGGGGATGCCGGGGGCCAGGCGGTGCCACTCCTGCTCCGACAGTGCTGACTGGATTGCGATGCCGGGCGCGCCGGCACTGACCGGATGCCGGGATCCCGGGTGCTGGACCACGGCTGCGCCGGTGTGGCGCGGATCCACGGTGACGAGGGTGACGCAGTCCTCGCGGTCCCAGACGGCGACGAAGGCGCTCATGGTCAGGGCATTGGCGAGCTGGGTAAGTTCCGGCAGCGCGGCGGTCTGCAGATTGCGGGAGACACCCCGGGCCAGGACTGCCAGGCCGGGGCCGGGCTGGACCCGGCCGGCGTCGTCCCGGACCAGCAGCGAGTGATCCTCGAGGGTGCGCAGGATGCGGTAAGCGACCGAGCGGTGGACGCCCATGGCGTCGGCGAGTTCGGCGATGGTGAGCGGCTCCGGGGAGTCGGCCAGGATCTCCAGGGCGCGGATGCCCCGGGACAGCGTTTGGGAGGGCGGGGCCTGGGTGCTGCCGGCGTTCGGGGTCATGGAGTCCATCCTAGGGGCGGGCGAAAGCCTTGTGTTCCGGCTCACAGTGCAGTACCGTTCTGGCAGACGTTCTATATAAGAACGGCGTGTTCGATTATAGAACTTGCGGAATAGCCGGTAAAGGCCCGGGCCTGCCGGCAAGCCCGGGCCGAAAGCCCTCATTCGGACACGCATCGAACGAAATGTGTGCTCTATCACAGTTTTCGTAGTAAGATCGCAGTTACTAACTGACCGTTCGATCAGTAATTCAAGAGGCATTTAGTTTTCACTTGCACCCACCCGGGCAGTACCTCTGCCCCCAGCAACGGAGTTCCAATGACCGCAACTTCAACCGTCGATTCAGAGGCGGGCCCCAGCAGCAAGCATGAGGAACGTAAAGTCCTCGCCGGGACGCTGGTTGGCACCACCATCGAGTGGTACGACTTCTTCATCTTCGCGCAGCTGACAGCAACGCTGCTGTCCCCGCTCTTCCTCGCACCCCTGAACGCCTCCAACCCTGGCCTGGCGCAGATCCTGTCGTTCGCCCTGATTGGCATCAGCTTCCTGTTCCGCCCGCTGGGTGCCATCATTGCCGGTCACCTCGGCGACCGTCTCGGCCGTAAGGCCATGCTGGTCTTCACCCTGGTGATGATGGGTGCCGCGACGGCGCTGATCGGCATGCTGCCGACCTACGCCCAGATCGGCTTCTGGGCCCCCGTCCTCCTGATCCTGCTCCGCGTGATCCAGGGCTTCTCCGCCGGCGGTGAATGGGGCGGCGCCGCGCTCATGGCCGTCGAGCACGCTCCGATGAGCAAGCGCGGCCTGTTCGGCGCCTACCCGCAGATCGGCGTTCCGGTGGGCATGATCCTCGCCACCGGCCTGCTGTTCTTCCTCAACACCAGCATGTCCAAGGAAGACTTCGGCGCGTGGGGCTGGCGGGTTCCGTTCCTGCTTTCGATCGTGCTGATCGTGGTCGGCTACCTCATCCGCCGCGCCGTGGCCGAGAGCCCGGTCTTCAAGGAGATGCAGGACCGCAAGGAAGAAAGCAAGGCTCCCCTGGGCGAGCTGATCCGCAAGCACAAGAAGGCCGTCCTTTACTCCACGATGATCTTCATCGGCAACAACGCCGCCGGCTACCTGCTGATCGCCTTCTTCATCTCCTACGCCACCAAGTCGCTGAAGATGCCGACCCCGCAGATCCTGCTCGCCACCACGCTGGCATCGTTCGGCTGGCTCATCTTCACCCTGGTCGGCGGCTGGCTCTCCGACAAGATCGGCCGGGTCAAGACCTTCCTGATCGGCTACGGAATCGTCTTCGCCTGGATGATCCCGATGTTCGCCCTGATCGACACCAAGAACATCCTGCTCTACGGCGTCGCGCTGTTCGTGCTGACCATCGGCCTCGGCCTGTCCTACGGTCCGATGTCCGCGATGTACGCCGAGATGTTTCCGGCCAACGTCCGCTACTCGGGCATCTCCATCGGCTACGCCTTTGGTGCCATCCTCGGCGGCGCCTTCGCGGCGACCATCGCTGAGGCACTGCTGCAGAGCACCAAGTGGACCGGCTCGATCGGCATCTACATCATGATCCTCTGCGTCATCTCCGCCGTCGGCGTCATCCTGGCCAAGGAAACCCGGGGCCGCGCGCTGGGCGTCAGCAGCCACCACTAGGCTGCGCCCGCAACAGCGCAACACAGAAGAGGCACGGACCGCGGTCCGTGCCTCTTCTGTGTTGTGCCCTCGTGTTGTGTCTGGCTTGTGGCGTTAGACGCCGAGGAAGTCGATGGCCGCCTGCTTGAAGGCGCGGCTGGTGACGGCGTTGGTGTGGTTCCGGGCGGGCAGGATGAGCTGTTCCACCATGGCTCCGGCCTTCGCGCCGAGTGCGGCCAGGTCGGGCATGGAGGCGGCCCGCTCGTCCTTTTCGCCGGCGACCAGCAGTATCGGCATCGGCGGCACCGCCTCGGCCGGATCGAACGGCTCGTCCTTGATCGCCTCGATCAGGGACAGCAGGGCAAAGATGTTGTTGCTCGGCAGCAGCTGTGCCATTTTCAGCAGCCCCGCCGTGGAGGCGTCGGCGATCGGGGTTCCGTCCGCCAGGTAGCGCTGGGCGGCGACCAGGTCGAACTCCGCCAGCGGGTCTGCCACGTTGGGCCCGCCCAGCACCAGACGGTGGACCAGCTCGTGCTGGGTCGCACCGAATTCCCAGGCCAGCCGGGACCCCAGCGAGTAGCCGATCACGTCCAGGCCGCTGGCCGGATCGCCGTCGCGGACCGGGCGTGCGCCGGCGTCGAACGCGATCTGCAGCAGGTCCGCACGGATCCGGCTGGGGGAGTAGGAGTCCCGGTCCTCCGGGGCGCCGCTGCGGCCATGGCCGGGCAGGTCCACGGTGATGACGCGACGGCCGGCGTCGGTGAGGGCGGTGATCCAGCCGGTGTCCTCCCAGTTGAGCTTGGAGGAGGATGAGAATCCGTGCAGCAGCAGGACCGGCCGCAGCCCGGCGTCGTCCTTGGGTTCATGCACCCCCACGTAAAGCTGGGGGTCGGTGCCCTCGACCGTGTGGGAGTGCTGTTCGCCGGTGTGCCTGCCGCTCATGCTGTCAGTCCTCATCAAGTACGGCGCTCAGGCGGACCCGGCGCTTCGGTGCCTCTTCCTTCGGGACCGTGCCCACGATGCCGGCGGTGTTGTCCGGCACCTCGAACACGATCAGGGGCTCGCCGAC
>Ga0213837_1001395_pt1 | contig 13251 bp, 14 predicted proteins | sample SWPATP12_FD_160572 | JGI IMG/M metagenome (GOLD analysis project Ga0213837, IMG submission 160572) | Coastal seawater microbial communities from Marineland, Florida, United States - SWPA TP1 #2 | ecosystem: Environmental > Aquatic > Marine > Coastal | place: USA: Florida | collected 2016-08-06
CCTGGGTCGCCAGGTCCTTCATGCGGGTCAGGATATTGGTGACTTCGTCGAGCGCGCCTTCGGCCGTTTGCAGCATCGACACCGAATTCTGGGTATTGCGCATGGCGACGGCCATGCCGCTGGTCTGCGACTTCAAACGGGTGGCGATCTGCAGGCCGGCGGCGTCGTCCGCTGCCGAGTTGATGCGGAAGCCGGTCGACAGGCGGGTCATCGAGGTCGACAGCTTCGACTGGGTCGACGACAGCGAATTTTGTGCGGACAGCGAGGCGGCGTTGGTGTGAAGGCTCAGCATGGTAGGGCTCCAGTGGGTTGTTCATGGAGCAGCGATCTGCTCTCACAAGTACAAGACGACCGCTTCAGAACATCCATTAAGTGCCGCGTGGAAATATTTTTTGGCCTGACTGGAAATAAAAAAGCCAGCCGGACAAGCGGCTGGCCTTCGGGTACGTCCCCGGTTGGGGAGCGTCAGCATTACTGCAGCAGCGACATGACCATCGAGGACATCTGATTGGTCTGCTTGAGCATCGCGGTGCCCGCCTGCATCAGCATCTGGTTCGAGGTCATCTTCGCGCTTTCCGAGGCGAAGTCGACGTCCATGATGCGGCCGGTAGCGGCCTGGGTGTTGGTGCTGATGTTCGACAGGTTGTTATACACGTGGTCGAGGCGGTTCGACACGGCGCCGATCTTCGAGCGCAGGCCGCTGACGTTGTCGATGGCGGTTGCCAGCTTGTTGATGGTGGCGTTGGCGCTGGCCGCATTGATTTCCGTGCCGGCGGCGGCGCCGGCGCTGCCGTCGGCCACGAAGCCGGCCGACGCTGCCAGGATCTTCGCGTGGACATTGGTCACCAGTTCGGTGCTGAAGTCGGCCGCCATTTTTTCCGACGAGTCGGCGCCGATCTGGAAGTCCATCGAGGCCGACAGCTTGCCGGCATCCGACAGCAGGGCGGTGCCGCCGAACTTGGTGTTGCCGAAGATGTTGCTCAGTTCGTCGGTCAACGAGTCGTATTCCTTCTGCATCGCGGTCTGGTCGGCAGTCGACGACGAGGCGTCGGCGGACTGGGTCGCCAGGTCCTTCATGCGGGTCAGGATGTTGGTCACTTCGTCGAGCGCGCCTTCGGCGGTCTGCAGCATCGAGACCGAATTCTGGGTGTTGCGCATGGCAACGGCCATGCCGCTGGTCTGGGATTTGAGGCGGGTGGCGATCTGCAGGCCGGCGGCGTCGTCGGCGGCCGAGTTGATGCGAAAGCCCGTCGACAGGCGGGTCATCGAGGTCGACAGCTTCGACTGGGTCGACGACAGGGAATTTTGTGCGGACAGCGAGGCGGCGTTGGTGTGAAGGCTCAGCATGGTAGGGCTCCAGTAGGTTGTTCATGGAGCAGCGATCTGCTCTCACAGGTACAAGACGACCGTTTCCTTGAATCCATTAAGTTCCTTACGGAAATTATTTTTTCCAGGCCTTGGTCTTCCTGAACCAGCATCGCTGTTTGAAAGATCAGGCGAAAAAGGCTTTTACCTGTGATGCAACATATGCCACATCGTCCGCGCTCAGGTAAGGCGACATCGGCAGACTCAAAATCTGCGATTGCAGTTGCTCGGTGACAGGGAGCGCAGGCCAGGCTTGACCGGCGAACGCCGGTTGGCGGTGGCAGGGCACCGGATAATGAATTTGGGTGCCGATTCCACGCGCCGCCAGGTAATCGCGCAGGGCATCGCGCATCGGCGTGCGCACGACGAAGAGATGCCAGACAGACTCGGCCTCGACAGGGATGCGAATCAATTCGACGGGCGTATTCGCCAACGCTTCCCGATAGGCCGCCGCCACGGCTGCTCGCCGTGCGTTGTCCTCATCAAGATGCTGTAATTTTACGCGCAACACGGCAGACTGCATCTCGTCCAGACGGGAATTGACCCCCGCGATCTCATGCTGGTATTTGATCGATGAGCCATAGTTGCGCAGCTTGCGGAGACGTTCGGCGAGCGCATCGTCGTTCGTCGTGATCGCGCCGCCGTCACCCAGTGCGCCCAGGTTTTTGCCAGGATAAAAACTGAAGCCGGCCGCATCGCCGAGGCTGCCGGCGCGAAGGCCCCGATAGCGCGCGCCATGGGCCTGCGCTGCGTCCTCGATCAGGCGAAGGTCATGTCGGCGCGCGATGTCGCGGATCGCTTCCATGTCGGCCGGAGCACCGTACAGGTGAACGGGCATGATCGCGCGCGTTCGCGGCGTGATTGCTTCTTCGATCCGCTTGGGGTCGATATTCCAGCTCGACGCGTCAGGGTCGACCGGTACGATGTGGGCGCCAACGAGGCTGACAGCGAGCCACGTGGCGATGAATGTATTGGCCGGCACGATGACTTCGTGTCCCGCGCCGATGCCGTAGGCGCGCAAGATCAGATGCAGCGCATCGAGGCCATTGGCCACGCCGATGCAATGCTGGACGCCGCAGTAGCGTGCGAACTCCTCTTCGAACGCGGCCGTTTCTTTACCCAGAATATAGTAGCCCGAGCGAAGTACACGATCGATTGCCTCCCGTATAGCCGGCTCATAGGGGGCATTCACGCGGCCAAGATTGAGAAAATCGATCAACACCTTACCCCTCCAGGCTTCGTGCAGGACAGTTCATGCACCGGCAAGTTTATTGCGGCGGGCGCGGGCGAGAAATTCGTCATGGTCGCGAATGTAGTCGTCAGGGGTATAAGGTTCCGATGCAAGCACCATGCAGACACCGCCGGATGAGAAGTTATCCAGCGTACGCCACATCATCGGACAGATATACAGTCCGTAGTACGACCGGTTCAGATTGAAACGCCGCTGACGCTCGCCGTCGTCGAGAACAATGTCGAAGCTGCCCGACATCGCCACCACGAACTGATGGAGGTTCTTGTGCGCATGCGCTCCGCGGTCTGAGCCTCCGGGAACGTCATACAGATAATAGACCCGCTTGATGTCGAAGGGGATGTGGTTTCCGCCTTCAACGAAGGTCAAGTTGCCCCGGGGATCGGAGATCTTCGGCAATTCGATCAAGCGGCAATCATTCAGAGGCATTCCCGGCTCCTTGTAAGTTCAACGCGTAAAATTCATGGACAATGCCGCCAGCACCGAATTCGTTCTTGAACTGTGCGAGACCGTCGTTCAGATTCAGTCCCTGGTCTTCGGTGCTGATGCCGAAATCGAAATAGCGTTTGCCGGACCGGGATCCATACCCGATCGCTTCCTCGAAAAGGAGATCGAGCGCATTGACTTTATAACCGGACTCGCTCGATGCGATGTATTGCGCGTGCGCAACTGTCGGCCCGAGAAAAAGGACAATACCCGCCTCGACAACGCCATTCACCACGGCGGTCATGACATGAATATGCTCGGGAAAGCGGTCCACGAGCAAGCTGATCTCGTCGAAGGTATGCACCGGGGTGACGCCATGATTACGCATCAGGTTATCGGCAAGTACCAGCCATAGCGCCGCCAGATGCGCGCGTCCCTGAACGACTTGCACGCCTGCCCGCAGCGCTCTCCTTTGTCCGCGTTTGCGCCGTTCGCTGACCGGCAGGCGATGGCCTAGGTCGATGCAACTGGAGAGATCCGCGCGATAGCGAACCGCCCCTGCGCGGAACAGCGCGTACAGGTCTTCCTGGGCGGGAGCCGCCTGATAGATATGGGGAACGGCCTTGTACTGCAGCCGCGCATAGCCAGCGGACGCCCATAGTTCACACGCCGCGTCCAGGGCGCGCAGCATGGGCGCACCCCGCAGCCGACCCTGGTGCACAATCCCGCCATAGCTTGCGCCCGGGTGGGAAACGACAGTGGTGGGGTCGGCGGGATGCCCGGCAGCCGGGATGACCCCCAGCCACTCGCCCGGCCTCTCGATCACGACAGAGCGGTCGATGAATCGGGCGCCGTGATAGGAAAGAAAGGCGCGGGAATGCAAAAACGTGGCGTTATGCGCGCCGCGACAAAAACGATCCCAGGCGCCCGCTTCATCGGGATCGAAAAAACGTGCCCGCATCATGGCTGCACGCGCTCCGCGATGCCAAAGCCTGTGCCACCAAAATCGTTTCCGTTATACAGCAGCCAGGTTTTGCCTCCGGCATCGATGTCGATCGCATAGGAAAGGGCCTCGCCATCCCACCCTCCCTCGGTGATGTCGAGTCCCATGTCGGCATCGAACCGTTGCCAGCTCAGCCCGTCGCGCGATTGCGCATATCCCAGGCTATAGCGGGCGGGATTGCGCTTGCGGATGGAGTAGAACATCTGATAACCGCCGTTGCGGCTTCGCACGACCGGCCGCCCGAAGCCGTGCTCGTTCTCGAGCGCCACGGGCATCACGACCTGCCCCTGCGCTGGCCATCGTATGCCATCATCTGATTGGGCATAGCGGATGTCGTAGATGGGCAGCTGCTTGCCGTCGATTGTCTCCCATTCGCTTCCTGCAACGTACCACATCCGGAAACGGTCGCCGTCGTGTTCGACCCACGGCCCGCAGCGAAAGAATTGCTCATCCGGGCTGCGCTCCAGAACGGGCGTGGCCTGGGCGCGATGAAACGTGTTGCCATTATCCGTGCTGATGGCAAGCCCCGTCAGGAGGCGATAGCGAATCCGATGGCAAAGTTCAAAACCGACGTAATACATGAAGAGGCGTCCATCCGGAACACGAATGACCGACGTTTGAAACACACCGTTGTCGTCGAATGAACCGGGCGCACCGATGTCGAACACGGGTTCCTGGCTTACGCGCAGCACCTTGCGCGGGTCGGCCGGATCGAGGTCGACGAAACCAATGCGTCCGACATTATCCGCGTCGCGGCACTGCAGGTACACGCGCAGCGTCTGGTCGTCGAGCCAGATCGGCGTCGGGCAAGTGGCGTGGGAACGCGCCCACCATTGTGTTCCCGACGGCTTCCACACGACGCCATGTTTCAGCCACTTCATTGCTTCACCCTGAAAAAAAGTGTCGCCGGCACTTTTGCAGGGTCGGCATGCGTGGCCTTGAACAAGGAATCAGGATCGGTATCCTTCATCAAGGTGATACCGGGGCCGACCCAGTTGTCCCTGCCAATCGTCACGTTGTTCGCAATGGTGGCATTCACGCCGAGGAAAGAACTCTCGCCGATATCGCAAAACCCGGAAATGACCACATGAGATGACACGAAGATGTTGTTGCGCAGCTTGCTGTGATGGCCGATATGATTCCCGCTCCACAGCACGACGTTATCGCCGATCTCGACAAATGGCTGAACAGTGTTGTCTTCGAAGATGAACACGTGCTCGCCCAGTGTTACGTTGCGCCATACGAAAGCGCGGGGGCTGACATACGACGCGAGCCGGTACCCCTTGTCCTTCGCTTCGCGGGCAAGTCGCGCCCTCAGGCGGTTCAGCTGCGTGTATACGACAGCGACGAATACGTCATGCTCCTGCGGCGGATACAGCGCATGAAGCTGTTCGAAGGCCACGACCGGCAGGCCATGCAATTCGCTTTGCTTGAGGTACGACGCTTCGACGGCGAACGCCACCACCTGGTAGTGCGTATCGACGTCGAAGTATTCGCGTGCGATTTCGGCAAAAGCGGATCCGCCGACGATGACAAGCTTTCTCTTATTCATACTCGCTTTCCGTATTGGCGCCCGTATTCCCTACGGCTTAATGATGAGAACGTCTTCACGCCGGTTTGCCATGGGAAGCGTGTCCCCCTGGGGGAGCCAGTAAGCATCGCACCCTTGCGCCCGGGCGCGCATGATCACGCCCAGGATGACGGCATCGTCGATCTTGTTTGACTCTACCGCACGAAAATCCACATCGGGTACTTCAGTCGTTTGCATGAAATTCTGATGAAAGCTGATACCCGCCTCGCTCGCAAAGAAGCGCTTGCGTTTCGACACGTTCGGAATATCGCCGATCAGCATCTGGCCGCCCGGTGCAAGCAGCTGGATCGACAGATCCAGAAATTTCCAGAAACTGGCCTCGACGAAGATGTACTGGAAAACGCTATAGCAAAGAATGACGTCGAAACGACCCATCCACGGCTGCAACGCAGCATCGCAATCCGGGTAAAAGCCGGGTAGCTTGACGACGCCAGGGGCATCGGGCAGGTGCGCCAGCATTTCAGGCGAATCGATCAGCACAAGCGAATGATCCTGCCGTGTGCACAGATCAATCAGGAGGTGCGGCAGGCCAGCGCATCCGGGGCCGATATCGAGCACGTTCCGGGACCGGGCCGAGAGGTTTGTCAGCTTCGATTCGATATCGGCGAAGATGGCCTTTTCATGGGCCTCGCGGTAGGCATCGGGAAAGCCAATCTTCTCATGGGAGCTCAGGCGATCGTCGATTGCCATCTTGCGAAAATCTTCGTAGCCAATGTCGTCGAAAACAGCCATTTCCTCACCTTTTCCAATTCCGGGAATCGCAGGCAGCATACGTCGTTGAACCGATCACGCTCTCGCCCGCACCCTGACCATTTCACTCATCTCTTCGAGGTACTTGATAAAGCCGAAGAGCGAGAAATGCTGCCGGTAGTGCCGTGCGAAATCGCCGCATTGCGCCCGGTGGGCCTCGGGCGACTGCATGACAAGCTCGGCGCGAGCACGTAATGTGCCGGCAGCGCCGTCGAAGAACAGGTTGCCGTAGTCGCCGCCGAGGAAAGTCTCATATGGCCAGTTCGACCCGATCAGGAAACCCGCGCGGTTGCTCATCGCACGCAGGGTACGGTCGTGCAAGGAATCGTGAATCGGCGCCACATCGACAATACCGTACCGGGACGCAAACTGGAAAGCATTGTCCGAGATTGCGTCAAACGAGAGAAATTCGTGATGGCGGTTCTGCCTGGCCTGAAAACGCTCCCATCCCCGTCCGTAGATTTTCATCGGCACATCCTTGAGATCGTTGACGACATGTTCAGCGACCATGTTGCGATAAATTTTGTCGAGCAGCGTATGGATATGCAGGCGCGCCACGAACTCCGGGCTGTTGAGGTCCTCGCAGAGCATGGCCATCACTTCCGCATCGAGCAAGTCATCGATGACATCGTGATGGTTGTTTCGATTGCCGGCCCTGAATTCACCGATGATCGCGTCCGCGGCGTCGAGCAGGAAACTTGCAATGCGGCGCTCCGGCGCCCGGCGCCACCCGTCCAGGGTAGCGTCGAGATCATCGATATTCTTGGGAAAGACGAAATAATCCCCTTCGAATCGGCCTTTGACGCCATCGGTGAACCAGACAGGCGTTGGAAAGAAGGTGGCGCTGCGCTCGCGCGGAAAATAAATGTTGGCAAACCTGGCGAACGACGCCGTGCCGTAGATGTGCTGCACCCATGGCGACGTCGCCTTGTGCAGTTTGGGCGTTTGGCAAGGGTGGTCGCCGTGATAGCAAAGTACGGGCGCTTTCAGCTGGTCCCAGACGGTGGTGGGGTCGGTGTCCGTCGCGCCGATCTGCAAACCCACGCCCTGCCACAGGATGACGAAGTCGATGCCTGTCTTGCTGATTTCAACCAGTTCCTCGATGAGCCCGGCGTCGATATTGACGATGTGGGTCGGACGGCCCATCTGCTCGAAACCCTGCTTCATGCATGCGCTGAAATAGCTGAAGGGATCGTTCTCCCCACCTTGCCAGTTAATGATTACGATGCTCATAGTTGTGCGAGAAAAGTGGGGGAGTCATCCGAAAGGCCGCGGTTCGGCAATCGGTCGTAACCTGTTGTTGCCGCTATTCTAGGTGGAACAAGACTGCGAGTCCATCGGGCGCGGCCCTGGATTGCTGTGTACAATGTCGGACCCGGCGCCCAGGCCCGCACGCCGCCGTTTTCTTCGCCTCACGATGACTCTCGAAACAACTTCCCCTCCCGCCAGCAGTCGCCGCCTGTCGGTCGCCCCCATGATGGACTGGACGTAAATTTCAGTATCCATGCGGGTTTCGAGAGGTTTGTGTGCACTTTGTGTGCACTCATCCACTGCTGTGCAGAGTGTGTTTGGTGGAGTCGAATTCCTAAAAAACTAAAAATTCGCTCAAGGTCGAGTGGGCGACTGAGCACAACATGCCGGGACTGAGAATTCGCAGCCCGGCTTTTTAACATATCTGCTGTTGAGTCATCAGCCGCTCAGGGCAGCGTACAGTGTGCTCCGCGACACCTTGTACTCGGCTGCTAGGGCTGCCTTGCTTTCCCCTGCTGCACAGCGCGTCTTGATCGCTTCCACATCGGCTGGCTTCAAGCGTTCTGGTCGTCCAGTTGGCTTGCCTGCTGCCTTGGCCGCTGCGATGCCTTCACGCTGGCGCTCTAGGATTATCGAACGCTCGAACTCTGCGAATGCTCCCATCATCGAGAGCATGAGCGTGTTCATCGGGCTGGAAGTGTCGGCACTAAACGTGAGATTTTCTTTGACGAAGGTGACAGTAACTCCCTTATCGTTCAGTCCCGAAACGATCGCTCGAAGATCGACAAGGTTACGAGCAAGACGATCGATGGAATGCACCATAACCTTGTCGCCTTCACGAACGAACGCTTGTAGGGCTACCAGAGCAGGGCGCTTGATATCTTTGCCGGATGCCTTGTCCTCGAACACCCTGTCTAGCTTGATTCCGTCAAGTTGACGAGCAAGGTTCTGGTCCACTGAACTCACCCGCGTGTATCCCACCGTCTGTCCTGATGCCACTTGTCTTCTCCTTCGTTGATCTGTTCAACAAAGTCTAAGACATTATCGGAAAGTGTGCAACAACAATCGTTATGGACCTTGTTGTACAGTGTTTCTCGGCTGTTTGAGGGTGTGCGGAAAGGTGTACTTGTTGAGCAAACTGATGGTGCTTGTCTTAATGGCAGCGGTCACCGTACACTGCACTTATCGCTCCGTAATTGAGCAAGAGCAATCGTTCACCTTACAACATTTGGACTTCGGAGCACGATGAAGCAAGTCAGACCGTTAAAACTTCTACGAAGCTACACGACAGAATTTTCAAAAACGGGGTCGCTGCTTTTGACACTTTCGCGGGATGTCGTGGTTTGGGACGTTGGCCGCCGAGTAAAGCGGTATCGAGTTCACCCGCTAAGCCATCCATCGCACAGTTCAATTCATCCTAACGAAGAGAAAATTGTAATAAAGAACACTGCAGGGCAAATCGCGCTACTTGCTGCAAGCGACGGCATGCTTATTCGGCTCCTTGAGCCTGCGAAGGGGAACGAAGGTTCCAATATCCTGCACTCATCGTGTGGCGAGTATGTTGTGGACGGATCTTGGAATGGTCAACTTACTGTCCGCTCAGCTACATCGGGCAAAGTTGCTTTTCAGAAGGAATTTCCGGGCGAGATGATTAAACGAATCGTGAGTTCTGATGATGGGGGCACGTGGTTCGTGATTCACCAGCCCAAAGCGGTTTCGAGAGAAGCATCACTCGAATCAGCCTACATTTCGATATGGTCTTGGCCGTTCACTTCGCCGACCGAATTCGTGAGAGCTACAGAAAACGGCATTGATGCACTCGCCGTATCTCCAGATAACCGAAAAATCTGCATCGTCGGCAATAGCTCGGTTTCCGTTATGGAGTTGGCTGAAAAGCGAATTGTCTGTTCAGTTCCATACAACTTTGGCGGTACGGCATTCGTGGCAAAATGGTCACCCGACTCTGAGGAGATTGCGACTGTTCAGCGACATTCGTTCGTTTTCTATGATGCGTCAACGTTAGAAAAGCGTAAGTCGATTGAGCTTCAGTACGCATCGGATATTGCGTACTCGCCTGATAGCAGTCAGTTGGCGCTTGGCGCTTGGGAATCTGGCATGCTCATCAAAAGAGAAAAATCTGCACTTCCGATTGATTAAATCTTTCGACGCGAATGTTTGCTTTGGGTCGAACGCAGACCGTGGTGAGACCCTAGGCGTCGTAAGGAGCACGATCCTGTCCGGTGGTACACGATTACATGCCCTTCTTGGTCCAGCGCAGACTAGGACGATTGTTAGACGGTACGGCTCGCTACTTACTGCCTAGCCAGCGAAGCGGCCGTTCGGGGAAGAAGGATGATCCCCGCATCTGCCTTCATAGCTTCAGCCCGGCTGTAAAATTCCCGCCAATCGAAGAAGACACCGGGTGCTGCGGCTAACGGTCAAGCAGCGGCTAAATTAGATCGAAGCTCGGCTTGGCTGACAGCCGAAGTAGATTCGCGTCATCCCATTGGCCTTGGATCGACTCTTGACGAGGTAAGAAATCCAAACCAAACAGTCCGCCAACTTCTCTCCGGCGAGAGTGGCATAGTTCACTCGCTTACCAAGGCGAGTTCGATGCATAGGGTTTGCCGGAGGGGCGATGTAAAAGGTAAGTTCACGCTTCTGCATCATCACATCGAGCCAATGTTGGGCATTGTGGTTCAGGATGGAGCACGGATTGCGATGCTTGGCTTCGGCCAGGATGAACACATGGAAGTGCAATCCCTTTTCGTCGTCCACTTCTAGGCAGCCTTTCCACTGACAAGGAATGTCCTGTCTTCGTAGTTCAAGGCAGAGTGCCTTCATGGCTGCTTGGTAGTCTCGGCTCTGCTCTGAGCCCATCATGACAAGATGGTAGAGCCGGGGAGAGGTGTAGTAGTTATTGTTGAGCATATCCTTCATCTTCCGGTATGCCTTCTGGTTGTGCATCCCACCGTTTGCTAGTGTGATGACTGTCTCTTCCTTCTTCATTGGTTGCTACTCCTTCTGCTACTGCTCCTACACTGCTTCTCCTTACTTACTAGTACAAATTGGCGGTGATGCTTGAGCGTGTTGGTGATTTCTCCTATGTGGAGAGCCTAAAAACTGGATTGATTGCTGCTTTCCTTGACAGGTCGGCAAAACGCTATCATCATAGGAGAACCCGAGATAACGACTTCTTCTAAAAGTGCGAATCGGATTCCTAACGATGATTAGCCCTGAACTGTGCTGCTTTGCTATTCATGTGCGAATAGCGGCCTTTGGGGCGGTTTTCATATCGGTGGCTACCCACCTACCGACTTCTTGCGAAAACGCCTTCTAGGGTCCTTAGCGCGGCTTGATTCGACTGTTGAGCTTGCTTGGTACTGGCGGCTGTGCGGCATTAAGGTGTTGAGTCTGCTTAAAATTTCAGCGGCGCTATAACATACAAAACGCACCCAAATGCTTAACTAAACTGACGTTTTCTGTCTTTCGCGACAGAGAACTGGTCACATCAGCATGCCCGCTGGATTGCGAGTGCTACGTGTCTTGACCAAGCTGGTCAGATGGCTTTCGACTGCGGCAATCGGGTAGAGGTAATTATTCCCGAGCAGGACGTACTGTGGGCCTTTGCCGCGTTTGCGCCATGCGTCGAGCGTAGAGACTTTTACTCCGGCGAGCGTGGCGAACTCGTGTTCGTCAAGGCAGTTCACGAGGCGAGCCAAGCTGCCTGCGTTTGGGATGGTGTTGGTTGCTTGCATTTCAAATCCTCCGTTGTTGTTGGTGAGGACTGAACTTTAAAGACCGAAAAGAAAACAGCGTGGCTACTTTGCGATTGATTTCGGTTTGCGTGGATTGACGATGTTCCTGATCGCTTGTGGAGTCACCCCAAACTCGTCTGCCAGCGCCTTGGTGAACCCATACCCCGTCCCTTGTTGCTTAGCGTCCCAGTAGCGTTTGGCGATTCGGTCGTATTGTTCAACACCGTCGAACTTGCGAGGCTTCGAGGCACGCTCACTCTGTGCGGTACTGTGTTTGATCGCCATGCTGGTCAATTCGCCTGTGACCGTTACATTCCAGATGCGCTGGAAGGCGTTTGCGGTTTTTCTCTGTAAGTCGAGGATCATGTTTGCTTCTTCAACAGTGATGCGCTCATCAAGCTCCCTACCGTTCTTGAGTATGAAATCTGAGTAGGTTAGGCAATACACAATGAATTGGACATGTGCCTTGTTGTTGTTGTCCATGTACGGCAGCAGCCATTCGGCGGCCTTCCATGCACACACGGCGAAATCGTCTGGTGAATGCTCAGCAGTGAAGGAATCGAATGGGTTGGCGAACTTTTTCATGCTCGGTCCGCCTCCGTCTTGGCTAAGGACGATAGCGCGGCATGTACGTCTTCCGATTTCGTATGCGTGTATCGTTTAAGTTGGGTCCACGTCTTATGACCTGTGAGCAGGGCAACCTGTGGGATCGTTAGTCCGACGCGGAACAAATCGCTTGTGGCCTTGTGTCTGAGGTCGTGGAACCGCAGATCATCGATGCCAACCTTGGTGCAGGCACGGGTGAATGCGGTACTGACGCTTGACGCCTGATACGGGAAGGCACGACCGACCTTACGCATTGCCAGGATCGGTTCGAGCAACGCCCATGCCGCAGGGAGCAGTGGAACCGTTTGATGGTTTCCTTCTTTCTTGCGGGGGTCTTTCCGGTCGCGGATGACTACTGTACGCTTCTCCTCGTTCACGTCTTCCAGCAAGATGGAGCAGATTTCATCCTGTCGCATCGCGGTGGCCAAGGCGAACGCACACAAGGTTGCCATCGGGATGCGCTGGCGCTGGTTGGCGGCCCAGAATCCGTATAGCTTTTCCAGTTCCGCCGTTGTTGGTTCTCGATCACGCTCGATACTACGAGTGCTTACTTTGCGTGCACTGAGGTCCCGGCGAGCGTCACGGGCGAGGTCAGTCGGCAAGTCCATCCTGCGCGAGTGCTTTCCCCACTTTAGGATGGCTCCGAAGAACGACAGGTCTGCTGCGATGGTTACGCCGCCAGCGCCAGCTTGTACTCTTGTGTCGATGAAATCACGCAGATGGACGCTGTTGATGCGTTTGAGTGGGATGGTGCCAAGCTCTCGCTTCAGCATGGCATGGGTCGCCTGTTTGGTACGGCCGCCCATGTTACACTCTTGGGCGTAGCCATCGATCAGATCGCCTACGCTGTACCCTTCAGGAACTGGCTGGTAACCGCTCGCGACAATGTGCTCCGCTTGTACTTCAATCTGCTTCGCCCATAACTCGGCATCCCGCTTCCGGGTGAAAGTCTGTCCCCGGTACATCCCATCTCGTCGTACCTGAGCACGCCACTTCCCGCTTGGGAGCTTTGTGAACGTCGCCATCGTGTGCAATCCCTGTGTGTTGAGTTATGCCCCGATTATGACCGATTTAACCCTACTGTGTGCACTTCGTGTGCACTGAATGCTGCACATGACTGAAATTAAAGAAAAAAACAGCAGTGAAAACAAGCGCTTACTGAGTGTCGCCCCCATGATGGACTGGACCGACCGCCACTGCCGCGTCTTCCACCGCCAGATCACACGCCACACCTGGCTGTACACCGAGATGG
>Ga0213837_1001396_pt1 | contig 13248 bp, 14 predicted proteins | sample SWPATP12_FD_160572 | JGI IMG/M metagenome (GOLD analysis project Ga0213837, IMG submission 160572) | Coastal seawater microbial communities from Marineland, Florida, United States - SWPA TP1 #2 | ecosystem: Environmental > Aquatic > Marine > Coastal | place: USA: Florida | collected 2016-08-06
ATGATGTAACTGCGTATATGCGCTATTACAACTTAGAGCGACTTCATACCGCTAATGGTGATCTGTCGCCAATAGAATATGAGCAAAGTTCCTTAAGAAAAGTGTCCTGATTTAGTTGCGCAGAACAAATACAGTCAAGTAATGATGGAAGTACTAGAAATAGAGAACGGTAAGATTGCTGTAATTCGAAAGTACCATGAGTAAGTTTCATTTTCGATAGCCGTTTAGGTAACAATTGTATTTTCGGTTGCAATAAGTTGGCGTACACCTAATGATAGTGTTACAAGATGATCTTTAAGGGCAGGGTAAAATGACGAAGAACCGAAGAACAGCCATTATCAGGCTTCTTCTGCTAGTCAGTACTATTGTTTCCTTGTTTTTCGTTCCGTGGATATTGGTTAAAGCCTGGATCCTACCTTTGCCACACACAGTACAAGAACAAGTTGATGAGGCAATTAGCCATGGCTTTGACGGCATGATTGTTTACGTGGATCAGGCGGGAAAACCTCCAGCTTTTTACACAGCAGGCTGGAAAGATAGAGATAACAAAATACCCGCTGCCCCCGACTCTTTATTTAAAATTGCCAGTATCAGTAAGTTGTACATTGCTGTGGCTATCACCAAAATGGCGCGAGAACAGCGACTATCCCTAGACGATTTACTCGTTGATCATTTACCCGAACTCAAAGACAGAATTGAGCATTCAGAAAAAATAACGCTTAAAATGATGGTGCAGCATAAGTCAGGAATCCCTAACTTTACTGATAATGCTGCCTACTGGGAAAACGAACCGGAAAACAGCAAGCGAGCGCTCGACTTTGCGCTAGATCTTCCGGCGAGTTTTGAGCCAGGTGATGGGTATGAGTACTCCAACACGAACTATCTGTTGCTTCGCAAGATTATGGATAAGGTTTTGGGGTACAGTCACCACGAGTACCTTAAGCAAAACGTTTTGCTTCCGCCTGAATTGAGCAACACCTATTTTTCATTGAGCGAAGTTAATATGGACGACGTGATGAGCGGCTATTACGTTGGTTACAAGGAAGATGTTAAGGCGCGCGACTACGGTATGCTAGCGACAGCAGAAGATGTGGGTAAGTTCTTACGAGCGCTAAACAACGGCGCTATTTTCAATGAAGGCGAAGCGGAACTTTACCCTTATGTGTTCGGACATGGAGGCTTGGTTATCGGTTACCAGAGCCTTGCAGAATATGACAAAGACCTCGATACCGTGGTCGTCCAATTTATCAATACCACTGACTTTGACGGTTACGAATGGAACTTGTCTGAAATCACAATTAGCCGAATTTTTAAAATACTAAGAAAAGCAGAAAACGAATAGATAGTGAGCTTGGTGAGGCGTCTCTATAAATTGGGGCGTGTTTAATTTTGGAAACATGAGCAAAGTAAATAACCGCCTAACTAAGGAATTATAAATGATTTCAAAAATTACAAATCAAGTTCCTCTCCTTTATTTGCTTCTTATTTCTGTGGGGTGGGGGATATATTATTCGTCACCTAGCGAAATAAATAATATGGGCGCGGCGAATTTTGAGTGGCTCTTTATGCTCGACGCCTTAATAGTTTTACCGGTGTTATGTCTTTTCGTTGAAAAAAATAAGCAAAAAGCGAGTTTGAAAGCAGCAATTTTGTGTTGTACCGCTATCTTTATTGGCAGTGTAATAATCCCAGAACAGAATAAAGTAATTTTCCATTACCTTGAAGGTGGTCGTTACGTGGTTTTGGCAACCATTCTTCTGTTGGAATTTTCAACATTCATCACTGTCTTGTTGGCATTTAAAGCTTTACTCGCGAAAAATGAAGATCCGGATGTAGCACTTCAGAAACCCATAGAGAGAGTCTTCGGACGCTCAGTTTTTTCTAACTTACTTCAATTCGAAAGTCGTATGTGGGCTTTTGCTTTCTTTTCGTCGCATATAAAAAGTAGAGCCTATAACGGAACTCAGCATTTCTACTACGACAAAAAAGACGGTGCTCAAAGTAATCTTCTCGGCTTTATAGCATTAATGATTATGGAACTTCCGCTTATGCATCTAGTGCTCCATTTTACCTGGTCTAGTTCTGCAGCAAATGTTGTAACCGGACTTACGTTATTCGGATTAGTGTTTTTCTTTGCTGAGTATAAAGCGGTAGCTAAGCGCCCAATTTCGATTGATAGAAACAAAATAATAGTTCGTTATGGGCTATATCCATCACTTCATATTCCCGTATCTAACATAGATAAAATCGAGGCTCACTCAAGGTTTGTAGGGCGTGCTTCTGGTGTCAAACGTTTCAACTATTCCGGCGTACCGAATGTAGGCATAAAACTGTATGCACCAATTAATGGTAAGCATACGATATATTTGGGCGTTGACTCGCCAGAAGTGTTTATAAGCAGTGTCAAGCAGATACAAGGTGCTAAATAACATCAATAATATCTTGTTACTTAATGAATAAGGTCTGAAAGAGGTTGTGAGTTATACTACTGAGGCTTTTAAATCTAGACCCCAACCCGAAATTAAATTACTTAATATGCAAAAGGCCTTAGGAACCGCTTCGGTTGCTTTATTGATGTTAAATATTGCGTTCAAAGACATTATGTTGTTCTAGAAGAATTTACTTTTTTGCCCAAGAAAAAATAAAAAACAACGCCAAAGGAAGGCCAATGAAGAAGCATTTAGTATCGTTTTTGATCTTATCAATCCCTTTTATTTGTTTTTCTAAAGAATTATCCAGCGAATTTAAGAATAACTTAATTTACCTAAAACCTAAGCTCGCGGACGGAACTACCCTGACATTTTTTACTGATACTGGTGGTGGTTGGAATGCGATCTCACGGGAGCTTAGCGAAAAATATGGTTGGGAGATAAGTCAAAAAGAATCTGAAAATGGGGTTATTGAGGTTACCGATATGCCTCCGTTTGATCCAGAAGCGTCAATTCCCTTGGCGGGATTGAATAATTGGTGGGCTGGAAAATTACAAGTAGTACCATCCGAAGAATTTAGCTCGACCACGAAAAGCGACGGAACGCTAGGCGGACGGTGGCATGCTGAAAAAATAATAGATTTTAATTACTCTGAGAAAAAAATAGAAGTGCTAGATGAAACTCCTACATCAACTGAGTTTTCGACGGTTCCTTTGGGATTTCAAAAGGGCATGGATGGAAGCTATACAATGGCTTTTCCAAGTATCGACATCTCAGTTAATGACACAAGGATTCCGATGTTATTAGATTCAGGTGCTTCGGCATGGCCATCGACAGAAGCGATGGAAAAAGGAGGGCTAAAAGGTGGTCAGGTTGCGACTTCTTTCATTGTCGCTTCAATATTCGATGAATGGGTTAAGTCTCACCCGGAATGGTTAGTGATTGAGGATGCCTGTGATTTTTCTCATCAACCCATGATTCGTATTCCGTATATAAAAATTGGCAATAAAACCGTTGGCCCAGTTTGGTTCACAAGAAGACCAGACAGCAGTTTCCACCAATTTATGTCTTCGATGATGGATAGGCGCATTGATGGCGCACTAGGAGGTTCAGCGCTTCAGTACTTAAGACTCATAGTTGATTACCCCAACGAGCAAGCGTTGATAGCTGACGAAATTTGATAACAACGAGATAATTAAGCCAAGATGTCTAATTTAATAACCCCTATGTTTATGCACATTTTTCTTTGTGCATTGCTCTACGTATTTCTCACGCTAGCTCGCGCGCCTTCGGTATGGGGAGTAGGGAAAAACAAAGATGGTTCAAACCCGTTTGCTGATATACAGCCTAAAGTAAGTGCGAATCTGAGCAATCAGTTTGAATGGCCGTTATTTTTTCACGCTGTTTGCGCCTTGCTAATTACCTTAGGTGAGCCAATTAGCAATTCACAAGTCTCCCTTGCGTGGGTATTTGTTATTGGCAGGGTGCTGCATAGTCTTGTACAAATATTTACAGACAATATTAGATTGCGTGGTTTGGTGTTTACTATCAACTTCGTTGCCGTTCTTGCAATGTGGTTGTTGCTTTTTATAGAACAGGTTTTAGTTTAAAGAGCGTAAAGGTTATGGAAGAAGTATTTGAACCGCTGGGCCGCTTTATACTTCGAGTAATAAAGTGGACTATCATAGACGCTTTTATGGAATTCGTTTTGAAGGGCACGGGCCATGTGGTGATTAAATTGCTAACCTTCGGCAAGTACCCAAGAGCAGGTCGTGATGAGGGAAGGACCGTTGCTGTTGGTTTTCTAAGCTTTGTGGTGGTTTTTGTCTGTCTTGCGATGATTGCTTAGTATTGAAAAAGGATATCTGCGATGAAATTAGAAAAGTGGGCGAGCATAAGAGAAAAAGGAAAGCAGCGCTTCGTTCTAGTTTATGGCGTTTTAGGCTGGGGAGTCTCTACCGGTTTATTATGGTCATTACTTATGGCGTTTATCGAGCCTTCCGAAAATGTCTGGGGGAAACTCGCCATTGCGATGATCATCTTTCCCATTGCGGGGCTCGCTTTTGGTCACTTAACGTGGAATAAATCTGAAAAAGCTTTTGCAAAAGAAACGACGAAAGCTGTATAGAATGGCTAGAACATGTCTTGTAATAACCAATGAAGGGAAGCCGCTGTTGTTAAGTATCAAAAAATTACTGGTTGTTTCATTAACTTTGCTTGTAGTTAGTTGCGCCAATATACCTATTGCAACAATGCTTGAGTTTCGCTCATTTGATGAGGAGAAATTTGTTGAACTTGACCCCAATCATTTACTTACGAAGATTCACTTAGACAAGCCTGCCGAAATAAAGCCAGAAAGCACCTGGCTTACTTTGGGTGTTAGCTCCTCAGAGCAAGAAAGAAGTTTTAAGTATAATCTTGAGGTTATTTCAGAAAAAACACTGCCGGCCGAGTCAGGATGGCTGAGTAAAACGCCAGCGCGAACTGAGTATATTTTAGGGTTAAGTGCCGACGCAATAAAAGAATTCACTGAACTTCAAGAGTTCATGGATTCTGCATCGCCAACGGGCTTTGATCTTCACGTTAATACTGGGTTTAAAGAGGCGGCAAATGACATGACAAGCATCACAATGTCTATCTTTTTAAAGCTTTACGCTGATGAAGACTATTTTACGCTAATCGATAGAGCGGAACTAGATATCGAGAAAGGAAGCGAGTAACTTCTATTAGGCTGGCTTTTTACCCATAACAAAGTAAAGTAATAATCTTCAGCTCTTCAAGCTTATTTAGAGAAGTACATGGAAGTATCTAAAGCCAGTATTCAAAAAGCAGTAGCTAACAATATCATCTCCGAGCAACAGGGCATTGCTCTGTACAATTTCTTTCAAGAAGAAAATCAGCATACTCCCTCTTTTACCTTCACCCATATTCTGTACTACTTAGGTGGCCTTATTGCAATTGGCGCCATGACTCTATTTATGAATTTAGGCTGGGAGCAATTTGGTGGTGCCGGCATCGTGTTTATCTCTATGCTTTATGCTGGCGTGGGCTCAAAGCTTGCCAATTCCTTTGCGCGTAAGCATTTAATAATACCAGCAGGGATCTGTGCCACGTTCGTAGTTTGTTTAACGCCAATTGCTATCTACGGTGCGGAGCAATGGCTAGGGCTATGGCCCGACGACAATACGGTTTTTCGCCAGTTTCACCACCGCATTAAATGGCTATGGTTATATATGGAACTTGGAACGCTAGTAACTGGACTTGTCGTAGCATGGCGATATAAATACCCGTTCTTAATAATGCCGATTGCGGTAACGCTCTGGTATATCAGTATGGACGCTGTGATGCTCGTTATTGACCATGAGGACTTATGGAACAGCTACACGTGGCAATTCCGAGCACTTGTGTCGATGTACTTTGGCGCGTTGATGACGCTATTGGCGTTCTGGGTGGACATCAGAGCACGAAACACAGCAGATTACGCGTTTTGGCTTTATCTTTTCGGTGTTTTAGCGTTTTGGGGCGGCCTTACCAGCCAAGATTCAGACAGCGAACTGTCTAAATTTGTCTATTTCTGTATAAACCTTGCCATGATTGGCGCTGGTGCTCTGTTGGTTCGACGTGTCTTTGTCATATTTGGTGCTTTGGGATGCTGTTTATATTTAGGTCATCTTGCTTCTACCGTTTTTGAAGATAGTTGGCTTTTCCCTGTAGCGCTATCAGCGATCGGTTTAGGCGTCGTATATTCGGGAATTTGGTGGCAAAAGAATGAGGCTCGCATAACAAAGAGTGCGCAAGCGATACTGCCGAAAGCGCTACAGGAACTATTAGCTAATAAAGCTTAGTTCACCTAGGCAGTAAATAAACCAGTAACTAACTCAATACAGATAACAATTAACAAAAGATAACGCTTACGCAGTAGTAAGGGGAAAGAGGTAAATGGAGATGTCGGAAAATAACGTAGAATTTAAGGAGCCTGGTCGCCTCACTACGTGGATAAAGTATTTATTGTACGTACAGGTGGCTTTAGCGCTTATAGCCATTGGTTCCAACTTAATGGAGTATCAACTTCTAACAGATTTTCAAAATGGCGTTTATTTCAATCAAGAAATGGCCGTTGCAGACGCTGAGTCCAATGACAAAAGGCAGCAGATAATTGCTTTTTCGTATTTGGCGGTGTTTATCATTTCCGGCATCTTAATTCTTAAATGGATTTATCAGTCAAACCAAAATGCGCGTTATTTAGGCGCTAAAGATATGACGTTTACACCTGCTTGGTCGATAGGTTTCTATTTCATTCCTATTGTGTCGTTATGGAAACCTTATCAAGCGATGAAAGAGATTTGGCAAGCCAGCCAAAACCCTAACAATTGGCAGTTAGAAAAAGCAGGCCCTATTTTAGGCATATGGTGGTTTTTCTGGATCGCCAACAGTGTGGTTGGACAGGTCGTTTTTCGTATGTCCAGAAGGGCACAAGAAATCTCCGAAATAATGAATGTTAATCTGGTTTCGCAGGTTTCTGAGGTCCTATCCATTCCACTAGCCATAGTTACTTGGTTATTGATTAACAACATCTCTAACATGCAAAAAGCACAGATTGAAGGTGACGTGGAAAAAGCAGAAACTGCAGAAGATTCAGATTTACAACCCGCAAAATAGTAGTATCCATTTCGCTTGTTGCTCTGCCACAAAGGTAGAGCAACTGTCTTTATAAGACTAAAGTCTTACTCTATATGTAAACGTTAAGTAAAAATTAAGTTGCGCGACAGTGTCGTTATACTTAAGTATAACAAAAGGTCAGGATAACGCTGGCTTACGTACACATCTTCGTTTCTATACCTTTGATTTAATACAATAATGGGAGCCATACACCCCCAGTAATAAAGCGGCATAGAAACGCGCACAATACATGTAGGGGAAAAATGTATGTCAACTTCAGGAACGGGGGCGCTTGCTTTCTTACGCAAAGAAAACATTGTCGCACCAGATGGCTATAACCGCTGGCGGGTTCCGCCAGCATCTATCGCAATCCACCTTTGTATCGGGTCTGTTTATGCGTGGTCAGTTTTCAACACGCCGCTAACTCGAGACTTGGGCGTTGTTGCGTCTTCTGCTAACGATTGGAGTTTATCTTCGGTTGTTTGGATCTTCTCAGTGGCTATTGTTTGCCTTGGTTTAGCTGCCGCATTTGCGGGTAAATGGCTAGAGAAAGTAGGGCCTCGTTTTGTAGGCGTGGTTGCGGCTTTCTTGTGGGGCGGTGGTTTTATTGTTGGTTCGATAGGTATCTCTACCCATCAACTTTGGCTGCTGTACTTGGGCTACGGCGTACTCGGCGGCTTCGGGCTTGGGCTCGGTTATGTATCACCGGTCTCAACACTCATACGGTGGTTTCCCGATCGACGAGGTATGGCGACAGGCCTCGCAATTATGGGTTTTGGTGGAGGTGCAATGATAGGCGCTCCGCTTATTAGTGCACTGCTTGAAACCTTTCAAAGAGCGCCAGAATACTTAGGTGCAGAAAACATGGTTGCGCTGGTTACCGAAGAAGGGCGTCGTTTTGCAGAGACGGCAGCAGGAAAAGTAGAAGTGGTTATTGCCTCTGCAAATCAAGCGGCCTCGTTCGGTGGCGAAGCCGGTGTTTATGTCGTTGGTACGGGCGAAACTGGTGCGGCATCGACTTTCCTTACCCTTGGTATCGCTTATTTTATTGTAATGATGTTTGCGTCTTTCCAGTATCGCGTACCGAAAGAGGGGTGGAAACCAGAAGGTTGGCAGCCTAAACCTGAAGCATCATCGAAAGGAATGGTATCGAAAAATCACGTCCATATTGATCAAGCCCTTAAAACACCTCAATTTTGGTTGCTTTGGATAGTATTATGTTTCAATGTCACCGCGGGTATTGGCGTTATTGGTGTAGCCAAGACCATGATCAATGAGATCTTTGGAAACTTAGCCATTGTTACCGCAGGTTTTGCGGGTACCTATGTATTGATGATCTCGGTATTTAACATGGTAGGGCGTTTCTTCTGGGCTTCTACGTCTGACTACATTGGCAGAAAGAATACCTACCACTGCTTTTTCGTAATAGGTACGCTGCTTTACTTGTCTATCCCATTCTGGGCTGGAATGGGGAACACCACCGCGTTAATTGGGTTCTACATTGCAACAATGATAATTTTCACAATGTATGGCGGTGGCTTTGCAACTATTCCTGCATACTTGGCAGATTTGTTTGGTACCTTACATGTAGGCGGCATTCACGGCCGATTGCTAACAGCATGGTCTACTGCCGGCGTATTAGGGCCATTCGCTATTACTTATTTGCGCAATATGTCAGTAGAGAATGCAATTGCCGATTTAGCGGCAAAAGTCGACCCTGCCGCGTTTGCAAGTAAGTTCGGTGCGCCAATGACTGACTTGCAAAAATTGGTAGAAGCAAAAACGGTAACGGTTGCACGCTTGCTGGAAATTGCGCCAGCCGGAACGGTAGACCCAACCTCTACGCTCTACAATACCACTATGTATGCAATGGCTGGCTTATTGGTATTGGCATTTATTGCTAACTTACTTGTAAAACCTGTACGAGAGAAGCATCACGTAGAGAACACGCACCCCGAACTGGAGCCCGCGCGAGCAAGCTAATTTACCAATCGAGAATACCCGCTTTATAGCGGGTATTTTTTTGCAAAGGTGTTTTAAAATACTCTTTATTGATTAAGTTGGAACGTTCTGGCTTACTAGTGCGCTATTTTCTCATGAGTTGTCAGCTATGCTATTTAAGAAAAATCCTCTTGCCTCCATTGTTGTTTCCCTATGCTGTGCGTTTAGCCTCAATGTTAGTGCAAATGCGCCCTATGAATTAATGGGGGTGACAACAAAAACGGGGCAGAAAACGTCATATCTTGCTAAAGAAAACAACATAACTTTGCCAGTGACGGTTGTTAACGGAAAAAGTGACGGTCCTGTATTGTTGCTTACCGCTGGTATTCATGGCGATGAGTTTCCATCTATGTATGCGTTGCAGCAACTACAGCAAAGCATTGATCCTAAAGAGATGAGCGGTGTGTTGGTTGTGTTGCACTTGGCAAACTTAGATGGGTTTCACGCAAATAGAATCGCGTTGAACCCTAAAGATGAGAAAAACCTAAATCGGGAATTCCCAGGGAGCGTTGATGGCACACCAACAGAACAGATTGCGGAGCTGCTAACCAGAGAGTTTATTGGCAAAACAGATTTTTTGATCGACATGCATTCTGGTAGCGCAAACCAAACGTTGCTGAATCATGTGTATTCTCCTTTTGTGGGCGACGAAGAACTTGATGCGTTAACATTTGAATTTGCCAAAGCCACGGGCATGCAGCATATCGTTATGTATGGCGACCGCCCAAGAGATCCCAACAATTCAATTTCATACCCTAACACAGCGATGACGAGAGGAAAGCCGGGACTGACGACTGAAATTGGGCATTTGGCACAGACAGATGAAGAATCAATAGCAGAAGCGCTAGATGTGGCTAAAAACGCCATGTATTTTTTGAAAATGCTGCCAGAGACGCCAAAGCAGCACCCCGAGCCAGTTATCTATGAAACAATCAAATATCCAAAGAGCTCAAAAAACGGGTTCTTCAAAGCTTCTGTGGTGATAGGCGATAAAGTAAAGACAGGACAGGATGTAGGTGCGGTCACGGACTATTTTGGAAATCTCGTTGAAACCATTAAATCGCCCGTTGATGGCACGGCTATGATGGTTAATCAAATGCCAGCCATCAAAGACGGACAGTCTGTTATGGCTATTGGTGTTGAAGTTTCTGAATAACTAAGCTGGTGGCGTAGTTACAGTGGTGATCTAATTAACCTACTCAAACAAATAAATGTTAAAGTTATTTCACGAAATTGTGATTAGGGAATGATATGGACTTTCTTTTTAATGTATTGATTTGGGTGGGCGTTGTTATTTTTGCCATATTTTTTATTGGATTTATGGCCGCTGCTAAACTGAATAAACGCCAAGAAGAAAACCGCGCCAATCAGACGTCTGCAGAGCCTACTCGTGAAGGCGAAAAGCCGAGTAACCAAAATAAAAGTTAACCTTTCGTTCATTGTAAAACGTCAACGTTAAATAAAAACGTTCACATTTATTCACCCCTTTATATCAGTTCCCCCGTTTAGTGAAAAAAGGGGGAACATTATGCAAACAACAATTTTACCAAACGCCAACCCAAAGCACTTAACACACCAAAGTGTACTACCGTTTGAAAAAGCGCCTTTCGCTAAACGTGCTTTAAACGCGGCCACAATTGCTATTGCTGGATGTACCGTTACGGCAGGACTTTTCGTATTAATGGCAGAGCTCATTAAGCAAGACAAAGTAAACATAAGCGAAGCCCCACCGGTGTTCTTTGAGCCGATCATTTACCAACCTGAAGACGAACGAACCATCACTAAAAAACCAATGGTGCCAATTGAGCAGGTAATTAAAACGCCACCTCAAAAAGTTATTGAGATTGACCCTGAGCCCAATGAAGGCCCAGGAGGCTTTGAGATAAAAACGCACATACCTAATACTGCGTTAGATTTGTCGATTAACCTAAATAGTGCGCAAGGTGATATGCAAGCCACACCCCAATTTAGGGTAGACCCCACTTATCCACCTGAGGCCAGTCGCGACGGTATTGAAGGCTGGGTAAAGCTAGGGTTTACGATAAGTGCTAGTGGCTCAGTGTCTGATATTACAGTACTAGATTCAGAGCCCAAGCGCGTGTTCGATAGAGCTGCGCGCAGAGCGCTTAAAAAATGGAAGTACAAACCCAAGCTGAATGGCGGTAAACCTGTTAGTCAATCAGGTATGGTTGTAGTATTAGATTTCAAATTAGAACAATAAGGACTGCCTATGAGTATAGGCGCAAGCTTGCAAAGCCTGTTTCAAGGCAAGCGCGAAAAAGTGCTGGGAGTCAGCGAAAGGCTAATGCTGCGGTACAGCGCAAAAGGTGATGAAGCATCGTTAGCCGCGCTGTTTGACTTACACAGCCATAAGCTATTTTATTTTTTGAAGGTGTTAAGTGATAGCACTGTTGCAGAAGATTTGTGTCAGCGCACTTGGATTAAAGTTATCGAAAATCGTCACTTATTTAAAAGTGGCGATAATTTTCAGGCTTGGCTGTTCACTATTGGTAGGCGAACGCTTATTGATGAATTCAGAAAAAACGCCAAGCTTGAATATAACAACGAGGCAGTTGAATCGTTTTCGTTAAGTGAGTTACTTAAAAATGCACAGTCTTCGGTAGAGGATGACGTAGCAAAAGGGATAGAAAAAGACGTGTTTAAGGCATGTATTCAGCAGTTACCCTACAAACAGAAAGAGGCGCTTTCGCTACAGTTTGAAGGTTTTTCATTAGCGGAAATCGCCACTATTTGCAGTGCTGAAAAAGAAACGATTAAAACCCGGATACGTTATGCCAAAGACAGCCTTAAAACCATGCTGGAGAAACTGTAATCATGTCTACATCAGATAAAGAGCTACAAGATGCGTTTAAACGCAGCCAGCAGGTACAAAAGCAAAATGATGGAATGAGCGAAAAGGCTAATGCTCGAATTCGTGAAAGGGTTCTCGCGTACAACAAGGCAATAGAAAGTGATAGTGGAATAAAACGCGTATTTGCTGCTACGGCTGCTAATATTCGAGCGTACTTCGCTTCTTCAACCCTACGTTTCACGGCTGTGGCATTTGCTATTGTCGCAATGTTGGGCGTATACAATATAGGAACATTTCAACGTAACCATTCGTCGCCATTACAGACGGCAGCACACCGTGTAGACATTGTTCAATATCACGGATTCGAAGGAGAAGATAAGCTTCTAGCTGGTAAAGCCGGAACTGATTATAAAGCGCGATTTAATGCCTATACTCAACAATATATTGAAAGCAATTTAGTCGCTAGAGCAGTTACGTTAGAGCCAGCCACGCTTACAGCGCAAAATGGGTATTGGCTCTTGGTGAGCTGCCAAAATCAGCAAGTTGTGGTTTCTGAAAACCTTATCGCATCATTAAATATTAACGGTCGCATAGAAGGGGATATCGATATTGGCACGCATGTGGCGCTCGCCTTTGATGCGCAAGGAAGAATACTTTCAATTAAACAGTCGAGTAAGCCGTTGATGTGCTGATTTATATGGCGTTTAGCTGGATGCGTTCGTAAACGAGGTAAGGGCGGTGAAACTCGCTCGAGCCTCGATTACGAACAGTATTTTAGGAATGACTTATTTGTCTAGATCGTGCGCCCTAAAGGCACTTGGAAGTAACTCACCAATGGTGGTTTCGAATGTCTCGCCGTTTTGACTTACCATGGTTACGGGAGTTTCATCCGGGGCGAACTCAGCAATTTTCTGTCTGCATCCACCGCACGGAAAGCAAAACTCGTCGTTCGGGCTCGCAATAACGATATGCGAAATACGTTTGTGTCCCTGTGTGACCATATTGCCAATAGCTGTGGCTTCAGCGCATTGTCCTAATGGAAAAGCAGCACTTTCTACATTACAACCAGAGAAGGTTTCGCCGCTTGGAGTAAGCACCGCAGCACCAACTTTGAAGTTGGAATAAGGTGAGTGTGAGTTTTTCTGTGCGTCAAAAGCAAGTTGTGATAGTTGTTCTAAATTATTTTTCTTCATAGCTACCTGTGTTAACCACCCAATACACTTTACTTTTATCATCAAATGCGAGAAGGTTGGCGGCATTAGCGCCGCAACAAGCGTATACTTAATACTCAGGCGGTTTTTTCTTTTTTTATAGAATGCTTTTTTACCATGTGCAGAAACGTTAGTC
>Ga0213837_1001398_pt1 | contig 13241 bp, 11 predicted proteins | sample SWPATP12_FD_160572 | JGI IMG/M metagenome (GOLD analysis project Ga0213837, IMG submission 160572) | Coastal seawater microbial communities from Marineland, Florida, United States - SWPA TP1 #2 | ecosystem: Environmental > Aquatic > Marine > Coastal | place: USA: Florida | collected 2016-08-06
GCACGGCGATGTTCCACGCGCTCGGCGACGCCGTCGACCCGATCTCGATGCGCACGGTCGCGTCGAACATCTTCACGCAGCCCGAGATCGCTACGGTCGGCTGGTCGCAGCGCGAGATCGAGGAGGGCATCGCGCAGGGCGAGGTGTACCGCATCGACCTCGCGACGAACGCGCGCGCCAAGATGATGGGCGTCGAGGACGGCTTCGTGAAGCTCTTCGCCCGCACCGGCTCCGGCACGGTGATCGGCGGCGTCATCGTGGCGCCGAAGGCCTCGGAGCTCATCTTCCCGGTCACGATGGCGCTCGAGCACCGGCTCACGGTCGACCAGCTCGCGCGCGTCTTCCCGGTCTTCCCGTCGCTCACCGGCTCGATCTCCGACGCCGCGAGGGCGATGCACCGCGTCGAGCCCTGACCGGCGGACGCGTTCCGGTCGGGATGTCGAATGCCGGCGGCCCCGTGCGTCTCCCATGCGAGACTGCCGACACGCGCAGTCCGTGACGGAGAGGACGCGGCCATGGCCGACCAGTACATGTTCATGATCGTCGAGCCCGACTGGGACTCGGATGCCTACGGCGACCAGCCGGGGCAGATCGCCGTCGAGTTCCCCGAGTTCGAGGTGTTCGAGCGCCGGGTCGAGGAGCTCGGCGCGCGCATCGTCGGCGGCAACGCCCTGCAGCACCGCAAGCACGGCGGCACGGTGCGCCCGGGAGGCGAGGGCCGCGAGCTCGAGGACGCGGTGTGGACCGACGGCGCGAGCATCGAGAGCGACGAGGTCATCACAGGCTTCTACCTGATCGAGGCCGACGACGTCGAGATCGCGAAGCAGCTCGCCGTGATGGTGCCGACCGGCGGCCACATCGAGTGGCGGCGGGTCTTCGACTTCGGCTGAGCCCGCTCCGGCGGAGCCCGCTCCGCCGGAGGCCGGCGCCGCCGCGTGCCACGATGGGCGCGTGCGCCCGGCTGACGATGCCTTCACGGCCGCATGGCCGAGCGTCGTGCGGCAGCTGGCGGCGCACGCCCGGTCGATCGACGAGGGCGAGGAGCTCGCGGCGGAGGCGTTCGCCCGCGCCGTCGCGCACCCCGACGAGATCGACGACCTCGTCGCCTGGTGCACGACGGTCGGGCGGCGCCTGCACCTCGATCGGGTGCGCCGGGGCGCCGTGCGCGACCGCGCCCTGCCCGACGTCGCGCGGCAGGCCGAGGCGCGGGTGCCCGGCGAGACGGGCGTCGACGATCGGCTCGCGCTGCTGCACGTCGCGTGCGATCCGGCGATCGGCTTCGGCAGCCGGCTCGTGCTGGCGCTGCGGCTCGTCTGCGGGCTCGACACGGCCCGGATCGCGTGGCACCTCGGCATCGACCCTCGCGCGGCATCCGCTCGGCTCACGCGCGCGAAGCGCGGGCTCGCGGAGGCGGCGGGCGCGTTCCGCGTGCCCGATCGCACCGAGCGGCGGGCCCGGCTGCCGGCGGTGCTCGAGTGCGTCGCCGCCGTCCATGCCGTCGGCCAGCGCGACGCCCTGCAGCCCGACACCCCGGCGGACGACCTGGGCCGCAGCGCGCTGACGCTCGCGACCGCCGCGTCGCTCGACCAGCCGGACGACGCGGAGGCGCGGGCGCTCGTCGCGGTCGTGCTGCTCGCGCTCGCGCGCAGGCCCGGCCGCTTCGACGACGAGGGCGTCGCGCTGCCGCTCGACGAGGTCGACCGCACGCGCTGGGACCGGCGGCTCGCGCTCGCCGGCCTCGAGCGCGCGGCCGCCACGGCGGGGACCGGCGGGCGCTTCGCGCTCGAGGCGTCGATCGCCGCGCTGCACGTCGCGGCGCCGACGGCGGCAGCGACCGACTGGACGACGATCGTCGGTCTCCACGAGCGGCTCCTCGCGCTGCGGCCCTCGCCAGCGGCACGGGTCGCGGCAGCGGTCGCGCGCGGCAGGCTCGCGCTGCGCGACGGCGGTGACGTCGACGAGGTCGCGGCGGCGCTCGCCGGGCTCGAGCACGAGGGCGCCGAGGCGTCGCGCCGCGACGCGTCGCTCGCGCTCGCCGACCTCGCGTGGCAGCGGGGCGAGCGCGCCGAGGCCGCCGTGCGCTACGCGGCGCTCGCGGACGCCCTGCCGGCGCCGCTCGCGGCCTTCGCGCGCCGTCGTGCGGCGCTGGTCGAAGCCGGGCTGGCCTGCCCCGCGCTGTCCTAGCCCGCGTCGGGCGTGATCGCGACGAGCAGGTGGCCGGACGGCACCGTCTTGCCGACCGGCGCGTCGATCGCGCTGATGACGCCGTCGATGGGGGAGGAGAGCGGCTGCTCCATCTTCATCGCCTCGAGCACCACGAGCAGGTCGCCCGCCACGACGCGGTCGCCCGCGGCGACGGCGGCCTTCACGACGGTCGCCTGCATCGGCGAGACGATCGAGCCGGAGCCTGCGCCGCCGGCGAGCGCGGCGCGCGTGCGGCGGGGCGCGGGGCCCTTCGCGTCCTTCGTGTCGGAGAACAGCTGCTTCGGCATCGAGACCGCGATGCGCTTGCCGTCGGCCTCGACGACCACCGTGCGCCGCGGCTCGGGCCCGCCGAGCTCGCCCGGCTCGCCGCCCCACGCCGGGATGTCGTTCTCGAACTCGGTCTCGATCCACGAGGTGTAGATCGAGAAGGCCGCGCCGTCGGCGGGCGCGAACGCGGGGTGGCCGACGATGCGGCGGTGGAAGGGCAGCACGGTCGGCAGCCCCTCGACCTCGAACTCGGCGAGCGCGCGTCGCGAGCGCTCGAGCGCCTCGGCGCGGTCCCGGCCGGTGACGATGAGCTTCGCGAGCATCGAGTCGAAGTTGCCGCCGATCACGTCACCGGCCACGACACCCGAGTCGATGCGGATGCCGGGGCCGGTCGGGGCGCGGAAGATGCGCACCGGGCCGGGCTGGGGCATGAAGCCGCTGCCGGCATCCTCGCCGTTGATGCGGAACTCGATCGAGTGCCCGCGCACCTCCGGGTCGTCGTAGCCGAGCGCCTCGCCCTCGGCGATGCGGAACTGCTCGCGCACGAGGTCGATGCCCGTGACCTCCTCGGAGACCGGGTGCTCGACCTGCAGGCGGGTGTTCACCTCGAGGAACGAGATGGTGCCGTCGGCGCCGATGAGGAACTCGCAGGTGCCGGCGCCCACGTACGACGCGGCGCGCAGGATCTCCTTCGATGCGCGGCGCAGCTCCGCATCCTGCTCGGCCGAGATGAACGGCGCGGGCGCCTCCTCGACGAGCTTCTGGTGGCGGCGCTGCAGCGAGCAGTCGCGGGTCGAGACGACGACGACGCTGCCGTGCGCGTCGGCGAGGCACTGCGTCTCGACGTGCCGCGGCTTGTCGAGGTACTTCTCGACGAAGCACTCGCCGCGGCCGAACGCGGCCACGGCCTCGCGGGTCGCGGAGTCGAACTGCTGCGCGACCTCCTCGCGCGTGCGGGCGACCTTCAGGCCGCGACCGCCGCCGCCGAAGGCCGCCTTGATCGCGACCGGCAGGCCGTGCTGGTCGACGAACTCGAGCACCTCGTCGGCGCCCGAGACCGGGTTGATCGTGCCCGGCGCGAGCGGGGCGCCGACCGACTCCGCGATGCGGCGCGCCGAGACCTTGTCGCCCAGCTGCTCGATCGCGGTCGGGCTCGGGCCGATCCAGATGAGGCCAGCGTCGATGCACGCGCGGGCGAAGTCGGCGTTCTCCGCGAGGAAGCCGTAGCCGGGGTGCACGGCGTCCGCGCCGGAGCGGCGCGCGACCGAGAGGATCTTGTCGATCACCAGGTAGCTCTCGGCGCTCGTCGAGCCCGTCAGCGAGTAGGCCTCATCGGCGAGGTGCACGTGCTGCGCATCGCGGTCGGGCTCGGCGTAGACCGCGACCGAGCCGATCCCCGCGTCGCGCGCGGCGCGGATGATGCGGACGGCGATCTCGCCGCGGTTGGCGATGAGGACCTTGGTGATGCGGGGCATGGTCACTCAGCCTAGGCGGCGATGCATGACGGATGCGTGCACACCGCACACAGGAATGCCCGGTTCGCTTGCGGTTTCCCACAGCCGCGGGCCGATCGAGGTCGCTCCCTGTGCGCGGCGGGACGCCGCACCTAGCATGGACCCGTGGACCCCGTGGTGCTCGCGCTCGTCGCCGAGTGGTGGTGGATCGCACCGGCCGGCGCGGGTGCGGGCGCGCTCGGCGTCGTCGGCGTGCGGCGCGGCAGGCCCGCCGGCCGCCGGCTCGAGCTGCTCGCGGCCGTGCACGACGCGCGGCGGGCGCAGGATGCCGTCACCCGCTCGCGCGCGGACCTCAAAGTGGCGCGCGCCGAGCTGCTGCGCACGCAGGCCGAGCAGGCCGCCGCGCGCGTCGGGCTCGGCGCGGTGCTCGAGGCCAAGCGGCGCGTGCAGGCGGCCGAGCGCGGGGTGAAGGTCGCGGTCGCGGAGCTCAAGGCGAGGCGCGCGTCGGTGCAGGCGGCGCGCGCGACCCTGCCCGCGAGCCGTGCACCGCTCGAGGCCATGCCGCTCGCGCGGCTGCGCGCCGAGCACGACCGCCTCACGGCGCGCTGGATCGCCTACGAGACGGACCCCGCGATGGCGATCGACTACCCGGCGATGAGCGATGCATCGTCGCCGGCGCTGCAGGAGTTCCTGCGCGAGCAGCGGCTCGCGCTCGAGCTGCGGCCCGCGAGCGTCGACGCCCGCATGGCACCCGGCGACTTCGCGACCTACCGCGACGCGGTGCGGCGCGCGACGCACGCGTTCGAGGCGGCCGAGCACGCGGCGCGGCGCGGCTCCGGCGACTGGCAGCCGAGCATCGGGGACCGCACCGACTGGGCGACGCTCGCCCAGGAGCTGCTCGGCAGAGCGCAGCACGAGATCGCGCGCTCCGCCGAGGCCTGGCAACGCGGTGACCGAGGCCGCAGGCGCCACCCGGAGGCGTGATCCGGCGACACGCCGCGTCCTGTACCCCTGGTGAGTGAGCACTCACTCAACTAGCATCGTCGCGTGACCCCGATCCCACGCCTCAGCGGCGACGACCGCCGCGCGCAGATCATCGAGGCGGTGACGCCCGCCGTGCTCGAGCACGGGCTCGCGATCACGACGCGCCAGCTCGCCGACGCGGCAGGCGTCGCGGAGGGCACACTCTTCAAGGCGTTCGGCGACAAGGAGTCGCTGCTGCTCGCGCTCGCCGAGCATCACCTCTCGATCGACGAGTCCGGCGAGGCCGGCGTGCTCGGCCTCGACTCGCTCGAGGAGGTCGTCACGTGGACCCTGCGCGTGCTCGTCGACCGGATGGGCTTCATCTTCCGGCTCATCATGGTGCTCGGGCCGATCGGGCAGCGCGCGGCCGGCGCGGCGCGGGCCGACTTCGAGGCGTCGAAGCACCGGCTGGCGGAGCGCTTCGTGCCCTTCCGCGACGACCTGCGCGTGCCGCCGGTGGTGGCGGCGGAGGTGGTGCGCACGCTCGCGTGGGCTGCCGCCTCGAACTGGGGCGAGCAGGACGCCGTGTCATCGGTCGATGACATCCTGCAGGTGCTCCTGCACGGCATCGCCCGCACCGATGCCGGGCCGGCCGATCCCGCCGGTCATCCCTCCGCCGCCGTCGCGGCATCCGCTCCCGAGGCCCAGAAGGTCTGACCATGCTCTGGAAGCTCATCGTCCGCTACGTGAAGCCCTCGTGGCCCGCGCTCCTCCTCGTCGTGCTGTTCCAGTTCGCGCAGTCGGTGCTGTCGCTCATGCTGCCCACGATCAACGCTGACATCATCGACGAGGGCGTGCTGCGGGGCGACACCGACACCATCTGGCGGCTCGGCTTCCTCATGCTCGGGCTGAGCCTCGGGCAGGTGGCCGCCAACATCCTGGCGATCCTCTTCGGCGCGCGCCTCGCGATGCGCGCCGGCCGCGACCTGCGCGCCGACATCTTCGGCAAGGTCGGCGACTTCAGCGAGCAGGACGTGCAGCGCTTCGGCGCCGCGAGCCTCATCACCCGCAACACGAACGACGTGCAGCAGGTGCAGATGCTCATCCTCATGTCGTGCACGATGCTGCTGTCGGCGCCGATGCTCGCGATCGGCGGCGTCATCATGGCGGTGCGCGCCGACGCGACGCTGTCGTGGCTCATCGCCGTCGCCGTGCCGCTCATGCTGCTCGTGCTCGGCTTCCTGGTGTCGCGGCTCGTGCCGATCTTCCGGCAGCTGCAGGAGCGCATCGACCGCATCAACAAGGTGCTGCGCGAGCAGCTCACCGGCATCCGCGTCATCCGCGCCTTCGTGCAGGAGCGGCGCGAGCGGGAGCGGTTCGCGGTCGCGAACGACGGCGTCACCGACGCGATGCTGCGCACCGGCAACCTGTTCGTGCTGATGTTCCCGATCATCATGCTCATCGTCGAGGTCTCGAGCGTCTCGGTGCTGTGGTTCGGCGCCGGCCTCGTCGACTCGGGCGAGCTCGAGATCGGCACGATGATGGCCTTCCTGCAGTACCTCATGCAGATCCTCATGGGCGTGCTCATGGCGACCTTCATGACGATCATGATCCCGAGGGCCGCGGTCTCCGCGAAGCGCATCGGCGAGGTGCTCGACACGGAGCCGTCGATCTCGCGCGTCGCGGTGGGCGACCGGATGCCGACGCCCGGCACGATCGAGCTGCGCGACGTGCACTTCCACTACCCGGGCGCCGACACCCCGGTGCTCGACGGGGTCTCGCTGCAGGCCGCGCCCGGCGAGACGGTCGCGATCATCGGCTCGACCGGCTCGGGCAAGACGACGCTCGTCAACCTCATCCCGCGGCTCTTCGACGCCACGGGCGGGCAGGTGCTCGTCGGCGGCGCCGACGTGAAGGACGTCGACGCCGAGACGCTCTGGCGCGGCATCGCGATCGTGCCGCAGCGGCCCTACCTCTTCGCCGGCACCGTCGCGTCGAACCTCCGCTACGGCAACGAGGACGCGACCGACGAGCAGCTCTGGCGCGCGCTCGAGATCGCGCAGGCCGCTGGCTTCGTGCAGCAGATGGACCGGCAGCTCGAGTCGCGCATCTCGCAGGGCGGCACGAACGTCTCCGGCGGGCAGCGGCAGCGCCTCTCGATCGCGCGGGCGCTCGTCGCCGAGCCCGACGTGCTCGTCTTCGACGACTCGTTCTCGGCGCTCGACCTCACGACGGATGCGCGGCTGCGGGCGGCGCTCCGCGAGGCCGTCGGCTCGACCACGCAGATCGTGGTCGCCCAGCGCGTGTCGACGATCGTCGACGCCGACCGCATCGTGGTGCTCGAGGCCGGCCGGGTGGTCGGCACGGGCACGCACGAGGAGCTGCTCGAGCGCAGCGACACCTACCGCGAGATCGTCGAATCGCAGATGGCAGTGGAGGCCTGAGATGGCACGCGAGAAGCTGACGAGGGAGCAGCGCCTCGAGGGGCGCAGGGCGCGCTCGGCGAAGCCCGAGCCCGAGCTCACCGAGGAGGAGCGGATCGAGGCCGAGCAGGCCGAGGCCGCTCGCCTCGGCGCCGGGGACTGGGAGCCGCCGCCCGGCAAGGCCAAGTCGTTCGGCGCATCCGCCAAGCGGCTGCTCGGCCTCATGCACCCCTACCGCTGGCTGCTCGCGCTCGTCTTCGCGCTCGGCGCGATCGGCGTCGTGCTCGTCGTGCTCGGGCCGAAGATCCTCGGCCAGGCGACGAACATCATCGTGCAGGGGCTCGTGCAGCGGAACCTGCCGGCCGGCGCGAGCCAGGAGCAGGTCGTCGCGGGCCTGCGCCAGAGCGGCCAGGACGAGTTCGCCACCATGATCGAGCGCATGGAGGGGCTGAACCCCGGCCAGGGCATCGACTTCGACGCCCTCGGCGGCATCCTGCTCGTCGTGCTCGCGATCTACCTCGTGGGCGCCGTCTTCCAGTGGCTGCAGGGCTACGTCGTCAACCGCGTCGTGCAGCGCACGGTGCAGGGGCTGCGCCGCGACGTCGAGGAGAAGATCCACCGGCTGCCGCTGTCGTACTACGACCGCACGCAGCGGGGCGAGCTGCTCTCGCGCGTCACGAACGACCTCGACAACGTCGGCCAGACGCTCTCGCAGACGATGTCGCAGATCGTCACCGGCCTGCTCACCGTCGTCGGCGTGCTCGTGATGATGCTGACGATCAACGTCTGGCTCGCCCTCGTCGCGCTCATCGCGGTGCCGCTCACGGGCGTCATCCTGGGCGCCGTCATGGGCCCGGCGCAGGGGCTCTTCAAGGAGCAGTGGCGCCGCACCGGCCGCGTCAACGCGATCGTCGAGGAGGCCTTCACGGGCCACGCCCTCGTCAAGGTCTTCGGACGCGAGGAGGCCGTGCGCGCGCGCTTCGCGACCGAGAACGACGGGGTCTACCAGGCGTCGTTCAAGGCGCAGTTCCTCTCCGGCCTCGTCTTCCCGCTCATGACCTTCGTCGGCAACATCGGCTACGTCCTCGTCGCCGTCGCCGGCGGCCTCTTCGTGGCTGCGGGGCAGATCCTGGTCGGCGACGTGCAGGCCTTCATCCAGTACTCGCAGCAGTTCTCGCAGAACCTCGGCCAGATCGGCCAGACCGTGACGATGGTGCAGTCGGGCGTCGCGAGCGCCGAGCGCGTCTTCGAGCTGCTCGACGCCGACGAGGAGGAGTCCGACGCGGACGGCACGACGGCCGCGGCGAGCTCGGGCCGCGTCACCTTCGAGCACGTGCGCTTCGCGTACTCACCCGAGAAGCCGCTCATCGACGACCTCTCGCTCGAGGTGGAGCCCGGGCAGACCGTCGCGATCGTCGGCCCGACCGGCGCGGGCAAGACGACGCTCGTGAACCTGCTCATGCGCTTCTACGAGATCGACGGCGGGCGCATCACGCTCGACGGCGTCGACACCGCGACGATGACCCGGGATGCGCTGCGGTCGCAGACCGGCATGGTGCTGCAGGACACCTGGCTCTTCGGCGGCACGATCCGCGAGAACATCGCCTACGGCCGCCCGGACGCGACCGAGGCGGAGATCCTCGAGGCGGCGCAGGCGACCTACGTCGACCGGTTCGTGCACGCGCTGCCCGACGGCTACGACACCGTGATCGATGAGGACGCGTCCAACCTGTCCGCGGGCGAGAAGCAGCTCGTCACGATCGCGCGGGCGTTCCTCGCCCAGCCGAGCGTGCTCATCCTCGACGAGGCGACGTCGTCGGTCGACACCCGCACCGAGCTGCTGCTGCAGCACGCGATGGCGGCGCTCCGCACCGATCGCACGTCGTTCGTGATCGCCCACCGGCTCTCGACCATCCGCGACGCCGACCTCATCCTCGTGATGGAGCAGGGCCGCATCGTCGAGCAGGGCTCGCACGAGCAGCTCGTCGCCGAGCGCGGCGCCTACTGGCGGCTGCTCAACGCGCAGTTCGAGCAGGCGGCGGTCGACATGGAGCTCGACGCGTCGCTCGCCGACCGCACCGGGTCGGTCGCGACGCAGCAGACGACGTAGCCCCGGGCTCAGGCGGGGAGCGTGCTCCAGTACTGGTAGTCGTGCACCGCGACGCCCGCGAACCGCGGGTCGCCGGCGAGCTGCGCGGCGACCGCGGCGAGCTCCCGCTCGAGCACGGCGCGGCCGTCGTCGGCGAACGTCTCGCGCGGCTCGGGCACGGGGAACGTGTCGACGCCGATCCGGTAGGGCTTCCTGGCCTCGGCGATGAGCCGTCGGGCGCTCGCGCTGCGCGCGAGGATGTCGGTCGCGCGGTCGCGGTACGCCATGAGCCCGACCGCGTCCGCGCGGCGGATGATCGCCGCGAAGGCGGCCGGATGCACGTCGGCGAGCCAGGGGGAGAGGTCGACCTCGACCGGGAGCGCCGTGCGCGCAGCGACGTCCTTGACCGTGCGCTCGAGCCCGGCGAGCAGCTCCTGCTCGCGGCCCGGCCAGTCGCGCCGGGTCCACGGCTCGATGTCGAGGTGCACGCCGTCGAACAGCCAGGCGGCGGTCGCGCGCTGCATCCAGGTGATGGCATCCGTGCCGGTGGTCCAGGAGGGGTCGCCGCCGAGCGCCGACACCCGCACGCCCTTGCCGCGCAGCGCCGCCACGCACTGGTGGGTCGCGGCGGTCGGCCCGCCCCACGGCACGCTGACGAACGCCTCGGTGACGCGCTGCTGCGCGGCGAAGGCCGCGACGGCCGCGGGGTCGGGCGGGGCGGCCTCGTGCACCCAGACCCACATCGCTCGTGCGCTGCTCGCCATCGTCATCCCTCCGTCGTCGTCAGTGCCGGCCATGCGACGCCGAGCTCGCGCGCGAGCCGGCGGACGGCCGGGATGCTCATGCCGATCACCGTCGACGGGTCGCCGTCGATGCGGTCGATGAAGGCGGCGCCGCGACCGTCGATCGTGAAGGCGCCCGCCACCTCGAGCGGCTCGCCGGTGGCGACGTACGCGTCGATCTCGGCGTCGTCGATGTCGGGCGAGAAGTCGAGGTGGGTCGCGGTCGCGACGCCCGCGGAGTCGTCGATCCTGCCGTGCCGCACCCGCAGCATCCAGTGGCCGGAGTGCAGCGTCGCCGACCTGCCGCGCTGCGAGAGCCAGCGCTCGCGCGCCCGCTCGGGGGTGTGAGGCTTGCCGAGCATCGCGCCGTCGAGCTCGAGCGACGAGTCGCCGCCGAGCACGAGGCCGTCGAACGCGGTGAGCGGGTCCTGGTCGAGCAGCGCCTCGGCCTTCGCGCGGGCGAGCAGCAGCACGTAGTCGTGCGGCGTCAGCGGCCCGTGGTCGGCCTCGTGCGCCGCGACGAGCAGCTCCTCGTCCAAGTCGGTCGGTGCGACGACGGGCTCGATGCCCGCCTGGCGCAGCAGCGCGAGCCGGGCGGGCGATGCGGAGGCGAGGATGAGCTGCACGCGACGATCCTCGCATCGCGCGCTCCGGTTCCCTCCCAGGCGGCAGGGCTCGTCGACGACCGCGGCTCGCACCTGCTGCGGCTGCGGGCCGCCGGTGCCACGGACCTTATCGCCTACAACGACGCGGTCTCCGGCTCGCGCTCCGCCGCGCTCACCACGCAGGCGCAGCAGGCGGTGCGGCAGGGTGGGCAGTACGTCACCATCGAGATCGGCGCGAACGACGCCTGCACCCGCACGGTCGCCGAGACGACGCCGACGACGACCTTCAAGGCCAACGTGGCGGCCGCGCTCGCCGCGCTCGGCACGAGCGCTGCTGCGCCGCAGATCTTCGTCGCGAGCATCCCGAGCCTGCAGCGACTCTACGAGGTCAACCGCGCGAGCAGCAGCGCTCGGTTCACGTGGAGCCGATCGCGAGCTGCCGCTTCGACGGCGGTGCCGTCGCGGCGCACGCCTTCGCCAGGACCGACATCTCGACGCGCGACTACTTCCACCCCTCGGTCGCGGGGCAGGCGAGGCTGTCGAGCATCACGTGGCCGACCACGCAGTGGGCGTCGCCCTGACGCGGCTTCCCTGGCGCGTGCAGCCCGCCCGCGCCTAGCGTCGGAGCATGCACGCGATCCCCGGCCCTGCCCGTCCCTCGAAGCTGTCTGTGATCGGAGCGGGCGGCGTCGGCGTCGCCATCGCCTACGCGTCGCTCATCCGTGGCTCGGCAGACGTCGTGGCGCTGCACGACCTGAACGCCGCCAAGGTCGAGGCGGAGGTGCTCGACCTGGCGCACGGCACGCAGTTCCTGGCGTCGAAGCGCGTCGAGGGAGGCGCCGACCCCCGCGTGATGGAGGGCAGCGACGTCGTCATCATCACCGCCGGCGCCAAGCAGCAGCCCGGCGAGCCGCGGCTGGCGCTCACGGCGCGCAACGCGGACATCCTCAAGTCGGTGCTGCCAGGCATCCGGGAGCATGCTCCCGACGCGATCGTCGTGCTGGTGACGAACCCGTGCGACGTGCTGACGGTCGTGGCCCAGCGGGAGGGCGGGCTCGATCCCGCTCGAGTGCTCTCCTCGGGCACCGTGCTGGACTCCTCGCGGTTGCGGTGGAGGCTGTCGGAGCTCGTGCAGGTGGACCCCCGCAGCGTGCACGCGCTCATGATCGGCGAGCACGGCGACAGCGAGTTCCCGCTCTGGTCTCGCGCCAAGATCGGGCCGATGCTCGTGCGGGAGTGGATGGAGGACGACCGGGTGCGGTTCACGAGCGCCGACCTCGACCGGATCGCCGACGAGGTCGTGCACGCCGCCTACCGGATCATCGAGGGCAAGGGTGCCACCTCGAGCGCCATCGGCGTCTCGAGCGCCCGCATCGTCGAGGCGATCCTGCGCGACGAGCGCGCCGTGCTGCCCGTCTCGAGCATCCTCACCGGCCAGCACGGGCTCTCGGGCCTCGCGCTGTCGCTGCCCACGATCGTCGGGCGCGGCGGCATCGAGCGCGTGCTCGAGGTGCCGATGGAGGAGCACGAGCTCGCGCGGCTGCACGCCTCAGCCGAGGCGATCGCGGCCTCCCTGCGCTCCGTCATGGGGTAGCGGCCCCGTCGCCTCGACCTGGATGCGGGGGGTCGATGGGAGGATGGACGCATGTCCGCACCCCACGCGCCCCGAGGCCAGGTCGAGCCCGGCCAGATCGTCGAGCTCACGATCGACAACGTCGCCCACGGCGGCCGCTTCGTCGGCCGGCACGAGGGGCGCGTCGTGTTCGTCCCCGACACGATCCCCGGCGAGACCGTGCGCGCGCAGGTCGTCGAGGTGAAGAAGTCGTTCGCGACCGCTGTCGCGCTCGGCGTCGTCGAGGCGAGCCCCGACCGGGTGCCGCACGTGTGGGCCGAGGCATCCATCGACCGTGCGCCGCTCGAGCGCGCCGGTGGGGCCGAGTTCGGCCACATCGCCCTGCCGCGGCAGCGGCAGCTCAAGCAGCGGGTCATCGAGGACGCGCTCGAGCGCACCGGCGGCATGCAGCGCGAGGTGCCGGTCGCCGCGGCGCCCGGCGACGACGCGCGCGGCGGCCTCGCGTGGCGCACGCGCGTGCGCCTGCACGTCGACGACCGCGGTCGCCAGGGGCCGTTCGCGCCGCGCAGCCACGAGGTCGTGCCGGTGACGAGCCTGCCGCTCGCGACCGAGGGCATCCAGCGCTCGGCGCAGCTCGACCAGCGGCTGCCGCGCGTCACGGCCGTCGACTACGTCGAGTGGAGCGAGGGCGAGGTCGACGTCATCGCGATGGAGGGCGAGCCGGAGCGCGGCCGCACCGACACGATCGTCGAGACGGTCGGCGGGCGCGAGTTCCAGCTCGACCGCTCGGGGTTCTGGCAGGTGCACCGCGAGGCGCCCGCCGTGCTCACGGATGCCGTGCGTCGCGCGATCGACACGGACCGCGTCGACGCGGGCGGGT
>Ga0213837_1001403_pt1 | contig 13204 bp, 10 predicted proteins | sample SWPATP12_FD_160572 | JGI IMG/M metagenome (GOLD analysis project Ga0213837, IMG submission 160572) | Coastal seawater microbial communities from Marineland, Florida, United States - SWPA TP1 #2 | ecosystem: Environmental > Aquatic > Marine > Coastal | place: USA: Florida | collected 2016-08-06
GCGTGTGCCATTGTGGCGTTAACGACCTCAAGGTTTTACGGCTTGCTTGCAGGGGTAGCCGGAGCACTGAGCTTTAATTATTTTTTCACCGAGCCTTTGCACTCATTTCAAATTGCAGAAGTTGAAGACAGCATAAATTTTGTCGTTTTCATCATTGTAGCCATCCTCATTAGCGAGCTTGCTGTCTACGTCAATTCTCAACAACATGCACTACAGGTTGTTAAAACACAATCTAGTGTCCTTCGATCTGTGTCCCACGATTTGCGTACGCCGCTCTCTACCATTATCGGTTCTGTTGAAACCTATATGACATATCAAGACAAGCTTGATGACATTGAGAGACAGGCACTGTTAAAAGGGGTTCACGATGAAGGTAAACGCCTTTATGTTTACGTTGAGAACCTGCTTCAAGCCACACGAATTGAGCATAACGCGTTAGCGCTAAATTTAACCCATGTAAACCTGACTGCCTTTTTAGCTAACCTTGAAAGTCGTATTAACAGTGGTCGACTAAAAGTGATCAACAACAGTGACAGTCGCGGTATAACTGTGTCTGAATCACTGTTTGAACAAGCTTTATTTAACGTAATTGATAATGCCCTTAAATTCAGCGATGACAGTGTATTGCTGATGGTTAGCCACTCTGATGGAGAGTTTAAGTTTCAAATAGCCGATAAAGGCGAAGGGATCAGCGATGAACAGCTACAAGCGCCAATACAGCTTTTTCAAACCAGTCGTCGCAGCGATAGTGGAAAAGGCGGCATTGGCTTAGGACTAAGCGTAGCAGCAGGCATAGTTCACGCCCATAGTGGTGCTATCAAGCTGTCGAATACCACACCAGGCCTTCTCGTCAGTATTACAATTCCAAAAAGGGATTAGCGCAATGAGCCACACCATTCTACTTGTTGAAGATGATGCGAATATTCGTCAGATGCTGAGCATTGCGCTAGGTGCAGAAGGCTACCTTTGTGTTGAAGCTGCTTCGGTTCGAGAAGCTTTGTCATTGTTTAATCAGCACCGTCCTGACCTTGTCATACTCGATTTAGGGTTACCTGATGGTGAGGGGAGTGAAGTACTTAAACGCATAAGAGAATCTAGTCGCCTGCCAGTGCTCGTGTTGTCTGCAAGAGATCAGGAGTTAGACAAGGTCGACCTGTTGTCCCGGGGGGCCAATGATTATGTTAGCAAGCCTTTTGGGATCAGAGAGCTTGTCACCCGGGTGAAAGTACTGCTTAGAGACTTCAATCCTGTGGTTGAGCCCACAACGCCCACACGACAGATTGGCAAGATAGCATTGGATATTACCGAGCGACGGCTGCTCGTTGAAGGCGAAGTTATCGCGCTCGCCCCAAAAGAAGTTCAGCTTCTTGACGAGCTTACAAAACAGCCTGGGGCGTTTGTTAGTCAGCAAGAATTGTTAAGAAGAATATGGGGTCTGCATCACAGTGAAGATACCCACTACATCCGCGTTCTTGTAAGACAGCTAAGAAAGAAGATAGATCCGTTCGAGAAAGATTTAATAGAGACAATGCCTAAACAAGGCTACCGAATAGCGGTTGATAAACCGGAGGCTAATTAATGTCGCACTTTAGTGTAATTGGGCTTGGCAAGTTTGGCTTAACGGCCAGTTTAGAGTTAATTCATATGGGACACACCGTTACAGGAATTGACCAAAGTGAAAAGCTGGTTGAACAGTATGCAGGTGAGTTTACACAGTGCGTTGTGTGTGATGCCAGTGATGAGCGTGCACTCAAGGAATTAAACTTGTGTCAGAGCGAAGCCGTGCTTGTTGCTATTGGCGAGGATATGCAAGCTAGCTTACTGTGTACGTTGGCACTAAAAAACTTGGGCGTAGCCAATATTTGGGTGAAAGCTAATAGCTCTGCTCACCACGCTATTTTATCCAAGCTGGGTGTGTCGAAAATTATTCATCCTGAAGAAGAGATGGGAGCAAGGGTGGCGCAAGCGCTTAACTACCCAATGGTGAATGACTACTTGGGTATAGGGCACGGCGTTTATATCGTTGATGTCATTTTGTCTGATCACTTTTCTTCACAGCGCTTAAAAGACGTGCTGTCCGTCGGTAAGGGGCAAGTCTCTTGTTTGTTAGTTAAGCGAGGTCACCAGCTACATCATAATCCATCGTTAGACTTTGAAGTTACTTCGAAAGATACCGTTATCCTCTGCGGCCATAGAGAGAACCTTGTTAAAATAGCGCCTAGGCTAGCACAATGAACAGATGGGATCCTAGCTACAGACCGATAGAGCGCTCGCCTAAAGGTATTAATAAAATTCAGGTAGGGCCGCCTCTTATTCTCTCTCTAAGCTTTGTGGCGGTGATTTTCTTAGGCACCGTTATCCTAAAATTACCAATGATGACTCATGAGCCCATCTCGTGGATCCAAAGCCTATTTACTTCCACATCGGCGGTGACAGTAACGGGTCTTGTGGTAGTCGATACCGGATCTGTTTTTACAACTGCTGGACAAGCGGTGATTGCGGTTTTAATTCAGCTGGGGGGCCTAGGGCTGATGACGTTTGCCATCGTCACGCTCATTGCCTTAGGAAGTAAAATCAGTTTCTTGCAGCAATCGGCAGTGAAGGAGGCGTTTAATCAAACAGATTTATCAACGCTTGTGTCTACAGCAAAGTCGGTACTGATTTTTGCCTTCTTCGTTGAGTTAGCGGGTTTTTGTATTCTGTCGGCCTACTGGATGCAGGAAAAAGGAGTAAGTGAAGCGTTATTTCACGCGTTTTTTTACACCATCTCTGCATTCAACAACGCAGGATTTGCATTAAGTGGGGATAGTCTTTCCGCCTATGTGGGAGACCCGATTATCAACATCACTATTTCTGCATTATTTATTATTGGTGGTCTCGGGTTCTCCGTTTGGATAGAGCTTCATAAAAAGCGCAGATGGCAACGCATCTCTGTGTATGCCAAGACAATGATATTGGGTACGCTAATTGTCAATGTAACCGCCTTTTTGCTTATCTTTGTTATTGAAAGTGATAATCCTGCAACCTTGGCGAACCTCGATACTCAAAGCGCATTATGGGCATCATGGTTTCAAGCCGTTACTCCAAGAACAGCCGGCTTTAATACGCTGGATATAGCATCGTTAGAAGATCCAACGACAGCATTAATGTTGTTGTTAATGTTTATCGGCGGGGGCTCAATGAGTACCGCAAGCGGTATAAAACTGATGACTTTCATCGTTTTGATCATTGCCGCATACAACTATATTCAGCGGGGAGCTGCACCACGACTCTTTGGCAGAACAATTTCAAATGACACTATCAGCAAAGCGCTAGCGCTTACGATGATTTCCATAGGTATTACGTGGATAGCTATTTTTCTTTTATTAATGTCAGAAAAAGCTGACTTTTTGGATATCGTGTTCGAAGCGGTTTCTGCTCTTGGGACCGTGGGTCTTTCCAGAGGGTTAACTGGCGAACTGTCAAACAGTGGTGAGTGGATCATTATCTTACTGATGTACGCGGGTAGATTAGGGCCTTTGACATTGGCTTATTTTATTGCCAGCCCTCGAATAAGCCGCATTAAATACCCAGAAGCTAAACTAGCAATTGGTTAACCTGCAAAAATAGCGGCTCGTTCATCTTCACTTAAAATACCGACGAAGATGGTTTCTCTTCTTAAGTTGGCTGTACGCTCGTCGTCAGCCAAAAGAAGCGCCTTAAATACGTCTGGTTGATGGCGAGCCTCAATTATTCCTTTCCAAAGAAGGTAGCTTCCATAGCGCATCATTTTGTTGTGATAACGGGTTTCTAATGTTTTTTCGACTTCTTCGAATAGCTCTGGTTGCAACATCAGTTTGTCGGCAATGGCATTATGTATTTTTTTGATACGTTCGTTTACGTCACTTTGACGTTGCTTTCTGGGTCTTGCTAACATAAATCTTAGTGTGGTTAGAGTTTACTCATTTTGCCATTAGGGGACGCTGAGTCCCCGTGTGATTGCTAGTCGTCATTTAATAGCGGTTCTACAACAGACTCTAAGCCGTTTAGCTTAATTTCATACATTAAAGCGAGCTGTTCACCAAGCTTGTTTTCTGGAAAGCCTTGCTTGTGAAACCAGACCAAATAGGGTTCAGGTAAATGAAATAGGCGTCTTCCAGCGTATTTGCCAAAGGGCATCACTTGGTTAATAGCGGCTTTAATAAGCGTTGGGTCCATTTACTGATTACCTTTTGTCTTGGGATTTTCGTTGAGGTCTTCATCTTCACGTTGTTGTGCTTGCCATAGTGCTGCGTATTCACCACCTTGCTCAAGCAAATAAGTGTGTGTCCCTTCCTCTACAATGGTACCGTTTTTAAGTACAAGGATCTTGTCGGCATCAACAATTGTGGACAGTCTATGGGCGATGACTAAGCTGGTGTGTCCTTTAGCAGCGTCGCGAAGGGCCGCTAATATCGCACGTTCTGACGTGCTGTCTAACGAGCTGGTGGCTTCATCAAAAATCATGATTGGCGCGCCTTTAAGTAAGGCCCTTGCGATAGAAACGCGCTGCTTTTCGCCACCAGAAAGTTTTAGGCCTCGCTCACCTACCGTTGTGTCTAGCTTTTCAGGTAGGCTTTCTACAAATGCTTCAAGATGCGCGAGTTTGATAACTTGCTTAATGTCTTCATCGCTGGCGTCAGGGTTACCGTAGCGAATATTCTCTAGCAAGGTAGTGTTAAACAGCACCGTATCCTGAGGGACAATGCCGATATGTGAACGCAGACTTTGTTGCGTAACCGATGCGATGTCTTTTCCATTTATCGTGATGTCGCCCTGTTGAGGCTCATAAAACCGAAAGAGTAGTTTCATCAGCGTTGATTTTCCTGCGCCGCTTTCACCCACTACCGCTACTTTTGAGCCTGGCGGTACATCAAAGCTTAAGCCGTTAAGTATTTGTCGATTCTCAGTGTATGCAAAATGCACATTGTTAAATCGCAGTGCAGGGTTCGCACAGGTTAATTCTGTAGCGTCGTGGGCATCTTTTATGGCCGGCGTTTGGGCGAGAAGGTCAAACAACTTATCGATATTCGCAAGGCTCCCTCGAATTTCACGGTACACAAACCCCAAGAAATTTAAGGGCATAAAAATTTGCATGGTGAAGGCGTTTATCAATACAAAGTCACCTATGGTCATTTCGCCATTCATGACGCCAAAGGCGGCGTTTGCCATCATAGATGTCATGGCGATAGCGATAATGGCAGCTTGACCGCCATTCAATGCAAATAGCGACAAGCGGTTTTTTCTTCGTGCCTTTTCCCATGCAGCTAAATCCGTGTCGTAGCGATTGGCTTCAAAGGATTCGTTGTTAAAATATTTAACGGTTTCAAAATTTAGCAGGCTGTCTACCGCCCGGGAATTGGTGGTCGAGTCTGCCTCATTCATCTGAGTAACAAAGCGAGTACGCCAATCCGTGGCTTTCATCGAAAAGCCAATGTAAGCCACCACGCTAACTACAATAATTAACGCGAAAGATACGCCAAACTGAAACAAGAGTAAGCCTACAACAAGAGTGATCTCTAACAGGGTAGGAACAATATTAAACACCATAAAACGCATGAGGAAGCTTACGCCGTTGGTACCGCGCTCTATATCTCGTGACAATCCGCCTGTGCGTCGATTTAAATGAAAGCCCAAGTCTAAGTTGTGCAAATGTTTAAAGACTTTTAGGCCAAGGCGGCGCATGGCACGCTCTGTAACCCGACCAAATAGCGTGTCTCGTACTTCGCCGAGCAAAACATTCAGTAAACGCAGTGTTCCGTAGGCAACGATAAGGCTGATAGGTACCGCTAATGCAAGCGTGGTTAGGTCGCCATTTAAGCTATCGACAGTGTATTTCAATACATAGGGTAGGCCGATACTGGCAAGTTTTGCTGCTACTAGGCACAGTAGAGCAAGAAATACACGGTGCTTGAACTCTAGGAGATAAGGCCAAAGCTGTGAGAGAACGTGCCATTTAACAGGTTCGTCGACATTGGTAGGAAAACGGTTTTTTCTCATTTTATAGTGTGCTTTATTATTGTGTTTACAGTGTTAGGAACGCGCTGATTCAAAAAATAGCTTTTCGTAAACGTTGTAATAGATATTGAGCTAACCTGCTCGTGTAGGGCGATTTTCGCTTTTTGAAGTACGTTTTGAAATAGGCTAGAGATTAAAATGGTCTTAATTATAGCGATGAATGTGTTTAATTTTGGTTTCACCGCGCGTACACTAGAGGTAGTTTAATTTAGTTACCTTGTTATTTACTCAATGTTTTACTGGCTTATGTTAGATTGAGAAAGCCGTGAATTGAATGACTAAGCAGCACAGGATTAAGGAGTTAGTTTGTTAGAAGATAGTTTCGGTAGACAGTTTCATTATTTACGTTTGTCAGTGACCGAAGCGTGCAACTTTCGTTGTCAGTACTGTTTGCCAGACGGATATGAAGGCCCGACGAGCGATCAGTTTATGACGCTAAACGAAATTGATACCTTGCTCAAAGCGTTCGCTAAGCTAGGTACGTCGAAAGTGCGCCTAACAGGCGGCGAACCAACGCTGCGAAGAGACTTTCTTGATATTTTACAGCTAACAAGTAATACGCCTGGTATCGAACGTGTAGCGATGACAACACATGGAGCGCGAATGGAAAAGTTTGCGCATCAGTGGAAAGAAGCAGGGTTACACCAAGTAAATGTAAGTATTGACAGTTTAGATCCCCGTCAGTTTGCCGCTATAACAGGACAAGACAAGCTTAAAGCTGTACTTCGAGGGTTAGACGCAGCGATTGATGCCGGCTTAGACGTGAAAGTGAACTCTGTCTTACTCAACGATTTTTCAGATAGCCGTCTTCATAGGTTTCTTGCTTGGCTAAAAGATATGCCAGTAACGCTCCGGTTTATAGAGCTAATGGAGACAGGCAACTTAAATCAGTTTTTCAATAAGCAACATCAAAGTGGTACGCCGCTAAAAAGTACGTTGTTAGACATGGGCTGGCAGCCTTTGTTGCGTAGAAAAGATGCGGGGCCAGCGCAAGAGTTTTACCACCCTGACTATGCCGGTAAAATTGGCTTAATCATGCCTTACAGCAAAGATTTTTGTAAAACTTGTAATCGACTACGTGTTTCTGCCCCAGGAAAGCTTCACCTATGCTTGTTTAGTGAAAATGGGATAGACATGAGACATCTTCTTGCCACTGGAAATGTGGATGAAGTGGTCGCTTTTTTACAAGATGTGCTGGGTCAAAAACACGAAACACACTATTTGCATGAAGGTAAAACAGGGGCAACCAAGCACCTTGCCATGCTGGGAGGCTAGTTAATTGGCTCTACGTTAAAGGAAAATGTAGGGCAAAATAAATACATCGAATAAGTTTGGTTTGTTGTAAAAATGAGCTATATTCAGCGGTGTAAGTATATTAAAAATAATAACGATAAAGGAAGTATATGCATATCAAGGACAGTGCGCGTCTCTCCTACCACTATATAACCGATAAAGACGCCGATTTTTTATGGGTGCTCGACCAAGACGAGCTCGTCATGAAGTATATCAATGGTGGTAAAAAATCCTCTAAAGAAGACATTCGCGATATTTTTGTTCCTCGCTTCCAAGCTTATTCCAACCCTGCTTTGGGGTGGGGGCTCTGGCGCGTGGAAACGCTAGTCGAAAAGGAAAGCATTGGTTGGATTTTAGTTCGTCCCTTTGGCTTTTTCACACAACACCCCGAAAGTGACAATATGGAACTAGGGTGGCGTTTTAAGCGCCATACGTGGGGGCAAGGCTATGCAACAGAAGCCGCACAAGCTGTGAAAGAAGCGCTGTATGATATAGGTGTTGAAAAATTCTCTGCTATTGCTAACCCGCAAAATAGTGCGTCTATCAATATTATGAAAAAGCTAGGAATGACGTTTAGTCACGAGCTCGAGTATAAAGACAAACTCTATCATGAGACAGTAGTCGTCTATTCTAATTAAGTATGCGGATTGGTATAAGAAGGGCGAGGGGAATGACTGACGTTATCATTCGCTCTTTAGAATGCTTTTCACGTTCTCGTAGCGAGAATACTGGTCTTCTGACAAAGCTGCCGACTCGAGTGTTTCTCTACATTTTTTGATGGCCGAAAGGGTGTCGGGAAGCATAGGCGCGTTAGCTTTTCGGGCCCTTACTATTGCTTGAAGGTAGTTAAGCGCAATAGAGGGATTTTTAGGCATGACGCGGAACGCTTGAGCAAATGTTGTGTAAGACTGCTCTAAATTACCCCGTTTATACTGTGCAACGGCGGTGTTGTTAAGTATTTTAGGGCTTAGCGTAATCGCTTCTTTTTCTTCTTTCTCTTGTTTTAAATAGGTGGCCATGAGGTTTAATTCATCGTTCTCCTCATCCTGCCTTGAGGAAATGGCGTCTAAAATCGCAAGGGACTCTTTCTTCATTCCTACTTCATGAAGGGCTTTGGCTCTATCAAGCAAGGCTTCTGTGGAGTGGTGTTGGGCATGATCTGTGTGAAAATCTGACAACAGCATTTGTGCTTTCACTGTGTCGTCTTTCAAATAATGAAGACGCGCGTCAATCACCGTCAGCTCATCGTTTAAGGCTGCTTTCGGGTGAGCCTTTTTCAACTGTCGCAAATACTCATTAGTTTGTTTAACTATGCTGTTTACGTGTTCGGGCTCAGATGTCATAGCAAAATCAACACCCGCTCTTGCGGCAGTTAAATAAATATCTGGCTTGTCATGGATAGAGTCTTTCGCGTAGCGGACCACCTTTTTAGCGCTGTTAAACTGACTTTCGTAATCATGAGTGATCCGCGCCAAATTTATCGCTAACTTATGTCTAGCAATGTTTTGAGGTGAGATATTGCACGCCAGCGATGTACACTCCAGCGCTTCGTCAAAAGCTGACTGCTTAATTTGCAGTTTGGCGAGTAAGTCATAGGCCTCAAGCGCAGAGTCAGGTCGCATTGCTAACTGGATAACTTCTCTTTCGGCATCGTCCAATTCATTGAGTGCCAACAGACTCTTCGCGATCCCCATTTTTGCCCAACTAAAATCTTGAACGTTAATTATCGATTCAAAGAAGGCTACGGCTTCTTGAAACCTTTCTGTGATAATCAACAAATCGCCTTTAATCTTCATCGCTAGCGGAAAGTGTTCGGCTTGCTCAGGCTGCAATAGAAAGAACTCAACCTCGGCCAGGGCTTTTTCGTAGTCCTTTTTATCCATGAATGAATAGATATTCTTTAGCGCTTTTTTCCTTGATAAAACCCTGGAAAGTCGCCTGTCTAACTCGTTAACCGAAAAGGGCTTAGCGATAAATTCATCCGGCTGTAACTCTATGATGGCGTGTACGACTTCTGCTGAGGTATCTGCACTGGTGAAGATGAATGCGCTTGTGAGGGGTAGTGATTGAGTTTCGTTTAGTTGCTCAAGTAAAAAATAACCGCCTTGTTCAGAGCGCAAATTATAAGAGCAGATAATGGCGTCATAATCATGTTCTTGCAGTGCCGAAAGGGCATGAGAGGGCCTATCAACATAGTTCATGTTCTTGAAACCTAACTGCTCAAGTGCGTAGTGCATATGGCTTTTCGCCAGCACCTGGTCTTCAGCAATTAACAACTTAGTATTTCTAGCTAAGTGTAGTTTCATCAATTAGTAGCCTCTGAAACATGAGAACCCTTATTTTTCTTACCATATCACGGTAAGTACACCTTAAGTATAGTTCTTTATGGAGACTATCGCATAATGGAAGCTGCTCGTAGCTGAATTTCAGTACTGGTTATTGATAATGATTGCTGGATTTGGTGTAGGAGTAGCCAAAATGCTTTAACGTGACAACGACTAAGACAGAGTTAGATTGTTGTGTTTCTGAAGATTGAGATATATTGAGAGGGATGGTGGACGCTACTGGGCTTGAACCAGTGACCCTCGCCTTGTAAGGGCGATGCTCTCCCAACTGAGCTAAGCGTCCGTATTTTTGATTTCACTATTTAACCACGGTGAGGAAGTGGTGGACGCTACTGGGCTTGAACCAGTGACCCTCGCCTTGTAAGGGCGATGCTCTCCCAACTGAGCTAAGCGTCCGTATTTTTGATTTCACTGTTTAACCACGGTGAGGAAGTGGTGGACGCTACTGGGCTTGAACCAGTGACCCTCGCCTTGTAAGGGCGATGCTCTCCCAACTGAGCTAAGCGTCCATATTTTTTGATTTCACTGTTTAACCACGGTGAAGAAGTGGTGGACGCTACTGGGCTTGAACCAGTGACCCTCGCCTTGTAAGGGCGATGCTCTCCCAACTGAGCTAAGCGTCCATATTTCTTTAAAGCTTGCCTAAGCAAGTGGGGCGGTATTATAGAGTCGGTTCCGTTAGTGTCAACAATAAAATTAAAGAAAAATGACTGTGTGCCCGAATTTTAGACACTCTGGCTGCATCTTAACTAAATTGATGAAAAGAACAGCGTTTTTAATCGCATTCTGAATTCATTGATAAACAAAAACTGCAGCGTGGGTTTACACGAAAAAGCTGGAGCTTGGGTGGACAGACACTCGCTTCTTACTAAGAGTTGAAATAGAGGTTGGCTGGAATTGAAGTGGACAGTCACTTATTTACCACAAACATATAATTAAATTGGCCTCGCACAATGGGGCCTCGCACAATGGACACACATTCATTTTTTAAAAGAAGAAGTGGCAAACAAGGGCAAAGTGGACACCCACTTATTTTTTCGTAGCTTAACGCTAGTAAACCTAACCAAATAAAAGTGGCGCTTACTTTATTCTTGAAATATCAATTGAATTACCAAGTGGACAGTCACTTAAAAAACACGCAACGAAAAAACAAAGGAGAGAAGGAGAAAGGACAGACACTCACGTAAACCTGATAAAGTGCGTGCAGAATCTTTTTATTTAAAGTACCTGGTCTTTTCGGACACCCACTTACTTTTTGAAGCTATTATCGGTTCTGTCACTCTCTGATCGTTGGACTTTTTTGAGTGTGTGTCCACTTCAGTAAGAAATGAATTTTGAAAAAGTGGGCTTCAACAATAAGTGTCTGTCCACTTTATAGCTCACTTTCTTCGTACCATCTAAACTACTTCAAGGGATTTCTTTTTCCTTCTATTCTTATCTTACTTTTGAAGTCGCGCTTACACTGGTAGAATGCGCCCAACTTTAGAAATACATTAACAATAGAGAGTGACCATGTCGGTTGTTACACGATTTGCACCCAGCCCAACAGGCTATCTTCACGTTGGCGGCGCACGAACTGCGCTTTATTCTTGGCTTCTTGCTAAAAGCAAAGGCGGCGAGTTTGTTCTTCGTATTGAAGATACAGATATCGAGCGTTCAACTGAAGAAGCAAAGCAGGCCATTCTAGACGGAATGCAATGGTTAGGTTTAACGTGGGATACGGGTCCAATCTATCAGACTGAGCGGTTCGATAGATATAAAGAACTTATTCAGCAGCTTTTGGATGAAGGTAAAGCGTATAAATGCTTTATGAGCTCTGAAGAGTTAGATGCGATTCGTGAAGGGCAAAAAGAACGTGGTGAGAAGCCTCGCTACCCTGGTACGTGGAGAGACAGAACGGATCACCCAGAAGGTCAGCCTTTTGTTATCCGCTTCAAAAACCCTCTAGAAGGCAAAGTGGTAATTAATGATCACGTGCGTGGAAAAATCGAGATTAGCAATACTGAGCTAGACGATCTTATTATTCAGCGCTCTGACGGTACCCCTACATATAACTTCTGTGTAGTTGTTGATGATTGGGATATGGGTATTACTCACGTAGTTCGTGGTGAAGACCATATTAATAACACGCCACGTCAAATCAATATTCTTGAAGCGCTTGGTGCACCTGTTCCAGAATATGCTCACGTTTCTATGATTTTGGGTGATGACGGCAAGAAGTTATCTAAGCGTCATGGCGCTGTAAGCGTGATGCAATATCGCGATGATGGTTTCCTACCGCAAGCTGTGCTTAATTACCTTGTTAGGTTGGGGTGGTCTCACGGCGATCAAGAAATTTTCTCAGTTGATGAAATGATTGAGAAATTCAGCTTAGATGCCATTGGGCAATCTGCATCGGCATTTAACACAGAAAAGCTAATCTGGTTGAATCAACACTACATTAAGACATTACCAGCAAGTGAAGTTGCGTCACACGCTAAATGGCACTTTGAAGAGTTGAATGTTGATTTAACGACAGGCCCAGCGCTTGAATCTATAATTGCTATTCAGGCCGATAGAGTAAAAACGCTAAAAGAGTTAGCTGAGATTTCTACGTACTTTTATCAAGACTATGAAGATTTTGATGTGAACGCAGCAAAAAAACACCTTCGCCCAGTCGCTCGCGGCCCATTAGAGCTTGCTAAAGATAAATTAATGGCAATTGAAGAGTGGAACCCAGAAAATATTCAGGCTGCTATAAATAGTACAGCCGAAGAATTGGAAGTGGGCATGGGGAAAGTAGGTATGCCGCTACGTGTAGCTGTGACAGGTGGTGGTAATTCACCGTCGTTAGATATCACGTTGAATCTTATCTCAAAAGAGAAAATTGGCGAGAGAATCGACAAAGCGCTTACTTTTATAGCAAACAGAGAAAATTCATAAAAAAAGCGTTGACATGACAGGGGGGGATGCCTAGAATGCGCCCCGCTGTCACGGAACAGTCACACAAAATGACTGGTACCATGATGGGGCCATAGCTCAGCTGGGAGAGCGCCTGCATGGCATGCAGGAGGTCGGCGGTTCGATCCCGCCTGGCTCCACCAAGTCACATTGAGATGTGGTTTGATATAGGCTGAAGTTGTTAACGCAGCTTCGGACTGAAAATTCGAAAACTTAGTTTCGAAGAAAGAATTCAGTCCCCTTCGTCTAGAGGCCTAGGACACCGCCCTTTCACGGCGGTAACAGGGGTTCGAATCCCCTAGGGGACGCCATTTTATCGCGTCACAGTCGATTAAAACTGTGAAATAGGCTGGAGTTGATTATTCAACTTCTGACTGAAAGTTTCGGTAGGGTAAGGTCGCTCAGTTCGCTGACTCACTTTTCCTAACTGAAATCTCGAAAGCGTTACTTTCGAAAGAAAATTTTCAGTCCCCTTCGTCTAGAGGCCTAGGACACCGCCCTTTCACGGCGGTAACAGGGGTTCGAATCCCCTAGGGGACGCCATTTTATCGCGTCACAGTCGATTAAAACTGTGAAATAGGCTGGAGTTG
>Ga0213837_1001408_pt1 | contig 13126 bp, 9 predicted proteins | sample SWPATP12_FD_160572 | JGI IMG/M metagenome (GOLD analysis project Ga0213837, IMG submission 160572) | Coastal seawater microbial communities from Marineland, Florida, United States - SWPA TP1 #2 | ecosystem: Environmental > Aquatic > Marine > Coastal | place: USA: Florida | collected 2016-08-06
GCGGTATCTGCCCGAGGAAGTTCTCGCACCGCTGCTCGAAGCGCGGCTGGAAAGCCTCCTGCGGTTCGTTCGCCACGTGAAGACCGGGGATTTCTTACGCCACAATGGCATAACGGACCGGGAGTTGACTGCCATTCTGGCCAAGCTCGGCAGATAGGGTAGCGGAGTGAAGACTCCGAAGTTCCAGCCGATGATGCGGGCCGCCGCGGCCCTCTCGATTGCGCTGGCCGGCACCTTGCCCGCCGCTGCCGTGACTGCCGTCCCGGCCGTGGCCGAAACCGGCACGCCGGCGCCGTCGCCGTCACCGTCGCTGGCAGCGGCTGACGTGTCGGCGTCGACGTCGTCCTCGCCGGTCCCGACAACGACCCCATCCCCGGCGGACTCTTCTCCCTCTTCCCCGGCGGACGCTTCTCCGGCGCCCGCTGCCCCGCTCATCAGCGATGCCGGCCTCGCCGAGGCCGTGCGGCGGGACCTCGGCATGACCCTGGCGGAATTCAACGCCGCAGGGGCGCTGGCACGGCGGGCCGCCGACGCCGCCCCCTCCCTGCGCGCCCTCCCCGGCTACGTGGGGATCAGCCTCGACGGCGGCAAAATTTCGGTCGAGGGCGACGGCCCGGAACTTCGGGCCCGTGTGGCCGAACTGAACCGTGCCGAACTGAACCGTGCTGAACTAAACTCTGCTGCCGAACTGAACCCTGCTGAACTAAACCCCGCTGCCGAACTGAACCAGGCCGGTCGGGCCGTCTTCGTGCTGGCCGCCCCCGCGGCCGCCGCGGCGGTCCCGTCGGCCGCGGAGCTTCTGGCCTCCAGCACCCAGCAGCTGCTCGAGGCCTACGTCCGCGAGGTCGGCGCCGCCGGGCTGCAGGCCGTCACCTACACCAGCGGCCACTTCGTCATCCGCACCGGCGGCACCACCACGGCGCAATCCGTCCCGGCCTCCGGCTCCCTTCCCGCCTCCGGCTTGGACGTGCAGCCGGCCGCAATACCGGGGGCGAAGCCTAAGATGTCCGCGGCGGAGTTCGTGGCCCGCTACGCCAATGTGGCGTTGGAACAAGGATCGCGGATTTCCACGGAACAGGACGTCTTTGGCGGCCAGGGCTACATCATTGACGGCCGTACCGTGTGTTCGGCCGGATTCGGAGCCTTCGGCCCTGCGGGCGAGCCCCTCGTCCTGACGGCCGGACACTGTGCCGCTGACGGCGAGGCGAAGCAGGCCGAGATTGAAGATCCAGCCGGGGCGCCCGCGGCCGGCGGGGCCGGTTCGGGCGCGGCCTCCGGCGTCTTGGGAACTTTCGGGTTCAGCCAATTCGGCGGTCCAGGCAACTCCAAAATGGCGGCGGACGGGAGCAACGTCGGCACGGACATCGCCGTCCTCCAGGGCATCAGGAGCGGGGTGGACCTCCAGCCCGCCGTCACCCGGTGGGACAACCCCGCCGATCCCGGGCCCACGTCCGTGAAGATCGTCGGCACGGTGGCGCCGTTCCCGGGCCAACCCGTGTGCCGGTCCGGACGGAGCCTCGGTTGGTCGTGCGGCACCGTGGACTCGGTGGGAAAGTGGGTGATCGCCGGGCCGAACTCCCTGCCGCCGGACTACGACAACGATCTCCGGGCGCTGAGCGGCTTCGATTCCACCACGGTCAAGTCGCGCCCCGGAGATTCGGGCGGCCCGTGGATCAGCGGAAACTTCGCCGTCGGCATGCACACCGGGGCGGAAAGCGACGGCGGCGTACAGACCCGCGCCATCGCGACCACGCTTGAGGACGCCGCCGGCCGGATCCCGGGAGGCGTCCAGCTGCAGCTGTTCCTGACCAAGCCAACGCTGACGGCGGATGCCCACGGAACTGTCATGGCCGGGGAGCCGATTACGGGGCACATCGATGCCGGTCCGGCCTCCGTGGTGGCTCCGAATTCCAAGGTCCGTATCACCGTTCAAGGCCAAAAAACCGGCAGGCCGTTGGACGTGCCCGTCGACGCGTCGGGAAACTGGCAGTTCCCCGCACCGTCGTCGGCCGGGCGGTTCAAGTTCTCCGCTGAAACCGTGAACGGCTTCAGCCGTTCCGGGGCAGTTTCCCTGTCCGTGGACGTGTCCCGCCTCGCGGCTCCGGCCATCACTTCACCGGCAGACAGCCAGGCGGACGGCCCGGCGCTGACCCCCATTGACACGATCGAGGGCACTGGGGAGGCCGGCCGCACGGTGCGGCTTTCAGGCGACTTCACCGGGACCGGGCTGGTCGCCGCAGACGGCCGCTGGAGCATCAACGTGGCCGATCAGCCGGTGTTTGGAAAAGTCTCGGTCACGGCGGTGCTCACGGCCCCCGGAGAAGTGGACAGCCGCCCGGCCACCGGCAGTTTCACCGTGATTCCGCCGGCTCCGGCGGTATCGAGCATCCGGGACGGCAGCCACCTCCGCCAGGAGGAACCGCCCTCGGGCATCTCCGGCACCGCCGTTGACGGTGCCGACGTGAGGGTATCCGTGGACGGGGTGCCCGTCGGCTCCGCGCAGGCCGGCTCCGCCGACGCAGAGGCCGGGGGTGCAGGGGCCAGGGCTGCCCTTCAGGCACGGATTCCGCGGGACCTGGCCGGGGGCGCCAGATGGAGTGTTCCGTTCCCCGCGGGCCTGGCTGCCGGAGCCCACACGCTGACGGTTACACAGGCCATTGATGCTGTCGCCTCGCGTCCGGCCGAAGTGGCGTTCACAGTCGACGCCGCGCCCGTTTCCGCCGGCACGCCGGACGAGCCGCCGGCCGTCCAGCCGCCGGGAACTTCCGTGCAACAGCCGGCCGCCCAGCAACCGGCAGGCCCGGCCCAACAGCCAGTCGCCCAGCAACCAGGAGCTCCCGCACACGTGCCCATCCCGCCGTCGGACGCCGCAGCCACGGCGGGCGGCACTGCACCGGACGCCGCGTCGTCCGGAAATGCAGACCAGCTGGCCAGCACCGGTGCCGGCGGGCTGCTGCCCGTCGCCGGCCTCGGTGCCGGCGCGCTGCTGCTCGGCGCGGCCTTCGTGGCGTTCGGCCGGCGTCGGACTGTGCGTTAGAGGCGGTGCGTTAGGGGCTGTGCGCTAACTTCCGCGAACCGCCGAGGTTACTGGAAGTCGGCCAGCCAGAGATCCGGGCCGAAAACCTCGTATTGAATGTCCTTGGCCGGTACGCCACCAGCAATCAGGGCGCTCCGGACCGACTTCAGGAACGGCAGGGGACCGCAGAGGTAGTACTCGGCGTCGTCGGGGAGTTCCACGTCGCTGACATCCATGAAACCGGTGAAGGCGGATCCGGACTCCCCGCCGGCCTCGGCGGGAGCCAGGAACCATGTCTTCAAGGTCCCATCGGCGAGTTTCGCTAGATCCTCTGTGACCTGCGCGCGGAGCGGGAAGGATGCCTCGCTGTCATCGGCATGCAGGAGCATCACCTGGCGCTGGGAACCTGACTGCACGAGGTGGGAGAGCATCCCGGCCATGGGAGTGATGCCGATTCCGGCGCTAGCCATGACCAGGGGACGGTCCGTGTACTCGAGCACGACGTCACCGAACGGTGCCGAGAGCACCACGTCGTCGCCCACCCGGACATCGTTGTGGAGCAGCGTGGACATCTCGCCGTCGGGAGTCTCGAGGCCATGGACCCGTTTGACCGCGAACTGCCGGTGCTGCCCGTCGTCGGCCTTGGTGAGGCTGTATTGCCGGGGCTGCTGCACGCCGTCCGGCATGGTCATCTTGATCGTCACGTACTGCCCCGGCAGGGACGGCTTGACGGCGCGCTCGTCGGTCCGTTCGACGACGAACGAGACGACGTCGTCCGTCTCCTGGATCCGGCGCACTACCTTCCAGGTCCGCCAGATGGTCTCGGGGGAGAGGTGCACAGCGTTGTACAGCCCCCGCTCCTTGTTGATGAGCAGGTTCGCCATCAGCCAGTAGACCTCGTCCCAGGCGGCGGCGACCTCCGGAGTGACGGCATCCCCGAGGACATCGACGATCGCCCACATGAGGTGGTCGTGGACAATCTGGTACTGGTCCGGGCTGAGTCCCAGCGAGACGTGTTTGTGGGCCACCCGGGAGAGCAGATGGTCCGGCACCTGATCCGGATTCTCCACGAGCATGCCGGCGAATGCCGCGATGGATCCGGCGAGCGCCTGCTGCTGCCGGCCGTCCGCCTGGTTCCCACGGTTGAAGAGCCCGTCCAAGAGATCCGGCTGTGCCTCGAACATATGTTTGTAGAAGCGCTTGGCGATCTCCTCGATATGCTCGCCGACCACGGGAAGCGTTGCCTGGATGACGGGAAGTGAGGTGTCTGAGAGCATGGTGGATCCCTTCCGGTGCGACCGGTGATACCCGGCGGTGCCGGGCGACTCAGCACTTCCAAGCTAACAGCCCGGGCAGCAGGCCTTCCGGGCCGATCGGCCCTACAACAGCGGGGGGATCGGTGCAGGCAGCCTTGGCCCGGGCTAGGGCTTGCGGTCCAGCAGCAGGTTGGTGATCCGCAGCGTGCAGAGCCGCTGGCCGGTCTCGTTGGTGATCAGCACTTCGTGGGTGGTCAGCGTGCCGCCGAGGTGGATAGGGGTTGCCGTGATGGTGATGGTCCCCTCCCGGGCCGATTTGTGATGCGTGGCCGAGACGTCCACGCCCACGGCGGTCTTGCCGAGGGTGCTGGCGTGGATGACGGCGGCCCAGGACCCCACGGCCTCGCCCACGGCCAGCGAGGCGCCGCCGTGCAGCAGCCCGAAGGACTGCCGGTTTCCCTCCACCGGCATGGTCGCCACCACCCGGTCCACGGACTCCTCGACGATCTTCACGCCCATCTTCTCGTCGAGTTCCCCGAGGGTGATCTTCCACAACTCGGTGCTGCCGGTCTCGGGCGTCATAGCGTCTCCTTTGTTGCCGGCCGGCGGAGGGTCCGGCCGGTCGGTGCCGCCGCGGCTAGTGTGCGGCAGGCCTCATTCATGTACTCTAGATCATATTACCGAACGGACGGTCAGTAATGTTCCGGCCGTGTTGATCTTGCTCCCCCGTTGGAAGGACCCGTCAACGATGACCACCACAGCCGCACCCGCAGTAGACACTGTAGAGATCGTTCCCAGCTTCATCCGGGGTTCCTGGTGGACTCCCGACGCCGCCTCCGCCGCCGGCGCGGCGCCGGTCCTGGACGCCAGCACCGGCGAGCTCCTGGCCAGGGTGAGCACCGAGGGGCTCGACCTCGCCGCCGTCGTGGACTACGGCCGCACCACCGGGCAGGCGGAACTTGGCAAGCTGACCTTCCACCAGCGCGCCCTCAAGCTCAAGGAACTGGCGCAGTACCTCAATGGCCGCCTCGAGGAGTTCTACGAACTCTCGGCGCAGACCGGCGCCACCAAGATCGACTCCATGATCGACATCGACGGCGGGATCGGCGTGCTGTTCACGTTCGGGTCCAAGGGCCGGCGGGAGCTTCCCAACTCCCAGGTGGTGGTGGACGGACCCATGGAGGTATTGTCCCGGGACGGTTCGTTCGCCGGCGAGCACATCTACACCCGCATCCCCGGCGTCGCCGTGCAGATCAACGCCTTCAACTTCCCGGTGTGGGGCATGCTGGAAAAGCTCGCCCCTGCCTTCATCGCCGGCGTCCCCACCATCGTCAAGCCGGCCACGCCCACGGGCTACGTGGCTGCGGCCGTGGTCAAGGCGATCGACGAATCCGGCATCCTGCCCAAGGGCTCGCTGCAGCTCATTTCCGGCTCCGTCCGCACCCTGCTGGACCACCTGGACTACCGCGACCTCGTGGCCTTCACCGGCTCCGCCTCCACCGCCAACACGCTGAAGTCCCACCCCAACGTGGTCAAGGGCGGTGTCCGCTTCACCTCCGAAACCGACTCCCTCAACGCCGCAATCCTGGGCCCGGATGCCGTCAAGGGCACGCCGGAGTTCGACGCCTTCATCAAGTCCCTTGTCACCGAGATGACCGCCAAGGCCGGCCAGAAATGCACCTCGATCCGCCGCGCGATCGTCCCGCAGGACCTGGTGGCCGACGTCGCCGCGGCCGTGGGGGACCGCATCCGCGAGCGCGTCGTGCTCGGTGACCCCCGCGCCGAGGGCGTCACCATGGGCGCCCTGGCCTCCCTCGAGCAGCTCGCCGACGTGCGCGCCGCCGTCCAGTCCATGCTCGACGCCGGCGGCGAGCTTGCCTACGGCACGCTCGATGCGCCGAAGGTCACCAGCGCGGACGGGAGCGTCGGCGTCGTCGACGGCGGCGCCTTCATGTCCCCGGTCCTGCTGAGCTGGGCCAACCCTGAAGCCGAGGAGGTCCACTCGCTCGAGGCCTTCGGCCCGGTGTCGTCGGTGATCGGCTACACGGACCTGGCCGACGCCGTCCGGCTCGCCGCCCGCGGCGGCGGCTCGCTGGTCGCAACGGTCTGCACGAACGATCCCGCCGTGGCGCAGGAGCTGGTCACCGGGATCGCGGCCCACCACGGCCGCGTGCTGATGCTCAACCGTGAGGACGCCCGCAGCTCCACCGGCCACGGCTCCCCGGTGCCGCATCTGGTCCACGGCGGACCGGGCCGCGCCGGCGGCGGCGAAGAGCTCGGCGGCATCCGCTCCGTGATGCACCACATGCAGCGCACCGCCATCCAGGGTTCGCCCAACATGCTGACCGCCGTCACCGGCGTCTGGCACACCGGCGCGGACCGCAACTTCACGCTCGAGACCGAGGGCCAGCACCCGTTCCGGAAATCCCTGGCCACGCTGCACATCGGCGACGCCATCCGCTCCGGGCTGCGCGAAGTCACGCTGGAAGAAATCACCAAGTTCGCGAACTCCACCGGCGACACCTTCTACGCCCACACGAACCCGGAGGCCGCGGCGGCCAACCCGTTCTTCCCGGGCATCGTGGCACACGGCTACCTGCTCCTGGCCTGGGGCGCCGGCCTGTTCGTGGAGCCCGCACCGGGCCCTGTCCTGGCCAACTACGGACTGGAGAACCTGCGCTTCATCACGCCCGTGGCCGCCGGCGATTCCATCCGGGTCACCCTGACGGCCAAGAAGATCACCCCGCGCGAAACCGATGAGTACGGCGAGGTGGCCTGGGACGCCGTCCTGACCAACCAGGACGACGAAATCGTGGCCACCTACGACGTCCTGACCCTCGTCGAGAAGTAGCCCTCCGGACGCGACGCTCCCTCCCTCGCTCCCTCCCGTTGCCCTATCACTTGTGGCTGCCAAAAGGTCGAAATGGCAGCCACAAGTGATAGCGCATCCAGGATTTGCAGGTTCTTTCCGGCACGCTCCGGCGTAAAATTTTGCTCGTAGGAGGTGGCGAAATGACCTTAGTTCTAAACAAAGCCACAACGGTCCTGCCAGTCGATGATGCAGAGCGTGCCCGGCATTTCTACGCGGACACTTTGGGACTCCCGCACCGTGGAGTGGCAGATGACGGAAGCGAATTGTTCGGCTCAGAAGGCGGCCCGATGCTGCAGCTGATGCCCGTCAAGGATGGCAAGCATTCAGAGCACACCACCCTGAGTTTCGAAGTCAGCGAGATCGAACGCACGGTCCAGGAGATGGAAGCCAAAGGAGTCACGTTCCAGGACTACGATCTCCCGGATCTCAAGACCGAGAACCACATTTGTACGACAGATTCCGAGAAGTGCGCCTGGTTCATGGACTCCGAGCACAACATTCTCTGCGTGCACGAGAACATCACCACGGCAGCCGACTACCAGCTCTGATCCGGTCACGCCCTGAATGGGGCGGGCGGACTCGCAGCGGGCAGATGGACGGCGCTCCGGCTCAGCGGGGCGCCTTTTCTGTTGCCCTAGCGGCCGTCCGGGCGGGACCACGGCGACACGGGGCGGGCCTGGAGCACGCCGTCGACCTTCAGGTCCACTCTCTCATTGAAGAAACTGATGAGGCCGTGGATCTGGGCGGCGTCGCGGAACCGCCGGTCATAGCTCCACGCGATGTTCCTGCCCTGCCCGGAACCAGGGTAGCTCCAGTGGCTCGCCTGGCCCTTGTAGGGGCATACAGTCCGCTTGGGGCTCTCCTCCATCAGATCCAGCCGCACATCCGACGGCGCGACGTAATACCGCACTGGAAGCAACGTCTCGTAGAGCAACTGAGCGCCGGTCGTCTTGGCGAGCGTCACGACGTCGAGTTCCTCGCCGGCACAGGTGTGCCTGCCAAACTTCGTTCCGGGGTCCAGCTAACAGTTCCTGCTCTGGCACGGCAAAAACGGGAGTGATCCGGCGCGGTTCCCAAACCAGCCAGGCCTGCGCAGTGTCGACGACGACGATTCCGTCGAAACGTGCACGGATCCTTTTGGCGGTGGGTTCGTAACGCAGCTGGGGGAAAGTGCCCATGAGCACCTTCGACAATCTGGTGGCCATCCTCACAGCGTGGCCCCGGCACCCCGCGCCGTCAATGAGGCTCTGCGGGAGGAAAGGACGGTCGCGGCCTAGCTGGGCACGTGGAGGCCGTGGAACGCCATGGTGATGACGTCGTCGGCCAGCTTCTCCGGGGACAGCGAGCCGCCGGGCTTGTACCACTCGACGATCGAGTTGATGGTGCCGAACAAGAGGCGGGTGACGGTGCGGGGGTCGATGTCCTGGCGCAGCGAGCCTTCGTCGCGGGCGGCCGAGATGAGGGCCGCCACCTTGTGGTCGAACGTGCGACGGCGTTCCAGCGCGTTCCGTTCGATCTCGGTGTTGCCGCGCAGCCGCAGCAGCAGCGTGACGAACGGCAGCCGTTCCACCAGCACCGAGATGGTCTCGCGGACCACGAACTCCAGCCGGGCCTCGGCAGAGCCGGTCTGCGCCTCGGGCCGGTCCAGGATGGCCTCGAGGCCGCCGAGGGCGTGGTCCAGTGCGAGCTTGAGGAGATCGCCCTTGGACGGCACGTGGTGGTAGATCGCGGACTTGGAGATGCCCAGGTTCTCGGCGAGGATGCCCATGGAAGTGGCGTCGTAGCCATGGCGGTTGAAGACGTCGACGGCGATCAGCAGGACCGACTGCTGGTCATAGCCGGGCCGGCCGCGCTTCGTGGTTGTCTCTGAGGTGGGCATACTCGCTAGTTTCTCATGAACGGTCGGTCAGCCCGGCCAGGGTGACCTCGAAGGACACGCCGGCCGGGCTGACCGGGAGGCTGAACAAACGGGGCCGGGTCAGCCCTTGGGGCGCATGTCGTAGATCCGCCGCAGCTTGCCGTTGGACCGCTCCAGCGAGCCGGGTTCGACGACGTCGACCGTGCAGGAGGAACCGACGTGGATCTTGATCTGCTGCTGCAGGACCTTGGCGGCGGCGACGCCGCTCTCGGCTGTGACGGCGTCGCGGCGCTCAATCTTGACGGTCATCTGGTCCATCCGATGGCCCTCGGGGCGGGTGAGTTCCAGCTGGAAGTGCGGGCTGAGTTCCGGGATGCGCAGGGCGATTTCCTCGATCTGTGACGGGAACAGGTTCACGCCCCGCAGGATGATCATGTCGTCGCTGCGGCCGGTGATGCGGCCCATGCGCCGGTGCGCCGGACGCGCGGTGCCCGGCAGAAGCCGGGTGAGGTCCTTGGTGCGGTACCGGATGATCGGCAGGGCTTCCTTGGTCAGCGAGGTGAAGACCAGCTCGCCGGGCTCGCCGTCGCCCAGCACCACGGAGGGGTCGAAGGCGTCGATGATCTCGGGCCGGAAGTGGTCCTCCCAGATGTGGCTGCCGTCCTGCGTTTCCACGGCTTCGCCGGCGACGCCCGGGCCCATGACCTCGGAGAGGCCGTAGATGTCGCAGGCCTTGAGGTTCATGGTCACCTCGAGCTCGTGCCGCATTTCCTCGGTCCACGGCTCGGCGCCCAGGACCGCGTACTTCAGCGAGGTGGAAGCCGGGTCGATGCCCTGCTTCATCATCGCGTCGGCGATGGTCAGCAGGTACGTGGGGGTGGCCAGGATGGCGTCGGGCTTGAAGTCCTGGATCAGCGTGATCTGACGCTCGGTCTGGCCGCCGGAGATCGGGATGACGGTGCAGCCGAGGGCCTCGGCGCCGGCGTGGGCGCCCATGCCGCCGGTGAACAGGCCGTAACCGTAAGCGTTGTGCACCTTCATGCCCGGCCGGACGCCGGAGGCGCGCAGCGAGCGGGCCACGAGCTTGGCCCAGTCGGCGAGGTCCTTCTTCGTGTAGCCCACCACGGTGGCACGGCCCGTGGTGCCGGAGCTCGCGTGGATGCGGGCCACCTCGTGCTGCGGCACGGCGAACATGCCGAACGGGTACTCGAGGCGCAGGTCCTCTTTGGTGGTGAAGGGGAACTTGCCGAGGTCCGAAAGCTCACGGAGATCCGTGGGATGGACGCCGGCCTCGTCGAACTTGCGCTTGTACAGGGGGACGCGGTCGTACGCGTACGCCACGGTGTGCTGCAGGCGGCTCAGCTGCAAGGCCTCGAGCTCGTCGCGGGAGATGGTTTCTTCGCGGTCCAGGACAGCATCACTGGCGGGGGCGACGGTTTCTTGGGTCATCTGGGGTTCCCTGTTTCTATTTCTTGGAGATGGTGCGGCTGCGGCCGCGGAACTCGGCAACGAGTTCCCCCGCAGGGGCGTCAGTGGCGTTGTCGGCGGGGAGTTCGCCCGGGACCGTGGCGGCGGGCGCCGGCTGCGTCGCCGAAGGCGCGCCCGGGCCGGGATCCGCGGCGTAGATCTGGACGTCGTAGAGGCCGCTGCGTCCGGTGCTGGCGCGGCGGTTGGCGACGGCGGTCAGCACCTGGCCGCGGAAGGCAGGCTTGAGGAAGTTGATATCGACGCCGGAGGCCACGGTGATGGTGTCTTCGTTGATCCCGGCCTCGCCGGGTTTCGGGCTGGCCGGGTTGCACGCCAGTGCGAAAGCCGTGTCGCCGAAGGCGAAGATCATTCCGCCGTGGGCCATGCCGAATCCATTGAGCATTTCCTGCCGGAGCGTCATCCGGATCGTGGCATGTCCGTCGTCCAGCGCCACAACTTCGATGCCCATCCACTCCGACGCGTAGTCGTCTTTGAGGATGGGGTGGATGTCACCGGAAATCGTCAGTTCAGCCATGCGTCATTGCCTCCAGCTTTATTTACCGAATGTTCATTAGGTAATCCCATTTCGGTGCCCGCTGTCAAGAGCCGGCGACCTCTGCGCCCGTACTGCAGACACATTTCGGGCCAGTCCGGCGTGCAGCGTCCGGGGCGCATGGAGAAACCGCGGCAACAAGTGAAAGTATGGAGGGACGGAGCACCACCACGACACGACCTAAGGGCGGATCATGGCCAAGGGGATATACGTCAGCGCAACCACACCGGGATCCGGTAAGTCGCTGATAGCGCTGGGGCTGGCGGACACGCTGCACCGGCATGCGGACCGCATCGGCTTCTTCAAGCCCGTGGTTCACGGCAACGACGCCGCGGCGGACCCGATGGTGGCACTGATGAAGGCCCGGTTCGATCTCGATGACCAGCGCTGCCGCGGCGGCCTGACCTTTGCCGAGGTCCGCGGGCTGCTGGCCGACGGCAACCGGGCCGAGATCGACGCCCGCTGTGTGGAGATCTTCGCCGAAATGTCACGCCACTGCGATGTGGTGATTGTGGAGGGGACCGACCTCACCGGCCAGGATGCCGCCGTCGAATTCGACCTCAACGCACGCCTCGCGAACAACCTGGCCGCCTCCATCGTGGCCGTGGTGGGCGCGAAGGGGCGCTCTGTCGCGGAGGCGGCCGACGCCGTCGAGGTTGCCCGGAAGGAACTCCTCGCCGAACGCTGCACGCTCCTGGCCATCATGGTGAACCGGGCCGACCCGGAGGACCTGGACGCCATTGCCGCGGCCGTGCGCCCCGGCGCCTCCGGCCGGCCCGTGTACGTCCTGCCGGAGCTGGAATCGATCGCCAGGCCGACCACCGGCGAGGTCGCCTCCGCTCTCGGTCTTGGCCAGGTGGCCGGGCTGCCGGACCTGGAACGGGACGTGCATTCGGTCAAGGTGGCGGCCATGAATGTCGCCAACTTCCTGCATGTGCTCGACGACGGCGCCCTGGTGATCGTCCCCGGTGACCGGGCCGACGTGCTGGTCGCCTGCCTGGCGTCATCGTTCTCGCCCGAGTTCCCGGTCCCGTCCGCGCTGATCCTGACCGGCGGACTGGCTCCCGATCCCACCATCTACTCGCTGCTGGCGCAGGCCCCGTTCCCGATCTTCGCCGCCCCGGACGACACCTACGTGACCGCCAAGCGGGTCTCCGAGGTGCGCAGCGAGATCTGGTCCGGACACCGCCGCAAGGTGGCCTCCGCCCTGGGCCTGTGGGCCAAACGGGTGGACGAGGCCGAGCTGCTGGAGCGGCTGCACCTGCCGCGGCCGGAACGGATGACGCCGCTGCGGTTCCTGCACGACCTCATTGAGCGGGCCCGGCTCCAGCGCCGGCACATCGTCCTGCCGGAGGGGAATGACGTGCGGATCCTGCGTGCCGCCGAGATTCTGCACCGGCGGGACGTCTGCGACCTCACCATCCTCGGCAACGAGTCCGCGGTCCGGGAACTGGCGTCCACCCAGGGCATCGACCTCTCCGGCATGACCATCGTGGACCCCGCGACGTCGGAGCTGCGCCAGCAGTTTGCGGCGAAGTACGCCGAACTGCGGGCGCACAAGGGCGTGGACCTCGCCCGGGCCCTGGAAGTCATGCTGGACGGCAGCTACTTCGGCACCATGATGGTGCAGCTGGGCGTGGTGGACGGCATGGTGTCCGGTGCCGCGCACACCACCGCCCACACCATCCGTCCCGCGCTGGAGTTCGTGAAGACGCGCGACGGCGTGAAGATCGTCTCCTCGGTGTTCCTGATGCTGATGCCGGACCGGGTGCTGGTCTACGGCGACTGCGCGGTCAATCCGGACCCGAACGCGGAACAGCTGGCGGACATCGCGCTGGCCTCGGCCGAGACCGCGGCCCAGTTCGGCGTGGAGCCGCGCGTGGCCATGCTGTCCTACTCCACCGGCGGATCCGGCACCGGCGAGGCCGTGGACAAAGTCCGGCAGGCCACCGAAGTCGTGAAGGCCCGCCGCCCGGACCTCGCCGTCGAGGGCCCCATCCAATACGACGCCGCCGTGGATGCCGCGATCGCGCAGTCCAAAATGCCCGGCTCCTCCGTCGCCGGGCAGGCCACCGTGTTCATCTTCCCGGACCTCAACACCGGC
>Ga0213837_1001411_pt1 | contig 13094 bp, 11 predicted proteins | sample SWPATP12_FD_160572 | JGI IMG/M metagenome (GOLD analysis project Ga0213837, IMG submission 160572) | Coastal seawater microbial communities from Marineland, Florida, United States - SWPA TP1 #2 | ecosystem: Environmental > Aquatic > Marine > Coastal | place: USA: Florida | collected 2016-08-06
GGGCCAATGGTTGCGTTGTCTTTATTGAGAGAACTCGGTCCTGTAGTTGCTGCTTTACTGTTTGCTGGACGAGCAGGTTCTGCGTTAACGGCTGAAATTGGTTTAATGAAAGCGACAGAGCAGTTATCTTCATTAGAAATGATGGCTGTTGACCCATTGCGAAGAGTAATTGCTCCTCGATTTTGGGCGGGTTTTATTAGTTTACCCTTGCTTGCCGCAATTTTTTCAGCGGTTGGTATTTTAGGAGCGCATTTAGTTGGGGTTGACTGGCTTGGAGTCGATGGTGGTACATACTGGTCAATGATGCAGGCGCAAGTAGAATTTGAAAAAGACATTCTTAACGGAATTATAAAGAGTGTTGTTTTTGCATTTGTGATTACTTGGATAGCTGTATATAAAGGTTATGATTGTGAACCTACGTCTGAAGGGATTAGTCGAGCGACGACTGCGACTGTAGTACAATCTTCTTTATTAGTACTTGGCTTAGATTTTGTGTTAACAGCGTTGATGTTCACAAAGTAATGAAATATATAAATTTAAATAAGTTTGGTGAATGACATGATGTCGAAAAAAATTGAATTTGCTGTCGGTTGCTTTGTTGCGATTGGAATAGGCGCTTTGTTAATGTTGTCACTTAAAGTGGCAGATAGCGGTATTTCAGGTAACGGAGAAACCTACCAACTTTATGCTAAGTTTGACAATATTGGCGGATTAAAAGTGCGATCTCCTATTAAAGTGGGTGGTGTCGTTGTTGGTCGCGTGAGTGATATATCACTTGACGATGAAGACTATATGCCAGTTGTTACATTGGATATTGATACCCAATACAATAACTTTTCAGAGGCGACTTCATTGTCAATTTTAACATCTGGGCTTTTAGGCGAACAATATATTGGTTTATTACCAGGATTCATGGATGAGTCAGTAGATACGCTAGAGCCGGGTGATTATATTGAAGATACAAAACCAGCATTGGTATTAGAAGAACTCATCGGTCAGTTTTTATTTAGTCAAGGGAGTGATGATTAAGTGGTACGTAAGATATTTTGGATATTTGTTGTTTTATTCTCATTTATAAACGTTTCAAACGCAAAACAACAAGTCGATAAAACGGATCCATATGACATGATCCGAGAAGTTGCAGATATTACGTTTAAACGTTTTTCTGTGGAGCAGGAAGATATTAAAAAAGACCCTAATTTGCTTAAGGTAATTGTTCGTGAAGAACTAATGCCTTATGTAAATTACAAATACTCTGCTTACAAAGTAATTGGTAGTAACTTAAAAAACACTTCTGAAGCAGAGAGAAAGGCATTTGTTCCTGTATTTTTGGATTATTTAGTCACTTCGTATGCTCAAGTATTCACGTTATATACAGGCCAGAAGGTGGAGTTTGAGCCTAAAAAAGATACCAAGGGTAAAAAAATACTTGCGGTAAGAACTGTCATTATAGAGCCGGGTAGAACCATCAATATTGCATTTAAAGTTAGAAGAAACAAGAAAACAAATGAGTGGAAGGCTTTTGATATGGTTGCCGAGGGCGTGAGTCTTTTGGATAGTAAACAGGCAGAACTCAATAGCTTAATCCGTCAAAAAGGTTTGTCTCATGTTACTGAAATGTTAAAGAAAAAAGCCTCTAGAGACATAGTGTTTAAAAAAGACTAAGGGATTCTTGTGACAGTAACATTTAATATTTCAAATGACGAAGTTAGGTTGGTAGGCAATTTAACAAGAGATAATGTTGCATCAATTTCGGCTAAACAAGTCAAAGAAATCATTAAAAAAGACGTGCTAAAAGTCAATTTGTCAGGTATTGATAAAGTTGATACATCTGGTTTAGCATGGCTCTTTTTATTGCTAGAAAAAGCGAAAAAACAATCGTGTCAGTTGGTGCTTATAGAAATGCCAGAGGATATGATAAAACTTGCAAATTTAAGTCGTGTAGAATCTCTTTTACCGACAGTATAAGGTTAATTAGGAATTATTGTGGAAACAGCAGATATTGAGAAATTGCTTAACGATGCACTGGAATTAGACGAACTACACGTAAAGTTTGATGGTTCACAATGCACAATTATTGCGGTAGCGGACTACCTTGGTGAATTAAGCAGAGTTAAAAGGCAGCAAGCCGTATATGCTCCATTAAAAGAAGTGATTCAAGAAGGTAAAATACACGCAGTATCAATAAAAACTTTCACTACCGAGCAGTGGAAAAAAGATAAACTTTTCAACTTGCCACTATAAGTCTAATTTTTCAAATTTAAGGTATAAGAGAATCTCTTGGACGCATTTAAAATAAACGGTGGCCGCACTTTAAAAGGTGAGGTAACTATTTCGGGCGCAAAAAATTCAGCGCTGCCTATATTGATGGCATGTTTGCTATCTAAAACGCCTATTGTCATCAGTAATGTACCTCGTCTAAATGACATCGAAACAACGATAAAACTTGTTAATCAGTTAGGTGCAAAAGCTCATTGGATATCTGAGAATGAAATATCAATAGATGCTAGCGAAGTAGAACATTGCAAGGCTTCTTATGAACTAGTAAAAACGATGCGAGCTTCAATTTTGGTATTAGGTCCATTGTTAGCTCGTTTTGGTCATGCTGAAGTTTCTTTGCCGGGTGGTTGTGCGATTGGCGCTAGACCTGTGAATTTGCACATTCACGGTTTAAAACTTATGGGTGCAGATATAGAAGTAGAAAATGGATACATACTTGCAAAAAACGATGGTCGTTTGAAAGGCGCTACCATTTTTATGGATACAGTGAGTGTAACCGGTACCGAAAATTTAATGATGGCAGCAGCGTTAGCAGATGGCATAACTATTATTGAAAACGCAGCGAGAGAGCCTGAAATTGTCGATTTGGCAGAATGTCTGAATTCAATGGGAGCAAAGGTAAGTGGCGCTGGTACAGATACACTTACAATTGAAGGTGTCGAATCGCTTTCAGGTGACCGCTATCGAGTAATGCCAGACAGAATCGAGACAGGTACTTTCTTAGTGGCAGCTGCTGTAACCCAAGGTAAAGTTAAATGTATTAATACCGATCCTAGTTCACTTGAAGCGGTTATTAGTAAGTTGCAAGAAGCAGGTGCTGAAGTTGAGTGTGGAGAAGATTGGATCTCGCTTGAGATGAATCAGCGCCCTAAAGCTGTAAATATTCGTACTGCGCCACATCCTGCGTTTCCAACAGATATGCAGGCACAGTTTGTCGCAATGAATGTTATTGCAGATGGAACATCTACGACGGTTGAAAACATATTTGAAAATCGGTTTATGCATGTACCTGAACTTCAACGAATGGGAGCAGATATCAGTTTAGAAGGAAATACCGCTATTACCACAGGTGTTGAAGAATTGACTGGTGCTAGAGTTATGGCGACGGATTTACGAGCTTCTGCAAGTTTAGTGATTGCTGGCTTAGTTGCTTCAACTGAAACTCAGGTTGATCGCATTTATCATATCGATCGTGGTTATCAGCATATAGAAGACAAATTACAAGCTTTGGGTGCTAATATCGTAAGGGTGAAAGGGGAATAAGGCCTTTCATTTATCTACTTATTAAAAAGCCACCGTATGGTGGCTTTTTTTGTTTATGTTAAAAGACTTTCTCTTCTATCTTGATTGGTATTAGAATTTCTTTGTTTTGACGGTAGACCTTAAACATAAGCGTTGTATTGGGAGGTGTTTCAGCCACAATATCTAGTGCATGAGTAATAGAGTGAATGTCTTCCCCGTCTATTTGAAAAATAACGTCACCTAGCCTTAAGCCTGACTTTGATGCAGGTCCGTTAGCCGCGATTTCGTCTACGACAAAACCTTTCAAGTTCTCCATATAATCTCGTGCTGATATTCCCAACCAGCCTCGAATAACTCGACCATCTTCGATGATTTTTTGCATGATCTTGTGAGCAAGCTGGTAAGGCACAGCGAAGAATATACCTTGAATATTTAATTGTGGGTTTAATTGGGTAAACTTACGAGAGTTTATGCCGACAAGTTCACCATTAGTATTCACTAAAGCGCCGCCGGAATTGCCGTCATTAATTGCAGCATCCATTTGTAAAAACTCTAGATAGCTTGTATTACTTAACCCATTTCTACCTGTGGCGCTAATGATTCCCTGAGTGACTGTTTGGCCAAGGTTTAAAGGGTTTCCAATAGCTAATACAACGTCTCCAGCTAAAGAACTCTGCTGAGCTACTTGTGGTATGACAGGTAGATTAATGGCATTAACTTTTAAAACAGCAAGGTCTGTTATTTGGTCAAAGCCTATAAGTTCGGCGGGGTATCTGTGACCATTTTGCAACCATACTTCAATAAGGTCCGCATTTTGTACTACATGAAAGTTAGTCAATATATAGCCATTACTTTCCATAATAACGCCAGACCCTAATCGAGTAGATTGACGAGTATTCCGACCATACCTGGGGTTGGTTTGAATTTCGCTAGAGTAAATATTAACTACTGCTGGAGCCGCCAAAGCTACAGCTCTTGCGTAAGATAAGGGAGCTTGCTGAGTATTAGATGGTCTGAAAATATCGAGTACTGATGAACCTTGTTGTCTCAATTCAGGTACAAGTAACAACAACACAACGGAAAACATTACGCCATAACTAGCGGAACGAAATATATACTTTAGTAAGTTGATGAGTTTCAATGGAAATCGATTTTATTTTATTTTTTGTAAGGGTAACAACTTTAACAAAAATTCGCCAGACAAAACAAAAACGGCTTACCAGGGTAAGCCGTTTATTAATCGAAGAGAAAGGTTATCTCACCATTAACATCAAGTTATTTTCTCCTCGAATGACATTGATGATAAACACACCTTTGTGGTCTTTTAGGAAGTTTCTAAGTTCTCCAACAGACTTCAAGCGCATACGGTTAACACCCGCAATAACATCACCTTCTTTCAATCCAACAATTGCGCCTGCTGGACTGTCTGATTCTACTGACTTAACTAAAATGCCCTTGCCATCATCATTGTTTTCAAGTTCGGCACCTTCAAGCATCGGGTGGATACTTGAAGCTTCAACATTTGCATCAGCTGATTTTTGCAGTTCTGCAGTGACCGTTTTTGTCTTTCCATCACGGACTAAAGTTATTTTCACTTTTTTACCCGCACCGATAGAGCCGATCTTTCCACGTAACTCACTAAATGACTTAATGGTTTTACCATTCACTTTAATGATTACATCACCTGCCTTAATGCCAGCTTTATCTGCAGCTGAGTCAGGTACTACAAGTTCAACAAATCCGCCCTGGGTAGTTTTTAGCTCCATTGCCTTGGCAATTTCAGAGTTTACACTACGTCCAGAAACTCCCAAAATGCCGCGTCTTACTTCACCAAATTCTATAATTTGATTGGTAAGGTTTTTCATCATATTGCTTGGAATAGCAAACCCGATACCCACATTTCCGCCACCTGGGCCTAATATCGCAGTGTTTATACCAATCAATTCGCCACGTAAATTGACTAAAGCTCCGCCAGAGTTACCGCTGTTAATTGCCGCATCTGTTTGAATAAAGTCTTCAAAATTTTCAATGTTTAAACCGCTGCGACCTAAAGCACTTACAATACCTGACGTAACTGTTTGCCCTAAACCAAATGGACTACCGATTGCGACTGCAAAATCACCAACACGTAAAGCGTCCGAATCGGCAACTTTTATTTCTGTCAAATCATCTGCATCGATTTGAAGTAACGCTATATCACTTCCTTTATCTGAACCTAACTTTTTAGCTTCAAATTGACGGCCATCTTTAAGGGTCACCATAATTTCATCGGCTTCGTCAATAACGTGGTTGTTAGTGACAATATAACCTTCTGAAGCGTCAATAATTACACCTGAGCCAAGTCCTCTAAATGGTCTTTCTTGAGGTTGTTGTTGCTGTCTAGGGTTGCCAAAAAAGAACCTAAACGCATCAGGTACTTGTTGCTTTACTTCATGCGTACCTTTAACCGAAATGCTCACAACAGCGGGTGTAGCTTGTTCAAGCATTGGTGCCAAGCTTGGTAACGCTTGACCATCAACAGCCAGTGGCAAATTTGCTAAAGCTGGCGCGCTAGATAAAATTAAAGCGCTTGAAAGTAAAGTGGCATTAATAAGAGAAGGTATTTTTTTCATCGTTCTTGGATACTCCTAAGCTATAAAGCAAAGAGATCAACCTAAGCTGATCTCAAAATAGTTGTAATAGAAGACTTTGAATTTAGGACAAAGTTCCTGATTTATGAACCTGTGTTTGTAACAGATTGTTTCGAATCAGAAAATAGACCACTTGGATCGCCTGAATAATCTAGTGGTGCCTCAGTCATTTGCTCGTTTCTATTCTCATCTTTTTTCTGATGTCTCAAAGCGACTGTTTGCGCCAACTGTTCTTGTGTTTCTTTTGAGAAGAACGGCATAGCTGTTACCGATTCTGGCGTAGCCTGCTGCAATAATTCAGTACTTTGAGCCATTTGTTTCATCGCTGTTTGGCACGTAGAATTCATTTGCTCTAATAATTTTGCTGAACTCTCTAAATGCTCAGCAACATCTTGTTTATATTGTTGCAAAGCAGCTTCGCTTCTATTAGCTTGCTCTGACAGTTTTTGTTGCTCTTTTGCAGAAGCAGAGAAAAATTTTGCTGAGAAAAAACCGGCGATTGCACCGACCACTAATAAGACAAACCCCATTACTACACTCATACTAGGCAACCCTCGTTGTATTCATTGAAAAAATTAGCGAAAATATAAACATCTTAGTTAATAATAACGTGCTTAACGACGCTTATACAGTGAATATATTTCTTAATTTACATATTTCAAGTATAAAGCTTTTAATCGTGAAAGGACAATCAACCATGGTTACGTATTGTAAATGATAAAGCTTTCCCCTATTGAGAAATATCAGCAAGATTTAACGCGTGAAGATTTTCAATATGATGCTGCTCAAGAAAACGCAGTGAAACACTTACAACGCTTATATGAAGATCTACAAAATAAGCCATTACCGGTTGCAGGCTTTAAAAAAGTGCTAAATCGCTGGAAGCGAGTGGTAATCAAACCAGAAAAAAAACAAATCAAAGGTTTATATTTTTGGGGCGGAGTTGGACGCGGTAAAACTTATCTCGTTGACACATTTTACGATTGCTTGCCATTTAAAAATAAAATGCGTGTTCACTTTCATCGTTTTATGCATCGCGTGCATCAGGAGCTAAAAACATTAGCCGGACAATCAGATCCGCTTAAGATTATTGCTAAACGGTTTGCAGATGAAACTTGCATTATTTGTTTTGATGAGTTTTTTGTTTCAGATATCACCGATGCGATGATTCTAGGTACACTATTTGAAGAACTCTTCTCCCACAATGTTATTCTTGTAGCTACCTCTAACATTATTCCAGATGAACTGTATCGAAACGGGCTCCAACGAGCGCGTTTCCTACCAGCTATAAAACTCTTAAATGAGCACACAGAAATAGTTAATGTTGATAGTGGTGTCGACTATCGTTTGAGAACTTTAGAGCAAGCAGAGATTTATCACTATCCGCTCGACAAACAAGCCAATGAAAATTTGCATACATACTTTAAACAACTTTCTGTCGAGCCTGGAAGAGCAGGTGCCGTCATTGAGATTAATAATCGTGAATTAAACACCATCGAGGAATCTGAAGGTGTTGTACATTTTGAGTTTTCAGAAATGTGTGAAAGTGCTAGAAGCCAAAGTGATTATATGGAAATCAGTCGTTTATATCATACGGTGTTGCTTGCGAACGTTACTCAAATGAATGAAGCTTGTGATGATGCTGCGAGACGTTTTATTGCTCTAGTCGACGAATTCTATGAGCGAAAAGTCAAGCTTATAATGTCAGCTGAAGTTGCGTTAGAGGAGCTTTATAGCAATGGACGACTTGAATTTGAATTTAAGCGTTGTTTAAGTCGATTGTTGGAAATGCAATCTCATGATTATCTAGCGAGTGAGCACCTTCCATAAAAAATCCTAAGCCTTGTAAATAAAAGTTTTCCTTTGAATTAAAAGGAAAACTTTTTTTATACTCAAATTTTAATCTGACAGGTGTCAAAATTAACTTGAATTTATGACTTTTAACGATTATTTTATAATTAACTGGTTTGACCTTTGAATGATATTTCGAGTAAAACAATGACACAAACAACACAATACCCAAACTTATTAGCACCATTAGATTTAGGTTTTACTACCTTGCAAAACAGAACTTTGATGGGCTCAATGCATACAGGATTAGAAGAAGAAAAGGGTGGCTTCGACAAGCTTGCTGCATTTTATGAAGCGCGGGCGAAAGGTGGTGTTGGTCTAATAGTTACTGGCGGAATAAGCCCAAATGCTCGAGGTCGACTTGCGCCATTAGGCTGTGAACTTAGTAAGTTTTGGCACGTTAAAAAACATAAAAAAATAACTGAGGCTGTTCATAAGTATCCAACCAAAATTTGTGTGCAATTACTGCATGCTGGGCGTTATTCGTATCATCCGTTTAGCTTATCTTCGAGTAAGGTTAAGTCTCCAATCAATCCGTTTACACCGTCGGCAATGTCAGTCAGACAAATTAAAGGTACGATTAAAGATTTTGCTAAGTCATCCTATTTAGCTCAGCAAGCTGGCTATGACGGCGTTGAAATAATGGGTTCTGAAGGCTACTTAATTAATCAGTTCAGTTGTAAGCGAGTGAATCAGCGTACTGATGAATGGGGTGGCAACATTGAAAACCGTATGCGCTTAGCAACTGAAATCGTAAAAGCGGTACGTGAAAAAGTCGGTGAAAAGTTCATTATTATTTTCCGATTGTCGATGTTGGATTTAGTTGAAGGTGGTAATGACTGGGAAGAAGTTGTAACCATGGCTAAAGGTATTGAAGCCGCTGGTGCAACTATCATCAATACGGGTATAGGTTGGCACGAAGCTCGTGTACCAACTATCGCAACTTCCGTTCCTCGTGCTGCATTTACGTGGATCACTGAGCGAATGAAAAAGGAAGTGAAGATCCCACTAGTTACAACTAATCGAATTAATACACCCGAAGTAGCAGAGCAAGTACTCGCAGATCAACATGCTGATATGGTTTCAATGGCACGTCCATTCCTTGCTGACGCTGAGTTTGTTAACAAGGCAGAGCAAAACAAGAGTGATGAAATTAATACCTGTATTGGTTGTAACCAAGCGTGTTTAGATCACGTATTTAAGCAGCAAAGAGCGTCTTGTTTAGTCAACCCTATGGCGTGTTACGAGACTGAATTGGTGTTTGGAAAGGCTTCAAAATCTAAACGTGTAGCAGTCGTTGGTGCTGGCCCAGCGGGACTTGCATTTAGTGCCTATGCTGCTGAAAAAGGGCATCAAGTAGAGCTTTTTGATCGCGCTGATGAAATTGGTGGTCAATTCAATATTGCCAAGCAAGTCCCAGGAAAAGAAGAGTTTTATGAAACGCTTCGTTATTTTAATAACAAATTAGCCAAGTTAAATGTGAAGATTCATTTGTCATCCGAGCAAACAGTTGAACAATTAGCTGAGGCTGGATTTGACGAAGTCGTATTAGCGACAGGTATTACACCACGTAAGCTTGATATTGAGGGTATCGACCACCCAAAAGTGAAATCGTATATTCAAGTACTTCGTGATAAAGAATTTGTAGGTGACAAGGTTGCTATTATAGGTGCCGGTGGCATCGGTTTCGATGTAGGTTGTTTCCTTGCCGAAGAAAAGTCGTTAACCAATGAGCCAGATAAATGGTTAGAGAGTTGGGGGGTCGATAAATCGTATTCAGGTAAAGGTGCATTATTGGACAAGACTGAACACCACAAAACTGCGCGAAAAATTACCTTACTCCAGCGTAAAACATCAAAAGTTGGTAAGGGACTAGGTAAAACAACCGGTTGGATCCATAGAGCGACATTACAGAAAAATGGCGTAGAAATGATCGCGGGTGTTACATATAAGTCGATCTCAGACGCGGGTCTAACTATTGAAGTTAATGGTGAGGAACGAGTACTTGATGTCGATAATGTGATCATTTGTGCCGGTCAGGAACCGGAGCGTAGCTTATATCAAAAATTGCAAGATAAAGGGGTAAGTGTGCATTTGATTGGTGGTGCGAAAGTCGCTGCTGAGCTAGATGCTAAACGAGCAATTCGCCATGCCGCTGAACTTGCGATGACAATATAGGCCGTCTTTTTATCATTCTCAACTGAGATAAATTGGTATTATTTATCTCAGTTGCTATGATACGCGAAATATAACTATAAAATTCGTTTTAGGATCAACTCGCTATTCATGGCTCAACACTCTTCTATTGGCATAAATTCAGATCAAATTTCTTTAATTTCGTCCCCAAAAGCTTTCGCTCAGTCCATTCTTTCTGCAATTCGTGGTGCAACTAAGCGTATCTATATTACGGCGTTATATATTCAAGACGATGAAGCCGGTCGAGAAATTCTGCATGCACTTTGCCAGGCAAAACAAGCGAATCCTGCGTTAGACATCAATGTATTTGTGGATTACCGTCGAGCACAGCGCGGTTTAATTGGTGAAAAAGAACAATTGGGCAACAGAGCCTTATACCTGAACCTATCTGAAGAGTATGCCGAAACCATTAATATTTATGGCGTTGCCTTAAAATCAAAAGAGTTTTTAGGTGTACTTCATTTAAAAGGAATGGTGTTTGACGACAACGTATTATATAGCGGTGCAAGCCTCAACAACGTTTATTTGCATCATGATGACAAATATCGTCTAGATCGCTATTACGATATCCACTCGCCAGCATTGGCAAATAGTTTTGTTAAATTTTTAGATGAGTACTTAATTGAGCCTGGAAGATGCCCGCTACTAAACAGAGGCGACTTACCTAATATTCAGCGTCAAAAACAATTGACGACTCAATTGAGAAATCAATTAAAAAAAGTATCTTATATATGTGATGAGTCAAGCTCTGGTGATATTTCCATACAACCATTGTTAGGGTTTGGTCGTCGTAAGAACTTGTTGAATAAGTCGATAAGGCAAGTTGTAAGAAATGCTGAAAAAGAGTTACTTATATTTACCCCCTATTTTAATTTCCCCAAAGTTCTATCGCGAGATGTTGTAAGAGCGCTTAAAAAAGGTGTCAAAGTAGACATTGTTGTCGGAGACAAAACCGCCAACGATTTTTATGAATCGGATCAATCAAAATTTAGCTTTATTAATATCGTGCCATATATCTATGAAAGCTTGTTGCATCGATTTATCAAAAAGCAGCAAAAATTCATTGATAGTGGTTTGTTAAATATTCATTTATGGAAGCATGGAAACAACAGCTATCACTTAAAAGGAGTGATTGCTGATAACCGCTGTCATATGCTGACAGGTAGTAATCTCAACCCTAGAGCCTGGAACTTAGATATAGAAAACGGCTTGTTAATTGATGATCCGAAAAAATCCCTACTACCGTTACTTGAGCAGGAAAAATCTATCATTTTTGCACATACTAAACGTATAAAAAGCGCAAATTGCATTGAGCAGCCAAATCAATATCCTGAAAAGCCTAAAAAGTTAATGAAACGACTTAAGGTCAGTAGCATCGATAAGATTTTACAGAGGTTTCTGTAAAATCTAGAAATCACTCCTATCGCTTTACGTTAACGCGAAAGAAACTAAATAAAGTTAGAATCTGAAATTAAATTCTCATTGTTAAGGTCTGTTCAATTGTCCCTCGAGATCTGTTGAAAAAAATAACAATGAGATAAGTATGTCTTTACTATTAAATCCGGCCATTTCTTTATTAAATAACCTAACTTTTAAAGTTAAGTTTTCGCTGCTAGCTACGATGTTTTTTCTACCATTAATGTTTTCATTTTTGTGGATAGTAAAAGATCAAAAATCATTAGCTAGTCAGTATGGCGTTGAATTGTCTGGATTGGAACTTATAAAGGCTGTTGCGGAAATCGAAAGTGCAAAAAGATCTGAGTTTTCAAGAGCAAGCAACTCAAATGAATCGATTGAATTATTTGAATCACTTGAAAAAGGTATCAATGAATATCCATTTAAAGAATTAGCTCAACAACTACAGAATGTTAGACAGGTACTTGAGCAAAATGCGACGGATTTTGATAACGATGTAATTCAATCATTTTCAGCACTTTATGAGCAAACTTCAGCTTTCAGGGATAATGTCGCTGCGACTAGCGGACTTGCAAGAGAAGGTGACCCATATTCTTTTTACATGGCTGAGTTAAGTGTACAAAGATTACCTGTACTCATAGAGTTTTTGGCGAGAACCAAGCAGTTAGCCAGCGAAATCATTCGCAATGAAGGGTTTAATGCTGAGACCTATACCTTGATCGTCGCGTTAAATAAAAGACTTAGCGAGTTACAAGCGCTTCTGCAGAAAACAAACACGCAGTTAGTCGCTGTTTCACCGCAGGGAAGCGGCCCATTTCAAGAAAGAATCATCGAATTAATTAACAGCTTAGAAGCTTATCAGCAGCTTTTGAATGATAGATTAATCGAGCCAGACGATATTCTACTTAGCTTAGACCAAGCAAACTCATCGGGTTTAAGTTTGATAAATTCTACAAAAGAATTGCTTAGAGAAACGCAAGTTAAGCTGAAAATGAAATTAACAGACGAACTTAATGCTCGACAGTCGTATTTCTATTTGGTTACTGTCAGTTTGATTGTTATATCGTTAGTCATAAGCTATTTCTTAATTGCGATTTATCGCTCTATCACACTTAACGTTACTGCTATTCGAAAAGCATCCAATTTGTTAGGTAAAGGCGATTTTAGTCACACTTTAGCGATAAATTCACGGGATGAATTAGGGCAAATTGCAGATAGTTTTAAATTAATGCAAGCAAGTATTCACGAACTTATTTTGGCGTTTTCTTCAAAAGTGGAAGAACTGAATAATTCTGCAACAGGAATACGAGACTTAACCGACAAAATGAAAATCAATATTGCGACTCAGCAGGCCAATACTAACGATGTTGTTGATGCACTTTCAGAAATGAACACATCGGTCAATGTTATAAATAGTAATACGATAGAAGCTAATCAAATTACAAAACAGGCAAATGAGCAAGTTGAATTGGGAGAGTC
>Ga0213837_1001412_pt1 | contig 13090 bp, 14 predicted proteins | sample SWPATP12_FD_160572 | JGI IMG/M metagenome (GOLD analysis project Ga0213837, IMG submission 160572) | Coastal seawater microbial communities from Marineland, Florida, United States - SWPA TP1 #2 | ecosystem: Environmental > Aquatic > Marine > Coastal | place: USA: Florida | collected 2016-08-06
CGCCACCGGATACGGGCTGGTGGCGGTCGGGGACCACGGCGCCGGGCCCGGCGTGCTGCTGGCCGCCCTGCTGGTGCTGTGCCTGGGCGTCGGCGCGGCCGAAACCATTTCCAACGACCTGATTCTCGGGGCTGCACCGGCGGCAAAATCGGGCGCCGCGGCTGCCATTTCGGAGACCGGCTATGAGGTCGGCTCCCTGCTGGGCACGGCCATCCTCGGCTCCATCCTGACGGCGTCGTACCAGCGCAACCTGCACCTCCCCGACGGCGCCGCCGGGTCCGCGCCGGCGGAGGCCGCCGCCCAGGCCCGCGAGACCCTGGCCGGAGCCACGGAACTGGCCCACACCCTTCCCGCCCCGCTGGCCGACGCCGTCATGGCCGCCGCCCGGGCAGCGTTCGACTCGGGGGTCCACATCACGGCAGCCATCGCGCTGGTGCTGATGGCTGGCGCCGCGGTCCTGGCCGCCGTCGTGCTGCGGAAGGTGCCGACGGCGTCCTGACCGCCCGGACGGCCCGCGTCGACGGATGGCGCGTCTTCCTTAGAGGAGTTAAAAGCAAGCGTCCGACGCCGGGAGGGTACCCGGCGTCGGACGCTTGGAAGGCGCGTGGAAGGCGGCGTCTACTTCTTGGTGTCCGGCGTGGTGACGCTGGCGGTGGCGCGCATGGTTTCTGCGTTGACCATCCAGGCGTACTGCTCGAACTTGGCGATGAACTCATGCAGCAGGTCCGCGGTGGTGGGGTCTTCCTCGTCTACCTCGTCGTGCACCTTGCGCATGGTGCCGACGGCGGCCTCCAGCGCGGCGACGATCTTGTCGATCGCGTCCTTGGTGTTGATCAGGCCGGTCGGAAATTCTGCGAGCGCGGTGCTCTTGGAAACGGTGGAGCTGCGGCCGTCCGGGAGGGCGTGAAGGGCGCGCATGCGCTCGGCCAGGTCGTCGGCAAATCCGCGGGCAGCCTCGATGATCTCGTCAAGCTGCAGGTGAAGGTCACGGAAGTTGGTGCCCACAATGTTCCAGTGCGCTTGTTTGCCCTGGACGTGGAGTTCGATCAGGTCCACGAGAACGGCCTGCAAGTTGCTCGTCAGGGTAGGTGAAGCTTTCATGAATCCTCCTTGATAGGAACGGCTGGTCCGGCGTTATGCCTCAGACGCTACCCCAGGGAGCAAACGGCACGCGATGGTCGCGGCGGAATTTCACGATCAGCTTACTAAGTGAGCTTACTAAACGTCCGAAGCCGCCTCAGACGGCCTGGTTCAACATCGGCCCCTGAGGGAAGATGGCCCGGGTAATCCCCCCGGCGGTGGCTTCGGAAAGCTGGGCGAGGTAATCGTTCCGACGGCGCGGCGTGATCCGGGACTGCGGTTCGAAGCCCTGGTCCGGGTCGTCTGCGTAGTGCGCGGTGAGGCCGTCGCGCATCAGGCGGATCGCCTCGGCGCGCTGCTGCGACACGGCGGCGTGCGTGGAGCCCAGCTCTGCTGCCAGGTCTTTGACGGTCCGGTCGCCGAAGTAGATCTCCTCGACCACGTAGCGCATCCGTTCCGGCAGGGACTTCACCGCGGCACGGAGGTACTGGAGCCGTTCGTCAGCGAGCACGGAGCCTTCCGGAGACAACGTCTCCGCGGCGAGCGTGTCGACGACGGCGTCGTCGAGGGGCGTGAGGGTGCGCGAGGCGTCCGCAAGGGCTGCTTCCACGACGCTTTGCTGAACGCCGAGTGCGGAGGCGATCTCGTCAACCGAGGGGGTGCGACCGAGGGCTGCCGCCAGGGTTTCCTGGACGGACATGGTCTCTTTGATCCGGCGGCGCGCCGAGCGGGTGGCCCAGTCGCTGGCGCGCATCTCATCGGCGAAGGCGCCGAGGATGCGGCGGCGGGCGAAAGCGCCGAAGGGCACGCCAAGGTCCGGGTCGAAGGAATCGGCCGAGGTAATCAGGGCCACGGCGCCAGCCGACGCCAGGTCATCGCGCGAGAGGTGGGACGCCTTCGAGCACAAATCTGAGACGAGGTAGCCAACCAGCGGAAGGTGCTGGGTGACCATCTCGTTGCGTTCCACGCGATTCAATAGTGTGTCCCCCCATGAGACGGATCAGGAGCTTTAAAACCCTGAGAGCCGCACCCCCAAACGGTTCCGCTCTTCCCCCATGGAAGGCGGTGTTCGAAGCTCGGGCGCAGCACCCAGAACGAAACCTATCACCTGATCTGGAATCTGCGTGTACCCTCAGGGAAAAGCTTGGCGGAAAATGCGGAAAGCCGTTATTTGGCCGGGATGTCAGGGGAATGGGGCCCATGAGTGTAGGCGATCTTTCAGCGGCGCTGTGGCAGGAGCGGCGGCAGATGGAGCTGCTCCTGTTCAGGCTGGAAACCCAGCGCCTTCACGCCGCCGCCGGCAACACCCACTGGCTGACCTTCACCGCTTCCGAAGTGGAAGGCGTGCTGGACCGCCTTCGTTTTGAGGCCCTGGCCCGGAATGTCGAATCCGCGGCAGTGGCGGCCGAATGGGGGCTGCCGGCGCAGGCGACACTGGTTGAACTGATTGCCGCCGCGCCGCAGGGTTCCTGGCCCACCGTCCTGCAGGAGCACCTGACTGGCCTGCGCAGCTTGATGGACCGGCTCGCCGAGGCCGCCCGCATCAACGAGGCTACGCTCCGGGGCCTGCAGCGGCCCGAGGCCCAGGACGACCCTGCCGGAGTCCTGGAGCAGTTGACCGTGGCCGGCAACATTGAGCGGGCCCTCGCCATCACGCGCCGGGCAACCCAGCCGTTGATGGCCCAGTACCTCGGCGACGACGCAAACTCGCACTGACGCGACACGCCGGGGGCCGGCGTGCACACCGAGGTGCGGCGGCCCCGTCAGTCGACGGCAGGTTGGGCGGGACGGCCGGATTCAGCCACCGGCGCGGCCGTCGGGCCGGCCGCCGGGGACGCCGCCGTCGGGGCCTGAGGCAGCAGTCCGCGCAGCGCGTCCTCGGTGCCGGCGCCGGCGTCGGCACCTGCTTCGGCTGCCGCCAGGTTCGCCGCCGCGATGGCCTCGATCACTTCCCGCCGCTGGATCGGGACGCCGCGGGGCGCCTCGATGCCGATGCGGACGCCGTCGCCGCGTCCTTCCAGAACAGTGATGACGATGCCGTCGCCGATCATGATCTGTTCGCCCGGCTTGCGTGTTAGTACCAGCATTCTCTCAATCTACCCTTCGCGGCCGGACGCTGCGGCCCACGGCGCCGTCCGGGGCGCAGGCCGGCCGTCGATCCAGCCCACCGGCAGGCCGAGTGCGTCCACGCTCTCGGGCGTCCCGGTGTCCGCCGCGCCGACGACGGCCACCGCGGCCACCTCCAGCCGGGCCCGCAGCAGGCCCACCCAGCGGGCGGTGTCCTCGTGCTTGCGTCCTGCATCCACCACTACCCAAAGCTGGTCCGGCGAGAGCGCCGAGATCGCCTGCAGCCGGGCCAGGGTGTTGCGGGCCCTGCCGAGTCCGAAGGCCGCCAGCACCGTCTGCTCCGTCTCCACGGCGTGGGCGCGGGCCGCCGTCGCGCTCTGGCGTCCCTCCAGGTGGAGGTGGCCGTAGGCGCTCAACTCTCCGGCGGTGCGCACGTCCGCGCCACCCGCGGCAATGGACATGGACAGGGCCGTGTCCAGCGCGTCGTCGCCGAGGCCGACCAGCACCACCAGGTCACCGGTACCGCTCAGCGGCACCGGCAGCGCGGACCGCACTGGCGCCGGCATCGCGGACCGCACGGGCGACGGACTCACGGACGACGGCGTTGCGGCCTGGCTTCGGGCCGGCGCACTGCGCTCCCCCGCACCCTCCTCCGGTTGTGCAGGCTGGCCCGGGCCAGGCTGTTCGGCCCCTACTGAGGGCCGGAGTCCGGAGCCGAGCTGGTCCAGCAGCTCGGCGAAGTCCGGGGACTCGGTCGAGACGCCGGGGCTGGCGCTCCGGTGCAGGGTCAGTTCGGCGGCGTCGGCTTCGGCCAGCAGGGCCGCGATCGCGTCGCCCTGCAGCTGGTGGCCGGGGGCGGCGGCAACGCGCGCGCTTCCCGAAGCGTCCGGGCGCCGCGGCATGTCCTTCACGCTCGCCCGCGGGGCGTCCGCCGCTGCGGCGGCACGCTCCACGATTTCGCCCTCGGACAGGATGTCCGCATCCGGGACAACCTCGCCGGTGACGACGTCGTGCTTGGGCTGGACCTCGACGACGGCCTCGTAGCGGTTCGCCGCGAAGAGCCCGGCGATGCCGGGGCTGATCACCCGTTCCGCGGAAACGATGCGGGCCGACGGCCCGTACTGGGCCTCGGCCTTGCTGCGGATTTCCTCCAGCGAGGCTCCCTTAAGCCGATAGCGGTTCGGCATGGCGCACGACTCCTACAGTTTCGATCCGGACGTTGGCGGAGGTGACTTCTCGGTACGAGAGCACCGGGACAGACCCGGGCTGGGCCCCGATGAGCCGGTGGATGGCCGGGCGCAGCGCCGGGGCGCAGACCAGGACGGCCTGCCGGTTGGCGGCGGCGGCGGAGTCCACCGCGTTGCGCATCGACCGCAGCACGGCGTCGAGCCGGTCCTGTCCCATCACGATCTGGGTGCCGCCCTCGGCCGGGCGCATATCCTCCAGCATGGACTGCTCCAGGAGCGGGTCGATCATGATCACGTTGAGCACCGGGCCCTCCATGAACTTGGCGGTCAGCGCCGGGCCGAGCGCCTGGCGCGCCGCCTCGACCAGTGACTCCGGGTCCGTGGAGACCTTGGCCCGGAGCGTGAGCGCCTCGTAGATGCGGGCCAGGTCGTTGATGGGGACCTGTTCGTCGAGCAGGCCTTGGAGCACGCGCTGCAGCTCGGCGAGCGAGAGCAGTGCGGGGGTCAGTTCGTCCACGGCGGAGGGGCTCTGCTTGCGGACGCCCTCAGTAAGCACCCGGACATCCTCGCGGGACAGCAGCCGGGCGGCATTGCCCGTGACGATCGAGGATAGGTGGGTGACCAGCACCGAGACGCGGTCAATCACGGTGGCCCCGGTCATCTCGGCGTTGTGCCGCATCTCGGCCGGAATCCATTTCCCGGCGAGCCCGAAGACCGGCTCAATCATGGCCACACCCGGCAGGGAGTCCAGCGAATCGCCCAGGGCCAGCATCTGGCCGCCGGGCGCGGTGCCACGGCCGGCCTCCACCCCGGCGATCCGGATGGCGTAGGTGGCCGGCGGAAGGTCCACGCTGTCCCGGGTGCGGACCGGCGGGATGACCAGGCCAAGTTCCATCGCGATCTTGTGCCGCAGCGACCGGACGCGGGCCAGCAGGTCGTCGGAGGCGCCGGAGACCATGTCGACGAGGTCGGGGGCCAGCAGGATCTCCACGGGGTGGACACGCATGTCCTCCAGCAGCTTCTCGTTCGGGTCCAGCTCCGGGGCGTTCAGGGCGGCGGCCTCGGCGTCGCGGCTCTGTTCCGCCAGCCGCTGGCTGGCAGCGGTGCGGCGCGAGGCCAGGATCAGCCCGGCGCCCACCAGGATGAACGGGATGGGCGGCATGCCGGGGATGAGGGCCATGGCCAGGGCGGCGACGCCGGCGATCATCAGGGCGTTGGGCGACTGCAGCAGCTGGGTGGACGCCGTCCTGCCCATGTCCGCTTCCGCGTTGGACCGGGTGACGATCATGCCGGTGGAGACTGCCATCAGCAGCGCCGGGATCTGGGTGACCAGCCCGTCGCCCATGGTCAGGATGCCGTAGGTGTTCAGCGCATCGCCGATTTCCAGGCCGCGCTGCAGCATGCCGATGGCGATGCCGCCGATGAAGTTGATGATGATAATGATGATGCCGGCGATGGCGTCGCCCTTGACGAACTTCGAGGCGCCGTCCATGGCGCCGTAGAAGTCCGCCTCGGCCGAGACATCGGCGCGCCGCTCCCTGGCCTGGGTGTCAGTGATCAGGCCGGCGTTCAGGTCGGCGTCGATCGCCATCTGCTTGCCGGGCATGGCGTCCAGGGTGAACCGGGCCCCGACTTCGGCGACGCGTTCGGCGCCCTTGGTGACCACGACGAACTGGATGACCACCAGGATCAGGAACACGACGGCGCCGATGATCATGGAGCCGCCCACGGTCACCTTGCCGAAAGCCTCGATCACCTGGCCGGCGTAGCCGTTGCCCAGGACCAGGCGGGTGGAGGCTACGTTGAGGCCCAGCCGGAACAGCGTGGCCACGAGCAGCAGCGAGGGGAACACGGAGAAGTCCAGCGGCTTCTTGACGAACATGCTGGTCAGCAGCACCAGCAGGGCCAGCAGGATGTTGCACACGATCAGGAAATCCAGCAGCGGCGCGGGCACGGGAACCACCAGCAGCAGCACGATGCCCACGATGCCGATGGGCACCGCCAGCCGGGCGAGCCTGTTGTTCATGATGCGGTCCCTTCACAGACGCTGGTTCCAAAAATGTTCGCGAAAATGTTCATAGCGCGGCTCCGGCCATGCGGTGCAGCCCCGCGCCGGCGCCGCGGGCCTTGAGCGACATGACGAAGGCGAGCACCCCGGCCACGGCGTGGTAGAAATCCACCGGAATCTCCTGCCCCAGCTCGCAGGCGCCGTGTAGCGCCCGGGCCAGCGGGATGTCCTGGACCATCGGCACGCTCTTGGCCTCGGCCTCCTGCCGGATCCGCGTTGCGACGTGCCCGGCGCCCTTGGCCACCACCCGCGGGGCGGACTTGCCGGGCTCGTACTTCAGCGCGACGGCGACGTGCGTGGGGTTGACGAGGACGACGTCGGCGTCCCCGATCGCCGCGATCATGCGGTTCCGGCTCATGGACAGCTGCCGGGCCCGCCGCTGGGAGCGGATCAACGGATCGCCTTCGCTGCTCTTGTTCTCGTCCTGGACTTCCTTCTTGGACATCCGGGTTTTCTTCCGGTTCCGGCGCATCACCACGAAGAAGTCAACGGCCGCCAGCGCGATGCCGGCGAAGACGGCGAACTGGACCAGGGACGAAATGCCGCCGCCGGCGGCCGCAACGACGCCGGACACCGGAAGGCCGCCCGCGGTGAGCAGCACCGGGATGAGCCCCTGCACGACGGAATAGAGCACCAGGCCGACGACGGTGGCTTTCAACAGGGCCTTGACGCCGCCCCAGAGCGCTTGGGTGCCGAAAATGCGCTTCAGCCCGCTGAGCAGTTTGAAGTTATCGAAGTCGAGGCGGAACTTCTTCAGGTGGATGCCGCCCTGCAGGGCCGAGCCGACAATGACGACAATGAGCACCACGATCATCATGGGCCCGAGGATCCCGGCGAGCGCGCCGAGGCCGTCTTCGAGTGCCTTCACGGCCCTGGCCGGGTCCGGCTGGGCCATGACGCCCCGCACGCTGAAAAGCTGGTCGGTGGCCGCGTTGGCTCCGCGCTCCACGGTGGCGGGGATCATGACGGCGGCGGCGCCGACGGCAAGCCAGGCGGTGAGGTCCTGCGAGCGCGAGAGCTGGCCCTTGGACCGGACCTCGCGCATGCGTTTGTCGGTGGCTTGTTCGGTTTTCTCCTGTGAATCCGCCATCAGCCCACCCCCAGCACAGTCTTGGCGGCCTGTCCGGCGAGCGTGGAGACGATCCTGGGCAGGGCGAGGAAGAGGAATCCTGCCAGCGAGAGGGTCAGCATGATTTTGAGCGGGAAGCCCAGCGAGAAGGCATTCAGTGCCGGCGCCACCCGGGTCAGCAGGCCGAGCCCGACGTCGGCGAGGAACAGCACCACCAGCAGCGGGCCGGCGATCTGGACGGCAGCGAGGAACATCCCGGTAACGGCGGAGGTCATGGCCTGGACCGGCTGGGCGAGATCGATGCCGCCGGCCAGCGGCAGCGCGGTGAAGCTCCCGGTCAGTCCGCCGATGACGAGCTGGTAGCCATCCGAGGAGAACAGCAGGGCGAGGGCAGCCATCTGCAGCAGCCGGGTGAACTGGGCGCCGTTGACCATCATCTGCGGGTCGAAGGCCTGGGCCATCTGGAAGCCGCTGAAGAGGTCGATGAGGCTGCCGGCCGACTGGACCGCCGCGAAGACCAGCATGACCAGGAACCCCAGGACCAGGCCCGTAACAAGTTCCAGGACCACCCCGGTGAGGAACCCGGCCGTGTCCCGGGCGGTGTAGCCGGCGGAGAGGCGCTGCGAGACGGCCAGGCCCAGCCCGACGCCCAGCATGGCCTTGATCCGGCCGGGAAAGGCCTGGTGCGCGAAGGGCGGCGCCACGATCAGGAATGCCGTCATCCGGACGGTGGCCAGCAGGAGGACTTCCAGCCACGTCTGGTCGATCGGGATGCCCACCTCACAGGCCTCCGAGCAGGGAGGGGATCTTGGCGAAGAGGTCGTTGGTGAACGCGACCATCTCCGAGATCATCCAGTGCCCGCAGATCAGCAGGGCCACCGCTACGGCGGCCAGTTTCGGGACGAAGGAGAGGGTGGCTTCCTGGAGCTGTGTGATGGACTGCAGCAGGGAAATCGCCAGGCCCACCACCAGGGCCGTGACCAGCACCGGGGCCGAGAGCTTGGCGGCGACGATCATGGCCTGGAGGCAGATGTCCAGGACGGCGTTGGCGTTCATCCCGAGCCCGCATAACTTTGGACCAGCGAGGTGATGATCAGGCCCCAGCCGTCCACGAGGACGAAGAGCAGGATCTTGAAGGGCAAGGAGATCATCACCGGCGGAAGCATCATCATGCCCATCGACATTAGGGCCGCGGAGACGACGAGGTCGATCACGAGGAAGGGGATGAAGATGACGAAGCCGATGATGAAAGCGGCGCGGAGCTCGGAAATCATGAAGGCCGGGATCAGCGTCTGCAGCGGCACCGCTTCAGGCGTGGCCGGGTTCTCCATGCCTGCGGCGCGGGTCATCAGGGCGATGTCCTCTTCCCGCGTGTGGGCCAGCATGAAGTGCTGCAGCGGACCTGAGCCGGCGTTGAGCGCGCCGTTGAAGTCGAGCTTCCCGTTCAGGTACGGCTGCACCCCGAGCGTGTTCATCTCGTTGATGACCGGCCACATGACGAAGATCGAGAGGAACAGCGCCAGGCCCGCCAGCACCTGGTTGGGCGGAATGGACGGCAGGGACAGCGCGTTCCGGGTCATCGCGAGCACCACGAAGATCTTGGTGAACGAGGTCATCATCAGCAGCAGCGCGGGCGCTACGGAGAGCAGGGTGATCCCGATCAGCGTCAGGACCGCGGTGGAGGGCTTCCCGTCCATGCCGTTGATCTCGATGTTGACGCTGCCGTTGTCCGGGCTGGCCGGTGGGGTGGGCGGAACCGGCGGCACGGGGGCAGTGGCGTGGCCCGCGGTGGCGTTAAGCCAGAGCAGCAGGAGCGCCAGGAGCACGGCGGCGACGCCGATCGCCAGGATGCGCACGGTTCGCCTGGCGCGGGGGTGGCTGATGCTGGTGGACGGGACGCGGGCGGTATGGGCGGTGGCAGGGCGGATCAATTGCGGCGTCCGCTCCTGAGAGCGGCAGCGGCCTGCTTCCAAGTGGAACCGGCCAGGATCGAACCATGCAGCGGCGGGTGGGCCGCGGCGGGCCCGGTCCCCCGCCCCGGGGCCGTCCGGGAGTGGGCTTCGCGGTGGATGGAGCTGCGGCGGGACAGCGGCCGCTCCGAAGTTCCGGAAGCGGCCTCCGCCAGGTTTCCGCCGGGGCCGGGAGTCCCGGCCTCGGTCAGGGCGGCGGCCGCAGCCTGGTCGGCCGCTCCGGCTCCGGTTCCGGTTCCGGTTCCAGTTCCGGTTCCGGCGAGGATCTGCGCGAAGGCGGCGGCGGCACCGCCGCGGCGCGGCCCGGCTGCCAGGGCGTCCGTGGCCTCTTCGGCCTCTTCCGGGATGTCGCCGGTGTGCAGGACGTTGACGGCGTGGTCGGTGACGCCGAGCAGGAAACGCTGCCCGCCGGCGTCGACCACCACCACGGACGCCCGCTGGCCGACGCTTTGGCGGCTGACGACGCTCAGGGCGGCGTCAGCGCGGCGTCGTCCCGTGCCTTTGCCGAGACGGCGTTGCAGCAACCAGATCAGTCCAAGCACCGCGCCCAGGGCTACGGCTACCCGCAGCCCAAGGATCAGCGAGTCCATTCAGCTAAGCCCCTCGGCCACGTCGAGGATCCGGGTGATCCGCACGGCGTAGTCCTGGTCCAGCACCACGACCTCGCCGTGCGCGATCAGCCGTCCGTTGAGCAGGACGTCGGCGGGGGCGCCGGCGGAGCGGTCCAGTTCGATGATCTTGCCGGGTTCGAGCGAGAGCACGTCGCGCACCGACATGCGGGTGCGGCCGATCTCCACGGTCAGGGCCATCTCGATGTTGTTGATGCGGCCCAGCCGGCCGGCCACCGCGTCGCCGCCGCCGAAGAGGTCGCCGCCGCGGTCCTGGCCGGTGCCGTGCTCGCGCAGCCGGACGGCGAACCAGGCCGCCGGGCTGGTTCCGTCGGAGAGTTCGAAGACGGCGGTGTCCGGGTCGGACAGCAGCCCGGAAGCGTCGGATTCGCGCAGGTCGGAGAGCACACCGGCGCCGAAGACCGAGCTTGCGCTCTCCATCGCCGGGCGAAGGACGTCGGTGACGGAGACGACGCCGAGCTGGCCGCCGGCCATGCCGCCGGCCGCCTCGTCCAGGAAGGTGCGGTCGCTGAGCATCAGGGCGAGGTCGGCGGTCACGGAGCCGACGAAGGTCGCGGTCACGGCCTGGCGGGCGTAGGGGGCTGCGGCGCGGGCCGGGACCAGCGCGACAACCTTCAGCGCCACCGGGCTCGGCAGCTCCTCAACGAGCCGTTCCGCCGACGATTCATGCTTGGTCAGGGTGATGCTCATTGCTTGTTCTCCTCGATTGTGACAATGACGGCGGCGGCCCGGGACCCGTTACGGGCAGGGGCGGCGGTGGCCAGCCTCGTGCCGTCCAGGGTGAGGTCGAAGGGCCGGTTTTCCAGGTGCGGGAGGGTCAGGACGTCCCCCACCGCGAGGCCCAGCACCTGGCTGGGGGTGACGTACGACGTCGAAAGCCGCACTGAGAGTTCCACCGGGACGCGCTCCAGCTGCGAGCTGATGCGGGCGGCGGCGTTGCCGCGGTCGTCCGTCGGGTTGACCTTTTTCAGCCGGCCCAGCAGGATCCCCGCCGGCACCGCCAGGGTGGCCGGGGAACTGATGTTGCCGACGTTGATCGTGAACGCTGCCACGATCATCAGCTCGCTCGGCGGCGCGGCCTGGGCGAACTGGGAGTTGTACTGGACGGTGTCGACCCGGATGGTTTCGCTCAGCAGCGGCCCCAGCGAGTAGCCGAGGTCCTCGAGGGCCTCATCCATCAGCCCCTTGACCAGGGCCTGTTCGATCTGGGTGAACTTCCGGTCCGGCATGGTGGTGTCATTGGAGGCGCCGAGCATGCGGTTGATCCAGCCCAGGGCCGACGGGGCGGGGAACTGGACCACGAGTTTGGGGTCGTGCGACTCGACGGTGCACAGGACCATGGCCGTGACGGCCGGCAGGGAGGCTGCGTACTCGTCGTAGCTTTGCATGCGGACGTCTTCGAGCCGGACCACGGACTTCACGCGGACCTTGGCGGTCAGCTGGGTTCCCCACTGCCGGGCGAAGGTTTCGAAGGCGAGTTCCAGGACGCGGCTGTGTTCACGAGCCAGCGTCGCGGGACGCCGGAAGTCGTAGACGCTGACGGTCCGCTCCCGTGCCACTTCCCGCTCATCCAAAACACTCACGGTTGCCACTATCGGCAAGGGATCCGCCGTCGTAAGGCGTCCGCCTGCTATTTCTGGCTCAGCTTCAGCGCTTTCGGGATGAGGGCCCGGACGACGTCGGGCTTGTCCGAAATCACGACGATGTCCACCCGGCGGTTGCGCTCCATGAGCGCCGGCGTCGAATCGTCGTTGACCTGCCGGGCCGAGCCGAAGGCGACGGCGCCGATCCGCTGTTGCGGGATCCCGCCGCGGTCCACCATGTAGCGCAGCACGTTGACGGCGCGCGCCGAGGAGAGCTCCCAGGTGGACGGGTAGGCCGTGATGCCCTTCGCCGCATGGCCTTCGACCATGATCTCCAGGGCCGCGGAGCGAAGGATGGGCGAAATGATGCGCAGTACCTGGGACGCCCGGTTGGTCAGCTCGGGCCGGTCGGGGGCGAAGAAAGCCTGCGAACCGATGAGCTTGACCGTCAGCCCGCGCTGGTCAATCTGGAATTCGACGTTTTGGCTCAGCCCGGCGGCGGCCAGGCCGGCCTTCATTTTCTGCTCCAGGGCCTTGAGCCGGTCGACTTCCTTCTTGGCCGCGGCGAGGGCCTCGTCCTGGGCGCTTTTGTCCTTCGACTGCACGGCGGCGAAGGCTTCCAGATCCTTGTCGACAAATTCGGGCGGGACCACCGTTCCGGAGGCCGTGTCCACGGTCTCCGAAGCCACCGTGCCGAAGCCGGTGGCGAGCGAGTTGCGCAGCTTCTCGAACTTGTTCGCATCGACCGTGGACATGGCGTAGAGAACGATGAAGAGGCACATCAGCACCGTGACCATGTCCATGTAGGACGCCATCCAGCGCTCGTCGACGTGGTGCGCCTCTGGTTTCTTGCGGGGCCGCCGTCGCCCGCTCACGCGGCCGTGTCCATCGGCTCCGCCGAGCCGTCGCCGCTGGGCGCCTTGCGGCCCTTGTCGGCGCTCTTGAGCTGGTGCTCGGGGACCATGGAGCGGAGCCGTTCAGCCAGGAGCAGCGGCTGGGCGCCGGACTGCACGGCGAGCATTCCCTCCATCACGAGGGTCATGCGTTCGATCTCCAGCTCCGAGAGCCGGGCGAGGCGCGAGCTGAACGGCAGCCAGATGAAGTTGGCCGAGAGCAGGCCCCACAGGGTCGCGACGAACGCGGCCGCGATCATGTGCCCCAGTTCGTCCGGCTTCGACAGGTTTTCCAGGACGTGGGTAAGGGATACGACGGTGCCGACGATCCCGACGGTGGGGGCGTAGCCGCCGAGGCTGGCGAAGAACTTTGAGGACGCGTGGTCGCTGCGGGACTTCGTGTCGATTTCGTCCTCCATCTGCATCCGGAGGTCCTCGGCGTCGGTGCCGTCGGCGATGTTCTGCAGGGCGCGGGCCAGGAACGGGTCCTTGACGCTGGCGGCCTCCTCCTCGAGGGAGAGCAGCCCCTCGGCGCGCGCCTTCT
>Ga0213837_1001413_pt1 | contig 13084 bp, 13 predicted proteins | sample SWPATP12_FD_160572 | JGI IMG/M metagenome (GOLD analysis project Ga0213837, IMG submission 160572) | Coastal seawater microbial communities from Marineland, Florida, United States - SWPA TP1 #2 | ecosystem: Environmental > Aquatic > Marine > Coastal | place: USA: Florida | collected 2016-08-06
TGCGGCCACGGTCCCGAACGGCATAATTCTCTCCTTCGCCCTGCGGAAGCCCAGCGTGTCCGGGTCCCATAGAAAGCTTAGGGAAGTAGAGCCCAAATGTGCTTCCAAATTCTTTGGCGCAGTAGTGAGTTTGAGGGAGAATTTTCCTCATGGACAAGATGGACAGGAATATCCTTGCTGAGCTGCAGATGGATGGTCGTCTCTCACTGACCGATCTGGCCGAGCGCGTGGGGCTGAGCTTGTCGCCATGCCACCGCCGGCTGCGGGCGCTGGAGCAGTCGGGGGCAATCAGCGGCTACCGGGCACAGTTGGACGCCGAGGCGCTGGGCCTCACCTTTGAAGCCCTCGTTTTCGTCACGATGCGGGATGGGGACCGAACCACGGTGGCTGCCTTCGAAGATGCCGTTGCCGGCGTGCCCAACGCCCTGCGCGTGCAACGCCTCTTTGGCGACCCCGACTACCTCCTCCAAGTCGTCGCCCGCGACATACGGGAGTTCCAGCGGCTCTACGACGAGCAACTCTCCGCTCTCCCCGGCGTCCAACGACTGAGTTCCACCCTAGTCATGAAGAACGTCGTCGAAAACCGGCCATTGCCGCTCTGAGCGGAACCGCGGCGGGGAATGACCGTCAGTCGAGGTACCGCAGGCCAGCGGCTGCGAGCGGCTGCCGCATGGAGTAGACGTCGAGGCCCAGCTCACCCGCGGCAAAGCGCCGGCGTTTGCCTTCTTCGTTGTCCTCTCGGGTGCGTGCAGCTGCCGCGACGTCGGCGGCCAGGGCGGCGGGGACGACGACTACGCCATCGACGTCGGCGACGATGACGTCGCCGGGGTCGACGACGGCGTTGGCGCAGACCACGGGGATGTTGACCGACCCGAGGGTGGCTTTGACGGTGCCTTTGGAATTGATCGCGCGGCTGAAGACGGGGAAGTCCATCTCCTGCAGGGTGGCCACGTCGCGGCAGCCGCCGTCGATCACGAGGCCGGCGGCACCGCGTGCCTGAAGGGAGGTTGCGAGGAGATCGCCGAAAAAGCCGTCCTCGCTTTCGGTGGTGCAGGCCGCCACGAGCACGTCGCCGGGCTGGACCTGTTCGGCGGCAACGTGCATCATCCAGTTGTCCCCTGGCTGCAGCAGCACCGTTACGGCGGTTCCGCACAGCTTCGCCCCGGGGTAGACGGGGCGGATGTACGGGCGCATTAGGCCCAGCCTACCCATGGCTTCGTGGATGGTGCTCACGCCGAAGGCTGAGAGGGCGTCGACGTCGGCCTTCGCGGCGCGGGTGATGGTGCGGTGGACTACTCCGAGTTCCTGCATGGATCTGTTCTCCTGGTGGATGTTTAGCGGCCCTGCTGTTTGAGCAGGGCGTTGAGGCGGGGGTAGACGGTGCGGGCGTTGTGTTCCTGGATGGCCGTCTGGTCTGCCTCGTCCAGGCCGGCGTTGTCGATGTACCGGGCGGTGTCGTCGAAGTGGTGCCCTGTGCAGGGGTCGATGTCGCGGACGGCGCCGATCATTTCGGAGGCGAACAGGATGTTCCGGGTGGGTATGACATCGAGCAGGAGGTCGATACCGGGCTGGTGGTAGACGCAGGTGTCGAAGAAGACGTTGCCCAGCAGGTGCTCCTCCAGTGCAGGCTTCCTCAGAGCCATGGCGAGGCCGCGGAAGCGCCCCCAGTGGAAGGGGACCGCGCCGCCGCCGTGCGGGATGACCAGCTTCAGAGTGGGGAAGTCGGCGAACAGGTCGCCCTGGATCAGCTGCATGAAGGCAGTGGTGTCGGCGTTCAGGTAGTGAGCCCCGGTGGTGTGGATGGCCGGATTGATGCTGGTGCTGACGTGCACCATGGCCGGGATGTCGTACTCGACCATCTTTTCGTAGATGGGGTACCAAGACCGGTCGGTGAGCGGCGGTGCGGTCCAGTGGCCCCCGGAGGGGTCGGGGTTCAGGTTCAGAGCGACGGCGCCGTACTCTTCCACGCACCGGGTGAGTTCGGGAAGGCAGGTGGCCGGGTCCACGCCGGGGGATTGCGGGAGCATGGCGGCGGGCACGAAACGCTCGGGGTAGATCTGGCTGACCCGGTAACAGAGTTCGTTGCAGATGGCGGCCCACTCGGCGGACGTTTCGAAGCCGCCGATGTGGTGGGCCATGAAGGACGCGCGCGGCGAGAAGACCGTGAGGTCGATGCCGCGCCCGTCCATGAGGCGCAGCTGGTTCTGTTCGATGCTTTCCCGAAGCTCGTCGTCGGAAATTTTCAGGTCCTCCGGCCGCGGCGCGTGTGAGGGGTCCTTGAGGCCGGCGATTTGGCGGCCGCGCCATTCGCCGAGGGCCGGTGGGGCCGTCGTGTAGTGGCCGTGGATATCGATAATCACTGTTCTTGCTCCTTGGAGGATGAGGCAGGCGGTGTCCACAGGTTGGCCGGGACCATGACGTCCCCGGCCATGAGGAGCCGGGCGGACCGGAGCAGACCGGATTTTGCCACGCCGCCGGGGCGGGCAGGGTCCAGGCCAAGTTGCACGCTGAACTCGCCGCTGGGGTGCTCCACGGACACAATGGCAGACTCGACACCTTTTACTTCGGCAATCTCGTGGGCAATGGTGCCCTTGATGACGCAGGCGGTTGCGGCGGTCACCGCCGCAAGCACGCCGATCGATGCGTGGCAGACGTGCGGGATGAAGCTGCGGGTGTTGATTGTCCCGCCGTGGGCCGGGGGGGAGACCAGTGTCATCTTGGGGTAGTTCTTGGCGGCGACGTCGCCCAAGCCCATCAGGGTGCCGCACCTAAGCCGTAGCGCTTCGAGGCGTTCCCTGAGTTCCCGGTCCTTGTTTAGTACGGCTGCCGACTCCTGACCGGTGCGGTGCAGGTGGGCGGCGTTGACGATGACCAAGGGCATCCCGTTGTCGATGCAAGTGACCTCCAGCGACCCGAAACCTTCCACGTCCACGGTGTCCCTGACGTTTCCGGTGGGCAGCAGGGAGCCGCAGACGGAGCCTGCCGTGTCCAGGAAGTTGATGGTGACGGCGGCCGCGGTGCCCGGGACGCCGTCGATCCTGGTGTTTCCTCGGTACTCGACGTGCCGGCCGTGGTCGCCGGACGGTGTCGGGACCGAGATCTCGGCGATCATGCCGGTGTTCAGGGTGAGAACCCGCGCCGTGGTGACGTCGCTGTCCGGCTCCAGCAGGCCTGACTCGATCGCGAACGGCACCACGGCGGCCAGCATGTTTCCGCAGTTGGGTGTGGTGTCCACACGGTTGCTGTCCGGCTGTAGCTGGGCAAACTGGAACTCCAGGTCTACACCCCGCAGCTCGCTGGGCGACACGATGCCGGCCTTGCTGGTCAGCGGGTGGGCGCCGCCGAGGCCGTCGATCTGATGCGGATCCGGGGAACCCATCGCCGCCAGCAGGATGGCGTCGCGCGCTGCGGTGTCTTTCGGCAGGTCCGCTGCCCGGAAGAACGGGCCCTTGGACGTACCTCCGCGCATGTACCAGCACGGGACGGCGAGCTGGCTGCCCAGGAGGCGGGGGCCTTCCGCTGATACGGGCGAGACGAGCGGGTGGAGCGTCACGGGTTCCCCTTCGATAGGCGTGGCTGGGCGGTGAGTAGGGGCAGCTCAGCGGGCGGGGACGGCCACTGGCGGGGTGCCGTGGGTATGGAATGTCTCGATGGTCTTCATTCCCCAGGCCTGGCCCTTCGCCCGGTCCGCCTCGGTCCATTCCACGGTCTTCCAGTCCGGCGCCAGGATCATGCGGGCCCCGGAGTTGCAGAACTCAATCCGGTTACCGCCCGGCTCATACACGTAGAGGAAGAACGTCTGCTGGATGGCGTGCTTGTGCGGGCCTGACTCGATGTGGATCCCGTTTTCAAGAAAGATGTCTGCGGCCTTCAGGATGTCTTCCCGGGTGTCCGTGGCAAAGGCGATGTGGTGCAGGCGGCCGTTGCTGCCCGTCCAGTCCTCGCTGTAAACGAGATCGTAGCTTTTGTTGGTGAACGTGAACCACTGGGCGCCGAGCTTGCCGCTGTTGAGCCGGATCTGCTCGGTGGCGCGGCCGCCGAGGGATTCTGCCACGAAGTTGCCGTTGAGGGTGACGTCCGCCGCCAGGAAGTTCACGTGGTCCAGACGGCGGGCGTTGACACCAGTACCGGGGAACCGGTCTGCCTGGTTTTTCAGCGCCGGCCGTGAGTCGGCCGTGGGGACATGCCATTCGGATTCGTAGTAGATGTCCATCGGGTGCCCGTCCGGGTCGGTGAAGGAGTAGGTGGGGCCGATGCCGGGTTCTCCGTCGTGCCAGCCGATGCCGCGTCCGCTTGCCTCGATGGCCGCGACGCGGCTTTGCAGGGCTGCCTCGCTGGAAGCGCGCAGCGCGACTTTGCCGACCCCGGAGGTGGCGGCGGCCGTGAGCTTAATGGTGTGGTGCTCGTAGTCATCCCAGGAGTGCAAATATGCCGAGTCCCCCTCTCGGCCCACTTCACGCATGGCGAGGAGCTCGGTGAAGAACCAGAGGCTCTTCTCGAATTCCGGGGTCAGCAGCTCAACGTGGCCCAGGTGGGCTACGTCGTGGAAGGCGTCATTCATCGTTACAGTCCTTTTCGTCGTCCGGGGAAGGGGCGTCCGCCGAACGACGCCGTTGCATCGAGTGAATCAGGCCTCGCCGCTAATTGTCAACAATTTAGCAAACAAAAACTTTTGCAGGTTTGGCCGCTAGGCGGTTCGAGAATGAGTCGCAAATATTACTGACCAAATTGTTGACAATATTGCCGAGCAACCGTAGCTTGATCCTGTCAGAGTGACACGCACCACACCTACTCAGAGGATTGACATGAAGTCGTACAACGCCGTATTGGCCGTCGCCGCACTCCTTCTCACTGCCGGTTGCTCCTCAGCACCACTGTCCCAAGGCCAGGCTTCCGCCGGGGCCACTGGCGGGCAACAGATTCAGGTGGGCGTCATTCCCATCGTGGACGTGGCTCCCATCTACCTCGGCAAACAGCAGGGGTTCTTCGAAGAAGAAGGACTGTCCTTGGAGCTTGTTCCTGCGCAGGGCGGCGCCGCTATCGTCCCTGCCGTCACGAGCGGAACCATGGACTTCGGATTCAGCAACATCTCCTCGATGCTGCTGGCAAAGTCCAAGGGGTTGGACGTCAAAGTGGTGACGTCCGGCGCGGGGTCCACCGGCGAAGAGGGCAGAGACTTCGGCGGCATCCTGGTGGCAAAGGACAGCCAGCTCACCTCACCCGCTGACCTCGCCGGCAAGACCGTGGCGGTCAACACCCTCAACAACATCAACGACACCACGGTCCGGGCTTCCGTCCGCAAGGCCGGCGGTGACCCGTCCACCATCAAGTTCGTGGAGCTGGCATTTCCCGACATGCAGGCAGCCCTGGAAAGGGGCCAGGTGGACGCGATCCAGGTGGTGGAGCCGTTCCTGGCCACCGGAACGGGTGCCGGCGCAAGACTGCTGGCCTCCAATTACGTTGACACAGCAGACAAGCTGACCGTGGGCGCCTACTTCACCACCGCCGCCAACGCCTCCAGCAACCCGGACCTCGTCAAAAAATTCACGGCAGCCATGGAAAAGTCACTGAAGTACGCGCAAGAAAACCCGGACGCGGTCCGCAAGATTCTGCCGACGTACACGAAAATTGATGAGGCAACAGCAGAAAAGCTCACTCTTCCCGGCTTTGCGGCGGAGATTAACCGCTCCGGCGTCGAACAGCTGGTTACTCTGTCCAAGGGCGATGGACTGCTCAAATCCGATGTGAATCTGGACGAACTCCTCCCATGACCCGCAGCGCGATGATTTTGGACAAGGCGGCGGGTGGACCGGGCGGCGTCCCCGCGACCGCGCCTGCGGGAGCTGCTGGTAATCGCAGCCGCCCGGGTCGCAAATGGCCCGCGAAGCAGATGCTGGCCGTCGCCGGCATCCTCGGCTTCCTCCTGACGTGGGAATTGATACCTCGGCTGGGACTTGTTGAGGCCCGATTCCTGCCACCGGCCTCGGATGTCCTTGCCGCCCTGGCCGTCGACCTGCAGCTCACCGCCTTCTGGGCAGCCGTCGCTGAAACGCTGGTGGCGTGGTTCTTCGGACTGGCTGCGGCGGTGGCGTTGGCGGTGGCGGCCGGCTTTGTGGTGGGGTCCTCGCAGTTCCTGCGCCGGTTCACTCATTCAACCGTTGAGTTCCTCCGCCCCATCCCGTCCGTTGCCCTGATTCCCTTGGCCGTGCTCCTGTTCGGCGTGAAGATCCAGTCCTCGTTGATGCTGATCATCTACGCATCGTTTTGGCAAATTTTCATCCAGGTGCTTTACGGAGTGGCCGACGTGGACAATGTGGCCATGCAGACGGCCCGCAGTTACGGGCTGGGAACAGCCGCCCGGGTGCGCCACGTCGTCTTCCCGACCGCACTGCCGTACCTCATGACGGGCGTCCGGCTGGCCGCTTCCGTGGCGCTGATCCTGGCCATTACCGCGGAGCTGATCATCGGATCCCCCGGGCTGGGACGCGAAATCGCCCTTGCACAATCAGGCGGAGCCATATCCGGGATGTACGCACTGATCCTTGCCACTGGCCTGATCGGCGTGCTCATCAACCTGGTGATGAGGTTCATCGAGCGCAAAACGCTGGCCTGGCACTCCTCCATCCGCTCCGAGGTGGTCGTATGAGAATCATCAAAGGCATCCTGTACGCCTTGGCCCTGCCCACGCTACTGGTGCTTCTCTGGTGGGCGTCGACCCTGGGCACCAAAAGCTTCTTCGTCCCTACCCCCGGCACACTGGTCGCGACGTTCGCGGAGACCTGGCTTGGGGACCGGATGCGGACGGACGTGATGCCGAGCATCCTGCGGCTCTTCGTCGGTGTTTCAGCGGCCATCATCATCGGCATTGTCGCCGGCCTGCTGATCGGCTCAGTCAAATGGCTCCGCGCACTGACTGAACCGGTGCTCGAATTCTTCCGTGCCGTCCCGCCCCCCGTGCTGGTGCCGGTGCTGATGCTGTTGATGGGCATCTCCGACGCCATGAAAGTGGTCGTCATCATCTCCGGCTGCATCTGGCCGGTGCTCCTTAACACCATTGAGGGTGTGCGGGCAATTGATGGGGTGCTGTCCGATTCCGCCCATACCTACGGCATCAGCGGGTGGGCCCGGGTCCGGTATCTGGTCCTGCCCTCAGCTGGGCCTCAGATTCTGGCCGGAGTCAGGCAGTGCCTCTCGATCGGCCTCATCCTGATGGTCATCTCCGAGATGTTCGCCTCGTCCTCCGGGCTGGGCTTCACCATTGTCCAGTTCCAGCGTTCCTTCGCCGTTCCCGAAATGTGGTCCGGCATCGTGATCCTTGGCCTGATCGGCGTCGCCATGTCCTTTATCTTCCAATTCACCGAGCGCCGTATCCTGCGCTGGTACCACGGCCTGCGAGAGGTAGAAAATGCAGCCTGACATCAATCTAGAGACCGATCTGTCCGTGAGCGGAGGCACCGAAACATCCGGCGCCGGCCGAATCCAATCCGATGGCAAGGCAATGCTGTCCGTCCGGAACCTCAAGAAGGTCTACCAGACCGACGGCGGCCACGTGGAAGCGGTCCGCAACCTTACCTTTGATCTGCGGGCGGGAGAGCTGGCGTGCCTGGTGGGTCCCTCCGGATCCGGCAAGACAACCCTGCTGAAGTGCATTTCGGGACTGATGGCACCCACCGAGGGGGAAGTCCTGCTTGACGGGGCAAAGGTTACCGGCCCGCCCAAGAAAATGGCAGTCGTGTTCCAGGAGTATGGCCGCTCACTTTTCCCATGGATGCGGGTTCGCGAGAATGTCGAGCTTCCGCTTAAGAACCAGGGCATGGCCAAGGGGGAGCGGGACCAGCTGGTGGACGAGGCGCTGGAGGCTGTGGGGTTGTCCCATGTCCCCCAGTCCTACCCTTGGCAGCTCTCGGGCGGCATGCAGCAGCGTGTTGCCATCGCCCGTGCCGTTGCGTATCAGCCCGAAGTGCTGCTGATGGACGAGCCGTTTGCCGCCGTCGACGCCCAGACCCGGGCCGACCTGGAAGACCTTATCCGGACCGTCTGGAAAAAGCTGGGCGTCACGGTTCTTTTCGTTACGCACGACATTGACGAGTCGGTCTATTTGGGCGAGAGGGTGATCATTTTATCCAGTTCGCCCACCATCGTGCAGGAGGATCTGGTGATCGACCTCCCGGCGGAGCGGGACCAGCTAAATACCCGGGCACTGCCCCGCTTTACTGAGTTGCGCCACCACGTCTATGAGCAGATCCAGTTGGCCAAGACCGGCCACCGTCCCGCTGCCGCGGCCCGATAAGCCCTGCAGAGCGGGGGAACAGGAGCTGTTTCGCCATGTGGAGTACCCTGAAAAAAGAAATTGTTTACAATATCGGCGGCTGGTTCGGCCGACTGGGAGGCGATTAGCGTGGAAACTCTGGACCGAGTGCCTGGCCGTCATCTATCGGCGACGGAGCTGGTGGAAGTGCTGCGAAACGCCATCGTCAGCGGGGACTTGGTGCCCAACCAGCGGCTGGTGGAGGCTGATCTCGCCGCAGAGTACGGTGCCAGCCGAGGGAATATTCGGGTTGCCCTGTCGGAACTAAGCGTCGAAGGCCTGGTGGAACGGATGCAGAACCGGGGCGCTAGGGTCCGGGCTGTCTCTGTGGACGAGGCTGTGGAGATCACGGAGGTCCGCGCGGCGCTGGAAGCACTATGTGCTCGGAAGGCGGCCGAACGAATCACCGATGAGCAAATTGATGACCTGAAGCAACTCGCCGCCCGCATGAAAGACGCTGTGGACCGGGGGGACCGGGAGTCCTACTCGGAGTGCAACCAGATGCTCCATGCCAGCATTATCTCCATCAGCGCCCAACAAACGGCGGCTTCGACGATTCAGCGGTTGCGCGGACAGGCAGTCCGCTTCCAGTTCCGGCTCGCACGCCAACCGGGCCGGCCGGCCGTTTCGTTGCCGCAGCACCTCGCAATCATCGACGCCGTCTGCGCCCACAACCCGGACGCTGCCGCCGACGCAATGAGGGTCCACCTCGAAAGTGTCGCGGACGTCATCCGGTCGAGCAACACCTGATCCTGGCTTACTTTACGCCCGTTTCGGCCTGCAGCCGCGCTGCAGGCCGAAACGGGCACTTCCTTTTTGGGGCTGACCCGGGAAAGCAGCACTGCGGGAGCGGACGACGGCGGGAGGTCCCGCCGTCGTACGCTCGGCAGGTCTATTCCTGGGCGCTTAGCTGCCAGTGGACCCGGATGGCCTCGGCAATGGGGCCAGCGGTGACGTCGACCCGGAAGGCGACGGGCGCGGTTCCCGTCTCTTCGACGACCGAGTCGCGGTACACGCGGCCGCAGGACGGGCAGAGGGTGTAGAGATCCTCATCCGCGGGCCATGCCGCCAGCCCGGCGGGGACCGGGGTGCTGTCTCCGATGTAGACGGGGACGCCTTGGGAATTGGCCTGGATCAACCCGTCCTTGCTGACGGTGTTCCCGCACACGCAGGTGATGGTGGTGACATCATGACCGGTAACGTCGGCGTTTTCAGTGTCCATGATGACCTCCGGGGTGAGGGAAGAGACCTTGTTCAATTAGCTTATGCCTGCCGATGACATCGACGCCGGTAAATCCTCATTGTGGCGGCTGCCCGACTGCGCCACGATGATCCTATGGACGCTGAAACGCCGCAGGCGGCGGAGCTGAACCTTCCCCAGGCCTTCCTCCTTCTCGCAACGAACGACCAGGACGGCAAACCTGAGGTGCCGATGTTCGCACTCAGGACCGCTCTGGCCGGGGCAATACTGGCCGAGCTCGAGCTGATCGGTGCCATCGGGCTGCAGGGGAAGCACGTCAGGGCTACCGGCGCCGCCCCGCCAACGGAGCTGCAGCACCAGCTGGAGCTCATCCGCGGCAAGTCACGGCCGCACACGCCCAAGCGGTGGGTCTCCATGCTGGAGGGCCGCGGCGAAGTGCAGCGCGTCTACGAGGGCATGGCGGCGCGGGGCATCGTAGAACATGTCGGCGAAAAACACCTGGGCCTGTTCCGGTCCGTGCGGTACCCGGAGAAGGACCACGCCCCGGAGGCGGCGCTCCTGGAAAAGATCCGGGCCGCGCTCGGCGGTGCGCCGGCCGATGCCGGGTCGCCGGATACCGCGGCGCCGTCTGCCGCGGCGCCGTCTGCCGGGACGCCTGAGTCCGCGGCGACCGATGCTGGGACGCCTGAGCCCGCGGCGCCTGCTGCCGGGGCATCTGCTGCGGGGGCGCCCGATGCCAGGACCACAGCGCTGATCGCCCTGCTTCAGGCTGCCGGGCTGCTGGGCAAGCTCGTGCCGGCGGCAGACAAAATCCGGGCAAGTGAACTGGCGAAGGACTATTGGCCTTCCCGCGCGGTGGAGGACGAACTGCGCATGATCAGGCTGGCGGAGGAAGAAGAACCAGGCATCTCAGGGATCTGAGGCTGCGCCCGCCGTCGCCGTCGTCGTCGCCGGTTCAGGCGGAGGTCGGCACGATGTTGTGGTTGAGGCGGAACAGGTTGTCCGGGTCGTAACGGTTCTTCAGCGCCACCAGCCGGTCATAGGTATCCGGCCCGTAGGCCTGACGTGCGGCCTCGATGACGTCCTGCCCGCTTTCCGCGCCGAGGAAGTTGACGTACTCGCCGTGCTCGCCGAACGGCTGCATGAGGGCGTGGGCCTTCCGGGCAAAATCGCTCAGGCGTTGGTCCTCCGCGGGGTCGTTCCAGAAGCCGTAGATGTTAAGCCAGTACTTCGCTGAGCGGTTGGGAAACGCTGTGGCTTCCTCCGGCACACGCCCGAAGGCCCCTTCCATGTGGTGGATGTCGATCCCGGTCCCCATCCAGGTCACCTCGGAGGCGAACCCGGCCAGAACGTCGACGGCGGCCTCGTCCAGCCGGGAGAACGACAGGTTCTTCCAGTACCCCCGCGAGCCCTTGGGGAACAGGCTGTCCATCGCGGACTGCCATGCCGGCCAGGCGGTCGGCACCACCTCCTCCTCATCCGGGGGCGCCGCGGCGCGCAGCTGCTCGATCAGCTCGAGCCCGGGCTGGTGGTCCTCAGAAGCCCAGGCAAAGCCGATGATCATCCACGGCTCGTCCCCCATCTCGAGGTCGGGCGGGAGCACCAGGAAGGAGATGATCGGGTTCATCTCGTCGGGCAGATCCTGCGTCCACCGGTCGAACGCGCCCAGCGCACTCTTCCAGCGGGGCGGGCGGTAGAAGAAGTTTCCACCCAGCACGGCATCCGGCAGCGGCCGGGCGCGGAAGGTGAAGGAGGAGACCACACCGAAGTTCCCGCCCCCGCCCCGCAGCCCCCAGAAAAGCTCGGGGTTCTCCTGGTCACTGGCATGCAGGTGCTCTCCGGTGGCGGTGACAACGTCGGCAGAGGCCAGGTTGTCCAGGCTCAGCCCGTTGGACCGGGTCAACCAGCCCACCCCTCCGCCGAGCGTCAGCCCCGCGACGCCGGTGGCGCTGATCACCCCGAGCGGCACGGCCAGTCCGTGCGCGGTGGTGGCCCGGTCGACGTCGGCCAGCGTCGCCCCGGGTTCGACGGTCACGAGCCGGCGTTCGACGTCGACCTCCACACCGCGCAACTGGCCCAGATCCAGCACCAGGCCGTCGTCGACAGTGCCGTGGCCGGCAATGTTGTGCCCGCCCCCGCGGACGGCCAGCGGCAGGCCGGTGCGCCGGGCCGTGTGAAGGACGGGGTCAATGTCCCCGACGGCGCCCGCGCGGATGACCGCCCGCGGGCGTACGTCGATCATGCCGTTCCAGACCGCCCGCGCCTCGTCGTACAACGGATCCTGCGGCTCGATCACGGACCCCGCCAGCCGCCCGCGCAACTCCTCCAGGGCACGGCCGACGTCGCCGCCCTGGTCCTCCTGATGCACTGTGTTCATTGGTCTGCTGCCTCCGTGCCATGGGGCCGGCGCCCCTGGTCCAGTAATGGAATTGATCTCGCCGGAGTCGGCGCTGCAGGGTGATGCTTCCAGCCGCCAAAGGCACTGGAACAGTTCGGGGTGTCCACAGTATAGATTCGCCTGCGGCGCCGGACAACGGACAACGTGGAGTGCCCTCAGGGGAGTGCGTACACGCGGCGGGCGTTGTCCCGTGCGACGAGTTGCACGATCCTGCGGGCATCCGCCTCGGAACAGTCGTCGTCGTCGATCCATCCGCCGACGACTTTGCTGATGGCGGTGCGCCACAGCCTCGCTCCCAGGTAGTGAAGTTCGGCCGGGCCGACGGCGTCGGAGGAGTAAAGGATTTTGGTGAAGGGAGCCAGCTCGAAGGAGCGGGCCACCAGATCACGGCTCCGCGCCCCGGTGAAGTTCACGGCGAGGCCCACATCGAGGTAGACGTTCTCGAAGGCGTGGGCCAAATAGCCGGCTCCGCGCTCGAACGGATAGCAGTGGAGCAGCATGATGGGTGTGTCCCGGACCTCGGGGGACCGGAGAAAGTCCAGGAGGTACAGGGGATTCGTTTTGTGGAGGTCCAGGTCGCGGTCACCGAATCCGACGTGGAATTGCAGCGGAAGCTTCGTCGACACCGCCGTGTGAATCCCGTGGGCGATCAGGGTCACGTCGGTGAGGTTCGTGCCGGAGCGCGGGTTCTCCTGCCAGCGGCGGACCGCTTCAGTGACCGCAGCCGACGTCGGCCGGCTGAGGTTCCGGTCGAATCCGGCGCGGTAGGCGAGAACGGTCTTGAAGCCCACGGCGCTGCGGGCCAGCTCGTGAAGCCGCTGGCCGAACCCGTCGACGTAATCCGCCGGGTTGGCAAGCTCCCGGAGCAGCGACTCGGCGACCAGTTCCAGCCGAACAATCTCGTGGGTTCGCCCGCCGGAGACCTCGGCCATCTCGGCCATGCCGAGGTAGTCAGCGGCATCCAGTCCGGTGTCGATCAGCCAGTCACTCACCCCGGCCGCGCGGGTCATGCGCCGGCAGACCTCGAGTTCGCCCAGCTCGGAGCGCCGGCTCCAGTAGTCCGCCGGTGAGACATGGCGTGGCAGCTCAAAAATGCCGCTGCACCAGCGGCGGATGGCGAGCCCGATTTGTGTGTTGTAGGCGTCCTCCGGGGTGGCCAGTGGTTCGGTGTTCCCCT
>Ga0213837_1001420_pt1 | contig 13046 bp, 12 predicted proteins | sample SWPATP12_FD_160572 | JGI IMG/M metagenome (GOLD analysis project Ga0213837, IMG submission 160572) | Coastal seawater microbial communities from Marineland, Florida, United States - SWPA TP1 #2 | ecosystem: Environmental > Aquatic > Marine > Coastal | place: USA: Florida | collected 2016-08-06
CGGGAAGTTGAAGGCGTTGATCTGCACGGCGACGCCGGGGATGCGGGTGTAGATGTGCTCGCCGGCGAAGGAACCGTCCTTGGAGAGGACCTCCATGGGCCCGTCCACGATGACCTGGGCGTTGGGGAGCTCGCGCCGGCCCTTGGAGCCGAAGGTGAAGAGCACGCCGATGCCGCCGTCGATGTCCACCATCGAGTCGATCTTGGTGGCGCCGGTCTGCGCGGAGAGCGCGTAGAACTCGTCCCGGCGGCCGTTCAGGTACTGCGCGAGCTCCTTGAGCTTGAGCGCGCGCTGGTGGAAGGTCAGTTTGCCGAGTTCCGCCTGGCCGGTGGTCCGTCCATAGTCGACGACGGCGGCGAGGTCCAGTCCCTCGGTGCTCACCTTGGCGAGGAGTTCACCGGTGCTGGCGTCGAGGACGGAGGCCGCGCCGGCCGCGGAGCCGGCGTCGGGGGTCCACCAGGAATCCTGGATGAAGCTGGGAACGATCTCGACAGTGTCTACTGTGGGTTCCGGAGCAGTTGCAGTGGTGGTCATCGTTGACGGGTCCTTCCAACGGGGGCAAGATCAACACGGCCAGCATTACTGACCGTCCGTTCGGTAATATGTCTACAGTACATGAATGAGGCCTGCCGCACACTAGCTGCGGCGGCACTGACCGGCCTGAGCCCCTGGATTTCCGGCCACAGAGGAGACGCTATGACGCCCGAGCCCCGGAACACCGAGCTGTGGAAGATCACCCTTGGCGAACTCGACGAGAAAATGGGGGTGAAGATCGTCGAGGAATCCGTCGAACGCGTCGTCGCCACCATGCCGGTGGAGGGCAACCGCCAGTCCTTCGGGCTGCTGCACGGCGGCGCCTCGCTGGCCGTCGGCGAAGCAGTGGGTTCCTGGGCCGCGGTCATCCACGCCAGCACCCTGGGCAAGACCGCCGTCGGGGTGGATGTCTCCGCCACCCACCACAAGTCGGCCCGCGAGGGGCTCATCACGATCACGGCCACGCCCATTCATCTCGGCGGAACCGTCACCACCCACGAGGTTGTCATCACCAACGAGGCCGGCCAGCGGCTCTGCACCCTGCGGATCACCAACCTGCTGCTCGACCGCAAGGGCTGAGGCGGGGCGAGGCACTGGGTGCGGCCTGACGCGCCCGCGGCCCCGCCGCCGAGATCGCCCCAAAAGTGCCCAGTCGCCGTAAGGCTACGGCGAGTGGGCACCCTTCCGGCGAACTCGGCGGGCCAGTGGCCGGCGTCGGACCCGGATCCCGGCAGCGTGCATCCAAACCGGTGTCCCGGCCGGTAGTAACGGTGTAAGCAAATCACCGCCCATCAGGGCAACTCAATGAGGAGTTTGAAATGCGCAAAACCGTTTATGCAGCCGGGGCCCTGTCGATGCTGGCCGCGCTCACCTTCGCTGCCCCGGCCCAGGCCGGCGGGAAGCACGACGGCGGCAGGCACGACAGCGACGACGCCCGCCTGTCCGTCCTGCACGGCGTCCCCGGCGTCACCGTGGATGTTTGGGTGAACGGCAAGCTCACCCTGGACAATTTCGAGCCTGGAACCCTTGCAGGCCCGCTGAAGCTCGACGACGGCAGCTACAAGATCGCCATCACGGCATCGGACGCCACCAGCGCCGACAACCCGGTGATCGGCCCCGTCAAGGTCCACCTCAAGGAGGGCCGGAACTACACCGCCGTGGCGCACCTGGATGCCTCCGGGACGCCGACTGCCTCCCTGTTCAAGAACGACACCTCGGCCAGCCCCAAGGGCGAGGGCAAGCTGACCGTCCGGCACGTGGCGGCAGCGCCCGCCGTCGACGTCCTTGCCGGCGGAACCCCGGTGATTGAGGGGCTCGAGAATCCCGAGCAGGAGGTGCTGACACTGAAGGCCGGCACGGTGTCCGCCTCGGTTGCGGCCGCCGGCACCACCGAGCCGCTGATCGGGCCGGCGGATGTGCCGGTCACCAAGGGCAAGAACACCATTGTGTATGCCTGGGGCAGCCTGAAAGACGACACCCTCGGCGTTGCCGTCCAGGTGGTCGACTCGGCCAAGTGGCACGGCCACGACGACTGAGCCGGCCCACCGGTACTAGCGGACGGACCTGACGGCAGCGCATCCCACAAGGCATGCGCTGCCGGTTAGTCCGACACCTGCCCCACCCTTTGACGCAGTTGTTCGGGCCGGACCTCTGTCTGGCTGACTGCCAGTAGCCAGCTAGCGGACCGCCCGGCGCCGTGCGGCAGTCAACTTGGTGCCGCCCAGCAGGACACTGCCCAGCAGGATCGCCCCGCCGGCAAGGCCTGCTGTCGGCAAGAGCGACCCCGCGCCGGTGTTCGGCAGCTGGCCGGTGCCGGACGGAAGCACGGCAACCGCGGCAGTCGGACCATCGGGCCCTGCCGGTACAGCAGCCGGCGCAGCGGCCGGGGCCTCGATCGTGAAGGTCACGAGCCGCGGGGCCGAGGCAATCCCGTCCACCGATTGGGTGACGGAAAGTGTGTGTGCCCCGGGCGTGAGGCCTGCCGGGAACGGCACACTCCAGCGCCCGCCTGCCACCAGGACGTGCGGGACCATGGAACGGACCACAGAGCGTGCGCCGACGCCGGCGCCGCCGGCCTGAGCAGCACCCACCGGAGTCCCGTCGACGGCAACTGACACGTCGGCGCCGTCGATTCCGGTCCCCGAGATCGTCGCGGGAAGCGCGTCCTGGCTGAAGTGCGTGCCGTCCACGATCGACGATACTGCCGGGACGCCCGGGACGACGGTGAAGGTTCTCGTAACGGACGGACTGTCCACACCGCCGTCGGACGTTTGGACGGCGTGCACTGCGAGCTGGCCATAGACGGGTCCGGCAACGGGAATGCTCCACCGGCCGTCCGGCTGGACTTCTGCGGAACCGCTGACGTCGCCGCTGAGCTTCACCGTCAATCCGGGGGTTCCGGTGCCATCAATGCGGCTGAGCGATATCAGGGCCGCTCCCCCTTCAGGGGCGGCGATCACTGGGGCATCAAGGTCGGAGACGCTGACGGCCAAAGCAACCGCGCCCGACTTGCTGAACCCGTTGACCGTTTCCGCGGTGAATGTCAGTTTGCCGGGAGTCGCGGGGGCAGGGAAGGACCAGTTTCCGGCACTGTCGACCGGGACTTCCAACGGCGTCTCGCTGCCAACGGTGATGCGCACTTTTGAGTTGGCGGCAACGGCCGATGCGGGAGCCTCCGGGACCCGGCCCGTGATGGGCTGCCCGGTCATGAAGGTCAGGTTTTCCGGCGCCACGAGCTCGGGCTTGTTCAGGAACAGCTGGAGCTGGACGGCGGTCGGGAACTTGGTGAGCGCGTCCTGCAGCGTCGTGGCGATGGCGAAGTTGGCTCCGGACGTCTCGCCTGCCGAATGCGTGCCCACGGCAAAGTTGCCACTGATCCAGGGCCCGCCCGAGTCTCCGCCGCTGGACTGGACATCATTGGACAGGAAGCCCTTGAAGGCGCGGAGGTCCCCCGCTGCCGTGGTTCTTCCGCCCACCACGTATGTCCCGACTTCAGCCACTTTTCCGCAGGACCAGCCCGTGGTCCGTCCGGAGCGGCACACTGCCTGGCCTTCGAAGGGAGCAACGACGCCGATGATCTTCACGGCGGTGGGGCCCGGGTTCGCGGCACTGGCCCAGGTGGTCGCGGCTGGCTGGACATTGATGCCGCCGTCGAGTGCCTCGATGACGGCGATGTCGGTACCCACGTTGCCGGGGTCCCCCGGGTCGCCGGTGTCCCAGGTGGGATTCAGGACCCATGCGTTGTGGAGACCGCCGAACTGGCTGAACCCGAAGGTGCCGAGCGGGGCCAGGGTGCCAGGCATAGGCGCCGCTCCACCCGCGGTGGCGGACGTCGGGGGCTCGAGCTCGGCAGTCCGTGCCGTGCCGTCTTCGGCGCAGTGCCCCGCTGTCAGCACGACCGGCAGTCCTGCCGCGCTGAAGGCGCCGAAGCCGGTCGAGCAGATGGTCTGCCGGTCAATGGCGTAGCCCTCGCCGCCGTAAACGTCCGCTTCCGTCGTCACCGGTGGCCCCTGCTCCAGCTGGACGTTGGCGTACCGCGCCACGAACTCAGCCGGGGAAATCTTCCCGGGCGCCGCATCAGTCGACGCCGGCTCGGTCGGCTGGGCAGGGACCGGGGACCCGCCTGCTTCGGCCGCATTCTTCCCACCGGTGCGGATGATGAAACGGCCGCCGGAGTAAGCCACGGCCTGCAGTGCGGCGGGCCCCACCTCGCGGACATAGGCCTGGAACAGCTGCTCGGTGCTGGAGGCCACCAGCTCCGCCGCGGAGGGAACGGCTTTGGGAGCGGCGGAGGGAATATTCGAGGGTTCAGCAGGCGGTCCCGCCACCGGTGCCACGAGCACAAACACGGCCGCCGTTCCGGCCCCGTTGAGTTCATTCACCCGGGCCTCGAGCTCGGTGCCGCTTCCTTCGACGAGGATTTTGCCGTCGCGGAGGCTAATGCCCAGATAGCCGGGGAGTTCCCGCAGGGAGGGAACGGCGTCGGCGGCGGTCCTGGCCAGCTGGCCTGCGGCATTGAATTCCTCGAGCGTCATGCCCAGGTCGCGCCGGACCGCTTCCGCGAGTCCGGCGTCGCTGATTTCCGGCGCAGCCGCCGGGGCCGCCGCCGGGTCGGCCGCACCAGCCGCCGTCGTAGCCTCCGACGGCGCTGCCGGGCTGGCGGTTGTCGACGGCGAAGCTGACGGCGAGGCCGTGGGCCCAGGGTCCGGTATCCCGCTTTCGGCCAGCGCAGGAACAGCGTAAAACGAACCCGCGAGCGCGATGGCGGCCGCCGCCACCGCGCGCACTGTCAGCTGAAACCTGGGAGTCTTCACCCGGTTACTCTAGCGCCCCAATTTGGCCCTAATGGCAGCCAGCTCGGGTTCCGTTACGCCATTGTGGCGTAAGTACTCTTCGGCTTTCACGCCGCGCACAAACCGGAGCAGGCTTTCCAGCCGCGCTTCAAGCATGGGCGCGAGGACTTCCTCGGGTAGATACCGTTCATGCGGATGCGGGACCCCCGACACGCGATGGTGTTCGTTGATGCCGCGCACGGCCCGCTCGTAGCCCGTGGCAATGGCGTCCTCACCTGCGCCGGCGAGGTCCTGGAGCATGGCCGCGATCATCCCGCTGCGGTCCCGGCCTGCCGAGCAATGGATCACGACGCCGCCGCGCGCCGCCGCCACGGCCTTGAAGACCGCGGCGAGCTTCTCCGGGAAGATCCGGGCGTTGTCGGCATAGGACGCCGGATGGTTCAGGTAGGGAACGCACAGCTCGCGGAACTCGCTGTTGGCGGGGTCCTCGGTCGGGGCGTGCACGACGTCGAACACCGCCAGGGTCTCCGCGCTCACCCGGGGATCAGTATCGCGCCGGCGGATCTCCTCCGGGTTGCGAAGATCAATCACCGTCCGGATGCCGCCGTCGTACGCCTGCTGCCAGCCGGCCTCGGTGAGCCATTCGCGGCGTCCCATCCGGAACACGCTGCCGGCGGTATGCCAGGCGTTGACCGCCCCGTCCCACTCCACACGCTTCAAGAACTCATCCACCCTGCCAGCTAACCACGAGGTCCGGGTAGTCCGCAGCCGGGAAATCAAGGTAGCTTCAGGCGTTTACCCGCCCGGACAAACGCGTAGCGCCTACCGTGTCCGGCGGGAAGGGCCGCGCGTACGGTTGCCTCATGACGGTGCCTGGGCGGAACGCTGCCGCCCCGCACAGTTTGTCCGCCAGCCGGAGCCCGGGAGGCTTCGCTGGCCGCCACCGCCCGGTGCGCCTGCAGGCTTCTCCCACCGCAGCGACTCAGAAGGGGACTCCACGATGAACAACCTGACGACCGGGCGCTGGTCCGGGCGGCTGGCGGGTGCTGTGGCCGCCATCGCCCTCACCGCCGGCTTCACCGCCGCTCCCGCGACCGCAGCCCCGGCGCCTCCGGCCCCCGTCTACATCGCCCTGGGCGACTCCTATGCCGCCGGCACCGGGGGCGGGGCGTACACCGCTTCCGCGGCCGGACTTCCCGCCGCCTGCCTGCAGACCGCGGCGTCCTATCCGGAAGTGCGCGACGCCACGCTGAACCTGGGCTGTTTCGGCGCCAAGACCACCGACGTAATCGACGTAGCCAACGGCTACTCCGGGGTGCTGTCGGCGGCCACGGTGGTCACGGTGACGGTGGGCGGAAACGACGTCGATACGGGCCAGGTGGCCCACGCCTGCACGGCCTCGGCCAGCTCACCGGACTGCAAGGCGGCCCTGTACAACTCACTGGTGGTGAAGCTCCGCGAGCTGCCGGGCAAGATCACGAAGATGCTGACGACCATCAAGAGTCTCGCCCCGAATGCCAGGGTGGTCCTGACCGGCTATCCCCGGCTCTTCACTGTGGGTGCCGGGCTCACCGCGGAACAGACCCAGGCGGCGCGGTCGATGAATTCGGCGGCCGACCTGCTCAACGCCACCATCGCGTTCTCCGCCCTGGTGAACAGGACTGGGTACGTCAGCGTCGCCGACCGGTTCACCGGCCACGGGATAGGTTCCGCTAATCCCTGGATCGTGGCGCCGACGGGCCTTTGCACCCTGACGATCAACTGCAGTTTGAGTCCCTTTGACGCTTTCCACCCCACCGCAATCGGCTATCGGGACGGTTACGCCGCGGCCCTGGCTGCGGCACGGGTCCCGTAGCCCTAATCAGACTGCGGCGGGTATGGCGGGGCAGCGGCTACCGCTGCCTCGCGATCCGACGCTCGAGGGCGTTCCGGACCATCGGCCACTCGTGTTCCAGGATGGAATACACCACGGTGTCGCGCAGCGCGCCGTCAGCGCTGCGGGTGTGGCTGCGGAGCACACCGTCCTGTTTGGCGCCCAGCCGCGTGATCGCCTCGCGGGACTGGTGGTTGAGCCAGTGCGTCCGGAACTCGACGGCGGGACAGCCCAGCGTCTCGAAGGCGTGCCGCAGCAACAGCAGCTTGGAGTCCGGGTTGCTGCCGCTGCCATGGGCTGACGCCGCGTTCCAGGTGGAGCCGATCTCCACTCGGGGCGTGTCGGCGTCGATGTTCATGTAGGTGGTCATGCCGATCACCCGGCCCGGTCCGCCGGTGGCGGGGTCAATCAGCCGGGTGGTGAACGGCAGCATGGAGCCGCTGCGCTGCAGGGCCAGGCGCCGCTCGATCTCGGCGGCCATCTCCTCCGGCGCGGGCACACTGGTGTACCAGAGTTGCCACAGTTCGCCGTCGCGGGCGGCATCGACGAGGCCGTCGTGGTGGTCCTGGACCAGCGGTTCAAGGACGACGTATGTGCCGGTCAGGGTGATGGGGGCGATGGAAGTCACCGCACCATCCTAGGGGCGTGGACAGCCGCCGGTCAGCTGGTCCAGTCGAAGAACCCTTTGCCGGTCTTGCGTCCGAGTTCGCCGCGGGCCACCTTGTCCCGCAGGATCTGCGGCGGGGCGAACCGGTCGCCCAGCGTCGAGGCGAGGTATTCGGCGATGCCGAGCCGGACGTCCAGTCCCACGATGTCCGTGGTCCGCAAAGGCCCGGTGGGGTGCTTGTAGCCCAGGACCATGGCGTTGTCGATGTCCTCGGCGGACGCCACGCCTTCTTCGACCATGCGCATCGCTTCGAGGGCGATCGCGACCCCCAGCCGTGAGGAGGCGAAGCCGGGCGCGTCATTGACGACGACGGCGGTCTTGCCCAGTGCCTCGACCCAGCCGCGGGCCGTCTGGGCCAGCGGCTCCGAGGTGTGCTCGCCGAGGACGACCTCGATCAGGGTGGACGCCGGAACGGGGTTGAAGAAATGCAGGCCGAGGAAGTTCTCCGGGCGCTGCAGCTCGCGGGCCAGGGCGTTGACGGAAATGGAGGACGTGTTGGAGGCGAGGTAGGCATCCGCGGCCAGTCGTTCCTCGATGCCCTGCAGGGAGGCGACTTTGAGGTCCCAGTCCTCCGGGACGGCCTCGATGACCAGCTGGCGGTCCGTGAAGTCGTCGTAGTCCACGGTCACGGAGAGCCGCGAGACCATCTCGTCCAGGTTGCCGTCGATCGCGCCGCGCTCGATGCTTTTGGCCGCAGCCGATTCCACCCGCTCGCGGGCAGCTTCGGCGGACTGTTCGTCGCGCTCGACGACGAGGACGTTGGCGCCGTTGATCAGGAAGGCATGCGCGATGCCGGCTCCCATGCGGCCGCCGCCGAGCACCCCGACGAAGTCGGGGAGGGCACTGTTGGGAAGGGCACTGTCGGGGAGGACACTGCCAGGGAGGTTCGTGGGGCGTTCGGAGTTGCTCATCTTCAGTTCTTCTTCCGGTCTGGATCCTGGTCGGACGTCGCGGTTGGCTTTTCGGCGGGCTTCTTGGCGGACTTCTTATCCAGGAAAGCCTGCATGCGGTCGAACTTGGCCTGGGACTCAAAGAGGATCCCCTGCGCCAGCTGGTCGATCAGGGGGTGCGCCTCGGCGGGCGCGTGGAACACCGACTTCGTGATCCGCACGGCGAGGGGATCCTGGCCGGCAATCCTGTCGGCCAGGGCGTGGGCCGCCGGCATCAGTTCGGGTGCTTCATGGATCTCGGTGATGAGGTTGACGGCGAGGGCCCGTTCGGCGCGCAGCACGCTGCCGGCCAGCAGGATTTCCTTGGCCACCGGCTCCCCCACGAGCTCCTTCAGGCGCCAGCTCGCACCGGCAGCGGCGAGGATGCCAAGGCCCGTCTCCGGGTTCCCGATCCGCACGGACGGCGTGCCGATCCGGAAGTCCGCCGCGTACGCCAGTTCGGCGCCGCCGCCCAGGCAGAAGCCGTCCAGGGCCGCGATGACGGGCATCGGAAGCTTGGCGATCCGCACGAAGATCGTGGAGTTGATGCCCTGCAGGGCATCGTCGCGGCGGCGTTCGCGCAGCTGCCCGATGTCCGCCCCGGAAGCGAAGACCCCTTCCGTGCCCGCGATGATCAGCACCTTCGGGGTCTGCTCCAGCGCGGCGCAGACGGCGTGCAGCTCATCGACCATTTGCTGGTCGATGGCGTTGCGGACCTCGGGCCGGTTGAGGAGCACCACCAGCCGGTCCTCGCGCTCGTCGATCAGCAGCGTGCTGAAATCCTGCGGGTTGAGACCCGTCGTGGCGGCCGCCACTACACCCGCTCCAGCAGCATCGCAGTGCCCTGGCCGACGCCGATGCACATCGTGGCGAGGCCGATCCGGGCGTCCTCGCGCTCCATCCGGCCCAGCAGGGTGATCGCGATCCGTGACCCGGACGAACCCAGCGGGTGGCCCAGGCTGATGGCGCCGCCGTCGCGGTTCACAATCTCGGGGTCCAGCCCAAGCCGGCGCATGCTCGCGAGGGATTGGGTGGCGAAGGCTTCGTTGAGTTCGACGGCGCCGAGGTCGCCGACGCTGAGACCGGCCCGGGCGAGCACCTTCTGGGTGGCCGGGACGGGACCGATGCCCATGATCTCGGGTTCGCAGCCCGCGGAGGCGCCGTCGATGATCCGGGCGCGCGGCGTGAGCCCGAGCTTCTCGATCGCGGCCTCGGACGCGACGATGATGGCGGAGGCGCCGTCGTTGAGGGTGGAGGAGTTGCCGGCCGTGACCACCGAACCGCCGGCGACGACGGGGCGGAGTCCGGAAAGCACGTCCATCGTGGTGCCGGCGCGGGGGCCCTCGTCGGTGTCGACGACGGTTTCGCCCTTGCGGGTCTTGACCGTGACCGGGACGATTTCCTCGGCGAACCGGCCGGCGGCGATGGCCGCGAGGGCCCGCTCGTGGGAGCGGACGGCGAAGGCGTCGGCGTCCTCCCGGCTGATGCCGTCCACGCGGGCGACTTCCTCGGCCGTTTCCGGCATTGAGTAGGTCATTTTGCCGCCGCGGGACAGCTCACCCTTTTGGAACAGCGGGTTGGCGAAGCGCCAGCCGATGGAGGTGTCAAAGATCTGGCCCGGCTTGGCGAAGGCTGTTTGCGGCTTCTCCTGGACCCAGGGGGCGCGGCTCATGGATTCGACGCCGCCGGCGATTACGATGTCCGCGGCTCCGGATTTGATCATCTGGCTGGCCATGATGATGGCGCTCAGGCCGGAGGCGCAGAGCCGGTTCACGGTGATGCCGGGAATGTGCAGCGGGAGGCCGGCCAGGATGGTGGCCATGCGGGCGACGTTGCGGTTTTCCTCGCCGGCGCCGTTGGCGTTGCCCAGGATGACCTCGTCGATGCTGTCCGGGTCCAGCCCGGCCCGGGCCACGGCCGCGCGGATCACGAGGGCGGCCAGGTCATCGGGGCGGACCGCGGAGAGTGCCCCGCCGTAGCGGCCCACCGCAGTGCGGGCGCCGCCTACGAGAAATGCCTGTGGTCCTGCTGCTGATGCCATGGGTACACCCTTCACGCGATAAACGTCTCTGTCATCGAATCTGTCATCGAAAGGACTCTCATCGGCGGCGACATCCACGGTTAACCCGCCAGCGCGCCAATTTACCGACCGTTCGTTCTATAAAGATTACACGGCGCGGCAAGGGGGTCAATCAGGGCGCCTCAGGGTTACGCGACCACGACGCCGAGGTGGCTTGCCATCAGCGGGGCCAGCAGGCCGAGCTGGTAGTCGTCGATCACGAGGCCGGCGAGGCTGTCCAGCCCGTTGATGGCACGGAAGTCCGTGCCCCGGAGGTCGAAGTCCTTGAGCCTGGCGCCGCCAACGTCGAGGGTGCCGATGGTGCAGTTCTTCAGCGCCACCCGGGTCGCCGCGCAGGCGCCCAGGTCCAGTTCGTTGATGATGCAGTCGCTGATCTGGACGTCCGTGAGCTTGGAGCCGCGCAGGTTCACGAAGTCGAGCTTGCCGCCGTCGATCCTTACGGACTGCCAGCCGCTTTCGTAGAGTTCGGCGGAACCCCAGCGGGGGTTGCCGATCTCGACGTCGCGCAGGGTGCTCCGGGCCGCCATGAACACCGGGGCGTAGGCATCCGCAAGGATGCAGTCACGGAAGGTGGCGCCGCGCAGTTGGGTCTCATTGAAGGAGACGCCCTGGAAGTCGCACTCAGCGAAGTCGGTGCCGGCAAGTTCCAGCCCGTCGGCCGATGCCCTGCTGTACCGGACGCCGTCGTACCGCTCCCCGGACCGGAAGTCTGGGGACGGGTCGTCCCGGAGCTCCTCCAGCCGGACGGGGCTGAGCCGCGGTGCGGTAACCTTCGGCGCTTTGGGAACGGTGCCCCGCGCCACTAGAGCGACTCGGCCTTGGCCGCAATTTCTGCCAGGTCCTTGGCCAGGGCCTTGCGGGTCATGCGCATGCCCAGCTTCCCGAAGACCGCCATCGCCAGTTTGTTCATCCGGGAGGGATTGACCAGGTCGGCGCCGAACGTCATTGTGAGGTCCGTGCCGCCGTCGCGATCGGCCAGCGTCATGCGTGAGGTGTAGTCCGCACTGCCCTGCAGCGCCTTCACCGTGGTGCTCCGGGGCGGGTCGGACTGGGACACCCACATTTCCACGGTTTCCGACCTGCCCATCATGGTGCGGGTCTCCTTCCAGCGCGTACCCTCGCCATAGGGGCCGTCGCTGAGCATCTGGATCGAATCGATGCCGGACAGGGTGGCGGCCGAACCCGGAATGTCGGAAATGACCGCCCACACCTTGTCCGCCGGGGCGTTGACATGCTGGGTCAAGCTGATTTTGTGGTCCATGGCATTGAGCCTAGCCCGGCTCCCCCGCGGATTTCATCCCTTCGGCGGCGGATGCACCCTTGAATTAGTAAGCATGCTTTGTGTTAGTGTGGAAGAACGTTGGATTTCAACCGGAAACGAAAGGTGTTCACACCATGGGTATCGGAGACAAGATTCAGAACGAAGCAGAGCACCTCGGCGGCAAGGCCAAGGAAGCTACTGGAAACGCGACGAACAATGACGAGTTGCGTGCCGAAGGCCAGAAGGACCAGGTAGTGGCAGATGCCAAGAAGGTCGGCGAGAACGTCAAGGACGCCTTCAAGAAGGACTAGTCCTTACGAAAACGGCGGCGCCAGACATTTCTCTTTGGGGGACGTCCGGCGCCGCTTTTTGTGTGCCCGGCTTCGTGTGACCGCCGGCCGATGCAGCGCTCGGGCCCACCGATTCGCCAGAAGTGGCCGCTAAACCATCCCGGTTAGCGGCCATCTTCGTCAGATCGGCGCTTCCTGGGTACAGGCCTCCGGACGCAGCCGCCGCGCATCGGCCGAGGCCCCCACCGATTCCCACAAATGGCCGCTAAACCACCCCGGTCTTTGACCCAAGGGCCACCCATTCGCCACAAATGGCCGCTAACCCACTCTGGTTAGCGGCCGTCTTCGTCAGATGGGCGCTCTCTGGATCCCGGCCTGCGGACGCAGCGACCGGGCCTCGGCCCAGGCTCCCACCTATTCGCCACAAATGGTCGCTAAACCACCCCGGCCTTGACCCAAGGACCACTTATTCGCCACAAAGGGCCGTTAACCCACCCCGTTTAGCGGCCATCCTCGTCAGATGGGCGCTCTCTGGGCACGGGGGCCTCCGGACGCAGCCGCCGGACCTCGGCCCCGGGGCCACCAATTCTCCACAAATGGCCGCTAAACCACCCCGGTCTTTGACCAAATCCCACCCATTCGCCAAAAATGGCCCTCACCCACCCCGCTTAGCGGCCACCTTCGTCAGATCGGCGCTCCCTGGGCACGGGGGCCTCCGGACGCAGCCGCCGAGCCTCGGCCCCGGGCCACCGATTCGCCACAAATGGCCGCTAAACCACCCCGGTCTTTGACCCAAGGGCCACCCATTCGCCACAAATGGCCCTAACCCACCCCGCTTAGCTGCCACCTTCGTCAGATAGGCGCTCCCGGCGCAGGGGCCTGCAGACAAAAGCGGCCGCGCCTCGGCCCCGGGCCACCGATTCGCCACAAATGGCCGCTAAAACATACGGGTTTGACCCAAGGACCACCCATTCGCCACAAGTGGCCGCTAACCCACGCCGCTCAGCGGCCACCTTCGTGTCGGTGACGGTCGAAAAGTGAGCCATTCTGACGGTTGAAAACTGAGCCACCCGGTCCGAACGATTGGATGGGTGATCACAATGGAAGATTGGGCGCTGAT
>Ga0213837_1001422_pt1 | contig 13038 bp, 12 predicted proteins | sample SWPATP12_FD_160572 | JGI IMG/M metagenome (GOLD analysis project Ga0213837, IMG submission 160572) | Coastal seawater microbial communities from Marineland, Florida, United States - SWPA TP1 #2 | ecosystem: Environmental > Aquatic > Marine > Coastal | place: USA: Florida | collected 2016-08-06
CCCGGCCCTCGCAACAATCGAGTCATATGAGGTGCCGGGGGAGCAGGTATGCCGGCGCGCGCGGGCGCCCCTGCATGGCCGCCTCGCGTCTACCCGCAGAACAGCGGGGTCTATGCCGTAGAGGCATCGAATATCTACAAAATGAGTCTTAGACGTTCTGAGAGATGGATCACATACTCGATCAGCAGGTGTTCGCCTCAGTAATTGCACGCAACACCCGCACCCGCATCGGACCAATCGAAGGACCACTCGTGACACAGAACCACCAGTCAACGGCAGGCATCTCCGCCCGCCGCGGACGCAGGCTCGCTCCCTTGGCCGCCGCAGCTGCGGTTATCGCTGTCGCTGCCACCGGCTGTACCACTGGCGGCGGAACCGGCCCGGGCGCCGCCGCGGCCGGCCAGATCTCCACCGACACCATCCGTACGGTGCTGAGCGCCGACCCCACCAGCTTTGCGCCGGTCGAGGTCCGCAACGCTGACGACTACGCCGCCAACCGTCTCCTGTTCTCCACGCTGGTGCGCCGCGACGAGAACAACAAGATCGTCTCCGACCTGGCCAGCAAGTGGGACATCACCCCCACCCAGGGAACCTTCACCATTCGCGGTGGCGCCACCTGCTCTGACGGCACCCCCATTACCGCCGGCGTCGTGGCGGAATCCCTCAAGGTGTTCGCTGCCCCGGACAGCAAGTCCAGCTTCCGCCCCCTCGTCCTGGGTGACGGCCCCGCCACTGTCACGGCCGACGACGCCGCCGGCACCGTCACCGTCAAGCTCGCCCTGCCGTGGACCGACCTCCTGCAGGGTATGAGCCTGCACGCCACCGGCATCGTGTGCCCTGCCGGCCTCAAAGACCCCAAGGCCCTGACCACGGGGGATGTAGCCGGCGCGTTCTCGGGGCCGTACACCCTGAGCAAGAAGCAGCATGGCGTGGCATACACGTTTGCTCTCCGGGACGACTACAAGACCTGGCCGGCGTACGAAACCAAGATCGAGGGCACTCCCGCCAAGACCATCGAGGCCAGCGTCAACGCCAACGCCAGCGCCATCTCCAATGAGCTCCTGACGGGCACGAAGGATATCGCCAACATCCGCGGCAAGGACACCACCCGCTTCGACGGCAACAAGGACTTCAGCACCCAGGTCATCCCGCAGGGCAGCCTGTACATGATGTTCAATGAGCGGCCCGGCCATCCGTTCACCGATCCGGCCCTGCGCAGAGCCCTGGCCCAGGCGCTGAACGTGACGGCCTTCAACCAGGCAGCTTCGGGCGGTCTCGGCGAAATCTATTCCTCCTTCGCCCACCCGGGCGTGCCTTGCTCTAACAAGGACACCGGCCTGCTCATCAAGACGGACCCTGCCGCTGCGCAGAAGGCCCTCGCCGGCGTCAAGATCCGAATGGTCGGCGCGCAGATCTTCGGCCCCAACGGTGCAGCCAACACCTATGTCGCCGAAGCCCTCCGGGCAGCCGGTGCTGACATTGAACTGCGCAACGTGGACCTCGCCACGTGGAGCACCGACCTGACCCAGAAGCTCGACACCTGGGACGTCACCGTTATGGGCGGTATCAACGCCGGAGGCACCATGTACGGCGCACTGTCCACTGTCATCGGCACACCCGTGGAAAAAGGCGGCCTAAACTGGGGCGGCCTGGAGAACCAACCCGTCCTGGACCTCGTGTCCAAAGCCATGACCCAGACCGACGACGCCGAACGTTGCGGGACCTACCAGGAAGCCCAGAAGATCATGATCGGCGAAGCCCACGTGATCCCGCTGGCCAGCCTTCCCTCGCAAGTGACCATCCGATCCGGTTTCGCCATGCACACCATGAATGGCCAGCCGGACGAGAGCACCATGCGGATCACGAAGTAGCACGGAAAACAGCTCATGACTTCTTCAAGCATTGCTGAAGCTTCCCGCACTCCCGGTGTTATGGCCGGGAGTGCGGGACGCCGCCTCATCCGCCATCCGTGGGCCCGGTTCTCGCTGCGCCGGCTCAGCGGGCTGCTGCTCTCGTTCGCGGTACTCACCGTCGTGACATTCCTGATCGTGCCGCTCATCCCGGGCGATCCGGCCCTGATCGCAGCCGGTGACGGCGCCAGCCCGGCGCAGATCGCGAATGTCCGGACCGAACTCGGCCTGGACCTGCCGCTCCTCACCCAGTTCGTCAACTATGTCTCGGGCGTCCTCCGCCTGGATCTGGGAACCTCTTTCGTCAGTGGCGAGAGCGTCTCCACTCTGATCTTCACTCGATTCCCGTTCACCGCCGAGATCGCCCTGCTGGCCATTGCCCTGGTCCTGCTCGTTTCCGTGCCGTTGGGTATGGCGGTGGCCATCATCACCCGCGGCGGGCGGAACCGGTGGCTGGACACCGGATTCAACTTCCTGACCAGCCTCATCTACTCGATTCCGCAGTACGTGGTGGCAACACTGCTCGTGGTGATGTTTGCCGTGACCCTGAGATGGCTACCGGCCGCGGGGGCGGCGACCCTGAACTCGCTGGTGCTTCCCACCGCGGCCCTCATGTTGGGTCCGATCTGCGTCATCTCCCGGATCGTGCGGCGCGAAACCGCGGTGGTCCTGGACAAAGACTACATCCGGACCGCCCGCGGCTGGCGGCTGGGCGCCCTGCGCACGCATGCCCGCTACGTCCTGCCGAACCTGCTCACCACCACGCTGACGCTTTCGGGACTCATCCTCGCCGCACAGCTCGGCGGCGCCGTAGTCATCGAAACCGTCTTTGCGTGGCCCGGGCTGGGGCAGGGGATCGTTAACGCGATCCTGCAGCGCGACTATCCCGTGATCCGGGGAATCATCCTTGTCCTCGGGCTTCTCGCCACCCTCATCATCATTCTGGTGGACCTGATCCTGGCCATCATCGACCCCCGCAACCTCGGAGGAACCTCCAATGACGTCTAGGTTTAGGAGCCGGGAGTTCTGGACTCCCGCCATGGCAACGGGCGCGGCGCTGATGCTCGCACTGATTCTCATCGCCGTCATTGCACCACTGACCTTAAAGCAAGCGGCCGAACAGCTGACCCCCGACGCCGCTCAGGGACCCAGCCCCGCACACTGGCTGGGCACCGATGACTTCGGCCGGGACCTGCTGGCACGTGCCCTCGTGGCGACCCGCCTGACCCTGCTCATGACCGCCGGTGCCGCGGCTATTACGGCGGTCTCCGGCATCCTGATCGGCCTGGCCATCTGGCTCTCGGGCCGGCGTGTCCGCGAAGCCGCCCTGCGCGTCCTCGAGACCGCCGTGGCGTACCCCAGCCTGATCTTCGCGCTGGTGATCGCCGCCGTGCTGGAACCCGGTGTCTCTTCCGCCGTCGTCGCGATCGGCATCGCCGGCACTCCCGGTTTCGCCCGAATCACGGCCAATCTGGCCTCCTCGGTGTCCAGCAGCGACTATGTGGTCACGGCGCGCCTCCTCGGCGTCAGCCCGGTCCGCATCGCGGTACGGCACATGCTGCCGAACATGGCCGAGCCCCTGCTGATCCTGTCCGCCACGGTGTTCGCGCTCTCCCTGGTAGAAATCTCCGCTTTGTCCTTCATCGGGCTCGGTGTGCAGTCCCCGAATTATGACTTCGGCCGGCTCTTGAACGACAGCCTCGGGGCCCTCTACACCCAGCCCGTCGAGGCCGTCGGCCCCTCTGTCATGATCGCCCTGACCGGGCTCTCGGTCATGCTGATCGGCGACGCGCTGGCTGCCGACGCCGATCCCCGCGCCAAGCGGAGCTTCTTCCGCCGGGTGGTCCACCAGAACCGCTCGGTGGCAGTCCCGGCGTCGGACCGTGCACTCGTGCGGGTCGAGAACCTGAAGATCGGTGTCCGCGGCGGGCCCGACCTCGTGAAGGGCATTTCGTTGAGTATCGATCCCGGTGAAGTGCTGGCCCTGGTAGGCGAATCAGGTTCCGGGAAGTCCCTCACGGCCATGGCCATCGCAGGGCTGCCCACCGAAGGCTTGACGGTGGAAGCAGACCTGCTGCGCGTGGACAACATGAACATGCTGGCTGAGCCCGACCCGTCACGCTTGGCCAAAGACATCAGCATCGTCTATCAAGATCCGGGAACCACGTTTAACCCGGCACTGCGGATGGGTTCCCAGCTCACCGAGGTGCTCCGTACCCACCTGGGCATGGGAGGCGCCCAGGCACGCCACGTCATCACTCAGGCGCTGGCCAGCGTGAACATCACTGAGCCGGCCCGCCGGCTTCGGCAGCACCCGCATGAGCTCTCCGGCGGCATGCGCCAGCGGGCCATGATCGCTGCCTCGATTGTCACTGCGCCCAAGCTGATCGTCGCCGATGAGCCCACGACGGCGCTCGACGTCACCGTCCAAGCAGAAGTCCTGCGGCAATTTCGCCGCATCCGCCGGGAGCAGCGGACCGCCATGCTGTTCATCTCCCATGACCTCGGTGTTGTGGAAGCACTCTGCGACACCATCCTGGTGATGAAGTCCGGCGAAATCGTCGAGCGGCTGACATCCGCCCAATTGGCCGCCCGAGATGTCCACCACCCCTACACCAAGGCACTGCTGGCCGCCATCCCGGTTCTGGATCGCGGCCCGGTTCCGGAAAATCCTGGAGTTCTCACGTCATGAACGCACACGCAGATGTTCTCAATGTCCCCGGAGGGCCCGGGGCCGGCTTTCAACCAAGCGGAACCGACGTTCCGATGGCCGCGTCTGTCCGCAACCTCGATGTCAGCTTCGGCGCCGCCCACGTGCTCAAGGACGTGACGCTCGCCGTCCCCGCCCGCTCCGTGGTGGGGCTGGTCGGTGAATCAGGCTCAGGGAAATCAACCCTCGGCAAGTCGCTCGTGGGCATCAACAAACCGAACAGCGGCGAAATCTTCATCGGCAACGAGGACTTCACCCGTATGAAGGGCAAGCGCCGGCAGCAGATGCGCCGCGAAGTCCAGTACATCCCTCAGGACCCTTACTCCTCGCTCAGCCCGCGCCGAACCACAGGGCAGACCCTGGCCGAAGCGCTCGATCCGCACGGCGCGGACCCCAGAGAACATCGGGACGCCATCGCGGCCGCACTGGAACGCGTCAAACTCGACCCGTCCGCCGCCACCCGGTATCCGCACGAGTTTTCCGGCGGGCAACGCCAGCGCATTGCGATCGCCCGGGCCCTCATGCTCGAGCCCAAGCTCGTCATCGCGGACGAGATCACCTCTGCCCTGGACGTTTCAGTCCAGGCCGACGTCATCCGGCTGCTCCAGGACATGCGCGGCACCGTGGACAGCGCCATGCTGTTCATCTCGCACAACCTCGCCGTCGTCCAGCAGGTCTGCGACCAAGTGGTGGTCATGTTCCAAGGCCGCATCGTGGAACAGGGCCCCATCGACACCGTCTACCGGGACCCGCAACACGACTACACCAGGAAGCTCCTCGCCTCCGTCCCCGGCCAACCCGGCTTCGCCCTCGACTGAGGCCGCCAGCGACTGATCCATGCCGCGACGGCATGCTATTGCTGCAATATTGGTCATGGACGGCAGGTAGTGCAGCTCACATACTCGAAAGAAGCCAAACCACGTTTTTGTGGATCACCCGTTCATTCGAAGGGAACACTCCGTGTCCGTCGCCAAAATTCTTGAAGATGCCCGAGCGCTCCACGGCGACATCGTTCAGTTGCGCCACGACCTGCACCGCCACCCAGAGGTGGGTCTGGAACTGCCCCGCACCCAGGAGAAGGTACTCGAAGCGCTGGCCGACCTGCCGCTGGAGATCACCCTGGGCAAGGGCCTCACCTCCGTGGGTGCCGTTCTGCGCGGCACGGCCGGAGACACGTCCGACAGCGCCGCCCGGCCGGCCGTTCTGCTACGCGCAGACATGGACGCCTTGCCGCTCCAGGAGGAAACCGGCATCAATTTCACGTCGGAGGTGGCCAACCGCATGCACGCCTGCGGCCACGACCTGCACACGTCGATGCTCGTCGGTGCGGCACGTCTGCTCGCCGAGCGTCGCCACCAACTGGCCGGCGACGTCGTCTTCATGTTCCAGCCCGCCGAAGAATTGCTGGCGGGCGCTCCGATGATGATTGAGGAAGGCATCCTGGAGCTGTCCGGCCGGCGGGCCGACGCCGCTTACGGACTCCACGTCTTCAGCGCGGGCGGCAATACGGGCCGCTTCGAAACCAAGCCGGGGGTCATGATGTCCGCCGCGGACGCGCTCTTCGTCAAGGTCATAGGCCGCGGTGGTCACGGGTCGGCGCCGCACCAGGCGCAGGACCCCGTCCCGGTTATGGCGGAAATGATCCTCGGCCTCCAGCACATGGTCACGCGCCAGTTCAACGCCCACGACCCCGTGGTGGTCTCGGTCGGAATGGTCAAGGCCGGCGAGGCCATCAACGTCATTCCGGACACGGCCGAATTCGGCGCGAGCCTTCGGATGTATTCCGACCAGGCCAGAACCAAAATGCAGTCGGCCATTCCGCGCCTGCTGGAAGGCATCGCATCTGCCCACGGGCTGGAAGTCGACATCAAATATCACGTAGGGGGACGCGTAACGGTGACGGACGAGGCCCGGACCGCATTTGCCGCCGACCAGATCACCGAACTGTTCGGCGCCGAACGCCACCACCGGCTCGCCGCACCACTGGGCGGGTCCGAGGACTTTGCCGGCGTCCTCGCCCGCGTGCCGGGCAGCTTCATCTGCCTGGACGCCACTCCGCTTGCCGGCGGCCCTGACGTGGCCTTCAACCACTCCCCGCGCGCGGCGTTCGATGACAGCGTCCTGGTGGACGGTACCGCCCTGTACACCCAGTTGGCCGTGGGCCAACTGGCCCAGCTCGCCGGCGTCTGACCCTCCCTGCCACCCCAATCCTTCCCCAATACCAAGGACTTTTGATGATGGACCCAACAACTAACGGCATGGCGCACCTTGCAGTGCAGGAAAAGATCCCGGCCGCCCGGGCATCGCTCAAGGCGACCAAGTCCCAGCGGCAGACTCTCGTCGCCACCGGCATGGGCAACGCTCTCGAATGGTATGACTGGGGCATCTACTCCGCCTTCGCCATCTACTTCGCCACAGAGGTCTTCAACCCCAAAGACCCCCTGGCCGCGCTTTTGGGGGCGATGGCTGTCTTCGCCGTGGGCTTCGTTGCCCGCCCAGTTGGCGGCCTCCTCTTTGGCTGGATGGCGGACCATCTTGGCCGCCGCGCGTCAATGATCTCTACTGTGGGCCTCGCATCTTTCGGATCCCTGATGATCGCGCTAGTTCCTACCTACAACTCCGCAGGCGTCTGGGCCGCCGTAGTGCTTCTCACTGCCCGGCTCCTACAAGGGCTGGCCCACGGCGGGGAAATGCCCTCCGCCCAGACCTACATTGCAGAGTCCGCCCCGGCATCCCGCCGCGGTCTCTGGTCCTCGTTGATCTACGTCTCCGGCACCTCCGGCATTGTGATTGGGCTGCTGTTCGGATACATCCTCAATTTGCTCCTGAGCAGGCAGGAGATGCAGGCCTGGGGCTGGCGTATTCCGTTCATCGTCGGGGCCGTACTGGGCCTGTACACCCTCATTGCCCGTTCACGGATGAAGGAGACGGAAGCCTTCACGGCTGCCAAAGCCACCGTCCGCGAACCGATCTGGCCCGAAATCCGCAAGAACTGGCACTCGGCACTGCGTGTCATCGGCCTCGGCGTCGGCAGCACCGTCTGCTACTACGTCTGGTCTGTTAGCGCAGTGCAGCAGGCCGTTCTCATCCACAAGATGGACCAAGGAACCGCGCTACTGGCCAGCGTTCTGAGTAACGTCGTCCTGATCATTTCGCTACCCTTTTGGGGCCGGTTCTCGGACCGTTTCGGCCGCCGACCCAACCTGCTGATCGGCACCGGTCTTCCTATCGTGCTGTTCCCACTTCTCGTAAACACGGTGGGACAGGGCTTCTGGTCGCTCTTCCTTCCCGCAACTCTCATCCTTGTCCTGATGGGAGCCACACTTTCCATCTCACCGGCCGTTTTTGCCGAAATGTTTCCCACCCGCATCCGGACCGTGGGAGTTGCAGTCCCATACGCCGTCGCCGTCGCCATCTTCGGCGGAACCGCGCCATACCTGCAGAGCTGGTCAAATGCGGCCTTCGGACCGTCCGTATTCACGATCTACGTCGTAATCCTCCTGGCCATCTCCACCCTGGTGGCCTGGCGGCTGCCCGAAACCAAGGGCACCGACCTCACGAATTAGCCGGATCTGGACGTCAACCAATCGACTAGGAACAACTGTTCCCCCCGATTGCGGCCGCAATCCAGCGCGCGCACACAGATCTAAGGGACTGTGGTCCTGGCAACAGCGCTTAGTCAAAAGAGGCGCGTGCCGGTCAAAATGGCCAATGATGGCGGGAGAACCGTCTGCCAAGAGAGTAGGAAGTCATGTCCGTTCAAGCAGCGCCCGATCGTCTCGTCATTGCCGTGCAAACGCGGAAGGAATTAGATGCCGCCTTGGACAGGGCGCTGGATCTCTTGAAGCCAGTAGCGACGAGCGCGCGAGCGGGCATCTTGGTGACGCGAGTCGCCCCGGGCCGCTACGAGGCTCGGCTCAGCGGTAAGCTGCCACCGGGCGCGACAAGGGAAAGTTGGGGCGCGTCCTTCGATGAACCAAGATAACGGCGGTATCACCGAGGAAACGGCTGACAGCTTGATGCCGGTCGTATGTCCCACAGCCGGCCACGCTACCTGCCCGCTGCGGAAGGCGGCTGCCAACCTCGGGCCGGCAGGACGACCCCGGATGAAAGACTCCCTGACAGGATGTGAAGTCGAAACCTTCCTGTCGCTGGAGCCAGGGCACCGAATTGTTGCCCTAGATCATGAAACCGGTGAAGTCCGGCGCGGGTGGGTCGACGCGCCTTTCCCGCAACACGGATTTGTCTGGGTGTTCACGGAGTTGGGCGAGCGGAAACTGCTCGATATTGCCGTGCACACGGTCTGGCGACCGGATACGCCTCAAGTCTGCGGCAGTCAGCGACAAGAAACTGGCAACACCTGATCCCGAATAACCGGCAACGGACTTTGGTGAAAAATGCAGCCCCGCGTGGTCCGTTGGCGGGACTTCGACGACTGACTCCAAACTTAGATGGAACAGGACATTCATCGCCGAACGGGCAGGATCCGCTGACGGGTCAGAGAGAGAACCTATCCACGTGAACTCCCGTCAGGGGTCAGGTCCTCAGCTCTATCCTGCGGCGTCGTTACGGGCCTCAGGGAAGGCATGCGCGCAGACTCAAGCAGCGCTGATCGGGGCGAGAGTAAGCAGCAGTTCATTCTCGACCTGCTATGCATTCGGAAAGCCAACGACGGTCCCGTCGACGCAACGTAGGCGAAGCACCACGGGGCTCCCATCAGGCCGGCCGTGGAGCCTACGTTTACAATCGATCCGCGACGGATTTGCCGCATGGACGGAATGACTGGCTGCAGGTGGAGACCGAGCTGGTTGATGGCGGGAGCGCTTATCCTGGGCATGACGCACCTAGCCGGTGTCCTCGTCGAATCCCTCGACCGAGAACTCGCTCACCGCCGCTGCCCGCTCCAGGGTTTTGGTTCCCCGTGTGTGGTGCCGTCGGTAACTACTAAGGGCGGCTCGTCGGGAGGATGGGGTGCCCAAACGTGGCCGGAGAATTTTTCGGCGTGGGCGATTCGGGGCCCCGGCGTACGGACAATGAAGTGGGGCTGTGCGACAGGTGCAAACGGAATGATTGGCCATGGTTTGCGTAGAACTCCACGTAGGAATCGGAGTGGCAGCGTGCGAAGGCATCTTCGCGGATCATCGCGTTGTTCCTTTTAAAGTGTTCGCGCGGCTTCAGGTGAAGTCGGCGTCGATTTCACGCATGAGCGCATCCCATGCTTGCGGGTTGTTGGCCCGGGCTCGCACCAGCTCCGGCAATTGTGGGAGGGCCGTCTGGATGCGTGTGCCCCCGAGGCCGAATGGGGCGGTAAGGGCTCCGGGGCTGCGGCGTTTCATTGTTCGCCTCCCCTGTAAGCGGGGGTTTCAACGCGTTGGTGGCTGGCGGTGCGGGGTGAATGGCCGAAATGGGGGGTTTCGGTGCGGAATCCACCGCCGGGTCCGAGCCCTTCGTGGTGAAGGTCGTGGAGCAGTTGGTGGTAGCCGGAGAGGGCCAGAGGCGGCACTTGGTGGAGGGAAGCAATGGTCGCGTGGGGGCGGTCCACGCGGAACAGGGCGAGGAGTGCCCTGTCCTCCTGGGCATCGTTCAATGTCCGGTAGGCGCCGATCGGGCAATCTGCGGTCAGTGCCTGTGCGTAGAGGCTGAGGCGTTCGACCGGTGTCGGGTTCCCGGCGCGGTGCCAGACATGGACGACATCCATGCTATCCATCATGACCATCGTCTCCTTGCGTGATGATCGGAGTGGTCGGGGCCTGTACCCCGCTCCTTCTGATACACTTGAGCTTAGACCTTTAATGTCATATGTCAATAGACATTAAAGATTAAATGTCAAAGTTCTTGCTATTTACCGCACAGATTCAGGAGCGTGTTCCATGGCCAGCTGGAGTGAGCAACTCGCATTCGCGCCGTTGGAGACTGTCGAGCGTGGTGAAGAGATCGGTCGGCGGCTCCGTCATGCGATTGAGCTGGGCGTACTCGAAGACGGAGCCCAGCTCCCCAGTGAAAGTGAGCTGGCGGCAAGGATGCGCGTCTCCACGTTGACTCTGCGTGCCGCTCTCGCCGAGCTGCGTCACCTGGGGCTTCTGGAAACGCGACGCGGCAAAGGCGGCGGAAGCTTCGTTAGGGCGAACACCGGAGACATCGCCAGGGCGCAGCGGGACACCCTTGCCGCATACTCCCTTGAGGATCTGCGCGATATCCGGGAATACCGGGCCTTCCTAGCAGGGTCGGCCGCCGCGGCGGCCGCCGGCCGATCGCAGCAGGTCTCCATCGGGCGCCTCGCTTCGATGGCGGCGATGATCGAGACGGCGCAGACACCTGCCGAAATGACACGAGCGGACAGCCGGTTCCACATAGAGCTTGCGGCCACATCGGGATCGGTCCTGTTCACCCGCCAGGAGTTGGCGATGCAGGCCGAGGTCGGGGCGTTGGTGTGGGTCGGCGCATCTGACCGCCGACGCGCGGCGGCGAAAGAGCACGCGGTGATCGTTGACGCAATACGGGCCGGGGACACCACTCGGGCACGGACCCTCGCCGAAGAGCATGTGCGCCGGGACATGAACCGCCTCATCGACCTGCGGATGTCCATGGAACCTCCGCCGCCAGGATCGCCGCCCGGGATCGAAGGCATCGACAGCGCAGTTTCCGCCGTCGAAGCGTTCGCTGTGAGCCTCATAGGTACCGTGGCGGCGTCGATCCGGACCGTCGATGAAGCCGTCCAAGCCGGCCTCGACCGCGCAAAGTACGGCAGGCTGGATGAGTTGGAGAATGTCTACGACGTGGCGCGCCAGAATCTGGCAGGGGCCGTGCCGGCCCTGTACGGGACGGGATTCGTCGCCGATCCGTCCTTCTTCGGCGAACTGGGCGCCATCTGGTGCTACATCCCGTCGGGCCCGGATTCGCTGCAGCGGTTCGAATTGGATCCGGAGTTCTATGACTACTTGACAGCACCGTGGTGGCCCGCACACGACGCTGCTGACACGGTCCACGCCAGCTGCGCCTACGTGGACGCTCTCGGAACCAACGAGCACGTCGTCACGTTCACCAGGCGGGTCACGAGGGACGGAAAGATGGCCGGCTCCGCTGCCGTTGACGTCCTCGTCAGCCGCCTCCAGGCTGGATTCGACCCGTTCCTTCGGTCCTTGCCGCCGAACACGTGCATCGTGGACCAGAATGAAGTCATTCTCGCCACCAACACGGCCAGCCTCGTCGGCGGAAGACTCACCCCATCCCATCAGGCTCAACGGAGAATCGCCCTCCCGTCGGTCCCGTGGACCCTCTGTATAGGTGTAATCACCCAAGAGAACGCCGCTGATCCGGTCCATTGAACCGACGCCGGCGCCCCTCGTGGGTTGTCCCGGAGCGGATGGCGGATCAGATTCCCGTCGTTGGACAGTGACGGAAGGCGGGTTTGTCCGGCCAATGGGGGTGAGGACATTGTCCACACTCAAGTCTCGTTTTCGAAGACTCTGGGGGCGCAGTGGAATGGATGGGCCCGAGGCTCTTGGCGCCTTTTTCCGGGCGGTTTGCGCCGGGCCGCCCCCCCGACTAGTACCGGGTTGGCAGTTGGCGTTGAAAGCCGCCACGTTGCTGGAAACGGCGGCCCGCTTTTATCTCCTCGTTGAGGGCAACAGGCGCACAGCGTGGACGCTCATGGTGCTGCAGCTCTGGATTGACGGGTACCTCGGCGGCGCACCAACTTCTGTAACCGGAAGGCAGCGGGCAACTGACGCGCGGACTCGGGAACAACAGATTATTTGCGGCGTGCAGGGTACTCAGTGTCTGGGCGTTCGATGAAGGCCTTGAAGTCTTCTGATTCGTGAACGATGAGGCGTTCTTTAAGTCCGTTTCTTTAGTGCCAGAGCATGCGGCGAAGATGCGTCTGATGGTTCATAGACGGCTCTGGAAGCCAAGGCATGACGTCATAGCTTCTGGTCGCTGTGGTTGTTGGGTGCTGAAACGCCCTTGTGGCGCATATTCGGCGGGTTCGACGAAACGGCGGTGTCCGATGATCGGTCAATTTTGTCCATGAGATCAACGGCATCGTCCCGCGGTGGGATGTCGCCGTCGTAGCCATCGACAGGTCGGTGGATCCGGGGCGAGACTGTTCTCAAAAGATGAATCGTGCTAAAGCCGACCCCGGCGACGTCATTTGCGACGCATGATTCTCGGGACCTGGATCATATGGCTAGAACAACAGATGGCGCGACTAGGATGCCGTATCCTGCCCCGCAAAACCGCCTCAGCGGCAATATGGGGGTGGGTGAGCTTGTGATGAGCGTGCTCGCGTTCTCCTCGCCTCTGACGACCGTTGCTGGTTTCGTCCCGGTGCTGCTGATGTTCAGCGGTCGCACCGCTCCCGGTATTTACATTTTGCTAACTCTGATGCTGCTCATTTTCTGCGTGGGATTCGTGAAGATG
>Ga0213837_1001424_pt1 | contig 13034 bp, 9 predicted proteins | sample SWPATP12_FD_160572 | JGI IMG/M metagenome (GOLD analysis project Ga0213837, IMG submission 160572) | Coastal seawater microbial communities from Marineland, Florida, United States - SWPA TP1 #2 | ecosystem: Environmental > Aquatic > Marine > Coastal | place: USA: Florida | collected 2016-08-06
GCCAACAGACTTTTGGTCTTTAAGCCTACCTAAAGAAACAAAAGCTTATGTACCAAAATTACTAGCACTTGCAGATATTGTTAAACGACCTGACGACTTTAATATCAACCTTTATGAAATTCCTAACAAGCCAGTAATTTCGCAGGTTGATATTGGTTCACAATTAGATTTAGCAAAAGCGGCGCAATTAGCAGGACTTTCTCTTGCCGAGTTACAACATTTAAACCCAGGGTTTAATCGTTGGTCTACAGATCCAAATGGCCCTCATTATTTGGTGATTCCTAACAATAAAGTCGAAAAATTTACAGAAAATATCGAAAAACTCGATGAAAAAGATAGGCTTGCATGGCAACGATACAAAATTAAGCCAGGTGATAGCCTCGGTGTAATTGCTAAGAAGCACAATACAAGTATCGAGCTTATCAAACAAATTAATAAAATTAACGGTACACAAATTAGAGCAGGAAAACACTTGCTCATACCTGTTGCAGCACAATCGTTAGATAGTTATATCTTTTCACAAGAGCAACGTTTAGCGACTAAGCAAAACTATAAAAGACAAGGTCAAAAATTTACTCACAAAGTAAAATCTGGTGATACTTTGTGGGATATCAGCAGAAAATATAACGTTAGCACGAAAAGTATTGCCAAATGGAATGGAATGGCTCCACGAGATACTTTAAAAATAGGTCAAAACCTTGTCATTTGGAAAAAAGCAAAAACCACTCAAGTTTCAGGTAACATCGCTGAACAAGTTGTTATGCGAAACATAAATTATAAAGTAAGACGAGGAGACTCATTTGCTCGTATTGCTGACAAATTTAACGTTTCAATTAAAGAAATAGAAGAATGGAATAGCATTAGTCGAAAAGACTATTTACAGCCTGGTCAGATGCTTAAGTTATCTGTTGACGTTACTAATAGCATTTAATTCAAGCAGTAAAAAAGGCGTAATTTTCATTACGCCTTTTTATATACTTAGAACAAACTCGCGCGATTATTCTTTATAATATTTTATTTCGTTTAACTCGTTTCGACCAATTTCTTGAACATATATAGCTCTCGGTTGCTCATAGTTGATCGAATACAAAATGACGTTATTTTTGGTCACCTGAATGCCATAACCTCCAGATGTAAGATAAACTCCACCTCTATATTTACCAGATGTTGAAAGCCAATTTGAGCTATTTTCTTTTAACCATTGATTAAGTACGACATAAGCTTCATCTTTAGCGTCTAAATATATTTTTTTGTCTTTATCATCACTCAAGTAAAGCCGTACTTCAGAGTCAAGCTCGATATCAATGGTCTTTGTGCATCCCATCAAAGTAAATATCGATAAAATAATTAATAATATACGCATTTAAATTCTCACTATTAATCACACAAAATGAAGTCTCGTTCTAACGAACATACTATTTCACTTCTTTAGATTCACCAATTATACAAAACACTCAAAACAATACTTTGATGTAAATCTTAATAAATGAAATTCAAATCACATAATCAGCACTCGTTTAATTTAAGCTTCCAGCGGCCTTTATCACCATATTTTTTATTTGCTTAACAATTTTCTCAGATTTCTCTGGTTCAAACCCTACAAACTTTGGTGTGTGAATATGCCCCACTACCATCAATGGATTGTATTGCTCTCGCAACAGTAAGCTTCGATACGAAATTTCGTTAGATAAATAGCCGCCTCCAGAACCTCTTACCGAAATTTCTCCGTTCAGTTCAGATAATCGTTTTGGATAAAACGTTTTATTTAAAGTAGTCACTTTATGGTTATCGTTTACTTTAAATGGCGTTTGTACTTCTAACATAGCCTTTGCAGGAAGTGAAAACTGCATAAACTCCGGGCCATTAAGAGGCTTACCATTTAGTTTAGGCACTAAAGGATTTTCTGGTTTAGCGCCTGTATGAACATTTAAGTTATCTGGCGCAAAACTGCTGCGCCTTAACCCCGGAAAACGCTCCAAGTCAAAGTCTTCTCTTCCCATGCTCACAGTAAACACCATATCAACTTTGGTATTTCGATAATATGGTGTAAGCAACTCTTCAACCATGCCTTTATCAAAATCTTCAAAACGCACTGGAAATATCAACGTTTCGATTTCTATCTTTTTGCCATCGATGCTTAAAAACAAATCATCGAATTCATGTGCAGCAACTCCTGAGGGGTTACTTTGACGAATGCTCTTGTCTAAATGAAACGGATCAAATCCAGTCAACAGAACTTTAATGTCTGCATTTTTATCAAATTTCACATCTCGTTGACCACGTGAATATAGCTCAAAAGCCCAAAGCAACGCTTCTTGCTGATCTGGCAATAGTTCGGCAAACGCTGGTGCTTTGCGCAATATAGACTTCATTTTTAAGCGCGACCAATACAGAGGCCTATCGTCGTAATCTCCTTGAGTATTAAAAGAGTGCACAGACTCTTCCCATAATGCGGGAGCATGTCGAATAACGAGTTGCATCAAAGCTGTGTAATTCCTTGCTTTATCCAGTTGCTCTTTTAACTCTGCTATACGAGCTTGATGAGTAGATAGTGCATGTGGAATAGCTGAATTAGCCTTACCAATTCTTTGCTCCTCCACTGTATCTTTTTTTAAGTTAACTTCCACAGGTGCTGTGTTTGCAACACCATGTACAAAGCACGTTGAAAGTATTGCCAAAGCAAGTCGTTTTTTCACTCTCATTTAATTAGACTCCAAAACGTTCATTGATTATCGAAATAATACGGTTTCTTTGTTGAACCAATGCACGCAAAATACGATCGATATCACCGCAAACACTGTTGTAGAACCAAGTATTGATACTAACATGACATAATCTATTGTTCCTTTTAAAATTTCTTTTATTGCTAGCGCTACGTTTGAGATAGGAACAAGCGACCAAGTCCAGTTCAATTGAACACCTGGTAGCATAGCTACGATTACAGGAAAGAAACCAAGCATGGAAACTGGCCCCATATAATTTTGCGCTTCTTTAAAACTGCGAGCGTAAATTGAAATAGCTAATAATAAAGCAGCGAAAATTGATGAGACTGGTATCAACATTAGTAATATTAAAGCTAAATCAAGCCCTGAAACAGTAGACATCACTTTTTTAACCACTTCGATGCCCGCTATTTCACCAATAATAAAACTCCAAAACACCAGACTCAATACTGTGATTAATGCAGTGACAATGCCCGTTGTCATGATTGTTAAATACTTACCCAAAACAATAGATAATCGAGAAACCGGGGTTAGCAATAAGGTCTCTAATGTTCCTCGTTCCTTTTCTCCAGCTCCTATATCAATGGCGGGATACATAGCACCTGTTAGACATAACACAATTAACAAATAAGGTAATAAACCACCGACTTGTTCACCAAAGTTTTCACGTTCGTCAGCTGTATCAACTGTCTTTAATTTAACAGGTGATTTCAAAACCTTGTAACTTTGCTCATCCAAACCATAGTTGGCTAACTTATCTGCTCGAATACTCGCTAAATACTTGTCAAAAACCGCGTTAACTTTTTGACGTACAGAGTTAATTTGTGATGAATTATTAAAATAAACCTTCCACTGATCTTGTTCGTTATTATTCACAACAGACAAATGTTCTTTGCTCACCTCAATAACAACATCTACTTCACCATTTTTTATCGCAGCTTTGATTTCCGCTTCTCCACTGAGCTCTATATCATGTTTTTTAAAATCTCGATGATATAGCAAATCTTCAGCAAATTTAGGCGCTTCATTTCCGTTGACAATCGCGTAATTGAGTACTTTTTTCTTTTCATCAATCGCTACATTTGCAACAACCGCCCCCATTAAACCAAATAACACAGGGAAAATAATTAAAGGCAATGCGATGATAAAAAATAGTGTTTTCTTATCCCTAAGAAGCTCGACTAACTCTTTAATAAAAACATGAAACATAATTAAGCTTCCTCCGAAAAAGATAACGATTGCATAAATGCCTTTCTCAAGTCTTCTTCTTGAGTCTTTAATTTCAAAGCGTCAACTGAACCTGTAAAACAAGTGCGCCCATCATTAATAATGGCTAGCCTATCGGCCAAAAGAGAAACTTCATCTAGATGATGAGTGGAAAATATGACTGGACGACCTAAGTCTCTTTGACTTTGAATAAATTCCAAAATGGCTTCCGTCGCCATAATATCTAATCCAGTAGTTGGCTCATCAAATATAATCACGTCGGGCTGATGAATAACCGCGCGAGCTATCGAAACTTTTTGCAACATACCAGAAGAAAGTGTATCAACTCGGCGATGCAGGTATGGTTCTATACCAAGCTGTTGGTAGAGCCCTTCTCCATATTCAGCGATTTCCGATTTGCTCATACCATGCATACGCGCAAAATATTGGATATTTTCTAAAGAGGTCAATCGATTGTACAGGCCAGTTTTTGTTGATAAAAAGCCAATCTTTTTCTTAGCAATTTGTGGGTTTTCGATAATATTTTCGTCGTTAATTAAAATTGCACCACTATCTGGTTTTAATGCTGACGCTAAAATTCTTAGGGTCGTAGTTTTCCCAGCACCATTTGGCCCTAATAGCCCTAAAACTTCCCCTTTTCCACAAGAGAAAGTTACATCAGAGAGTGCTTGAAAATGTGTACCTTGTTGACGAACATCCGATTTTTCTAATTTTTTTTGTTTTTTAGCTTCTTTGCTTAGCTTAAACGATTTACTTATATTTTTTATTTCTATCATTAACGACTATTTCATAACATCCATGGGTGGGCGATATTCTATACAAGAGAATCACTCTGTTCCAACCTTTAATTCTAACTGAACTTACGTACAATAATGATTAATATTTATTGAAGTAATTACTCAAAAAATCGTTGCAATTTCTTGAAAAGCTGGCAAAGTGACTGTCGAACGAAGTTTGTTTAACCTCATCTTGCGTTAATTACCCAGTTCATATCTCGATTGATTTTTTCAATCTCACAATTTGATTATTTATATAAAAAAGGAGTAGCGCTTCAATGTGTTCGATCTTTGGTATATTAGACATAAAATCTGGTGCTGATGCACTTCGCCCAAAAGCTTTAGAATGTTCTCGTTTATTACGTCATCGTGGTCCTGACTGGTCCGGTATTTACAACAACGACAATGCTATTTTAGTCCATGAACGTTTATCTATTGTTGACACCGAAAATGGGGCTCAACCACTTTACAACGAAGACAAGACTCATGTTCTAGCTGTTAATGGCGAAATTTACAATCACAAAGCACTTGCTGAAAAATTAACGGTAGATTATTCATTTAAAACAGGTTCAGACTGTGAAGTAATTCTTCCTCTGTATGAAGATTTCGGAACTGAGTTTGTTGACAAATTACAAGGTATGTTTGCGTTTTGTATTTATAACGCAAACGACAATTCTTATTTAATAGCTCGTGATCACATAGGTATTATTCCTCTATACACAGGTAGAGACGAAGACGGTAATTTTTACGTTGCTTCAGAAATGAAGGCACTGATGCCTATTTGTAAAACAGTTGAAGAATTTCCTCCGGGACATATTCTTGATAGTAAAGTGGGTGAAGTTCAAAAGTATTACAACCGCAACTGGCACAAATACGACGCAATCAAAGACAACAATACAAGCACGTCTAAAATTCGTGAAGCATTAGAAGATGCAGTTAAAAGCCACTTAATGACTGATGTGCCATACGGTGTATTGTTGTCTGGCGGTTTAGATTCATCACTAGTTTCAGCCATTACACAAAAGTTTGCGGCTCGTCGAATCGAAGATAACGACTTAGCGGAAGCTTGGTGGCCAAAAGTTCACTCTTTTGCCTGTGGTTTAGAAGGCTCTCCTGATCTAGAAGCAGCTCAAACAGTAGCTGATAGTATCGGTACTGTGCATCACAGTGTTATTTTTACAGAACAAGAAGGTATTGATGCCCTTAAAGAAGTTATCTATCACTTAGAAACTTATGACGTTACAACTATTCGTGCTTCTACTCCGATGTACTTAATGGCACGTAAAATTAAGGCGATGGGGATTAAAATGGTGCTTTCAGGTGAAGGTGCTGATGAAATTTTTGGTGGTTACTTATATTTCCATAAAGCGCCTAACGCTAAAGAATTCCACGAAGAACTTAACCGTAAGTTAGATCGTTTGCATAAGTTTGATTGTTTACGTGCAAACAAATCTATGTCGGCATGGGGTATTGAAGCTCGTGTTCCATTTTTGGATAAGAACTTTATGGATGTTGCTATGCGCATTAACCCTGAAGACAAAATGTGCGGTAACGGTAAGATGGAAAAAGCCATTTTACGTGAATCTTTTGAAGGTTACTTACCAAAAGAAATCTTATGGCGTCAAAAAGAACAGTTTTCTGATGGTGTAGGATATTCTTGGATTGACGGATTAAAAGAACATGTCGAAAGCCAAGTGACAGATCAACAGCTTGAAAACGCCAAGTTTAAATTCCCTGTCAATACGCCAGACAGCAAAGAAGCATACTTCTACCGTTGTATTTTCGAGGAAAAATACCCACTTGCTACTGCAGCAGACTGTGTAATTGGCGGCAAATCCGTAGCATGTAGTACACAAGAAGCCCTAGCTTGGGATGAAAGTTTCCAAAACAACGCAGACCCTTCAGGACGAGCAGTTCAAACTGTTCATAACGATAGCTACTAGGCGAATACTATAAAAAAAACCGACGTCAGCGTCGGTTTTTTTATTTTTGAAAATAGCGATAAAACTTAAAAAGTCATAATCACTTTTACTTTATCGTTCACACTTCCCGCATCAACATATCCAATCGCTCCAGGATTTCCAGCGACAAAATTTACAACATCTGCATCAGAACCTAACTCTTTAGGAGGTTTCCCTTTTCCTGAAAAAACGAGTTTTGACCAATACGCTTTAACTTGGCTCGAACTTTTCTTCAAAACATTTTTTTCGAATGCCGTTCGAGTATCATTCCCCACTTTTAAATTAACAGGTGTTATACCACTGCCGTCACCGTATGATTTCAGTTTCCCTAAAAATGCTCTTGATATTTCACTATCGGCTAAAGCATTACCATTTGACGCATTAACGATAACAGCGACTTCTGCCAAACTCATACAGCTAAATATGGAGGTTAAGCTAAACAAAAATACTTTTAATAATTTCATAAATCCTCCTAAAACACTGTGACAATAGCAGTTCGAATTAAACTTGCATCGCCATTCGAATTTAGATCATCGGTATAATCTGTATATTCTAATTTAAATGCCGCTGAATCATGAAAATCCCATCTTAGACCTAAGGTATAATAGTTGGTTTCTTCCTTCTGAGAAGCAATGAGCGCGGACGTCTGTAGAATTAAAAAATCAAGCGCCGGCGCAACGCCTGTTGGTACATCAGCAACAAAGTTATGTCTTTCTGCTTCGTCATAACCGTATGTTAGATGGAATAAAACACTATCTAATCGATAACCTCCCATTACATAAAACGAGTCTTGGTCGCCTAAACTAGTTCCTTCTAAATCTAATTGGGTGAATTCAGCAACGGCTATAAAATTACCGATGTCTATCTGCGCACCTAACTCAATGAAGCTACCCGTATCATCTTCAACCTTTAAGTTATCAGCTACTTCTTGAAAGCCAGCTGCTTCCCATCCAGTTATCAATGGATTTAAGCTATCGACAGGGATATTCATTTCGGTTTGAACGTACCCTCCTCGAAGCGTCAACCACTCTCTATTGACCGTTATTGCTATACCAACTAAATCATTAAAATCTGGTGAAACATCATTACCAAGAAGATTAAAGTCATCATCGTTACTGCCATACATTGCATGAATTGTAGTATCAAATTCTCCTAAACTCGTATTGTATATTGCACCGACACCATCAAAAGTATCAAAAACTACACTATAAACACCTTCGGGAGGAGTAATCCAAGGATATGCATAAGAGACATCTAAAAAGTCCGAATACATGTAAAACGGAACCCTTTGTCTTCCTACTAAAAAACGTAAATTATCAGTTGCGTCATAACTGATATACGCCCATTCAAATGTAGGGTCCCAATCTTCATTACCTCTGGATATGATTTGCGCTGTTACTCCAAGGCCATTGCCCAAATCACTTGAAGCTTGCAGGGCAATTAACGAACCATTTTTAAAATCAATATTGTCGTCAAAGCCGTATAGCTGATCACTTTTAGAACCTGTCGTGCCAGCGACCAAATTTGCAAAACCGTTAAAATTAATTTCTGCTTGAGCCGTATTAACTAATCCCAGCCCAACTAAAGCGAGTATTCCCAATTTCGTTTTCATATAAGTTCCCACCCGTTTGTTATTAAATTTTAAAGATATTAACTTCCTCTTTAGACCTTAAACTGCCTTGCTACATGCTCTAAATCAGTAGCTAACTCTGCTAATGTATTACTTACCTCAGCTATTTCATTCGAAGCTAGAGACGCTTCATTTGCACAAACTTGAATTTCGTCAACATGACCAACCATTAACCCTGATACTTGATGTTGTTGCTCTGTCGCAACCGCAATAGCTCCGTTCATATCAGTGATTAAATTGACTGTTTCAGTGATTGAAACCAAGCTCTCGCCTGCTTCATTTGCACTTTCAACACTTTTCTCAACACTATTCCGAGAGTTTTCCATCATAGATACCGCTTTACTTGCTGCTCCCTGAAGTTGTTCCAGCATTTGATTAATTTCTTGTGTAGATTCTTGAGTTCGAGATGCGAGATTTCTTACTTCATCCGCAACTACCGCAAAGCCTCGTCCCTGTTCACCCGCCCTTGCGGCCTCAATTGCAGCATTTAGTGCAAGTAAATTAGTTTGCTCGGCAATACCTCTAATAACTTCAAGCACAACATTCACTTTATTTGTGTCTTCTTGAAGTTGATTAATTGTTTCTGCTGATTCACTTACACTCTCAGCCAAGTCTTTTATGCCTGATACTGTTTGCTCGACAACTTGCTTTCCTTTTTCCGCTTCAACACTGGCATTTTTGGCTGAATCTGCTGCCTCAGCAGCATTTGTAGTAATTTCCCCAACACTTAAACTCATTTCTTCAACCGACTGTTTCGATTGATCCACACTGTCAGTTTGTCTTTCGAAGGATTTAATATTTTGTGAAGAAAGTGTTTGGATAGTTGTTGCGGTATCGGCGAGTGGAAGTGCTGAATCGACAACATTCTTTATGACCCCTTGTAGTTTTTCTATAAAACTATTAAACCAAAAAACGAGGTCTCCTATTTCATCTGTGCTATTAGATTTTAGCCTTACAGTTAAATCTCCGTTTTCCTGGGCAATGTCTTTCATCGAATCAATAATATCTTTTAGATTCGACCGTATTGCTCGAGCAATAGGAACAGCTACTACAAACAGTGTAAGAATTGTAATTCCACCAACAATTATACCTGTAAAGGAAGTAGAGCTAACGTCTTGAGATACACCTTGAAAGGCATCAGAAAAGGATTTATATCGTTCAGATTGAAATTGGTTCAGTTCATTTTGTAGAGTTTCCAACTGCGCTGTCATGCGTTGACTTCTCTCTCCTATCGTTGAAAAATCGGCAGTACCATCAACCATTTGCTTGGATAAGCTGTAAGCTTCTTTGAAATAACTATCAAAATCTTTCAAGAGCTTTCGTAAAAACGGAGCATTTTCACTATCAATATTGATCGTTGTTTTTATTTTACTCCTTATATCGTCTGCATATTTACTTGAAACCGCTAACAACTCTTCTTCTCCCAATGTAGCAGCATTACCTAAATTTTCTTTAATTTTATCAAGGTGTACCAAACTAAATTCAGAGGTTTGTAATAATTGATACTCAACATTAAATGCGCGATCTAGTTTATCGACAATATTTGACATCGCTAACATACTAATAATCAAATAAATACAGAAACCAACGGCACCAACTATAGGTATAAGAAGAATTTTGAATTGAACAGATAGAGATTTAAAAGATTCCATACATGTGACTCTTTTCATTATTAAAATCGACTACTTTCAATTTCTAGTCTAGGAAACGAACAATAAACGCGCAAACTTTGAACACAATTAGGTTGGATTAATGAACACCGTTACAAAATCAATAGCCTAATAATCACGCGATAAATAAAAATTACTAAATGTTTACAAAAAACTTATAAGCAAGATTCCTGTAAACAGCTAACCTTAAAGTAAGAGGGATTATTTTGATTCAGTTGTAGTTTGCTATTTATCGGAGGCTGTTATGAGTATATTTAAGCACTATCAATCGCGTTACGATGAAACTCAAGAAGAGCGTTTCAGCATTCAGGAATTTTTAGATATTTGCAAAAAGGATAAATTTGCATACGCGAGTGCCTCTGAGCGGCTCTTACATGCCATTGGCGAACCTGAGATGATTGATACATCTACAGAACCAACTTTAAGCCGAATTTTTTCTAATCGTGTTATTTCTCGTTACCCTGCTTTTAGGGAATTTTATGGTATGGAAGAAGCGATTGAACAAATCGTTTCCTACCTTACACATGCTTCACAAGGTTTAGAGGAACAAAAACAAATCCTCTATTTACTTGGCCCCGTTGGTGGCGGTAAATCATCGCTTGCAGAAAAGTTAAAGGCATTAATGGAAAAAGATCCTATTTATGTGCTGAGTGCTAACGGTGAAAGAAGCCCAGTAAACGATCACCCTTTTTGCCTGTTTGATAAAAATGCGGACGGTAAAATATTAAAAGATGAATACGGTATCCCTGAAAGATACTTATCTAGCATTATTTCTCCGTGGGCAGCAAAACGTCTGCAGGAGTTTAAAGGTGATATCGCTAAATTTGAGGTCGTTAAAGTATATCCTTCTATTCTGAACCAAATCGCCATTGCTAAAACTGAGCCTGGAGACGACAACAACCAAGATATTTCCTCACTTGTAGGCAAAGTCGATATTCGTCAACTAGAGCACTTTGCCCAAAATGATCCTGATGCCTATAGCTACTCTGGTGCACTTTGTCGAGCTAACCAAGGTGTTATGGAATTTGTTGAAATGTTTAAGGCGCCGATCAAAGTGCTTCACCCATTATTGACGGCGACTCAAGAAGGAAATTACAACCCTACTGAAGGGCTATCTGCACTCCCCTTTAATGGTATTTTGTTAGCTCATTCCAACGAATCAGAGTGGCAAACCTTTAGAAACAACAAAAACAATGAGGCCTTTTTAGACCGTGTTTACATCGTTAAAGTCCCCTACTGTATGCGCGTTTCTGAAGAAGTAAAAATATATAAAAAGCTCATTGAAAACAGTGAACTTGCCAATGCACAATGTGCGCCTGATACATTAGAGACTTTGGCACAATTTTCAGTACTGTCTCGCTTAAAAGAGCCTGAAAATTCTAGCATTTACTCAAAAATGCGGGTTTATGATGGAGAAACATTAAAAGACACAGATCCGAAAGCAAAATCTTATCAGGAATATAAGGACTATGCGGGTGTTGATGAAGGAATGTCGGGGCTTTCAACACGATTTGCATTTAAGATACTCTCTCGCGTATTCAACTTTGATCACCTTGAAGTTGCAGCAAACCCTGTTCACCTCTTTTATGTACTAGAGCAGCAAATTGAACGAGAGCAATTACCTCAAGAAACCGCCGAAAAGTACTTAGCGTTTATCAAAGAGTATTTGTCACCTCAGTACATTGAGTTTATTGGTAAAGAAATTCAAACCGCTTATCTTGAATCTTATTCAGAATATGGTCAGAACATATTTGACCGTTACGTAACCTACGCAGATTTCTGGATTCAAGATCAAGAATATAGAGACGCTGAGACAGGACAACTGTTTGATCGTGAGGCGTTAAATAACGAACTTGAGAAAATAGAAAAGCCTGCTGGTATCAGCAATCCAAAAGATTTTCGTAACGAGATTGTCAACTTTGTACTGCGTGCAAAGGCAAACAACAATGGTAAGAACCCTAGTTGGACAAGTTATGAAAAACTTAGAACCGTTATCGAAAAGAAAATGTTCTCTAATACAGAAGATTTACTGCCGGTAATTTCATTTAACACTAAAACTTCGACAGACGATCAGCAAAAGCATGATGACTTTGTTGAACGAATGATGTCTAAAGGTTACACCAAAAAACAAGTCAGATTGCTGTCTGAATGGTACTTACGCGTAAGAAAGTCATCTTAATGATGAGGAGTCTTCTATGGCGAACTTTATTGACCGACGTTTGAATAGCAAAAATAAAAGCACGATTAACCGTCAGCGCTTTATACGACGCTATAAGAACCAGATAAAAAAGTCTGTTTCGGAAGCGGTAAATAAAAGAGGTGTTACTGACGTAGAAAGTGGTGAAAGCGTCACCATTACTAAGAAAGATCTTAGCGAACCGATATTTCATCAAGGACAAGGTGGAGTTAGGGACCGTGTGCATCCAGGAAACGATCAGTACAGTACCGGCGATAAGATAAAACGCCCTCCTCAACAGCAAGGTCAAGGTGGCGGTGAAGGCAAAGCAAGCGATTCTGGCGAAGGAGAAGACGACTTTGTCTTTTCTATTTCAAAAGATGAGTACCTAAATCTGTTGTTTGATGATTTAGAATTGCCTAATTTACAAAAGAATCAACTTGATAAGCTCGTTGAATATAAAACGGTACGTTCTGGCTATTGCGCAGAAGGAGTACCAGCAAATATAGATATTGTTAAATCTTTACAGGGTTCTATTGCTCGAAGAATCGCGATGACGTCTGGCAAGCGTAAGTCTTTGAAAGAGCTAGAAGCCGAGTTAAAAAGATTGCAAGAAGACAAAGCCGACAACGTTCAGGCTATCAAAAACGTCAAAAAGCAAATTAAAGAACTCAAAGACAAAATTGCAAAGGTTCCATTTATCGATACCTTTGATTTGCGCTTTAGAAATTATGCGCAACAAGCTGTGCCGACTTCTCGTGCCGTAATGTTCTGCTTAATGGACGTCTCTGGGTCTATGGATCAAGCAACAAAAGACATTGCTAAACGTTTTTATATTTTACTCTATCTGTTTTTAACACGAACCTACAAG